>BNJS01002437.1_pt1 | contig 83439 bp, 142 predicted proteins | sample 8540461 | NCBI WGS metagenome assembly BNJS01 (sample SAMD00202454, study PRJDB9452) | human saliva metagenome | isolation source: human saliva | place: Japan
CTGTCCGTGATTGACAGTGCTAGCACGCAGACAGAACGGAGATAGCGAACTGCTGAGTGTGTCGCGCTCTGCTCGTAAAAGCTTAGAAACCTTTGAACGAAAGGGATAATGAAAGCCTTGATTGCAAGGCTTTTTGCTTTATGGTGGTAAAGTATCAGAGTGAGAAAATTTTTGGAATGAGTAGAAGTGATAGCTAGAAATTATCAGTTTCTATTTCCATTTACCCTGTGGGTACGTGTTTGTTTCCATTGACAAGGAGTTTGTGGGAATAGAAAATGTACCCACCTTTGTTTGAATCAAGTGAAGTGTAGTTGAAGGAAATCTGTTGAAAGCAATACTTCATTTTACCGAATAAGTAATAATTTAGGCAACTTCAAATCGATTAAAACTATTTTTAGAAGGTTAGAGTAGACAAAAATTGTCCACTCTTTTGCAAACTCAATTTATCAATAAATGAAATGAGGGAATGTAAAATGAAATATTTTTGAGGTTGAGTTAGAAAAATCCTGATGAATTTTTAAAACTACAAACAGAAGATTTTGTGAAAGCTAATCGCTTGCTACTAAGGAAGATAATCCAGAGCGTTACAGTCTATGAAGAAAAACTTCAGTCATCTCTTTAAATCTGGCATCGAATTGGAAGTATGAGTCTCATTCCATAACTTTTTATATTGAACATATCATCTTGTTGTGTTATACTATAAATTGATATAAACAAAGATGTAGGAGGAACTGAAACTATGACAGCCTCAATGCGTTTAAGATAAGCTGGCAACAAAAAGCAGAATCTATACCCGATGATAGGCTTTTTTGTTGTGCTTATTTATACGATATTGAGCATTCATTAGTTACGGTGAGGATATTGGTTATTTAACTATACCTTTATTTAACTATGTCTTTAATATGAATGTTTCCAAATTGTATGTATGCAGACCAAAAGCCACATTGTGGGGTTTGGCCTGCATTTTTTATTGCCTAGAATGCTATTCAAAATAGAAATTCAAGCAAAATAATATGCAGGAGATAATATAAATGGAAAAATACAACAATTGGAAACGAAAATTTTATGCAATATGGGCAGGGCAAGCAGTATCATTAATCACTAGTGCCATCCTGCAAATGGCGATTATTTTTTACCTTACAGAAAAAACAGGATCTGCGATGGTCTTGTCTATGGCTTCATTAGTAGGTTTTTTACCCTATGCGATTTTGGGACCTGCCATTGGTGTGCTAGTGGATCGTCATGATAGGAAGAAGATAATGATTGGTGCCGATTTAATTATCGCAGCAGCTGGTGCAGTGCTTGCTATTGTTGCATTCTGTATGGAGCTACCTGTCTGGATGATTATGATAGTATTGTTTATCCGTAGCATTGGAACAGCTTTTCATACCCCAGCACTCAATGCGGTTACACCACTTTTAGTACCAGAAGAACAGCTAACGAAATGCGCAGGCTATAGTCAGTCTTTGCAGTCTATAAGCTATATTGTTAGTCCGGCAGTTGCAGCACTCTTATACTCCGTTTGGGATTTAAATGCTATTATTGCCATCGACGTATTGGGTGCTGTGATTGCATCTATTACGGTAGCAATTGTACGTATACCTAAGCTGGGTAATCAAGTGCAAAGTTTAGAACCAAATTTCATAAGGGAGATGAAAGAAGGAGTTGTGGTTCTGAGACAAAACAAAGGATTGTTTGCCTTATTACTCTTAGGAACACTATATACTTTTGTTTATATGCCAATCAATGCACTATTTCCTTTAATAAGCATGGAACACTTTAATGGAACGCCTGTGCATATTTCTATTACGGAAATTTCCTTTGCATTTGGGATGCTAGCAGGAGGCTTATTATTAGGAAGATTAGGGGGCTTCGAAAAGCATGTATTACTAATAACAAGTTCATTTTTTATAATGGGGACCAGTTTAGCCGTTTCGGGAATACTTCCTCCAAATGGATTTGTAATATTCGTAGTTTGCTGTGCAATAATGGGGCTTTCGGTGCCATTTTATAGCGGTGTGCAAACAGCTCTTTTTCAGGAGAAAATTAAGCCTGAATATTTAGGACGTGTATTTTCTTTGATCGGAAGTATCATGTCACTTGCTATGCCAATTAGGGTTAATTCTTTTCTGGATTCTTTTTGCTGATAAAATCGGTGTAAATCATTGGTTTTTACTATCAGGTATTTTAATTATTGGCATTGCTATAGTTTGCCAAATGATAACTGAGGTTAGAAAATTAGATTTAAAATAAACAATATTGGAGGAATATTTATGTATCTTATTTTCATGTAACTCTTCCTGCTAAAATCGCAGGGTTTTCCCTGCATACAAGCAAATGAAAGCATGCGATTATAGACAGGAGGAAATGTTATGGAATTAATATTAAAAGCAAAAGACATTCGTGTGGAATTCAAAGGACGCGATGTTTTAGATATAAATGAATTAGAAGTATATGATTATGACCGTATTGGTTTAGTAGGAGCAAATGGTGCTGGAAAAAGCACTTTACTCAGGGTACTTTTAGGAGAATTAACTCCCCCAGGATGTAAAATGAATCGTCTGGGTGAACTTGCCTATATTCCCCAGTTGGACGAAGTAACTCTGCAGGAGGAAAAAGATTTTGCACTTGTAGGCAAGCTAGGTGTTGAGCAATTAAATATACAGACTATGAGCGGTGGTGAAGAAACAAGGCTTAAAATAGCACAGGCCTTATCGGCACAGGTTCATGGTATTTTAGCGGATGAACCTACGAGCCATTTTAGACCGTGAAGGAATTGATTTTTCTAATAGGACAGCTAAAAATATTTTACAGGTGCACTTTGAGTTAGTTAGCCATGACCGCTATTTTCTTGATGAAATAGTAGATAAAATATGGGAACTGAAAGATGGCAAAATCACTGAGTATTGGGGAAACTATTCTGATTATCTTCGTCAGAAAGAGGAAGAACGTAAGAGCCAAGCTGCAGAATACGAACAATTTATTGCGGAACGTGCCCGATTGGAAAGGGCTGCGGAGGAAAAGCGAAAACAGGCTCGTAAAATAGAACAGAAGGCAAAAGGTTCTTCAAAGAAAAAAAGTACTGAAGACGGAGGGCGTTTAGCTCATCAAAAATCAATAGGAAGTAAGGAAAAAAAGATGTATAATGCTGCTAAAACCCTAGAGCACAGGATTGCGGCCTTAGGAAAAGTAGAAGCTCCGGAAGGCATTCGCAGAATTCGTTTCAGGCAAAGTAAAGCATTGGAGCTCCATAATCCATACCCTATAGTCGGTGCAGAAATTAATAAAGTATTTGGGGATAAGGCTCTGTTTGAAAATGCATCTTTTCAAATTCCGTTAGGAGCAAAAGTGGCGTTAACTGGTGGTAATGGAATCGGAAAAACAACTTTAATCCAAATGATCTTAAACCATGAAGAAGGAATTTCTATTTCGCCTAAGGCAAAAATAGGTTACTTTGCACAGAATGGTTACAAGTACAACAGTAATCAGAATGTTATGGAGTTTATGCAGAAGGATTGTGACTACAATATATCAGAAATTCGTTCAGTGCTAGCATCTATGGGGTTCAAACAGAACGATATTGGAAAAAAAGTTTATCTGTTTTAAGCGGTGGAGAAATTATAAAATTGTTGCTTGCTAAAATGCTCATGGGTAGATATAACATCCCTAATAATGGATGAACCCAGTAACTTCCTTTGACATACCAAGTTTAGAGGCTTTTGGAAATACTAATGAAGGAGTACACTGAACTATCGTGTTTATCACCCACGATAAACGATTACTCGAAAATGTAGCAGATGTAGTTTATGAAATTAGAGATAAGAAAAATAAATCTGAAAACATTAAATTTAAGGTAGTCGCTGGTCAGTATAGTCTGTTCTGGTTGGCGACTCCATTGTTAAAGAGTATAAAGACTTTAGATTTTATGAATATTAAAAATAGGAACAGTCAATTGAACTGCTCCTATTTTTTCTAGCTAAATATATTGTAGTTTTCTTTATATGTATAATGATAGATTAGCGGATTCTCATCTACGGTACTTACTTCAAATATGAAGAAGTGATCGTGGTTATCTCTGGACTTTTCCTTATTGAGGACAAAAGTAATTCTTACGTGAAGTCGCCATTGTTTTTAGGATATCATCAGTTAGGAAGGTCAATGGAATATTCATGTTAGAGTAGCGGTAGAAGTCACGTTCAAAATCTTGGTAGCTCTCGCTATAATAGTCCATTTGTAGGTGATTACGCTGAAACTCAAGCTGATTCATAGAGCACCTCCTCGACAAGTTCAATACTAATAATGTCTTTTAATTTCAAATTGATGTGACCTGTTGTAGTTTTTATCAAAATGAAATCTTTGGTCAGACTTGGTATTGTTCCAGTGTAGGAAACACGCTTGTTTTTCAATCACTTGAATGCGTGTGCGTAGCTGCCCAGCGTATACTTGACTGAGGGTAATAATTTCTTCTCTAGTGATAAGTCAGACATGTACGTTACTTTGTTTGTATCATCAGAGAGTGCTGATGCATGTTCAGATAGGAAAAAGCCCATCCATTTTTGCATCTTTGTATCCTGGTACTCTCTTGCTGATTGAAATGGTAAATATGAACGGTCAATCATATCAAATCCTTTCTATGCAGAGGCAAGGGTATTTTTATCAAATTGAATCGTAAAACCTTGAATTCCCCCACCTGTGTAACATTCTTTAAAGCGATTGATTACCTCAGTATAGATTATCACAGATGAGCTTGTTGGCTTAATGCTAAATGTAAATTCCAATGGTAATCGGTTTTCAGATTTAGCATGTACTAGTCGTATCGATATTTCAGTTGTTTTGAGTTTTCTCTGACGAAGTTTTGAAGTTGCTGTTTCAACGATTCCATGTAAAAATCTTTCAAGCATTTCAATATCATTACATCCTTTGCTACGGATTTCTGAAAATTGTACTGTATTTTTTTCTTGTTTCATTTTAATCCCTCCAATCCACCCGCGGAATGACCACCGATAAGTTTACTGCGTTCAATATTTCTGGAACCTTCAGTTAGGACGGTTCCTTTTTGTATGGCTAAAAAACCAAACTGTTCTCTGACAACATCAATAGCTGTCTGAAGTCTATTATCTTTTTCAATTTGTTCTACATCATCAAAGAGTGATAGTAGAGTATAGCTTTCATCTACGAAGCCACTATAAGATACACCAATTTGTCTCACTGCACCAGAGGTGTATTTTTTCGGAATAATACAAGTACATGACTCACCATTGTTTTGGGGAGATTTGCGGGTTCAATTTTATTCTGAGCATTTATAGATTTTTTCATCTCAGTCCTAGAATAGCCAATATGAATAGAAACGACAGTAGTCAATACTAGGGCTACTGTTCCGTTCCACAGTATCATTTAAAAATCATTTTCACACCCTTTCGTCTATTAGTATGAAGAAAGCTCTCAGCACTACAATATCCACTTGTAGTTTATAATAACTATCTCCTCCTTTACACTTTAATTCAAATCTTTATTAAAAAAATATTTCATCTTATTTAACAAGAAACCATATTTATATAACAACATAAAAATACACTAAGTTATTTTTATTGAACATATATCGTACTTTATCTATCCGACTATTTGGACGACGGGGCTGGCAAACAGGTTCACCGGTAGTAACATGGTACCCTTTTCAACTCTGTTAAACAAACACTACGTCCATTTGTAAAGAAAAGTTAAATCACTACGATATTCTTGAATACACCGAGCAGGGATTTCTCCACTAAGAATGACCTCATTATTTTTTCAATTGAGTGTCTACGATGTTCGCACTAATATTTAGGGAGCATCGGTGTATGCTCGTGAAAGATATTCCTGTGGCGCATAAATTTTAAAACTAAGATATGGCTCTAACAATTCTGTTCCAGCTTTTTTAAGACTTGTTCCAATACAATAGGAGCAAGCATCCGAAAAATCTGCTGGGGTACTAACAGGGCTATAGTATAAGCCATACTTAAAAACAGATTTTACAGTCCGTCACATTCCAACCATACAATCCTTGTTCACAGCCATAGCGTATCCCTTCCATAACTGCATTTTTGAAATGATTGATTTAAGTATCCAAGAGAAACCGAGCTCTCATACTGCATTCCACTTCCCAACGGAAGCGGTGATACAGATAAACCAATGGAAGCCCAGAAAAGGATTCGGTGGAACTTCGATGTGAATGGTATACTCTGCTTTTTAACGGTCTTTCCATATAAATGACTGTAGGCTCTTTTTATTTCTATCTCCACATGATACTTTTTCTTGCAGCAGAGCACAAGTCACTTCCATTTGTACTTTCCTAAGAAAGAAAGTATGATTTCATGTGTCGCAGAATCCACATAATATCGCAGAAGCGGGTCACTGTCGGAGATTTCTAAAAGTGCATCAAGTAACATTTCCCTTTGTTGAGGTTTGCTCGGTTCAACAGTCGTTTGCAGCAGAGGGAGGGGATTTTCAATTCTCTCTCTCTGTGGCAATAGCTTTGTATCTCCAAGAACACTATTTAACTTCAAAAACTCATTCTGCAAAATAACAATTTCCCCGGAATAAGCCTTATCGATTTTACATAATTCACCATTTATTGAAGTATACATTTCTGTAATTTTTATTTTTTCCTTTTCCGATATTCTAACCGAATCTCGCAAATGCAGTACGCCACTATAAAGACGTATATATGCAAGACGCTGTCTTTTTTTCCGAATACTCAATTTTGAAAACTTTTCCGCAAAGTTCAGACTGACCTCGATGTGTTGATGAATAAAATTTATTCGTAATCACTTCTATAAGGTTATCAATCCCTATATTGTTTTTTGCACTTCCGTGATAAACAGGGAACAGGGAACAATTATGAAATCTTATGCTTTCCTCTTGTTCGAGTTCCAATGCTTCTAATGATTTACCGGACATATATTTCTCTAAAAGGTCATCGTTTCCCTCTATTACCGTATCCCATTGTTCAGATTCGGTAAAGTTCGTCACACACATATTAGGATACAGTTCTACCTTCTGTTTGATTACAATTTCGGCAGAAAGTTTCTCTTTAATATCCTGATAAACCGTTGATAAATCAATTCCATTTTGGTCAATCTTATTGATAAAAAAGATTGTGGGAATCCCCATTTTCCTAAGTGCATGAAATAATATACGAGTTTGTGCTTGTACGCCATCTTTTGCAGAAATCAGTAGAATTGCCCCATCTAAAACTGATAATGAACGATATACTTCTGCTAAGAAATCCATATGTCCTGGCGTGTCTATGATGTTCACCTTCGTATTTTCCCACTGAAAAGAGGTTATTCCTGTCTGAATTGTAATTCCTCTCTGACGTTCTAAAAGCGTATTATCCGTCCTCGTTGTACCTTTGTCCACGCTTCCTAATTCTGTAATCGCTCCACTGTTATATAATAAGCTTTCTGTTAAGGTAGTTTTTCCTGCATCAACATGAGCTAAAACTCCAATATTAATAATTTTCATGTGATTTTCCTCCATTCAAAAACCCAAAAGGGCATAAAAATCCCAGTGATAAATACTTTTATCACTGGGATTTTTATGCATAACCATAGGTATACAAAGCATACAGATATTCTCTGGATACTTTAGAATCACATGATAAAGGTATTCTTAAACTGGGTACAAAAAACTAAGCCCTCCTAAAAAAGGACATCCAATTATTTGTTCCCACTATCAAATTGACAGTTTATTTAAGAATACCTTGCCGCATATTTATTAACTCCTTTTAAATAGATACTTAAATAATAGCACGTAAGAGCATATTTGTCAAGGAATCTCCAATTTTTTATCAAAGAGAGTACGTGATTACAAAATAGCTGTAATAATGTACCAATATTTGTTATTCTATAATCTTCCAATTACTCCCGTTCTTTTCAAGTACCAAATCAAATTGAGATACCTGCGTTGCTTTGGTCTGCTGGTCGATATACTCCACTGTCAGCGATACCGTGACTTGATTATCCTTACGATTGTGAATAGGATTTACCAGTTCTTGAAAGATGTACTCTTTTCCGATTGGTTTTAATATCCCGTCATTCACATAGTAGGAAAGTTCACTGGCTGTCGCTGTAGGATAGAGCTTGAAGAACGTCGTTAAAAACTCATTGATTTCATTGGTTGTAATGGAATCAACCGTCCCCTCACTTTCAATGGCTTTTGGTTTATAACTTGATTTCTTAGGTATGTTGGTAATGGTCGGATTCTTAACCAGTACCATATTTCCAGAACCATCTACATAGACACTCACTATATAAGCAGAGTGGACGGTCTTTGTATTTTCTCCCTCTGTAATGAGCTGGTCTACACTGTAGGTTACATTAAACTCATTGTCGCCAGTTGGCTCTACCGTCCATATCTGAAATCCTCTTACAGAAGACGATACAGGAATATCTTTGCGTACTGTATCAACATTGAGAGCTTGAAGTTCATCTGTCAGATAGCCTTTTAGACTTTCCATTCGATTATCAATGGACTTATCGGATTGCTCCCATGAATAGTAGACTTTCGCAAAGTTCTCTACAAAATTTTCTACATGATGAGTATCAACGTATTCCTTTTCTATGATAGTTGTTTCGTGAATAGTATGAGTATCTATAGCTGTAAAGTGCTTGAATATCGCAAAGCTGAAACTAAGCCCTAAAAGTACCCACAAGGCAATCACAACCTTTTTATGAGGATTGACCTTATAGTAGACACGAGGTTTCTTTTCCTTTGGTATCTGTTTTTCTTTATTCTGATTTTTTCTAAATTTCATCATTAAATCTTCCTTTCTCATTGTTTGATTCGTCCTGCTCCCACTAAATGCTGTTGCCAGTAGGGGCTTGTTAAGTCGGCATAACCGATTGGGTCGCCTGCATGAAACATACGGTTATTGCCAAGGTATATCCCAACATGAGTAATATAAGAGCCAGCGTTATAGGTAGAATGAAAGAAAACCAAATCGCCAGCTTGTGCTTCCGATAGTGGGATATGCTGGGTCACATCATATTGCTGTTGTGCGGTTCGTGGTAAGTTAATTCCAGCTTTTCCATACGTCCATTGTGTCAGTCCGCTACAATCAAAAGAAGTAGTCGGGGAAGCTCCACCGTAAACGTATCGCCAGCCCTCATATTTCAGTGCTTCGTCCATGATGGCTTGTACCGTATCATCATCAAACTCTGTTGTGACAAGATACTGCGTTACCAGTTGCACATAAAACATATTGCCATAGTTGTATCGCCAGCCCCCATTGATAGGTATGGCTATGGGATTGGGGTAAGACACTTTTTCGCCACCTGAATACTCTTTTGAGAAACTTTGAGCCAGTTCAAAGGTATATTTATTTCCACGATTAGCCACATACCCTAAGAAACCACCACCATAATTGTAGGACTGGATAACCGATTCTAAATCTACACTGAGCCTTTCGCTACTGGCTAATAATTCACTGAAATACTTCACACCTTGCTTAATGGATTCTTCTGTACTCAATGAATTAGGTGGAAGACCGAGGGATTCCGAGGACTGCATAACATCTTCCGCAGTACCGCCCGATTCCACCTGTATAATCGCAAGAAGTATGTTGACATATTCTTCAACGCCATATTCTTTGGCATATTTTTCTACCATAGGCTTATGAGCCAGCACTTCTGCGGAAACATTCACACCTCCATAATGAATATTGGAAATTCCGCTGTCCTGTTCATCTGAAAATAAAATGGCAACAAACAGAAGCAGTGAGAAGACCATCAAGAATAATCCAGAACCACCAATCACTAAAGTTTTCAACTTCATGGTTTCTTACCGACTTTCTTAATGGTGGCGGTTTTGATTGGTGGTCTACTTCTTGTATTTTGTAGTGGTACTCTTTGAACAGTAGACGGACGTTCTTTTGTGATTGGACGTTGTGAAGTTCTATCTGCTGTAGTGGTTGAAGTTGCTGGCTTTTGAACGGTTTTTTCTTGAACGGTATTGCCTTGGCGTTCCACTTTTGGACTTGAAAAATCGGACTTAACTGCTGGACGCTCTTGTTTGGCTTGTTGAGATTCCTTATATGAAGTCTGAATATTAGACTGTTTTGAGGTCTGTTCATCATGATATTGTTCTTGTCTTGTAGTCGGTCTTTCATGAACAGAAGAAGCAGGCTGTTTTTTCTGTTTGACCTGTTCCATTTCAGAGCGACGCTTCGCAATGGTTTTTCGCCTTTGTTCCTGCTGTTCCTTGCGTCCACTGGCTCTGTCCGCTTTGGTTTGAGAAATACTACTGGTTAAATCACGGACATTCTCTTTTACTTTGGATTTTCCTTGATATACTGCATATCTTGCATTGGTCGGCAAATCTTTAACCTGTTCTTTCAAACCACTAGCAGTGTCTACCATTCTGTCTTTGGTATCAGCTACTGTACCGATGGTTTGACCGATACGTTTTCCAAGTGTTGATTTTTCCTTTCCGTCTGGTCGGGAGTGATCTGCTTGTGTCCTTGCAGAACTCCCCGAACCCGACTGTCCTTTTTTACCTGTAACAATGGCAGACCCAGCCCCTAGAGTAGTCATGGAACGTCCAAGTTTCCGCTGTAGACGGTGCATGTGAGCGTGCATAAGCATACGAGGTTTTCTCATCACACGACTTCCCACACTTTGAGAATCGTTACTCTGTAGAGAAAACATACTCATTAAATCGCCCAGCTTGAAGTAGATTCCTGCAAAGGTCACAATCTGTAGAAAAGCAATCAAAAAGAACGGATAACCAGCCGATAAGGTATAGAGCATGGTTGAAATACTAAATGCTGTCGTAATAATCAATGTGATTCCAGCTCGTGTCAAAAATGGTATTAAAGAGCTTTGTTATGGCTCGTTTTGACATACCATCAAATGATGGAATCATGCTTTAAAATAAAGCTCACAGGCAGAAACATAGCATAGATGATAAAAAAAGTACCTGCGAGAAAATCATGATTCCTGTTAATAGGAATACAAATATGGAAATCCCAATATTGAAGACAAATAGGAAGAAGACTGTACCTAAACGGTTAATGGTCTTTGTAATGGTTAGATTGGTATTGCTTCTGTCTTCAATTTCTTCCGCAACAATTTTTTCTCTGTCTTCGCCATTGTTGGAATCTGGGCTGGTGGAGAGCAGGCTTTTCCACACGGTCAATACCGATACTTTCAATGTCTGAACTGTTGTATTGAAGCAGTAGCCACGGTTGCTGAACCTGTATGGAAAACAGGCTATCTCTGATTAAGTCCACGCTGTCCTTGCCTTGACTATCGGAATGGGGCATGACAATCTTCGTGCCAAGTGATAAACTGGCATTACTGATGTCTGATGAAAAGTCATTGATTTTTTTAATGTAGTCGGGAGCGTAGGCAATAAAGGAAGCCGATAGGATAAACACCAGCACAAAATTCATAATGGCATGAATTGCCTTTGTGGTTTCTCTCTTTATCAGTCCCGTATAGGCAACATAAACCCCAAGAACCAAAATCAAGAGTAAGAGGAATCCAACATAGAAACCCTCTGTTGAAAATCCGTTTGCACTCACACCAGCTAAGGTCTGCATATTCTTACCAATGGAATCTGCTGTAGCGGAAATGAAGTCTAAGGAATAGGCTTCCTGTACTAAGTAACCTGTCGCATTGGAAACATACAAACTGATTGTCCAAATAAAATTGGTAATGGCATATAGTCCATACATGACCTGTTTTCCAATCCCGTCCGACCAGTTCCACGGAAGCCAGCCCCAGCTATTATCCACATAAAAATCCAGTTGATAGTTTTCAAGTGGGTATCGGCTGTATTCATTTGCCACATTGACCGTATCATCTACCAAGCCCGCAGCTTGAACCACCGTTCCCAGCATGGCTAAAAGAAAAATGGCAATCACAAGTGTGAAAGCCACTGTCATTGCCACTTTACCTAGACGTTTCAGCGTCCAGTTTGATTTTATTCTGTTTACTATTGATGGTTTCACATTTACACCTCTTTTCGCACAGGTGGTCTGGTATCAAAGGCATGGAGCAGTTCTTCAAATACAGGGTGGAACTGTATCACACCGACACGACCATATAAATCACTGATAAGGCATTGCCCGTTTTCCAAATCACGCAATCGCTTCTGATTGTTTTCGTCCTCTGGGTCTACACCAAAAAAGGCTAAGGTCTTTTTAATCTCGTTAAGGTCAGTGGAACGAAATGCAAATTTTAAGCCGAGGTTATTTTTCAGTTTTTCATCTAAGAGGTCGTCTGTATTTTGGGTCACGAAATATACCCCAGCGTTCATAGCACGACCAGCCCGAACCAGCTTCATAGATAGTGTTTTTCCTTGTGCTACCTGTAAAAAGCTCCATGCTTCGTCTAAATCTACAATCTTGAAAATGCTTCGGTCTGTATGGATAAAGTCTAAAGCAAAGGTACTAATGACAATCAGCATAGCAACGGATAAAAGCTCCATAGTGGTATATTCCTCAAAGGAAGTTTCCTTGTCGGGAAGTACCAAGTCCGCAACCTGTATAATGTTCAGTTGTTTTTCTAAGCTGATAGACTGCTCCACATAACCATTACTGAATAATAAATGTGCAAAGTCATAGTCTGTAAAACTTTCGATATGGTCGGCTATACTGGTACTTAGTGGCGTATTCTCAACCCGTAATTCCTCAATCACTTTCATCAACCCTCGTACTTCACTATTGGTTACTGCACGAATGGCTTTTCTAAGGATTGGGAAGCGTTCCCCATCACGAGAGGAAATCCCCGTAAGGAATGTCAGAATATCAATAGCCAGTGATTCAGAATCTTTGGGATTTTTCATAATCACATAAGGGTCAAGTAAGCCTTTGTTTTTCTCATCAGAAGTCAGAGTGACGATATTGATTTCATGGGAAATCTCTGGCAAGGTTTCTTTCCATCTGCCACGTTCTGCTTTTGGGTCTACAATCACTGCTTGTGCCCCATAAAGCACCGCATAATAGACGATAAGGTTATTCGCAAAGGATTTACCACCACCCAGCGAACCAACAAAAGCCGACGCTAACGCATTGGTTACTGAACCCTTAACCCCTTGACTGGCAAGAGCAGGTTTCAGATAGACATTGCGTCCAGTATCTAAGCTGTAGCCAACATAAATCCCCTCATTTTCCCCCAGCATTTGAGTAGCACCAAAACCTAAACCAGCGAGGAAATCAGAGGTCACGTATTGAATATAATCATTCATATAACGCTTGCTGGCAGGTAAAAAAATTCTTCATGTAAGCCGAGCATATCCCCAAATGGTCGTACCAGTTTTACGCTTAAATCGTCATAAAAATCTTTCACTTCATTACAACGACGTTTGAGTTCGTCAAGATCATTTGCTGATACCCTTACCACATAAGACAGCTTGTACATAGATTCCTTGCTTTGGTCTAAATTGGTTTCCAGCTCATTCACACTTTCCAGAGCTTCCGCCACATTGGAGCTGGTTTCATTATCACTTTGCCAAGCGTGGTTATCCAAGTCTTTCAGTTCTTTCTTTTTATTGCGGACAGTAGATAGGGGCTTTACGATTCGCTACAATTTCCACATTCATTGACGTATCAATCGGGAATGTAAATTGCTGTTGCTGGTAGTAGAAGATTTCAGAGGACGGAAGTCCAGTTCTCCGACAATGCTGTTAATGGTAAAAAGTAAGCTACATAGACGGTTTCATCTTCCTGCTGGATTTTCAAATATCGCTGTTTTTCTTCCACCAAACAGCGAGTAGGCTTAATCAAGTCATAGTATTTAATCAGCGTTTCATTATCCAGCTTTTTCTTTGATAGATGGTACTCATACTCTTCATAGGCAGTGCCTGTCTGTCCGTAAAGGTGTTCAATCAGATAGCCGAAGTCGTCCTTATCTAACCTGCGGATTTTGAAACGACGAGAGATTTTTATTTTTCTAAGAGCTTTTCCATCTTCTGAAAACGCAGGATTTCATCATTACTCATACTAACAAAATCGCCCATCAGCTTATGGTTCACATCATAGACAAAATCAGACAAAGCATTTTTTGCTTCAACGGTAAGACTTTTCATAGAAAACTCCTGATCGTTGAGAAGCAACTTAAAGCCGATAAAGAAACGGTAGTTCACTTGATTTTCGCCAATCATGGATATTAAAGCGTCTGTCTGTTGGTCGATTTTGTCATAGGCAACCGCTTTGAGCTTGCCAGTGACTTCATTTTTGGAACGCTCTTGTGCAGAACGTATGCTGGATTCTGTACTGATTTGTAAAGCATGAATTTTGCCATCACGATTTTGTGCGATAAGCTGTCTGAAAGAATCATGCACTTGTATTTTCTGTTCTGGACTTAGAAATGAGTAATTGTAAGGAACAAGCTCATAGTAAGCATAACATTCCCCGTCTTTATTCCAGACGAGATTGTTTTCAATGTATTTAATTGGATATGCCATAAAATTCACTCCTAACTGCTGTAATGGCTTCTTGTGGCTGGTTTCTGCCAAGCGTTACTTTTTTTCCTGCATAGGTCAGCTTTGGTCGCAGTGCATAAGCAATGACAGACTTCAAAAATCCATAAGGCTTTTTACCATCAAAAGTTTTTGTAGACATAAACCATGTGAAAGCCACAGGAATCCCAAAGTATTTGAGAAATGCTCCCTCTATCATGGAAAGAGGGGGCAAGTTGCCAAGTATCATCACTGCAAAGAGTGACACGACAAACCATGTCATTTGCGTAAAGGTTATGGGAAACGGAAGTCTAAAATCATTGATAGAATACAGTACCTTTTCCACAGACCAGATACTGGTATAGCTTCGTATTTTCTTCATGTAATCAATCCTTTCATAAAAAATAGGGGTAGCTGATTGAGCCACCCCGTAAAATAGAAAATCTGCCAGTAGTAATGTACCGACAGATTTAATAGACGATTTCAAAAATCCCATGATTGGTTGAGATAAACGTTCCTGAAAGGTCTAAATCCCGACCATAGGCTTGATAATCAATATAGTTTTGAAGACTAGCTGGTACTTCGCCTAAAGCACCCGTTTCTTCAATGTAGTAGCGTGCCACGTCATACATATCATCACAATCGGAATGAATGATAATATCCTCTTGATGTTCGCTTAGTTCTTCAATGCTTGAAAAATGAGTGAGCAGAGCAGATAGCTCCGATTGTAATTCTTCGGGTAATTCCGATACCATTTCCCATAGTCGATTGAGTTCGCCAATGGAAGTGTATTCGTCAACCGTAAAGGGTAACTCGTAGTCATGAATGGCGTATTCCTCATATTCATCATTCAAGCCGATTTTTCTCTTTGACTTCCTCAAAGTCAATGGGAAAGGTAAACCACGCACCGACCAATTCGCCCTCATTGTATTTGCCTAAATTCGCAATATAGACTTGCATATCGTCCATATATTCACGTCCTTTCTTTGTAGAGATTCAAAAATCCCTACCGCACTTCGTTTGGTGTACCATTCCTTTGCGGAACATAAGAAAACCACTTATATTCCACAAAAAGAACGGTTTTATTTAAGCACCAATAATGCGATTGAATAGCTCTAGTAAAAATGTCTTTTACTCCAGCAGCGTTGAAGACTAAGCCAACCGCAATAATCGCAATAATTAAAAAAAGCCAATCAGTTTGCTAAACTCACGCTTGAAGCCAAGATACAAGCCAATCACAACGATTGCTAAAAGCACCAGTGATTGAGCGTTTGATAGAAACCAGTTATAAAGGTTTTGTCCAAAATTCATAAAAATGTTCTCCTCTCTATATTCAATGAATTTGTATTTGAGTTATTTTTTTGTTGTTATCACGTCCTGTTCTTTTACTGACTGTTGCTTCAAAATCTGCTTGTGTCGGTCTGTCAGTTTCGCATGGTCGAGAATGTCTTTTACAACCTGCGTCTGGTTGATTTCATCAAGTTTAATCGCAACCTTTAAGGTCAGGGGCAACTTGATGAGATAGCCAGTTCAGCGTCCTTTGGAAGGAGTAAGGCTCTGGTTTTTGTGGTTAGTTTTAATCGTTCACGATTGTTCCCAATAAACCAAGCCCATTCTTCATTCAGTTTCCAATCAGAACGAGGTTTGGAATCGTCTTTATCTACAAAACGGATATACCGATTGATAATTTTAAAGGCGGTATGCTCTGGATTGTCATAGACGAGTAAATCACGGACTGCATAATAGGCACGCTCATTTTTCAATCGAATCTCAAAACGGTTTTTTACTTCTGCGTCTTCAATGGGAATATCATTTTTTTCTTGTACTGCTCGTAGTCCTTTTCATAGATACAGAAATAAACTTCACTTTGTAATGAACCGATATAGAGGGTGTTTCCCATACATTCCTTTTCCTCTTTGCGTACCAGTTCGCCACTGCGATAGCTTTTAAAACTGCGGAAGACGGAGATACATTCTTCCTGTTGGCACTTTTCAGTGAGTACAGGGATATTTAAAATCCCTGTCTTATCGTTAATGGCAAGGTCAAGGCGTTTCATCACACCGCCAGCCACCAAAACGTCCATAAAGAACTCATACCAGCTTCTTTGTTGTGCCAGAAGATAGCTTTCAAATTGTCTGCACCCACGACCTTTCAATTCCACCAGAACTCCTTTGTCCAGTTCATGGGAGCAAAGGACGAATATGTCGCCTAAAGCATAATGCTCTGAATAAGAATAGAAACCATAGTCCTCATGAAGAAAATAGGACAGTTTCAGTTGTAAGATGTTTTCGACCACCTGCTGTACGTCTGTTGTCGGAAAGCGAATTCTTACATAATCAAACAGCATTTCAAGGGGAGCGTCGGGATTGAAGCGTTCCAGAGCTTCCCAAAGGGACTGCTGTAAATCCTCTGATGGCTTGACTTTTCCTGTTTCAATATCGCTTAGATACTGCCTTGTAATACCAGTCGCAACAGCTAAACGGTTTTGAGATAGTCCATAAGCCAAGCGTTTTTCTTTTAAATGCTGTAACCAAGTTTGTTCATTCAGTAAAAATCCCTCCAATCAAAAAGGCGTATGTCAACTTTTAAAGCCCATTTGACATACGCTGAAATTTTGTAAATCCCTTGTAACCAAAGGATTTTCTAATGTTTTTTTGACTGTTTCCTGTCGATTTGTACCCCCCTGTTAGATACGGGGGGTTAAGTGCTGGCGTGGCTATTGCCACACCAGCCAGCAAGATCAGTCCACACCTGCGACTTCCGCTTCGCACGTCGCCTGCGTGGACTGTCTGCTGTTGGATAACTTTTAATTTCCTCCAAGAAATCATATCCTTTTGGTACAAGGGGAGTATAAAACTCTGATATGACACTTGTTCCTACATCAACATAGCCACGACCTTTGATTCGCTTTAAGAAGAAATCCTTTTGTACGTCACTGCCAAACATCATGCCATAGCCCATTTCAGACATACGACCTAAAGCCACTCTGAAATTAAACTGATCACGGATTCCGTCGCCTAAATATTTTTGCGTCTGGACGTTGACAAGCCAGTATTAGAAAGAAGCCAGCTTGACGACCTAACATGACAATCTGTTTCAGCTTATTCATAACTGCGGTGTTTTCTTTTTGTTCCCAGCATTTCCATGAAAGCGACGTATTCATCAAAAGATTAAGAAGTGTGCCGGGAGACCTAAGTAAGCATAATTTTTTTGCCAGTCTTATAGTTCTTCATCTGCTTCATTTCCTCACTACGTTTCATCATTTCTTCATAGAATGTTTCAATGCAAGAAAGCAAGTCTTCTTTTTCTATAGTAGACATTTGCCATCACAGAACCTAAGTCCGCAAGATCAGCATTTTTTTCGGGTCAAGAATATACAGTTTTGAATCTGTATGAAGCAAGGCTTCAATCAGTGTCAGTATAAAGTAAGTTTTACCGCCACCTGTACCACCAGCAATCAACATATGAGGGAGCTTATCATATTCCCACCATACGTTTTTCATTAAGCGAAGTTTACCATCTTTAGCTTCTACTTCATCAATAGAAATACGACTGGCTATGGTGTCATAGAGCAAAGTATATTCCACATAGGAATCCTTTAACTCTTTATCCGTCAGCTCACAGTACAAGCCACTCTCTAATTTCTTTTCCAAGTGTAAGAGTTGGTCTTGATATTTTCCCAGCGTGATTTCCACCCGTATCTGTATCAAGCCATTTTTAAGTCGATAATACATTTTAGGGAAGTAGGTTATCTTTTCCTTTGTACGACCAGCACTATCTTTAAAGAAACCCTCTGTTTTGACCTGTTCAGATTCATACCACTTGTTTTCAAGTATCATCTTTGCCAGTTTTTGACGGTGGTAAAGTTGTTTAACCGTATCATAGCGAACCCGTTTGAATACAAACGCTACCAGCAAGCAGATAAGAATTGCGACACTGAAACTGATAATTAAATAGGGAATGTCAATCTTATCTGCTTGTGATAGGTTAAAATCCTGCCAGTTGATCTGCTGGATTGTCTTCACATGAAACAGTCCGACAACCAGCAGGAAAACAGGCAGGAGTGACGCTATCGTAAAATGAAAGACTAAATCTTTACCAGATGGGCGAATCCTTTTACCACGCTGTTTCATGCGAAAAAGTCTCCTTTCTACCTAGCGACTATTTGTCTTGTGTCGGTTCTTTCTTTGCTTGTGGTTGAGCTTTGAATGAACTAGAATCCTTTGTCAGCACAATATCGTCTGCCTTGATATACCAGTCAACATCTGCTCCTTGATAGGTGGCAGTAGCAACGGTGTCCGAAATGGGATTGATAAGTTCCACCCGTGCGTTATAATCAAAACTCTTTCAAAGGCACGCTGGCAGGAATACTTACTTGAATCATGCGTCCTTGTCCTTTGGATTTTAAGTCATAGGTACGTTCCTTGATTTCATCTGAAACCGACCCGTCTTCATTTTGGATTCTCACTTCACGACGTAGAGCAGAGAATTTCAATTCTCCAAAAGTCGTGTCTTTATCTAATACAATGCCATTTGCTAATCTCATCATTTTTCCTCTCTTTCTTTATTCTTTTATCATGTCGTCAGCATGTAAAAGGTAATTTGTAAAACCACGAGTGCCGATTTTGTAGCCCTCTGCGGTAATACGTGGATTGACTAACTTCACACGTTCCTCAAAGCCGAAATGTTTTTCGCCAGCTTCAGCAGGAAGCACCACCACAATATCATCTGCTCTTTGAACATCAGAATAGAGATTATAGCTTCTTGATAAGACAGTTAGCCGTCCGTTGATTCTTCGCTGAACGACTTTATCCTCGCCAGCAAATTCTAAATTGCCGAATGTTTTTTCCATGTTGGGAATCACAAATTTAAGTTCCATATTTTTACCTATCCTTTCTTTTTTATTGGCTGAATGAATGTTTGATGGTCTTAAAGAGTGGGGAACGACCTTTTGATTCTTGATTTTTTGTTTTCATAAGTTCACTTCCTTTCAAAATCGGGTAAAAAAATAGACACCTCATTTTTTGAAGTGTCTACCTATTAAATATTCAAATTTTATTGGAAGTATCTTTTATATCTTCACTTTTCAAGGATAAATCGTCGTATCAAAGCTCATTCATAAGTAGTAAATTAGTAGTAAATTGAGTGGTTTTTGACCTTGATAAAGTGTGATAAGTCCAGTTTTTTTATGCGGATAACTAGATTTTTTTATGCTATTTTTTTATAATAAAAAAATAGGAGATAAGTCTTGACAAAAAGATGAAAAAAAGGGTTATTTTTATAAAACGTAATATTTACGATTTAAAAGGAGATAAATATGAAGCCAACTAGAAAACAACTTTGGATGGCAAGCTTAAGTAGTGTTATTGCACTTAGCACAGCAGCTTGTGGACTATTTCAAGGACAAACAGATAATAATTCTCAACAGCAAGTTGAAGAAACAACAGTTTCTAATGCTCAAATGACTAAATTTGAAAAAAACTTGCAGAAGAGATTAAAAAAATAATAAACCGAAAAACTATTGTTGGAGAAGTATTCGAAAATGGATATTTAAAAAAACATGGAGATCACTACCATTTTGTATACGGAGCTCCTCCAGCAGATGCTATTTATGAACAAAAAGAGTTCTGCAACAGCAATTAGTTCTGCAGATGATGGATATGTTTTTAATCCAAATGATATTGTAGAAGAAAATGAAATGGGATATGTTGTTCGTCACGGAGATCACTTCCACTTTATTTATAAAAAAACAATGCCCAACAAACAATTGCAACAACATTGGCTACAAATTCAGTAGCACATGAACATCATGAAGAAGATGGGTATGTATTTGATAAAAAAAGATGTTGTTAGTGAGACAGAAACAGGATATGTCGTAAGACACGGGGACCATTTCCATTTTATATATAAAGATAAACAAGGAAATCCAGTAGTAACTACAGAGCACCATGAACACGAAGGTGAGCACCATGAACACGATGGAGAACATCACGACCACGAAGGTGAACACCATGACCATGATGGGTATGTATTTGATAAAAAAAGATATTGTTAGTGAAACAGCAGAAGGTTATGTAGTGCGACATGGCGACCATTTCCACTTTATTTATAAAGATAAAGATGGGAAACCTATTGTAAGTAATGAACATCATCATGATGGAGACAAACATGACCATGAGGGCGAGCACCATCACCACGAAGGTGACAAACATGACCATGAAGGAGAGCACCATCACCACGAAGGCGACAAACATGACCATGAAGGCGAGCACCACGACCACGAAGGTGAACACCATGACCATGATGGCTATGTATTTGATAAAAAAAGATATTGTTAGTGAAACAGCAGAAGGTTATGTAGTACGGCATGGAGACCATTTCCACTTTATATATAAAGATAAACAAGGAAATCCAATTTTAGAGCACCACGACCACGAAGGTGACAAACATGACCATGAAGGTGAGCACCACGACCACGAAGGCAACAAACATGACCATGAAGGTGAGCATCACGACCACGAAGGCGATAAACATGAGCACGAAGGTGAGCACCACGATCACGAAGGTGATAAACATGAGCACGAAGGTGAACACCATGACCATAATGGAGATAAACATGAACACGAAGGTGAGCACCATGACCACGAAGGCGACAAACATGATCATGAAGGAGAACACCACGACCATGAGGGTGACAAACATGAACATGAAGGTGAACATCACGATCATGAAGGTGAACATCACGATCATGACCATGATGGCTTTGTATTTAGAAAAGAAGATATTGTAAGTGAAACTGAATCTGGATATGTAGTTCGTCACGGCAATCATTTCCACTTTGTTTATAAAGATAAAAATGGGAAACCAATTTTTAGATAATCACCACCATGACCATGATGGAGATGAACATGAACACGAAGGTGAACACCATGACCATGATGGAGATAAACATGAGCACGAAGGAGAACACCACGATCATGACGGAGATAAACATGACCACGAAAATGAAGCTAATTCAGACAATCCTGTTTCTACAATTCCAAATGAAAAAGATTTAACAGAAAAAAATCTCCTGAAGTACAAAAATATTTAGATTATATTACGTATGCCTATGGTGTTGAAAGAAATACTATTAAGTTAGAATCTGCCTATAAAGATGGAAAAATATGTAGGTAAAAGTGTTTGCTTTCCAAAATATGGAACAAGGACAAGATAAGACACATATTCATCCATGGGCAATTCCATTACGTAATTTTTGAAGTTCCTAGTTCAGATGCATCCATTGATCCTGAATTACGATTTGCACAAGAAATTACTTCTTTAGCAAAAACGTATGGGAATTCCTGTAAAAGATATTCGAATTTTTAGGTGATAACTTTGAAGTGCCACATGGAGATCATAGTCACTCTCTAAAAATTCAAAATATTGAAGGTGCTAAAAAAATATGTTGCGAATAAATTGAAGGAAATAACTTCTAAATATGTTCCTGGAGATTTAGATGAAAAAAAGTGGTTGAAGAAAAAAATTCATTCACTTGTTGCAAAAAGCAGCTGAAAAATACAAAACTCAACCTGTTGAATTAAGCCGTATCCTTACAAGTTTACGTGAAATTAAAGAACGTTTAGATGAGAAAGGAAATTCAACTCAAGGATATTTAGAGTTATTAAAACAATTTGATGAAAAAAATATTGAAAAAAAGCGTCAACAGTTACAACTCCAGAACTTTCAAAAGAAGAGAAGGCTCTAAACGCATTACACGAAAGTATTATTCGTACGATTAACGATTTAGAGTTAACGGATTATAATGTCACAAAAGATGAATTAAGAGCTGCAGCGAATAAAAGCTATCGAAGCGAAAGATATGAAAGCTTTTAGAAGCTGTAAGAGATTACGTACAAGCATTAAAAAGAATCTCAAGGACGCCTAGCCATTGAAGGTATGAAATATGTTTATTTCTTAACACGTCATGTTCATGATAAAGAATTAAGTTTTTGAATTAAGAGAAAAAGTATCAGAGTTAATTTATAAAAATTTCTAATTCAACTATTATGACGCAAAAGCGAACCAGCAAATCCTTTAATTAGTCCTTCATACTTGGCTAAGGAAGAAATAAAAAAGCACATGCTACTCCAGTCACTGAAGTAGATAAGAGAGTTGGAGAACATTATAAAGCGATTGTTAAACCTGATAACGAAGAAACCGAATCAAAATTAGATGGAGCAATCAGTTTTGCTGAGATGGTTTTTAGATCCAGAAGATAAAAAAAGGATTCACTACCAACTTCTGATTTCAGAGAAGAATTATCTGAAGAAGTAAAGAAAGATATAGCAACTCCAAAATCAAAAAAACTACAGCTACAACTGAAAATAGTACAACTCCAAAAAGCAGGAGAGGCAACTGTTAATGAAGCAAGTACTCCAGCGGAAGCTGAAAAACCAGTGGTTAATGATAAAGCAGAGGAAACTGTAGCACCTACTAATACAACAGCTACACCACAACCTGCACCGTCAGCTAGTGAGCAACCACATGCATAATTTGTCGATAAACTGATAGCCAAACTACTTGTAGCATATACATATAGTGGTAATCAGAAAAGAACCGAATTGTACCGAATTCGGTTCTTTTTTGAAATAAAAAAAGTTGATAATATTTCTTATAAATTAATGAAAAATGTTGATTTTACAATAAAGAAAGCGTATTCTATATTTGGTTAAATATTATTTTTAATCATATAAGATTCTTTTTTAAAAAGAGGGATAGCTATGAATAAAAAAAGTTAGTAAGACATTATTATCTACCGTCCTTATTGGACTTGTGTTATCTCAACAAGCTGTTGAAGCTTGTTCTGCATTTATTATTGGTAAAGGACTAACAAAAAGATGGTTCGTTCTTGTATGGACGTACGGAAGATTATCCATATCCACACAAAGATGGAACGCAACAACATACTCATAATAAGAATTTTTTGTAAATCCTGCTAAGGATTATAAAGAAGGAGATGTTTTAGTGGATGCATCTACTGGAACCGTTTATCCTCATTTAAAACATGAATATAAATATACAGTAGTAGCGGATGATTCAAGAGATACAGACGAAGGTATTTTCTCTGAACATGGCTTTAATGAACATGGGGTTTCAATGACTGCAACAGTAACAGCAACACCACGTAGTGAAGTTGTAGGAGGTATAGCACCAAAAGTTGCAGCAGATGGACGAGTTTTTGGAAGGCCCAGAAAATGAAATTGAATATCCGGAAATTGATCCGCTAGTAAAAGCTGGAGTTACTGAAGCAATTGTAACAGATTTAATTTTACCACGTGTAAAAAAACAGCAAGAGAAGCAGCTCAATTATTAGCAAAAGAAATTGATGAAAAAGGATCTGCAGAAGGAAATATTATTGTTTTTGCCGATAAAAATGAATTATGGTATATGGAAATTTATTCAGGTCATGAATATGTAGCGTTTAAATATCCAGACGATAAATATTCTGTATTCCCAAACACTTATTTTTCTAGGTAAAGTAAATATTAATGATAAAGAAAACATTATTGCTTCAAAAGGAATTATTGAAACTGCTAAAAAAAGGCAGGAGTATTTGTAGGAGATGAAAGTAAAGGAGAAATTGATTTAGCTGCTACTTATGCGCCACCTTTAGAGCGTGGTGACCGTTCACGTGTGTATGCAGGAATTAAGTTATTAAACCCATCTTCTAATGTGACATTCCAAGATCAACGTTATGAATTTTTACAAGATAGCCCAAGAAGAGATTTCACTGTAATCGATGGATTAAATGTTCAAAAGAAACCGTTTTTGAAACATTAAACGGAGAATTAGTACCTGATGACCAAGTACCGGGTTATAATACTAAGACAGATGCTAATAGAAAACAAGCAGAACCAACAGATCCTAACTATGGAAAATATGCTTATGCTCCAGGGAACGAAAAATGTAATTGACCCACACGTTTATCAAATTAACCAAAAATTACCACAATCATTAGGGTGGAGTAATGTGGTTAAGTTTAGGTCGTTCACGTAATACACCATATGTTCCTTATTTTTGGTAGTATTAAAGATACATTTGAAGCTTATAAAGTTAGAGGAAACAAATATGATGCTAATTCTTGGTATTGGGTAGCTACTAATATTGATACAATGGTAATGGATCATCCAGAATTATTTGGAAAGACTATTCGTTCAAATTGGGAAAAAAATGGAAGCATTATTAATGGATTACCAAAATCAATTAATTGATGAATATACAGGAAATCTGATGATTATGTAAAAAGAACATGCTGATGAATATACTGCTAAATCAATTGCAGTTGCAAAAATCTGTCTTCCAATTAATGAAAGATGTAGAAGCTAAAAATGGAAAAAAAGCTGTTAAAACAAAGACACCACTAGCAAGTCCATTTATCGATGTGACACCATTGAAAGAAGTATTAGATCGTCTACAACCTGTTGAAACAACAACAGCTGCAGCAACGACAAATACGAATACTTATATTGCTTCAAATAACCAATCTTCAACATCTTCTAATACAACTCAAACAACACCTGTTCAAAAGAAAGGTTTTGATGGTAAACATTATATCAATGAAGAAGGACAAAAAGGTAAGTAATCAATGGGTTTATGATGTAACTTATCAAAAGCTGGTTCTTTATTGATTCAAATGGAGAATATGTTGAAAATCAATGGGTTGGAGATTACTATGTAAAACCTGGCGGATACATGGCGAAGTCAGAATGGATTCATGATCAAAAATCTAATACTTGGTATTATGTAAATTCTGAAGGAAAAATACTTAAGAAATACTTGGGAAAAAAATTGGTAATAAATGGTATTACTATAATGGATCAGGTAAGATGGAAAGTGATTGGATATTCTTAAATGGGAAATGGTTCTATTTAGAAGAAAGTGGAGCAATGAAAAGAAAACCAATGGTTTGAAGTCAATGGAAAAATGGTACTATGTTGATGCATCAGGTGAATTATTAGTCAATACGAAAACTCCTGATGGCTACTATGTAAATGAAAATGGAGAATGGGTTTAATTCTTTAAAGTAAATTAGGAATCCATTAGAATTGCTAAATTCTAATGGATTTTTCTAGTTTAATAGCAGTATACTTGTAGCAGTATTGCTAGAAGGAGCTTGAACAAATGGGTGTAATCATAAATGTTATTGCGATTGTGATTGGTACAATGATTGGATTATTCTTAAAACGAGGAATGTCTGAAAAGATGTCTTCTCATATTATGCAAGGTCTTGCATTAATTACGTTTATTATTGGATTAAAAAGGAGCTTTTAGTAGATCAAGATATGATTTTGTTAATTGTTTCGATTTCGCTGGGAGGATATCTTGGGGAAATGATGCAATTAGAAGAGAATATTCGAAAATTTGCAGAGTGGGTTCAAGATAAACTTTCCAAAGAAGGGGCTCAAAATCAATTGGCAGAAGGTTTTGTGTCAGCTGTATTAATTTTTTTGTGTTGGAGCAATGGCGGTAATGGGGGTCTCTTGAAGCAGGATTGAGAAATAATCACGGTATTTTAATAACGAAAGCTTTAATTGATGGATTTGCTTCGATTATTTTGACGACGACAAAAGGAGCAGGAGTAATGTTATCTGCATTAGCCATTCTTTTGTATGAAGGTGGAATAATGATTCTCGCTCAATTTGTAGCACCGTATTTAAGTGAATCGATTGTCTATGCAATGTCTGCAGTGGGTTCTTTATTACTTGTTGCATTAGGATTGAATCTATTAGAATTAACGAAAATTAAGGTAATGAACTTTTTTTACCAGCAATGTTTTTTTACCGATTGTGTTAATTCCATTATTGAGTCTCATTCGCGGATAAGATAAAAAAATAAGAGAGTGAATAGGATATAAGTTGTATTTCTATTCACTCTCTTTTAATATGAAAAAAATTTAATTTAATTGAATGGCTCCAAAACTATTTGGTCCTACTACAATTCCATGAGGAGTCGGGTAAAATTCTCCTTTTTGGTAATGGATTTCTCCTGAATAGTTTTTCAATAAAATGAGCAGAATCATCTAAATTGATGATACATAATAGTTTGCCACGTTTATAAGCAATACAGCCATCGGCTACTTTAATGATATCACAGTCTGCTTTTAAAAATCTTCTTGGTGTTGATGTCTAAAGTTTGTTAATTCTTGATAGAATGCTAAAACTTCATCATCTTTTTTTCATCAAATTTGAATGTTTGACGATTATAAGGATCTCTAAAAGCCATACATACCAATTTCATCTCCATAGTAAATACTAGGTACACCAGGAAGGGTAAATTGAATAAAGGAGGCACTAAAGAATCTTTCTTTTGCTAATTGATATTCACTCTCCGTTAGCTTGTAATCTGGTCGTTTTTCAACAGGAAATTCTTCAGGATTATCAAAAGCTAAAACTGTTAAAAATTCTTTCTGTATCATGAGTTGATAATAAATTCATTAAAACATCCAAAGCAGGTTTTGGATAGTTTTCTAGTAATTCTAACAGAGCTAGAGAAAATTGATGTGCATTTTTTTATGTTTAACAAAAGCGGATAATCGCATCTCTCCATGGATAATTCATGACGCTATCAAATTGTTTTTCCTAAGAAATATCTTCTTCTTGTGTTGTAAGAGAATTTAGTTGTTGCATCTTCCCAAACTTCCCCTAATAAGAAGCAATCTGGATCTTCTTGTTTAGCAGACTTTCTTAATTGATCAATAAAACAATCAGGAAATTCATCTGCTACATCAATTCGCCATCCACCAATTCCTAATCGTTGCCAATAAGGAATAACACCATTTTGAGCATCAAACATAAATTCTTGATATTCTTTATTTTTCTTTAATAACCGTTGGTAAATTTGTAAATCCCCACCATGATTGATACACATTTGGAAATTCATTAAAAGTAAAACCATGGATAGTATGGAGAATCTTGAGATTGGTAAGCTCCCAAACTGTCATAATGACCATAACGGTTGAAATAAATACTATCTGCACCCGTATGGCTAAATACTCCATCTAATGTAATACGAATATCATGTTCTTTAAAGTCTTTGCATAAATCTTTAAAGTCTTGCACCGTACCTAAATAAGGATCTACATTAAAGTAATCCGAAGTAGAATAGCGATGATTTTCAGGACTTTCAACAATTGGATTCAAGTAAATACTATCAATCTTTAGTTGCTTAAAGTAAGGTAATTCTTCATGAATTCCTTTTTAGATTTCCCATAAAGAAATCTTGTGCTCGATAATTGTCATGGGTAATAGAAGAATATGGAATGGCATTCCAGTCGTTATGACGAACTCTTGTTTCTTCATTAGCAGCAACAGTTGCTTGGTAATGAGGACTCTTTTTAAAGCGATCTGGAAAAATTTGATACATAATACTGCCTTTCATCCAATCTGGAGTTTGGAAGTCTGCATCATAAACCGTTAATTGCCAAGAAGCATAAGACTGTTCTTCCATTGTAAGAACAGCATCAAATTCATGTTTTTTTCAAGTAACCAATTGAATCATCAAATGTAACTTCAAAATCATAAAAAAATAAAGTCCTGTTTCTAATGCTGGAACGGTAACAGTATATTTTTCTATAATGTTTTTCTAAAATGTCCGTTTTATGTAATAGATAAATATTTTTTTGATGTGTAAAATCATTCAATAAAGTAAGAGAAAGTGTTCTAAAATAAAAAAATCTTGATGAATCCATACTTCAAAGAGAATCTCTTGAGAAGAAGAGACAGCTCCTTTTTGGATATTTATTTTTTTATCGGATTAAATAATATCAAAAAAATATCTTCCTTTCTAAAAAAACTTGTATTACTGCAATTGTAGTATAAATTGAAGAAAAAAAGAAATAGTTTGATAGAATAGTACATATGACAAAAAAATAAAACGCTTTATTTTTTTGAAAAAAATATACGAAAATAGGCAAAGATATGTTATAATCAAATTGTAAATAAACGGAAAAAGAATCTATAGATTTTTATGCAACAAAAAAATGTAAACGCTTGTAAAAAAATTCGTAAAACGGATTGAAGAATGATAAAGGAGGAGTGCGTATGAGTAATTCTTTAGCAGAATATTTATTCCATGAAGGAAAAAAATTTTTCGTACCTATGAGTATTTGGGATCTTTTTAGAAGGAAATCATTGTACCTTTCGAGTGTGGGCACCTCATGCAGAAGAAGTTTATGTTTCAGGAGATTTTTGTAACTGGAATCCAACAGCTTATCCATTAAATAAAATTAATGATCAAGGGATTTATGAAGGGGTTGTTGAGGGTCTTCATTCTTATGATGCCTATAAATATGTTATCAAAACAAATGATGGTCGGATGCTCTGGAAAGCAGATCCATATGCTAGACATGCTGAAACTCGTCCATTAACAGCTTCAAAAGTTTATACAGACTCAAACTACGAGTGGAATGATGATAAGTGGATGAAACAAAGAGAAGTTCCTTATCAAAAACCAATGAATATTTATGAAGTACATTTAGGTTCTTGGAAAAAAATAAAGAAAAATGGTGATTTTTATAGTTATCGAGAATTAGCAGATACTTTAATTCCCTATGCAAAGAAGATGCATTATACACATCTTGAACTTCTTCCGATTACAGAATATCCTTATGATCCATCTTGGGGATATCAAGTAACAGGATATTTTGCAGTTACTTCAAGATATGGAATACCGGAGGATTTTTAAATATTTAATCGATAAGGCACATCAAAAATGGTATTGGAGTTATTTTAGATTGGGTTCCCGGGCATTTTACAAAAAGATGCATTCGGTCTTTATGAATTTGATGGTCAATGTTGTTATGAATATTCTGATGAAAGAAAGAAAGAACATTTGTCATGGGGGACAAGAGTTTTTGATTATGGTCGTGGTGAAGTTTGCTCCTTCTTATATTCCAGCGCTTGTTACTGGATTGAAGAATTTCACCTAGATGGTCTAAGAGTGGATGCAGTCAGTTCGATGTTATTTTTTTAAACTATGATCGTCCTGAGCATTTAGCTGCAAAAAAATATTTATGGTGGAAATGAAAACTTAGAAGTATTAGATTTCTTTAAAACGTTGAATCAATATGTTCGCCAAAATTATCCAGGAGTGATGATGATTGCTGAAGAAGCGACTGCATATCCAAAAAAATAACTGCTCCAATTGATGAAGGTGGTTTAGGATTTCATTATAAATGGAATATGGGTTGGATGAATGACAGTTTAGATTATGTTGAGGTAGATCCATATTTTCGTCAAGGATGTCATCATCGATTAACCTTTTTCAATGTGTTATGCATTTGTTGAGAATTTTATATTACCAATTTCTCACGATGAAGTCGTTCATGGGAAAAATCCTTATTAGATAAAGCGCCTGTGAATTACGAAGAAAAGTTTTTCGCATTATAAAGCTTTTTTTAGGCTATATGTTTGGACACCCAGGTAAAAAGCTAACATTTATGGGAAGTGAAATTCCCCAGTTTATAGAATGGGATGAAAAAAACGGGAATTAGACTGGTTCTTATTAGATTACCCTCTTCATCAGAGTACTCATCGATTTGTACAAGAATTAAATCAATTTTTATAAAGTCAGTCCAGCATTGTGGGAACACGATGGTGGTTGGGCAGGATTTGAATGGCATGTCGTAGAAGATGCCTCCCACAATGTATTTGCGTTTTTCAAGAAAAAGCTGAACAGCAGGAAGTATTAGTGATTTCAAACTTTTCTGGTCAAAATTGGGATTCTTATCATATTGGTTTTGAAACAGAACGTCATTATAAAATGGCACTGAATTCAGATGCTAAAAAAATTTGGTGGACAAGGTGTTTTTAAATCGAAACTTAAAAACTGTTCAGCAAACATGCGGAGAATTCCCGTTTACTTTAATAATAAATATACCAGCTTTTTTTCAACACTCTATCTTGAAAGAATAGATTAAACTAGATAAGGAGAGACACAAATGGCAAGAAAAAAAGAAATGGTCGCAATGTTATTAGCAGGAGGACAAGGGACTCGTTTACAAGTATTAACACAAGATATGGCAAAACCTGCCGTACCTTACGGTGGAAAGTATCGTATTATTGATTTTCCATTATCCAATTGTGCCAACTCAGGTATTTCAACGGTTGGTGTTTTAACACAATTTAAAACCATTGGAATTAAATTCTTATATGGGAAATGGTCAACCATGGATTTAGATAGAATGGATGGAGGTTTATCGATTTTACCACCATATACCGCAGGGAAAACAGGAGAATGGTATAAAGGAACAGCTCACGCCATCTATCAAAATATTAAATATATTGAACAATATGAGCCTGATTATGTCTTGATTTTATCTGGGGATCATATTTATAAGATGAATTATAATAAAATGTTAGAATTCCATAAGGAAAAAGAAGCTGATTTAACGATTGCTCATATTAATGTTCCAATGGAAGAAGCACATCGCTTTGGAATTTTAAATACAGATGAAGACCTTCGTATTGTTGAATTTTTTTAGAAAAAAACCTGAAAATCCAGTATCTACAAAAAGCATCTATGGGAATTTATATTTTTTTAATTGGAGAGTATTACGTGAGTATTTAATTCGAGATGAAGCAAATCCTGAAAGTGAAAAAGGATTTTGGGAAAAATATTATTCCAATGTTACTAGAAGAAGATAAGAAGATTTTTCGCCTTTCCATTTGAAGGATATTGGAAAGATGTTGGTACTATTGAAAGTTTATGGGAAGCGAATATGGACTTAATTAAGAGTCGAGAAGCATTTGATATTGATGATACAAGTTGGAGAATATACTATCGTCATGAAGGACGCTTGCCACAATTTTTTTAGGAGAACATTCAGATGTTCAATCTTCTATGATTTCAGACGGTACTTTAGTATTTGGAGAAGTAAAAGATCTCGATTATATCTTCAGGAGTTGTTATTGCAGAAGGTGCAGTCGTTAAAGATAGTATTATTATGCAAAATGCTACAATTGAAAAAAAGGTGCATCTGTTTATCATTCCATCGTTGCAGAAGGTGCAGTTATTAAAGCTGGTGTATCTATCGGTCATCAAGAAATTGAATTAGGAAAAGATATGATTACGGTAATTGGGCGCAATGAAGTTGTCAGTGAACCAATGAAAGCGGGAGGATGTTAATATGATAAAAGCTTTTGCGATTTTATTTGCAGATAATTATAGACAAGATGACTTACAAGGATTAGTCCGTTCAAGAACATTAGCTTCTTTACCAGTAGCTTCGAGATATCGTCTAGTGGACTTTATGTTATCTTCCCTAGTGAAGGCAGATATTGATAATATTGGAATTGTGACCAACCATAATTATAAATCTTTACGTGACCATGTTGGTTGGGGAAAAGATTGGGATTTAAATAGAAAAAAATAGAGGGTTAACGTTATTAACGCCATTATCTAATTATTTATCTACTCGAATTCCTCAAAATAAAATTGAAGCATTGGGGAATACAATGGTTTATACGGAAAAATTTAACGGAAGAATATTGTATTTTAGCAGATGCTAATATTATTGGAACCATTGATTTTAAAGAGATGTTCCAATACCATGTGGATACAGCATCAGATATTACTGTAGCCTATCATTATCGTAAACCTGAAATCGGAGAGTCTCAAATTATTTTTTGATAAAGATCATAAAGTATATGAAAGTTTATACCATTTTAACGGTGGAAAAAGAAAAATGTGCTACACAAGTCAAAAATTTATATTATGACAAAAGAATTATTAAAATGCCATTATTAAAAAAGGGATGACTCTTGGTTGGGAAGATATTTTAAGAGATTATGTTTCTAAAAAAATCTAGATACGCTAAATGTTTATGCCTATGAAATTAAAGGATATTCTAAAAATTATTAATACGGTAAAAAGATTATTTTTGATTTCAATCAAGACTTATTAAAACCTGAGACATTAACAGCTGTGTTTGATAGTGGAACAGATATTTTAACGAGAGTACAAGATAGTGTACCAACACGTTATGGAGATACCTCACAAGTTAAAAGTTCCTTATTAGGAGATGGTTCTTGTATTAATGGTACTGTTGAAAATAGTATTATTTTTCAGGGATGTTATCATCGAAGAAGGCGCTGTTGTAAAAAAATAGTGTCATTATGGCGAATTCTATTATTCGTAAAGGTGCTCATCTTGATTATGTTATTACAGATAAAAGCATTGAAGTTCCTGAAAATAAAACATTAATAGGAACAAGCGAATGTCAAGTGATTGTAGAAAAAAATAAATGTGTTTAACTACTAAAGGATAGTTCTCAACCATGGGAACTATCTTTTTATTGCTAAATTCTTATTCAAGAAATTATAAAATACTGGTGCTTTTTACTAGCTTATCGTATAATAAATTTATCTGAATTTAAAAAAATTAGAAAAAGGTTGTGCATCCATGAGAAGACGTACGATGTTGCTTTTCGTCTGCACGTTTTTAGTGATTTTTTTGGAGCAGCTCGCATATTTTTATCTCAGTCAATCTGAACGATTACAAGCAAAAAGATTTGGCAGTAGAGTTGCAGCTCAAAAAGTTCAATTTACAAAAAAATTACAGATTTCTATTGGTTTAATACGGAAGAAACTTATTATTCATTAGCTGGAATTACGACAGAAGGTCAACAATTATATGCAATTGTTTCTCCAGATAAGAAAAGAAGTAACCGTATTACAACAGGATGCTGTCATTAATGAGCAAGAAGCACGATCAATCACAAAACAAGCGAAACATACAGATGAGATTTTAGAAGCAAGATTGGGAATGATAAAAGATGAACCAGTCTGGGAAGTCAATTATCGAACAAGCAATAAAACGAATTGGATATTATTATATTTCCGCCAAAAATGGACAATGGATAAAAAGATATTGAAAATATTTAAAGGTGAGATATTATGGTAAAAATTTCAGAACGTGTCTCTAAAATACTTCCTTCTGGAACTTTAGCGATGACACAAAAAGCAAGAGAATTAAAAGCATCCGGAAAAGATATTATCAGCTTATCAATTGGTGAGCCGGATTTTAATACACCTGAAAAAATAACAAAAGCAGCAATTGAATCATTATTGAAACATGAAACCGATCATTACACACCTACTTTAGGGTTAGATGCATTAAAACAAGCGATAAGTGATTTTCATTTAAGAAAAGATGGTGTGAAAGTTGATAAACAACAAGTAGCTGTTTTTGCCGGAGCGAAGTTTGCGTTATATTCTGCGTTTCAAACATTAATTGATCCAGGTGAAGAAGTTTTAGTGCCTGTTCCTTATTGGGTGAGTTATGCAGAGCAAATAACATTAGCTCAAGGTATACCGGTCTTTGTGGAAACAAGTGAGGAGAATGCCTTTAAATTAACCGTAGATTTGTTAGAGAAAGCTGTAACAGATAAAACAAAGTTATTAATTTTTAAATTCTCCATCGAATCCTACAGGATTAACGTATTCCAGAGAAGAATTATATGAAATTAGTCAATGGGCATTAAACCATCAAGTATTTGTGATTGCTGATGAAATTTATTATGAATTAGTTCATGATGTGCCAAGTATTAGTGTGGCAAGTCTATCTGAAGAAATCCGAAATAATACATTAGTCATTAATGGATTATCGAAATCTGTTGCGATGACGGGTTGGAGATTAGGATATGCCTTTGGTCCAGTGGAAGTGATTCGTGCATTGAATGATTTAACTAGTCATACAACGAGTAATCCAGCTGCAGTCGTTCAATATGCTGCGATTCGGGCATTTAAGGAAGATTTACAAGAAGATAAAGAAGCGATGCGTCGTCAATTCCAAAAGAGGATTGAATTATTCCATTCACTCATTCAGGAAATTCCTGGCATGTCATGCGTGAAACCAGGTGGAGCCTTCTACTTATTTGTCAATATTCAAGAAGCAATGAAAAATAGTTGGAGTTGAAAACTTCAGATGCATTTGCATTAAAAATTATTAGAGGAAGTTGGAGTGGCAACTGTTTCAGGTGAAAAACTTCGGTTACACTGGCTACTTGCGATTAAGTTGTGCAAGTAGTGAAGAAGAACTAAAAAAATGCCGCTCAAAGAATCAATCAATTTGTTAGAAATTATTTGTAGAAAGAGGGATTATTTTGAAAAAAATCAGAATGAACCAAGCCAAAGATTATGTTGGACAAACAGTCCTTATTGGAGCTTGGGTAGCTAATAAACGTTCAAGTGGGAAAATTGCTTTCCTACAATTGCGTGATGGAGCAACTTATTTCCAAGGGATTGTTGTAAAAAGCGATGTTCCAGAAGAAGTATTTGAAATTGCAAAATCACTAACACAAGAAACAGCTGTTTATGTAACAGGTGTTGTACAAGAAGATACTCGTTCAAGATTAGGGTATGAATTATTAGTAACAGGATTAGAAGTGATTGGGGAAAGTCATGAATATCCAATTACTCCAAAAGAACACGGTACGGACTTCTTAATGGACCACCGTCATTTATGGTTACGTTCAAGTAAACAACATGCGATTATGCAAATTCGTAATGCTATTATTTATGCTTCCTATGAATTCTTTGATCAAAAATGGATTTATTAAATTCGATAGTCCAATTTTATCTGGAAATGCAGCAGAAAAATACAACTGAATTATTTGAAACAGATTATTTTTGGAGATCCAGCTTTTCTTATCTCAATCAGGTCAATTGTACTTAGAAGCTGGAGCAATGGCATTCGGTCCAGTATTCGACTTTGGACCAGTATTCCGTGCTGAAAAAAATCAAAAAAACTCGTCGTCACTTAACAGAATTCTGGATGATGGATGCTGAATATCCATTTGTGACTCATGACGAATCATTAGATTTACAAGAAGCTTATGTAAAAGCATTAATTCAAGGAGTTTTTAGACCGTGCGCCCTCATGCTCTTGAAACATTAGAAAGAGATGTCGAATTATTGAAGAAATATGTTAGTGAACCATTTAAACGTATTTCTTATGATGAAGCGATTGATTTATTACAAGCTCATGAAGCAGACGAAGATACAGATTATGAACATTTAGAACATGGAGATGACTTTGGTTCTCCACACGAAACTTGGATTTCAAAACCATTTCGAGTACCAACATTCGTGATGAATTATCCTTCTGATATTAAAGCATTCTACATGAAACCAGTACCTGGTAATGAAAGTCGTGTATTATGTGCGGACTTATTAGCTCCAGAAGGATATGGTGAAATTATTGGTGGTTCTGAACGTGAAGTAGACTATGATAAATTATATGCAAAAATTAAAGAGAATGGCTTAAATCCAGATGATTATGCATTCTACTTAGATTTAAGAAAATATGGTTCAGTTCCTCATGCAGGATTCGGACTAGGGTTAGAAAGAATGGTGACATTCGTTGCTGGAACGAAACATATTCGTGAAGCAATTCCATTCCCACGTTTATTAAAACCGTATTTTTCCCATAGAAGAGACAATTTCAAACCGATTTTTTTAGAATTTCTAGAAATCGGTTTTTTTATGTCAGAAAAAAAGAGGTGAAAATTTTTGGAACAAACATTTCAACAATTTTTGATGTATCAAGGAGGAACAACCGTTCCAAATCCATTCATCCGTTATTATCAACAATTACAATTGACGGCGCAAGAATGCTTAATGCTTTCTTGGTGGTTACAACATTCCACTTCAGAATATTTTTCCATTGAATGTAGAAGAAATCTGCGAGGTATTTTCCATTAGTGAAAATACTTTTATTCCAAATTATTCAGCATTTATTGGATCGACAAGTGGTATCCGTGACCCAAAAAAAGAAAAATGAACAAGGCAAAAAGAAGAATATTACAGTCTAGCGCCGTTATTTCAACAATTGGAAATATTACATCGTCAAGAAGTGGCGAAAAAGAAGAAAATGATAAGCCAAATTTAATTTTTTTGTCATTGAAAAAAAGAGTTTGGAAGACCTATTAGTTCATACGAAATTCAAAATGATAAAAAAAGTTGGATTGATAAAGATGAATATTCTTATGAGTTAATTTTTAGCAGCTTTAAAAAGAAGCGGTATTAAATCAAGTGTTTACATTAAAATATATGGATAAAATCTTGCTAACATGGCAAAGAAAAAGGATTCAAAACAGTGCAACAAGTGATTCAAGATAAGAATCGTACGAGAAATGGCAATTTTGCAGCGAAACCAAAAGAAACAACACCAATTCCTCTAGTTCCATTAGATAATTGGTTAGATTAATGGGGGGGGAAGACGATGTTATCAAAAACAAAAACGATTGAAGCAGTTCAAACAATGGGAGATTTATTTCCAGATGCTCATTGTGAGCTAAACCATCGCAATGCTTTTGAATTACTGATTGCTACGATTCTAAGTGCTCAAGCAACCGATGTCGGTGTGAATAAAGTAACACCAAAAATTATTTGAGAGATTTCCGACTCCTGCTCATTTAGCAGAGGCGAGTGAAGAAGCAGTGATTGAATGTATTCAGTCATTAGGATTATATCGAAGTAAGGCAAAAAAACATTCGCCTTTGTGCGCAGCAACTACTGGAACGCTTTTAATGGAGAGGTTCCCCGGACTAGAGAAGAATTAGTGAGTTTAGCCGGTGTTGGTAGAAAAACTGCCAATGTAGTGATGAGTGTTGCTTTTAATATCCCAGCTTTTTGCAGTAGATACTCATGTTGAGCGAATCTCTAAAAGACTACAGATTTGTAGACAAAAAAAGATACAGTGTTAGAAGTAGAGGAAACTTTATGTCGTAAAATCCCAAAAGAATTATGGTCGAGAGCGCATCATTGGATGATTTTCTTTGGACGATATCATTGTATTGCTCGCAAAACCAAAATGTCATGAATGTCCCTTATTAGAAATGTGTGCCTTTGGTCAAAGAGAAGTTTAATCTTTCCAGATGAAAATTCCTAATTTTTTTCGAAAAATATTACTTAGAAATGTTATAATATCAATGTTTTTTTGAGAGTTTTTAACTGACAAAAAAATGGTATCTGTGCTATACTAAGATTAGTAATATAGTAGATGTGTTGGAATTGGAAGGCCCATGGGAAGAGGCGATGAAGATGACCGTAAAAGTTACAAAGAAAGTTCAAGCAATTGTTGAAACGGAACTTCGTAAAGGCACCACTAAATCTCGTATTGCGCATATATTGGGTATAACTTATGAAGAAGTTTTTGATTGTGATTAAGAAAGTAAAGGATTCGATTCGTCCAGATGTAGGAGACCGCATTCATTTTACTTTTTCGAGGACAACAAATGTATGGTGTTATTCATAAGCTCCTATCCAATAGTGCGGTAGTTGTCATTGATTGGGGAGCTTCAACGACTGTTATGAAAGATATTTGTGAAGATCGCACCATCGTAAATTTTAAAGATATTATTGAATTTTTTTACCGAATGATGCTAAGACAGACTAATCATGTTAGTCTGTTTTTTTCTTTTAAAGAGGAGGAAAAAGATGGAAAATACAATTGAATTTCCAAATCAAGAAGAATTTTTATATCGAAAAAAAGCAAACCAATGTCAAAAAAAGAAGATGATTTAATTGCTGCAATTGATTGGTTAGAAAAAAAGGCTATATTAAGACTCACTCAGATCAACTATTGGAAAAAAATTATGGACTTTACTATGTCGTAGCCAAGACTGGAGTGAAATCATTTGGCTTGTAGAAGAGTTTCAATTGCAAGATGAGAAGTATGTATCTGTTTATTTAGAAGCATTAATTCATATGAATCGATTCAAAGAAGTGGAAGTATATCTAAAACATTCTGAACACTTAGAGGTTCCATGGATAAACGCACTACAACTAAAAATGATGAATCAAAAAAATTGAAAAAAATGAACAAGGGAAAGTTCAACAGTTACAAGAAATAGGGAATTGTTACAATTACCGACTAAGAATTTTTCTATTGAAGAAATTCAATATATCACTCAAGTATTAATTGATTCCACATTACCTCAAAAAGAATTCGTAATTCAATTAGTTTTTAATTCATTCTCAGATTCCAATGTTTGATAAAAGCGATTTTATTAGATGAATGGTTGGATTCTGGAACGCTTCATGCAATCCAATTATTATGGAATGGAAAAATAAAAACTGATAGAACGAAATAAACTGTTTTCAATTGCTAAATCACGATTATATAAAGAAGAATCCGAGTTGTTAAATGAGTTAATGAATTATTTTTTTCGATAGAAGACGCTACGATATTCGCTCAAAAAAATGGATGCAAGATATCATTCGATTACATCCGTTTCAAGAAGAATATATAACTTCATTTGAAGAGTGGGTTGCTTATTTTTTTCAGAAAAAGAAGATTTGATGCAAAGCTTATTTTTATGACGATGCTACTTTTTATTAAACAATACGAAGATTTTTCGAGAAAATAAATCCTGAAAAATAGACTTGAAACAAATTATTTTTAAAAAAAGAAATAGAACGTTTATAATAAGATAAAAGCTGTCTGAGAATTGAAAAAGGCTGGAGGGATTCGTAATGAAAAAGGAGTCGTAAAATGGTTTAGCAATGAAAAAGGTTATGGTTTTTATTTCTGTCACTGATACAGATGAAGATGTATTTGTTCACTTTACAGGGATTTTTATCTGAAGGGTTTAAGACTTTGAAAGAAGGACAATTTGTTGAATTTGAAATTGCACGTGGTGCTCATGGGCTTCAAGCGACAGGAGTTCAGGTAGTAGAATCAGAATGATTCGAGTAAGAACGGATGCAGCTGTGAATGGGAATCCAGGTAAAGTCGGAATTGGAATTGAAATTTTGTATCAAAAACAACAATTTTTTTATTTAAGGAATGTTCTGACCAATTAATGGATAATCATCAAGCGGAATTATGGGCGATTTATCGTGCTTTTAATGATTCTTCAAGAGAAAGAATGGCATCATGAAGTCATTTTTAAATTCTGATTCAAAAATTTGCGATGATGGCGATTGAAAAAAATTATACCAAACAAGTAGCTTTATCAAGAATTTCTAAAAAAAGTGCAGAGAGAACGGGAAAAATTTTTTTGCAACTATTTTTTTAGAATGGATTCCTGAAAAGGAAAACCGAGGAGCAGATCAATTAGCAAGACAAGCTTTACAACAAATGTTAAATAGATAGGGAGTTTTTAAAATGCAAGAACACGTATTATATTTTAGTAGTTTATGTCCAGATACTAAAGCTTTTGTAGAGGAGTTAGAAAGACAAAACATTAGCTATCGTGAGGTAGATATCACTGCAAGTATGGCAAATTTAAAAAGAATTTATTCGTTTACGAGACGATAAACCACAATTTGAAGGTCGTAAACAATGGGGAATGGTAGGGATTCCTTGTTTAGTAACGAAGACAGGTCAATACATTTTTTTGAAATTGGTCAATTAAATGGAACAAGTTGTGAGGCTGTTCCGGTTGAGTAATACTTTGCTATTACTGTTAACTTATTTTCTAGGGCTTAATCTCTTATTATTTATTCTGATGGGAATAGATAAAAAGAGCTGCTAAGCGAAAAAAAGTGGCGAATACCTGAAAGAAGATTATTAACTCTAGGATTAATCGGTGGGGGATTTGGTGGAATACTGGGAATGCTAGTTTTCCACCATAAAAACTCATCGACTTTATTTTATAATTTGTTATGTAGTGAATGTTATTTGTTGGGGATTGGCTTTTCAATACTATATACAACAATGGTAAGGGGGAAGAGATGAATCAACAAAAAGGAATATTATTTGCAATATGGATAGGCCTACTAAGTGCTTTTATCAGGCTTTTGTAAATATTACAACATTATTATTATATGAAACACCCACTACACATATGACAGGGAATGTTTCGGGAGTTTTAATTCACTCGATGGCTGGAGAAAGAGAAAAAGCCATCACTTTACTTTTGGATTGTGATGAGTTTTTTTACTTGGTGGCATCTGTTGTGGAGTGATTTTTTTCTGAAAAAAAGTATTTCGTTTTGCAAATCGCTATGGAATCTTATTAATTGTATTAGGAATACTATTAGGCTTCAGTTATTGGTTGAAGCTAGAATCTCTATGGATGTATCAATTAGCATTTACAGTCGGTGTTCAAAATGGAATGTTTATTTATTATCGAGGAATGATTGTTAGAACGTCACATTTTACGGGCTATTTAACAGATACAGGTTTTGCGATTGGAAGATGGTTAAGAGGTCATCAAAAGGACAAAAGTCAAAATTATGTTTTTATAGTTTAAGTATGTTCTTCTTTTTAGGAGGGGAACAATTGCGTATGAAATGGCAAGTTTATCAAAGGAATTATTGCTGTTTTGTATTAGTATCAGCTATGTTTTAGCGGGCGGATATTATTTCGTATTCCGCCATTTGTATGAATACTATCATTTATTGGAGGAGAAATCATGACAGATATCTTAGTTGTTGTAGATATGCAAAAAGATTTTTGTAGATGGAGTATTGGGTAGTAAAGAAGCGGTAGCTATAGTACCAACTGTTGCAAAATTTATTCGAGAATTTTCAGGGAAGGTATTTTATACATTGGATACCCATCATGAAAATTATTTAGAAACAGAAGAAGGGAAAAAATTACCAGTCGTTCACTGTGTAAAAGGGACTCCAGGATGGCATTTAGATGCTACTGTTCAAGAAGCCTTGGTAGAAAAAAAGATGCCGTTGGGGTTGAAAAAAACCTACTTTTGGATCAACAAAATTGATGGAATTATTACATGAAGTACCTTCCATTAGCTCCATTACGTTTTTAGGATTGTGTACGGATATTTGCGTTATTAGTAATGTCTTATTAGCGAAAGCAAATTTTCCAGAAATTCCTATTAATGTAAGTTCAACTTCATGTGCAGGGGTAACTCCTCAAACGCATCAACAAGCATTAGAAGCTATGAAAATGTGCCAAGTGAATGTGGTAGAATAAAGTGTAGGTGAAAGAATGGATTCTAAAGAAAAAAATTAAAAAGAATTAAATGTCCTGAATGCCATCATGTTAGTAGCCATTTTAATTGGTATTGTAATAGGGATTATCATTCAAGAATTAATCGGTGGAGTAGCAATTGGAATGCTCGGTGGATTTATCACACGATTAATTTATTTAAGAAAAATATAAGGATATTAATCCAAAAACAAGGAGGAAAAAAACAATGTCACAAGAATTTTTTTGAAGCAGTAGAAAAATTTGAAAAAATCTGTTAAAGAAGTAGAAAGCTTTAATCACAAGTGGAGAAGAAGTCGTTTTATTTATTGGACGTCCAACTTGTCCATATTGCCGTCGTTTCGCTCCAAAAATGAATGAAGCACATCAAGCTTTAAATAAACCAGCAATCTTTGTAAATAGTGAAGATGTTACACAACTAAAAGAGATTCAATCATTCCGCCAAAAAAATATGGTATTCCAACAGTGCCTGGTTTATTAGTGGCTAAAGGTGGAGAGGCTCGTGTAGTTTGCGATTCATCCATTAGCGTGGAAGATATTATTGCATTTGTTAATAAATAATCACCATTTCAATAAAAGAGAGGAGACTTGTATGAACGAAATTAAATGTCCACACTGTCAAAAAGTTTTTACAATAGATGAACATTCTTATGCAAATATTGTGAGTCAAGTCCGGAATCAAGAATTTACACAAGAAATTCATCAACAATTAGAATTAGCCAAAAAAACAATTTGAAACAGAACAACAATTAAAAATCTCAACAAGCTCAATCTCATTTTTGAAGAGAAATTAGCACACTATACACAACAAATTGCTTTTATTAGAGCAAGAGCTAAAAACAAGCAAGTCAACAAATGGAAGTTCAAGTTGAAAAAGAGAAACATAAATTAGAATTGGAATTATCTAAATTTCAACAAGAGCAAGTAGTTTCAAAACAAGAATTGACGCAGCAATATCAAGAAAAATTACTCAGCAAGAACAATTGATTCAATCACTTCAAGCAAAAATTGAAGCTCAAGAAACGAAAGAAGCCTTTACGAGTTTCGCAGTTATCTGCAGAAAAAAAGATCGTGTGATTGCTGACTTAGAAGCGAAAAAAATCATTTGCAAGAAAAAAAGAACAAGAAGTTCAAGCAGCTGCTTTAAAAGAAAAAAATACGAGTTAGAATTACGTCAAAAAGATGAAACGATTGCGTTTTTATAAAGATTTTTAAAAGCAAAAACAATCGACAAAAAAATGGTTGGTGAAAGTTTAGAACAACATTGCGAGATTCAATTTAACCAATTAAGAATGACGGCTTTTCCAAGAGCAGAATTTGGTAAAGATAATGATGCTAAAACAGGAAGTAAGGGCGATTATATTTACCGAGAATATGATGATTTTGGAAATGAGATTTTATCCATTATGTTTGAGATGAAAAAAATGAAAATGATCAAACCGCAACGAAAAAGAAAAATGAACATTTCTTTTAAAGAATTGGATAAAGATCGACGTGAGAAGAATTGTGAGTATGCGATTTTAGTCTCTTTATTAGAAGCAGATAATGAACTATACAATAATGGAATTGTGGATGTCAGCTATGTGTATGAGAAAATGTATGTTGTTAGACCTCAATTCTTTTATTCCGATTATTACACTATTAAGAAATGCAGCGTTAAATTCTTTAAAAATATAAACAAGAATTAGCTCAAATGAAAGAGCAACAATTAGATATTACACATTTTGAAGAAGACTTGCTGGCTTTTTAAAAACAGCTTTTTTTCTAAAAATTATGAATTAGCGAGTAAGAAATTTAAAACAGCAATTGATGAAATTGATAAAACAATTTCTCATTTACAAAAACAAAAAGATGCTTTGTTATCATCTGAAAACAACTTAAGATTAGCGAATAATAAGGCGACTGATTTGACTGTAAAAAAACTCGTCAAAAATAATGCAACAATGAAACAGAGATTTGAAGAACTAAAATAGGAGAATGAAGAATGGCAAAAATTTATCGTAGAACCAGAATTTTTGGGAATTATTTCCAGAAGGTCAAGTGAATATTTTAGTATTAAAAGGCATTAATAATACTGTAGATGAAACGGAAGATCCTTATTTTGAAGGGATTTTACAAGAAGCTTTGTCAAAAAGCTCAAGTTCATTTTACTGAAGAAGTATTTAGTGATAATCTTGTTATTCAACAATGGAGACAAGCCTATTCTAAGTTTAAAAACGAAAAAAAAGGAGCTCGTTCTTCTATTGAAGCTCTATTAAAACGTGTTTCTCAAGGACATACATTCCGTTTGATTACTCCATTAGTTGATATTTATAATAGTATTTCTATTGAATATGCTGTTCCATTAGGGGGAGAAGATTTAGACAAAATCCAAGGCGATTTACGCTTAGGTAAAAGCTAAAGGAGGAGAAAGTTTCTTCCCTCTAGGAGCTGAGGAAGATGCTCCAGCATTAGAAGGTGAAATTTGCCATTTTGATAATGGTGGAGCTGTATGTCGTTGCTTGAACTGGAGAGAGCGAAGAGAACGATGTTACAAGAAGAAACAACGAATGCAGTTCTTATAATGGAATCTGTGACAAAAGATCAAGCTGAAAGAGCAACACTTGCAATGGAAGCATTAAAACAACGTTGTGAAGAATACTTCAATGTAACAGGAGTAAGTTTTATAGTGACGCCTGAAAAATAGCGAAGTTGAATTATAAAAGTGAAGTGGTAGAGCGTAAGTTCTGCCACTTTTTAGTTTGACTTATGCTATAAAATCTTCAAAGACAAGAATGAAAAATAATCCGTCCCCACTTTTGCGCGAGTAAGACGGATTAAATCTGTTATACGAGCCACCGTCTTTTTAACGGTTCTACGTTGGAGTTGAGTTGGTAGCTCAGCTCCTTTTTCTGTCCCTATTATAACACAATACAAATAAATTTAAAATTAGAAACTAATCGAATAATTTTTGATGTACAAATACTTCATTTCATTTAACAGAATAGAACACCTATTCAAATGAAAATGTTGTCTGAACTATTATCAGATTTGAAACGTCAAAGGAAGAATGCTACACTGAAAAGAACGGATGTTCGAATGAATAAAAAGGAAGGAGGAAACAAATGCGTAAAATTTTACATATCGATATGGATGCCTTTTTTGCTTCAGTAGAACAAATGGACCATCCTCATTTAAGAGGAAAACCAATTATTGTGGGTGGAAAAAGTTAATCAACGTGGAGTAGTAGCAACTTGTTCTTATGAAGCAAGAGCTTTTGGAGTTCGCTCGGCAATGCCCACAAGTAAGGCGATTCGATTATGTCCCAAAGCCATCATTGTGCCTCCTAATTTTTGAACGGTATCGAGAGTTAAGTTTACAAATTCGAGAAATATTTCACCGATATACACCTTTAGTAGAACCGATGTCCATTGATGAAGCATATTTAGATGTGACTGAGAATACGATGAACCAATCGTCTGCAACGATCATTGCTCGAGAAATTCAAGAAGCCATTTATAAAAGAAGTAGGTTTAACTTGCTCTGTAGGAGTATCTTTTAATAAATTTTTAGCCAAAAATTGCATCCGGACAAAGAAAACCTGCAGGAATTACCGTGATTGATCAAGAATCATTTCCAGAATTTATAAAAACTTTACCAGTAGAAAAAAATTTTTTTGGGGTAGGGACAAGCAACTGCAAAAAAAATTACATCAGAAAAATTATTTACTGGGAAAGATATTTTTGAATTGTTCAAAAAGAGTATTTAATAGAACATTTTGGAAAGCAAGGAGAAGCGCTGTATCGACAAGTAAGAGGAAATCTAATGATCAATTAACATTGTATCGTGAAAGAAAATCTTATGGAAAAGAAGAAACGTTATTAGAAGATACTACTGATGAAGAAGTATTACAACAATACATTGAGCAATTCTCAAAACAGCTCTCAAAATGGCTAAAGAAAAATAATCTTGCAGCAAAAAACAATTACAATCAAACTAAAAGCAAAGTGATTTTTGAAACGAAGACAAGAAGTAAAACATTAGAAGAATATATTCAAACAAAAAGAGAAAATAGCGTTAGAAGCGAATCATTTGTTGATAGAATCCTATGAAAATGAGTCGATACGATTAATTGAGTCTTTCCATTTCTCAGTTTGAACAGACGCATCATTTATTTGAACAAGTAAAACTGTTTTAATAAAACTAATACAGTTTTTAAAACGGATTGTAACACAGTTAGTCCTTTGAGTGTTATCATTAATTTTGCTTTTTCTGAAATTGAAAAAGTTTCTGCACAAAAAAAACATAAATAAATACTTTAATTATAAAAGAAAAACTTGTAATTCAATTCACAAAAAAATAAAAAAATTAATTCTTGAACTTAATTACTTGCATATGTGAAAAAGAATGGTAAATTAGTATATGAAAATAATAGAAATGATACAGAAATAACATTCTGTTTCTTCATTTTTTGTTATGAAGCACAATTTCTTAAAGAAAAAGGGGAAACAAAAAGTATGGCAACGAAGAAAAAAATTCGATCTCGATGCACTTTTTCACACCAAATAACACGAACTTTGAAATGGTTCAAGTGTTAGATCCAGAGGGAAATGTTGTTAATCCAGATCTAGTACCTGATTTATCTGACGATGAATTAGTCGAGATTAATGACTGATATGGTATGGTCACGTATTTTACATGAACGTTCAACAGCATTAAACCGTCAAGGACGTTTAGGATTCTATGCTCCAACAGCTGGACAAGAAGCTTTCACAATTAGCTTCAATTAAAGCAATTGATAAAGGAGACGTATTATTACCTGGTTACCGTGATGTACCACAATTAGTAAAAACATGGTTTTACCATTATCACAAGCATTCTTATGGTCTCGTGGACATGTTGCAGGTAATATGTACCCAGAATCATTAAAAGCTTTACCACCACAAATCATCATTGGTGCACAATATGTTCAAGCAGCAGGGGTTGCATTAGGATTACAAAAACGTGGTAAGAAAAATGTCGCTGTTACTTATACAGGTGACGGTGGATCTTCACAAGGGGACTTCTATGAAGGCATTAACTATGCTGGTGCATACAAATCACCTGCTATCTTCTTCATTCAAAACAATGGTTGGGCTATCTCAACTCCTCGTGAATTACAAACAGCTGCTACAACTTTAGCACAAAAAGCGGTAGCTGCAGGTATTCCTGGTATCCAAGTAGATGGAATGGACCCATTAGCAGTGTATGCTGTAACTAAAAAAGCTCGTGACTATGCTGTTGCAGGAAATGGTCCAGTATTAATTGAGACAATCTGCTTCCGTTATGGTCCACATACATTGTCAGGGGATGACCCAACTCGTTACCAACCAGAAGGTATCCAAGATGAATGGGCTAAAAAAGATCCATTAATTCGTTTCCGTAACTACTTAACAGCTAAAGGCTTATGGTCTGAAGAAAAAGAAAACGAAGTTATTGAAGCAACTAAAGAAGAAATTAAAGAAGCAATCAAAGAAGCTGATAAACAACCAAAACAAAAAGTTTCATTCTTCTTGAAGACAATGTTTGAAGAACCAACAAATGTTATCCAAGAACAAATTGATTACTTTGAAGCAAAGGAGAATAAATAATTATGGCACAAATGACAATGATTCAAGCCATTACAGATGCATTGGCTTTAGAATTAAAAACGTGATGAAAATGTCCTAATTTTTCGGTGAAGACGTTGGTAAAAACGGAGGAGTTTTTCCGTGCAACTCAAGGACTTCAAGATGAATTTGGTGAAGACCGTGTATTCAATACTCCTTTAGCAGAATCAGGTATTGGTGGTTTAGCAATCGGTTTAGCATTAGAAGGTTACCGTCCAGTTCCTGAAATCCAATTCTTTGGATTCGTATTTGAAGTAATGGACAGTGTTGTTGCTCAAGCAGCTCGTTACCGTTACCGTATGGGTGGAACTCGTCAAATGCCTATCGTATTCCGTGCGCCATTTGGTGGTGGGGTACATACACCAGAATTACACTCAGATAACTTAGAAGGTTTAGTTGCACAATCTCCTGGTTTGAAAGTGGTTATTCCTTCAAACCCATATGATGCAAAAAGGATTATTAATTTCAGCAATTCGTGATAACGATCCAGTTGTATACTTAGAACATATGAAATTATATCGTTCATTCCGTGAAGAAGTTCCAGCAGAAAGCTATACAGTTCCTTTAGGAAAAGCTGCTGTAACTCGTGAAGGAACAGATGTTTCTATTATTACTTACGGAGCGATGGTTCGTGAATCTGTTAAAGCAGCAGAAAACTTAGAAAAAGAAGGCATTTCTGTAGAAGTGATTGACTTACGTACAGTTTCACCATTAGACTTAGATACAATTTTAGCTTCAGTTCAAAAAAACTGGACGTGTTGTAGTTGTGCAAGAAGCTCAACGTCAAGCAGGTATTGGCGCAATGGTAATGTCTGAAATTTCAGAACGTGCAATTTTACATTTACAAGCACCAATCGGTCGTGTTGCAGCACCAGACTCAATCTTCCCATTTGGTCAAGCAGAAAATGACTGGTTACCAAATGCAAGTGATATTGAAGCAAAAGTTCGCGAAACTTACAATTTTTAATTCGTAAAATCATTCACTAAAGAGCAAAAAGCCCTTCAAAGGTGATTTGCTCTTTAGAATATTTAAAGTAAAAATTAAGAAGGGATGTACAAGCATGGCTTTCCAATTTAAAATGCCTGATATCGGTGAAGGTATCGCAGAAGGCGAAATCGTAAAAATCGACATTAAAGTCGGTGACACAATCCAAGAAGATGATATTTTTATTCGAAGTACAAAACGATAAATCTGTAGAGGAAATTCCATCTCCAGTAAGTGGTAAAGTATTAGAAGTTAGAGTTCAAGAAGGAACAGTAGCACGTGTAGGAGATATTATCGTTGTAATCGATGATGGTTCTGGTCCAGCAGAAGCGGCAGCACCAGCAGCAGCTCCTGAGGCAGCACCAGCGGCAGTTGAAGCACCAGTTGCACCAGCAGCAGCTCCAACACCAGCAGCTCCAGCACAAGCAACAGGAGTTCCAGCAGCAAGCAATCCAGATAAATTAGTATTAGCAATGCCTTCAGTGCGTCAATATGCACGCGAAAAAGGTGTTGATATTACACTAGTAGTTCCAACAGGTAAAGGTGGACGTGTTACTCGTGAAGATATCGACAACTTCGGTGGAGCGCCAGTTGCATCAGCTGCTCCAGCAGTAGAAGCAGTAGTTGCTTCAGAACCAGCAGCACAAGTAGAAGCTCCAGTGGCTTCAGCAGCTAAAAAGCAGAACCAGCTAAACCATTTGTAGGTTCAGCAGAACGTGAAGAACGTGTGAAATTAACTCCAATGCGTAAAGCAATTTCTAAAAGCAATGGTAAATAGCAAACATACAGCTCCTCACGTAACATTACATGATCAAGTTGAAGTTTCTAAACTATGGGATCACCGTAAGAAATTCAAAGATGTTGCTGCAGCACAAGGTACTAAATTAACATTCTTACCATATGTTGTAAAAGCATTAGCAGTAGCAATGAAGAAATACCCAGTATTAAATGCTTCAATTGATGATGCAACACAAGAAATCGTGTACAAAAACTACATCAATATCGGTATTGCAACTGATACAGATTTAGGATTATTTGTTCCAAATATTAAAGATGCAAATACTAAGAGCATGTTTGGAATTGCTGATGAAATTAATGCATTAGCAGCTAAAAGCTCACGAAGGTAAATTAACTGCAACTGATATGGGACAAGGAACAATTACAATTTCAAATATTGGTTCAGTAGGTGGTGGCTGGTTCACTCCAGTTATTAACTACCCTGAAGTAGCGATCTTAGGTGTAGGTACAATCGTTCGTGAACCAGTAATTAACGAAAACGATGAAATCGTAATCGGACGCAACATGAAATTATCATTAAGTTTCGACCACCGTATCGTGGACGGAGCTACTGCTCAAAAAGCTATGAACGAATTAAAACGTTTATTAGCTGATCCAGAATTATTATTAATGGAAGCTTAATTATAAATTAATCACTATTGAAAACTTTTAAGAGGTGAAAAAAAGATGGTAGTAGGCGATTTCGCTATTGAACTAGATACAGTCGTAATTGGTGCCGGCCCTGGTGGTTATGTTGCTGCAATTCGTGCAGCGCAAGAAGGACAAAAAGTTGCGATTATTGAAAAAGAATATATTGGTGGTGTGTGTTTAAACGTTGGATGTATTCCATCTAAAGCATTAATTTCTGCTGGACACCACTATCAAGAAGCTCAACATTCTGAAGTTTTTCGGAGTAACTGCAAAAGAAGTAGTATTAGATTTTTGCGAAAACTCAAGAATGGAAAGATAACCAAGTAGTTAAAAAAATTAACTTCTGGTATCGAATACTTATTAAAGAAAAAAAATAAAGTGGAAATCATTCGTGGAGAAGCTTTCCTAGTAGATGACCACACATTACGTGTTGTGACAGAAGATTCTGCTCAAACATATTCATTCAACCATGCAATTATTGCAACTGGTAGTCGTCCAATTGAAATCAAAGGTTTCAAATTTGGTGGACGTATTATCGATTCAACTGGTGGTTTAGGATTAAAAGATGTTCCTAAGAAATTAGTTGTTATCGGTGGTGGAGTAATCGGTTCAGAATTAGGTGGAGCTTATGCTAACTTAGGTTCTGAAGTAACAATTTTTAGAAGGTGCTCCAAGCATTCTATCAATGTTCGATAAAGACATGGTGAAATTAGTAGAAGATGATTTCGCTAAAAAAAGGAGTTACAGTGATTACTTCTGCAATGGCTAAAGAAGCTGTTGATAATGGAGATAGCGTAACTGTTAAATTCGAAGTTGAAGGAAAAGAACAATCAATCGTTGCAGATTACGTAATGGTTGCTGTAGGACGCCGTCCAAATACTGATGAATTAGGATTAGACGTTGTAGGTGTTGAAATGACTGAACGTGGTTTAGTGAAAGTAGACAACCAAGGACGTACAAATATTAAAAACATTTTTTTGCAATCGGAGATATCGTTCCTGGTGCAGCGTTAGCGCATAAAGCAAAGTTACGAAGGTAAAGTTGCTGCTGAAGCAATCTCAGGTAAACCAGTTGCTGTTGACTACCGTGCAATGCCAGCTGTTGCCTTCACTGATCCAGAATTAGCTTCTGTTGGCTATACTCAACAACAAGCAAAAGATGCTGGATTAAAAGTGAAAAGCATCTAAATTCCCTCTAGCAGGAAATGGTCGTGCGATTTCATTAAATGCAACGGAAGGCTTCGTTCGTTTAATTACTACAAAAGATGACAACGTCATCGTGGGTGCTCAAGTAGCTGGAGTTGGCGCAAGTGACTTAATCGCAGAATTAGGGTTAGCGGTTGAAGCTGGTATGAATGCAGAAGATATCGCATTAACAATTCACTCACATCCATCATTAGCAGAAGTAATTATGGATACAGCTGAATTAGCATTAGGAATGCCAATTCATATTTAATCATATTTTTTGAAAGACCGAGTTTTTCTCGGTCTTTTTTTCTTCCATTCGATCCAGTCCACAAATAACGGCTCTTTGTCAAATAGGGTTGATGAAACAATTTTAGTGAAGGAATTAAGCAGCGTCAGGTTGCTTAATTCCTTTTTTTAGATGTTGGAGTAAATAGTTTAGACATTAATAGAATTCTATTTCTAAAAATGAGTAAAACTACTGTAGCCATAAGCATTTCTTTTTTAGTACTTTTATCTTGTTGTTAATGCCTTCAATAGGGACCATTTGAAAGTGTTAGATACTCACAAGTATTCTGAATATATGGTAAAAAGTTTTTTTAAATGTTTGTAGAACACGATTTAAAACCATCCGAAAGCTGTTTACTGTTTACCGTTAATAATCCTTCTTTAAATTCATTGAAATCACGTTCTTGGAATGCTTCTCTTAGTTGATGGACTGTTTCATATTCAGGTTTTTAATGCAGGAACTTCTTGTAATAAATAATCTACAATTCCTTGAGAATGTGTTAACCAATCGAATAATCTGTAATATTTATAGTTGTATGATTGAAGTTCATCTCTATTCTTTAATATTAGTTTCAGTAACGTTTTTAATTTATTATAAAGTCGTCTATCCTTATAGCGTACTTGATTCATTTTTTTCTTGTTCTTGTCTTGTTTAATTCTCTGTTTAAAGCTTGAATAATATGGAATGGATCTATAATAATTTTAGCCTTAGGGAATAAACGTTTAATGACTTCAATATATGGGGCATACATATCAATCGAAATTGTTTTAACATTTAAGCGAGTTTGTAGAGAAACTGATTGAAATAACGAACTAACTTCTCCATTTTTCTATCTTGAACAACATCAACTAGTTGATGAGTCATAGCGTCACAATAAGCAAAACTCATACTAGCTTCAGCTGAAGCTACAGATTTAAATTCATCCCAACACATATGTTCAGGTAACTCATTTAAAGGCTTAATTCTAAGAGAATCAGCAGTTTCATTGACAACTCTACGAACAGTATGCACGGAAACATTCATTTCTTTAGCAATATGGGTTTCAGATACTGTATCGCAAGCTTTTACCTTAATTTCATTCTTTACATTTTTAGAAATAAAACCATTACGGTCAACGATGCTAGTTGTGTCAGCAGTAAAACTATGGGAGCATTCTCGGCAGAAAAAAAGCGTTGTTTTCTTAATTTAAGAAAGGCAGGTAAGCCAGAAACCAGATTAAGAGTAATTCGAGAAGTACGAGTACCATTTTTACAATAGAATTATCGTGATTTACACAACCACAGTTAGGACAAGCATTAGGACAATACGTATAAGTAGCGTAAAAAAACAGGCTTTTTCTTTTTAAAAATACACTTCCTCCGCTTTATCTTCCCAGATTACATTTTTTATCTTTGATTTGTAGCACAACATCATGTATATTTGTCATAGGGTTTTCATCTCCTCTTAAATAGTTAGGACGCTTTTTAATATAAGGGATGAAGCCCTTTTTGTATACTACTAAAATAGGGTTGGTGGATTTTCTCCATCAACCCTATAAATTATAGAACCTTTTTGACTCATCAAACACAAAAAGAAAACTCTTACCCCTCATTGATTTGTAACCGTTTTAAAAATTCAGTTTTTAATGAATAGATAAATAATAAAAAAAATATTGATAAATCAAGTGATATGAGTTGACATCTTCATAGTAATATTATACTGAATTTTTTTATATTATTTTTGAGGTGGAGTATGGTAAGTAAAAAAACAATCATTATTTGAACCAGCAAAAAGTCTGGTCGAAAATTTGAAAAAGTATTCGATTAAAAAAATTAAAAGTCGGTGCCGCTAGTGTATTAGTCGGTGCGGGGTTCTTTTTGGATATCATGTTGAAGCAAGTGAAGTAACACCAACTGAAAATGTTGTGAATGCAAAAACTACTGTTTTTAGATGATGAAAAAGATAACGATTAAACCAACAGGTGAAACTACACCTAATAATAAAGAGGCTATTGTTACAGAAAAAAACAGTAGAAACAAAAAAATACGGTCTCTACACCAGTGGAAACGGGAAAAAGTAACGGAAACTACATCAGTAACTACACCAACAACTACTTCTGTGGAGGAGAAAAAAAGTTGAAACAACAACTCCTCAAACACCTGAAGTAAAACCGATTGTTGCTCTTCAAACAGCTAAGTTACAAGAAAAAAAGTAACTGCATTACAAACAGAAATCAATCGTATCCGTTCAAAATGAAAAACAAAAAAATCACAAATTGAAAAAGCTGAGAAATTAGTTGAAGAAGCAAAATTATTGATTTCTTCAAATACAGCGACTCAAACAGAAGTAGATGTGAAAGCTAAAGAAATTAGTTCATTAACAAACATCCTTAAAATCAATCAAGGCTGAAGAAGTTTCAAAAGAAAATAAAAACAAAGACAGCCGTAATGGTAAAAAGATGGAAGAAGGAACTGGTTTCAGAACAGGGAAGATGCAACAGCAACTTCTGCAATTACTCCTACAACAACAGGGGTTGGAGCAGATGTAGTAGATGCTACAGAAAAATCCAGCAGTTACAAGACCTCCTTATACAGAGAGAAGAGTAGCGGAAGGACTTGCAAAACAAATTGCATGGTTAGACTTTTCAGATCTAAATAGTTGGAAAAATGTTGATATAGAAAATGGAAATGTATATTTAAAAGAAGGCTCAATTTATGAAAAAGAAATTATGCCTAACTACCGCATTAAGTTGAAGGTTAAATCGTTAAAAACCATTCCAAGCGACAGAAATTTATAGAAAGCGTATGGAAGCTAATAATGCAACACCAGAAGAAAAAGCAACGTTTAACCCAAATGCAACTAATGGATTTATTTATAGAACTGATAACACTCGTGTAAGAATTACTGCACAAGCTCAGGATCAATGGTCTGAGATTAAAACAAATGGGGTTGATACAAATGGAAGAAAAAAACTTCTATTAAAGCAGAACGTGATGGAGCCAATATTGGGGTACAATTTGAAATTAGCGGTACTTATAAAGGGAATCCCTGTTCGTCCAGCGGTAGTAATGACCGATGCAGAAAGTGCAAACCGTGGAGAAATAATTACCTTTACAACGAATGGTAGTGGATGGCAACAAATTATTGACTTAAAGAAAAATAGAGAAGATGCTCGCAGATATCAACCATTAAATTATTATACAGATGCTTATAAACATCTTCCGGATTCAGAGGGTAATGATATAAATGCTACTTCTATTTACTATGTAGGAAATGGTAATAAGATAGTGCCTAAATTCTTTACTAACCCAGATCAAGCAACAGGTGGTCTAGGTTCTGGTGTATTTGGTCCTGGGATTACAGCTAGGAGTTATAGTGTGCCAGTAGTAATGACAAAAAATGCAACAGAAATTGGAATGTATGTTTTCTCAACTGGTCAACAAGCAGCTATGATTGGGGTAGCGCCTATTGATGAAGGGATGCTCCGGAAACGTATGGTGAAGCAACCCATACAATGAATACGAGAGATGGATTAACAGGAGGTGTAGTAAAACAACCATATTTAGGATCTGAAAGACCTGATGCGGATACTAATACTCCTAAAAACTGGCATGGTGATGATAATACCGATACAGCAGATGAAGGAATCAAACAATTACTTCCTGAAAGCTTAAAAGAGAGCGAAGGGAATATTATTAAGGCCAATGTCTCAGAATCTGGGTATTATACCTTGAATATTCAGGCGCACACTGGTGGGGCTGAAAAAGGCATATATTCGTTCATGGATTGATTTTAATAATAATGGACAGTTCGATTCAGATGAAGCTTCAGATATTGCAGAAATTACACAAGATGGCGATGTAAAAATTAAATTTTTAAAAATAAAACACAAAGAGATGCAGGACAGTTACTTCAAGCTGGTACTAGGGTTCGTATTGCAACAAGTAGAGATGAAATTGAAAAAAACCGACAGGACTAGCATTCTCAGGGGAAGTAGAAGACTTTAATGCGAAGATTACTCACCCACCAAAAAGGAGATAAGCAAACTACAATTGGAAATGCTAGAATTGGAAATAATGTAGAAAAAAACAAAGTGCTACTGTTCATTTCAAAGCGAAAGGTAAATATATTTATACACAAGATGATGTCAATGCGGAAATCGATACTACTGTTAAACCAGTATATATTAATAACAAAACTGGTGAAAGAATTACATTATCAGATGAGAATACGTATACTGTAAGAGGGCAAGGTACGTATAAATTCACACCAAATGGACCAAATGTCGATGTAGAATTCACTCCAGCAAAAGGATTTGTAGGAAAAGCAGACGGATTTACAATTCGTCGTCAAGACACGAACAAAACAACGACAGACTGGGGAACAAGTGATGAGGCTGTTACTCCGAATGTAAATGATGTGTTAAATACGATGGACGGATTATACATTCCTGAAGTAAGAATTCCTACTGTAGAACCAACTCCTAATAATGTGGAAAGTAGGAATATTCAAGGATTCGCACAAAAAGGCAAACCTACATTTAATGTTGAAACTTCAGATACTCCGGTTACAGCATCAGCTAAACATCCAGCAAGACTGATTGATCCTAGAACGAACACTCTTGCAGACTCTGCGATTGTAGATGCCTTAGATCCAAATAACAATAAAGTTGGTACTTATAAGATAGCTCCGGAAACAGGTGAAGTAACCTTTACACCAAACATTGATTATAGAGGTGAAGTGAAACCTGCCAAAGTGTCTGTTCCAGTTGTTGTGGCACATGATAAAGATAATAATGATATTACAGTTACTAAAGAAGCTACGTATACTCCAAGAATTATCCCAGTATCTCCAACTGCAGAAGCGTCAACAACTAGAGATGTTCAAGGTAAGGCACAAGTATCAAGAATCGTCTTTGATACACTAGAAGAGAATGCCGATAAAAATCAAACGGTTAACTTTGATAGAAGTCCGGAAGCAGGTACTGCTGGAGAACATGTTGACTTAGATAAAGAAACATTAACATTACTAAACGCTTCAGGAGCTGAAACAAATACAGTCACAACAGACCAAGGTGAGTATGTATTAGATAAAGTAAGCAAAACGATTACATTTACACCGAAGAAAACATTTGTCGGACAAGCAACAGCAGTAAGAGTACAAATTAAAGATGCAAATGGAACAAAAGTTGAAACAACTTATACACCAACAGTGATCGAAGTTACTCCAACAGGTAAAGATTCAGCAACTTCAGGACCACAAGGACTGACACAAAAATCTCCAATCGTCTTCAATCAAAGAGAGGAAGAAGATGGGAAAAACAGTAAACTTTGATACAGGTCACGAAAGAGTAGCCCTAAAACCAGAAACTCTTACATTGCTAAATGGTTCGGATAAAAGTGAAATCAATTACTGTACCGAATGTAGGGACTTATGAATTAGTGGACAATGCGGTTACATTTACACCTGCGCCAGCCTACCATGGAACAGCAGAAGGAGTAAATGTTCAAGTTGAAGATGAAAATGGAAAAGTTGTTACGAAAAAATATGTACCAACAGTAACTGAATTAACAGTAACTCCAGGAGATAAAACAACGAAAAATATCCAAGGGGAAACTCAAGAAGGAACACCAACATTCACGATTCCTGCTGAATCAACGAATGCGACTGTGACAAGTCGTAAACTAGTGGATCCAGCTGATCAAACAGAAAAAGATAGCGTAACAGTAGCAGGAAAAGGTACATTCACGATTGATGGAAATGGAAAAGTAACATTCGTACCAGTTCCAACTTATAAAGAAGATGTTCCTCCAATTACGGTAAAAGCAACTGTAACCATTACAAATGGTAAAAACGAAAGTGCAACTATTACATCAACAGCTTCTTACAAACCAATTATTGTACCGGCTGAGATTGATAAAGAACCAGCAACATCAACTAACTTACAAGGTTTAGAACAAACAGGAAGACCAACATTTACACCGAAAACAATTGAAGTAGATGGGGTACAAAAAACAATTAGTGTTCAAGCAAATAGCTACAAACTTGTAAAAGATGGAGTAGAAAGTGAATCACTTCTAGCCTATAAAGCAGGAACAACTGAACAAATTGGTACGTATACAATTAATCCACAAAATGGATTAGTAACATTTACACCAACAGATAAAACTTATACAGGAGCAGTAGCACCAGTAGATGTACAAGCAACTGGATCAAATGGGGTAAAAGTACAAACAACGTATACACCAACTATAACTCCAGTAACACCAACAAAAGAACCATCAGCAACAACTGATGTACAAGGTAAAAAACAAGTATCAAGAATTGTGCTGGATACAGTAGAAACAGGAGCTGATAAAGATCAAAACTGTGAACTTCAACAAAGGAAGCGAAACAGGTGCAAATGGTGAACGAGTTGAGTTAGATGCAAGTACTTTAACATTGTTAGACGGAACTAATGAAGTAACATCTCTTACAACAAGCGATGGTAAATATGAGTTAGATAAAGCGAACAAAACAATTACGTTTACTCCAAACAAAAACTTTGTAGGACCAGCTACACCTGTAAAAGTTCAAATCAAAGACGTGAATGGTACAAAAGTTGAAACAACTATACACCAACAGTAACTGACGTTACAATGACAAGTGAGGATAAAGAGTCTTCTGCACCACAAGGGAAAACACAAACAGGAACTCCAACATTTACAGTTTCAACTCCAGAAGTACGTATTACAGGATATAAATTGTTAAATCCAACTGGAAACACACCAGTAGAAGGAAATGAAATTGAAGTACCAGATCAAGGAACCTATCGTATTAATCCGACAACTGGACAAGTAACTTTCATTCCAAAACCAGGATTTCACGGGACCAGCAACTGGAATCACAGTGCAGGCTACTGACGAAAATGGAGAAACAAAAAGATGCGAAATATAAACCAACAGTAACTGCATTAACATTAACTCCACAACCTGTAACAACAACAAATATCCAAGGGGAAACTCAAGAAGGAACACCAACATTCCCAGTTCCAGCTGAATCGAATAACGTTACAGTAACAAGTCGTAAAACTAGTTGACCCTACTGATCAAACAGAAAAAGACAGTGTAAAAGTAGAAGGAAAAGGAACATTCACAATTGATGGAAATGGAAAAGTAACCTTCACACCACTTCCAACATACAAAGGTGATGTAGATCCAATTACAGTAAAAGCAACTGTAACAATTAGAAATGATAAAAACGAAAGTACAACAATTCCTTCAACTACGACATACAAACCAATTATCATATCGGCTGAGATAGATAAAGAACCAGCAACATCAACAAACTTACAAGGTTTGGTACAAACAGGAACACCAACATTTACACCAAAAAAACTGTAGATGTAGATGGAACACCAAAAAAACAATTACGGTTCAACCGAATAGTTACAAACTTGTAAATGGTGGAGCTGAAAGTAATACACTTCCAGCATATAAAGCTGGAACAACTGACCAAATTGGTACTTACACAATTGATTCAGCGACAGGACAAGTGACCTTCACACCATCTGATAAAACTTATTCAGGTGAAGTAGCACCAGCATCTGTACAAGCAACAGGATCAAATGGAGTAAAAGTAGAAACAACTTATACCCCAACTATCACACCTGTAATACCAACAAAAGAACCATCAGCAACAACTGATGTACAAGGTAAAAAAACAAGTATCAAGAATTGTGTTGGATACAGTAGAAACAGATGCTGATAAAGATAAAACTGTGAACTTCAACAAAGGAAGTCAAGTAGGGGCTAATGGAGAACGAGTTGAGTTAGATGCAAGTACATTAACATTGTTAGATGGAAATAATGAAGTATCTACGCTTACAACAAGTGATGGAGAATATGTTTTAGATAAAGCAAGTAAAACTATTACATTTACACCGAAGAAAACATTTGTAGGAACGGCAACTGCTGTAAGAGTACAAATCAAAGATGCGAATGGTACAAAAGTTGAAACAACTTACACGCCAACAGTAACTGATATTACAATGAAAGGTGATCCTGCAACTACATCAGGACCGCAAGGACAAACACAAACTGGAACACCAACGTTCACGATTTCAAGTCCAGAAGTGCGTATAACAGGATACAAATTGTTAAATCCAAATGGTAATACACCAGTAGAAGGTAATGAAATTGAAGTTCCAGACCAAGGAACATATCGTATTAATCCAACAAATGGACAAGTATCTTTCATTCCTAAACCAGGATTTACAGGACCAGCAACTGGAATTTCTGTACAAGCTACAGATGAAAATGGAGAAACAGCAGAAGCAAAATATACTCCAACAGTAAATGCGCTAACAGTAACTCCAGGAGATAAAACAACGACAAATATCCAAGGTGTAACTCAAGAGGAAACACCAACATTTACGATTCCTGCTGAATCAACGAATGCAACAGTAACAAGTCGCAAACTAGTGGATCCAACTGATCAAACAGAAAAAGACAGCGTAACAGTAGCTGGAAAAGGAACATTCACCATTGATGGAAATGGTAAAGTTATCTTTACACCAGAACCAACATTCAAAGGTGAAATAGACCCAATTAAAGTAAAAGCAACTGTAACAGTTACAAATGCTAAAAACGAAAGTGCAACAATCACATCGACAGCTACATACAAACCAATTATCGTAGCAGCTGAGATTGATAAAGCACCAGCAACATCAACAAACTTACAAGGATTAGTACAAACAGGTACACCAACATTTACACCAAAAACTGTAGATGTAAATGGAACACCGAAAGAAATTACGGTTCAACCGAATAGCTACAAACTTGTAAAAGGTGAAGCAGAAAGTGAATCACTTCCAGCTTATAAAGCAGGAACGACTGTAGAAATTGGTACGTATACAATCAATTCAGCGACAGGACAAGTAACATTTACACCGACAGATAAGACTTATACAGGAGCAGTAGAACCAGTATCTGTACAAGCAACAGGATCAAATGGAGTAAAAGTACAAACAACGTATACACCAACAATTACTCCAGTAACACCAACAAAAGAACCATCAGCAACAACAGATGTTCAAGGTAAAAAACAAGTATCAACAATTGTATTAGATACAGTAGAAACTGGTGCAGATAAAGATAAAACTGTGAACTTCAATAAAGGAAGTGAGCAGGGAGCTAATGGTGAACGAGTAAATCTAAACCCTGACACACTAACTTTATTAAATGATGCAGGAGACGAAGTATTAACTCTTACAACAACTGATGGGGAATATGTTTTAGATAAAGCAAGTAAGACAATTACTTTCACACCTAATAAAACATTTGTAGGACCAGCAAAACCTGTAAAAGTTCAAATCAAAGATGCGAACGGAACAAAAGTTGAAACAACTTATACACCAACAGTAACTGATGTTACAATGTCAAGTGTAGATAAAACTTCAGAAGCACCTCAAGGGAAAAACACAAACTGGAACACTAGAATTCTCAGTTTCTAGCCCAAGTGTTCGAATTACAGAATACAAATTAGTTGATCCAACGAATAATACCCCTGTAGATGAGGTTGAAGTAGAAAATCAAGGAACATATAGTATTGATAAAGCAACTGGAGAAGTAACATTTGTTCCAAAACCTGGATTTACAGGACCAACAACTGGAATTAAAGTACGTGCTACAGACGAGAATGGCGAAACAAAAGATGCGACTTATACACCAAGTGTAACTCCACTAAAAAGTAACATCTGAAAATAAATCAACAACGAATATTCAAGGATTACCACAAGAAGCAACGCCAACATTTAAACTTCCAAAAGGAGTAACAAATGCTGTAGTTACAGAACGTAAATTGATAGATCCAATCACTAAAGCTCTAACAAATTCTGTAACAGTGGATGGAAAAGGAACATTTACAATTAATGCCAATGGTAAAGTAACATTTACTCCAGTACCTTCATATGTTGGTGATGTACCTGCAATTGAAGTACAAGGAACGATAACAGTCTTAAATGATAATAATGATAGTACGACAATAACTTCAAAAGCGACGTACAAACCAATTATTGTTCCAATTGAGTTAGAAAAAACTCCAGCGGAATCTACAAATGTTCAAGGATTAGTTCAAAAAGGTACTCCAACGTTTACACCGCAAAGTGTAGATGTAAATGGTGTTGAAAAAACAGTTACTGTTAAACCAAATAGTTATAAGCTTGTAAAAGATGGAACAGAGACTGATACAATTCCAGCATACAAAAAGGATACTCAAGAAGTAATTGGTAAATATACAATTGATCCTCAAACAGGAGAGGTAACATTTACACCGACAGATAAAAACTTATACAGGTGAAGTAGAACCAGCAACTGTACAAGCAACAGGATCAAATAATGTAAAAGTACAAACAACGTATACTCCAATTATTAAACCTGTAAGACCTGTAGGAACAAATGCAGGTTCAGAAGGAATCCAAGGTGCAGTACAAGAAGGAACACCAACGTTCAAATCAGGAAATGAAAATATTCCGATGACAGTAAGTGCAACAAATCCAGCGAAATTAGTAGATCCAACTACTAACCAACCAATTGAAGGAACAGAAATTGATGCTAAAAATACAGCTGGAGAAAAAGTTGGGTTGTACACAATTGATCCTGCAACAGGTAAAGTTACATTTACTCCAAACCCAGGATTCTCAGGAACACCAGTACCAGCAACAGTACAAGCAAAAGATGGTAATGGAACGCCAACAACAGCTACTTATACACCAGTTGTAAAAGCAGCAATACCATCAGGTGATAACCAAGTAACAAGTGATATTCAAGGTACTGTACAAAAAAAGCAACACCAGTATTTACACCAGGTAAGAATACTGTGAACAATCAAGAAGTATCTGTACCATTTGAAGCAACAAGCAAAGCGAAACTAATCGATCCAAGTAAGACTGGAGACGAAAGAGAAGTAACAACGCTTGTGGTAGAAAACCAAGGAACTTATACAATTGATGACAAAGGTGTAGTAACATTCACACCACTTCCAACATTCAAAGGGGAAGCAACACCAGTATCTATCGTTCGTAAAGATAAGAATGGAACACCTGCAACAGCAACTTACAAACCAAGTGTTGTAGGAGTAACACCAAGCGCAACTGAAGCAACAACTACGAAAGTACAAGGATCGCCTCAAGAATCAGAAGTAACCTTCACACCAGGTAAAGCAACAATTGGAACTGAAGAAAAATCAGTACCAATGAATCCAAATGCTTACAAACTATTAGGTGGAGATAATGGAACAACACCATTAGATACAGTTCCAGCAATGTCAGAAGATGGAACGAAAGAAGTAGGTACTTATACAATTAAAGTAGTTGAAGGAAAACCAGTTGTAACATTTACACCGACAGATAAGACTTATGCTGGAAAAACTAAAACCAGTAACCGTTCAAGGTAAAGATACAAAATGGTTCTGAAGCAACTACAACATATACACCAGTGATTACACCAATCGTACCAACATCAGAAAAACGGAACATCAAGTGGACCACAAGGTGTTGAACAAACAGGAAGTGTAACATTCAAGCCAGGTAAAGAACCAGGAACAGAAAAACACACCCGTAGCAATTGACAAAACTAAGATGACTCTATTAGGAACAGATGGAAATTCAGTAGAATCATTAACAGTAAGTAAAGATGGTAAAAGTAATTGGTACTTACACACTAGTTAAAGATTCAAGTGGCGTACCGACTGGGGAAGTGAAATTTGTACCAAGTGATAAGTTATATGTAGGAGAAGTTCCAGCAGCAACTGTACAAGTAAAAAGATGCGAATGGAACACCAACAACTGCGACTTACACACCAACATTAACAGAAGTAAATCCTACATCTAAACCATCAGAAACTACAGGTTTCCAAGGATTACCACAAACATCACGTGTAGTTCTAGATGAAAAAGATGAAGCAGATAATACAACTGTAAACTTCGATAAAGGAAATGACAAAGTAGCCTTAGTTCCAGGTACATTAACATTAGTGAACGCTGATGGAGCAAAAGTTACAAGTGTAACAGTTCCAAACGAAGGAACATATGAATTAAATAATGGCGTGATTACATTTACACCACTACCAACATTCCATGGAAAAGCTTCAGGAGTAAGTGTTCAAGCAGAAGACGTTAATGGTAAAGTAGCAAAAACTACTTATACACCTACAGTGACTGAAGTAAGACCGGTTGGAACAAATGCAGGTTCAGAAGGAATCCAAGGTGCAGTACAAGAAGGAATACCAACGTTCAAATCAGGAAATGAAAATATCCCGATGACAGTAAGTGCAACAAATCCAGCTAAATTATTAGTAGATGGACAACCAGTAGCTGATACTACAATTCCTGCAAAAGATGACCAAGGTCAACAAGTAGGAACCTATACAATTGAACCAGCAACAGGTAAAGTTACATTTACACCAAACCCAGGATTCTCAGGAACACCAGTACCAGCAACAGTACAAGCAAAAGATGGTAATGGAACACCAACAACAGCAACTTATACACCAGTTGTAAAAGCAGCAGTACCATCAGGTGATAACCAAGTAACAAGTGATATTCAAGGTGCAAAACAAACAGTAACACCAGTGTTTACACCAGGTAAGAATACTGTAAATAATCAAGAAGTATCTGTACCATTTGAAGCAACAAGCAAAGCGAAACTAATCGATCCAAGTAAGACTGGAGACGAAAGAGAAGTAACAACGCTTGTAGTTGAAAACCAAGGAACATATACAATTGATGACAATGGTGTTGTAACGTTCACACCACTTCCAACATTCAAAGGGGAAGCAACAGCAGTATCTATTGAACGAAAAGATAAAAATGGAACAGTTGCAACTGCTACGTTCAAAACCAAGTGTAGTAGGAGTAACACCAAGCGCAACTGAAGCAACAACAACAAAAGTACAAGGTGCAACACAAGAAACACCAGTAACCTTCACACCAGGTAAAGCAACGATTGGAACTGCAGAAAAATCAGTACCAATGGATCCAGCATCTTACAAACTATTAGGTGGACAAGAAGGTAAAACACCATTAGATACAGTTCCAGCAATGTCAGAAGACGGAACAAAAGAAGTGGGTAATTATACAATTAAAGTCGTAGATGGAAAAACCAGTTGTAACATTTACACCAACAGATAAAAACATATGCTGGAAAAACTAAAACCAGTAACCGTTCAAGGTAAGGATACAAACGGAACAGAAGCGACTACAACGTATACACCAGTAATTACACCAATCGTACCAACATCTGAAAATGGAACATCAGAAGGACCACAAGGTGTTGAACAAACAGGACGTGTAACATTCAATCCAGGTAAAGAACCAGGAACAGAAAATACACCTGTAGAAATTGACAAATCTAAGATGACACTACTAGGCGGAACAGATGGAACAACACCAGTAGAATCATTAACAGTAAGTAAAGATGGTAAAGAGATTGGTACTTACACACTAGTTAAAGATCCAAGTGGCGTACCAACTGGAGAAGTGAAGTTCACTCCAACAGATAAATCATATGTAGGAGAAGTTCCAGCAGCAACTGTACAAGTAAAAGACGCAAACGGAACACCAGCAACAGCAACTTACACACCAACATTTACAGAAGTAAATCCAACCGGTGCTGATTCAGCAACTACAGGATTACAAGGATCACCACAAACATCACGTGTTGTTTTTAGATGAAAAAGATGAAACAGATAAAACAACTGTTAACTTTAATGCTGGTCATGAAAAAGTAACATTAAAAACAAGATACTTTAACATTAGTGAACGCAGCTGGAGATAAAGTGACAACAGTTACTGTACCAGATGTTGGAACTTATGAATTAAAAGATGGCGTGATTACATTTACACCACTTAAGACATTCAAAGGTAGAACTGAGGGTGTAACAGTACAAGTTGAAGATGCAAATGGTAAAGTCGTTAAGCAAAAATATGTACCTAATGTAGTAGAAGTTCTTCCAACAGGAAAAGATACAACATCAACAGGACTTCAAGGAAAAGTACAAACAGGAAAACCTGAATTTACACCAGGTTCTCCAGAAGTACCAATGGACGATGAAGTACCAGCGACATTTGAAGATGGAAATGTAACTAAGAAAGTTGATAAAGTAGGAACATATACAGTAGCAAAAGATGGAACAGTGACATTCACACCAGATAAAGACTTCGTAGGGAAGCGCCAGAAGTAACGGTTAAACGTGTAGATAAGAATGGAACATCTGTAACAGCGAAGTACAAACCTACAGTTACAAAAGTAACACCAACGGGAACAGATACAACATCAACAGGACTTCAAGGAAAAGTACAAACAGGAACACCAGTGTTCACACCAGGAAATCCCAGAAGTACCAATGGATGATGAGTCACCAGCAACATTTGAAGATGGAAATATAACTAAGACAGTTGATAAAGTAGGAACATACACAGTAGCAAAAGATGGAACAGTGACATTTACACCGGATAAAGACTTCGTTGGCGAAGCACCAGAAGTAACGGTTAAACGTGTAGACAAGAATGGAACATCCGTAACAGCGAAGTACAAACCTACAGTTACAAAAGTAACACCAACAGGTAAAGACACAACATCAACAGGACTTCAAGGAAAAGTACAAACAGGAACACCAGTGTTCACACCAGGTTCACCAGAAGTACCAATGGATGATGAGTCACCAGCAACATTTGAAGATGGAAACATCACGAAGAAAGTTGATAAAGTAGGAACATATACAGTAGCAAAAGATGGAACAGTAACATTTACACCGGATAAAGACTTCGTTGGCGAGGCACCAGAAGTAACGGTTAAACGTGTCGACAAGAACGGAACAGCTGTAACAGCGAAGTACAAACCTACAGTTACAAAAGTAACACCAACAGGAACAGATACAACATCAACAGGACTTCAAGGAAAAGTACAAACAGGAACCCCAGTGTTCACACCAGGTTCACCAGAAGTACCAATGGACGATGAAGTACCAGCAACATTTGAAGATGGAAATGTAACTAAGAAAGTTGATAAAGTAGGAATATATACAGTAGCAAAAGACGGAACAGTAACATTCACACCGGACAAAGCATTCAGTGGAGAAGCACCAGAAGTAACAGTTAAACGTATCGATAAGAATGGAACAGCTGTAACAGCGAAGTACAAACCTACAGTTACAAAAAGTAACACCAACAGGTAAAGACACAACATCAACAGGACTTCAAGGAAAAGTACAAACAGGAACACCAGTGTTCACACCAGGTTCACCAGAAGTACCAATGGACGATGAAGTACCAGCAACATTTGAAGATGGAAATGTAACTAAGAAAGTTGATAAAGTAGGAACATATACAGTAGCAAAAGACGGAACAGTAACATTCACACCGGACAAAGCATTCAGTGGAGAAGCACCAGAAGTAACGGTTAAAACGTGTCGACAAGAATGGAACACCTGTAACAGCGAAGTACAAACCTACAGTTACAAAAAGTAACACTGACACCAAATCCAACACCATCAACACCAAGTAAGGAAAAGGATTCATTAACAATTTGGAAAGATGGAGACGGTAATAACATTAAATCACCAGAACAAGGTAAGAAAGAACATTCAACAATTGACGGTTATATCTATGAACGTAGTGAAGTAGATAAAGATGGAAATACAGTTCATATCTATCGTAAAAGTAAGTTCAGAAACTCCTGTAGTGAATGAAAAAGAAACTTTATTTGTAGATGCAAACGGTAAGCCTCTTCAACCAGCTAAGAAGGGTCAACATCCGTATGAAACTATTCCAGGATATGAATTTGTTCGCACAGAAACAGATGCAAATGGCAATGTACGTCATGTATATCGTGCAATTGCACAGTCACAAGAGACAGTGAAACCATCACCAACTGTAGAACAACGTAAGAATGAATTACCAAATACTGGTACTGGAGACGAATTAGCAATCTTTGGAGCTGCAGCAGCTTCTATACTAACAGGATTGGGAATGATCGTTCCAGGCAAGAAAAAGAAGAAGAGGAATAATCATACTGACAGAAAACTAAGTAGGAAATTTCTTCTTTAAAGAAACACTATGAAGTAGGAAACAGCAAATGCTGTTTCCTACTTTTCGTTTCAATAGATATCTGTTGCACATCAACTCTAATGGGTATAGAATAGAGAGTAATTTTGAAAAGAAGGAGAGAGGGCATGGAAGAAGGGTTAAATCAGAATGTTAGTAAAACAGAGTTAAGAATGAATATTTTTCATATTGTATGGCCTGTTTTTATTGAAGTGTTATTAAGCTCTTTATTTGGAATGGTCGATATGATGATGGTAGGGCGTATTCCAGAACATGCAGCTCAAGCAGTATCTGCTGTTGGGATGACGAATCAACCCGTATTTTTTTAGGATTAAGTTTTTGTGCAAGCGTTGAATGTTGGAGGAACAGCCATCATCGCTCGTTATTATGGAGCGAAAAATACAAAAAAATATTAGTCTAGTATTAAAACACGTCATGTTACTAGCAATGCTAGGGGTTTGTGCTTCCTATTTCAGTGTTGATGATTGTATTAGCGCCTAATGTGTTATCTTTTTAGGGCGGATTCTTCCGTTATTGAAGTTGGGTCAGGATATTTTAGGGTGATTATGATTGGTTTTATTTTTCAATCATTTTTCGTTTACGATGACAGCTGCTTTACGTGGGATTGGTGAAACAAAAATTCCGATGCGTAATAATGTAATCGCAAATAGTTTAAATGTCCTTGGAAATGCTGTGTTAATTTATGGTTTATTTGGTTTCCCCGTGCTTGGAGTAACTGGAGCAGCTATTTCAACAGCGTTAAGTAATGTGATTGCGATGTTGTTAAACTTGCGTTATGTATTATCTAAGAAAAGTGTATTATATTTAGATTTTAAGGAAAAATTTGAATTTCGTTTTGAAATGATGAAAGATTTAATTCGAATTGGGTTTCCAACTGCTTTAGAACAATTAGCATTAAGAGTTGGTATTATTTCATTTTTAAATATTGTTTCGGGATTAGGGACTAATGTATATGCAGCTCATCAAATTTCGTTAAACATTTTTAAATCTAACGTATTCACCTGCTCAAGCTTTTGGGATAACGGCTTCTACTTTGATGGGGCAATCTCTTGGAGCAAAAATGAACAATTGGCAAGAATGTATACTAGAATGTGTCAACGAATTGGTTTTGTCATAGCCATCGGAATGTCACTATTTATCTTTTTCGGTTCGCAAACTTTGGCAGAATTTTTATTCTACAGAGCCTGAAATTATTCGAAATACTATGATTGCCTTAACGATTGTGGCATTCGTTCAACCGTTCCAAAGTCATCAATTAATTACTTCTGGTGCATTAAGAGGAGCAGGAGATACAGTATGGCCATTGATTGCCATTTTTGTGGGGTCAATTGTGATTCGGGTAAGTTTAGGATTTGTTTTTTGTAAATCTCCTAGGCTTAGGTTTAGCAGGAGCTTGGTATGCAGTATTTATTGACCAATTTATTCGTTGGCTCATTATATTATTTAGATTTAAATCAGGAAAATGGAAAAAAATATTCGTATTAACTTAGATTAGTAAATGAAGGATATGCCTTTTTATTTTATCGAAAAAGGTGTATACTTAGCAGTGTACTTTTTGAGGAGGGACTTATTTGGCAAAATTATAGTTATCCATTAGACTTGGATTGGACTCACCAAGAGATGTCAACAGTTATTGCATTATGGAATGCAGTTGAAGATGCTTATGAACGTGGAATTGAAACAGAATTATTTATCAAACGATATAAAGATTTCAAAACGATTGTAAAAAGTATTGGTGAAGAAAAAAAGACTTGGTAAAGAATTTGAAGCTGTTTCTGGATATAGTTTATACCGTGTCGTTCAAATGAGTAAAAAAATGCTTCAAAAAGAATTAAAATGGAACAGTAGAAAGGATGTTAGTTATGGATTTATTGGCAACACATTTATTAGTTAATGATTGGATTATGGAGGCTGGAAATAAAAATTCGTCATAGCTTTGGTGAATCAATTACAGTAGATACAAAAATCTAGTCGTAATGACTTAGTAACAAATGTTGATAAAGAAATCGAGCAATTTTTAATTGCAAAAATTCGTGAACAATTCCCAACACATAAAATTATGGGAGAAGAAGGATTCGGTGACGAATTAACTTCAATGGACGGATATGTATGGTTAATTGATCCAATTGATGGCACATTAAACTTTGTAAAACGTCAAGAAGATTTTTGGCATTATGGTTGCTTTATATAAAGATGGCGTTGGTTTATTAGGGTATATTTATGATGTCATGCGTGATCGTTTTGTTTATGGTATTAAAGATTACGGTGCTTATTGCAATGGACGTCGTTTATCTAAACCAGAAGTTCATAGTATTGGTGATAGCTCTATTAACGTAAATGGATTTATGTTATTAGAAGCAAATGAAAAAGAAGCAGCTATGATTCGTAAAGCAATGGTAACTCGTACTTATGGAGCTTCTTCAATTGAACATATCCAAGTAGTATTAGGAAAATCTGTTGCTTATGTATCAACATTATTAGCACCATGGGATATTGCTGCTGGTATGGTAATTGCAAAAGAATTAGATTTACACTATAGTACAGTGGACGGAAAAAGAAGTAGACTTCTTAGTACCAAACAAAAAGACTACAGGAGTTATCTGTTCGAAAGAAATTGCAGAAGAAATTATTGCAGCATTTAAATAATAGTAATCGAGTCGTAAGATTTTATGACTCTTTTTTATAAGGAGAATCTATGAATATTGCAGTTTATTGTGCCGCTAGTCAAAGTAATGGTTCAACTTTTGATGAAAGAACAGAAGAACTAGGAAACTGGATGGCGCAGAAAAAATCACACACTTGTTTACGGTGGAGGAAATACTGGCTTAATGGGAGTTATTGCTTCGGCTGTTATGCAAACTGGTGGAGAAGTTATTGGTGTCATGCCACAATTTTTGTAGAGCGAGAAATTGCTAAAAAGATATTACAAAAACTTCATATCGTTGAAAACAATGTCAGAACGTAAAAACAAAATGATTGAATTAAGTGAAGTATATATTGCACTTCCCGGAGGATCAGGAACACTAGAAGAAATTGCAGAAGTCGTTTCATGGGTAAGAGTTGGTCAAACGAATGGAATTTGTATTTTTCTACAATATGGAAGGCTATTATGACCATTTAGAGGCATTTTTTAATCATATGGTGACGACAAAATTATTAAGCAAGGAAGATAGAGGTCAAATACATTTTTGTAAAAGTCGCTTCAAGAAATTGAAAAAAATAATCGAAAAACTATGAAAAGCGTTAGATGAGAGTCTGACGCTTTTTTTAATATGGTTCTATTATTTATAGGGTTAATGGTGAATTCTATTTTTAGTGTATGTAAAAAGGACAAAACAAAAAAAGGAGCATATTTATCATGCTCCTTCTTCTTATCTTAGCCAGCCTCCCAACAGTGGGGAAGAAAGCTTCAAATAATAACTGCAAACCAGCCTCCCGACAGTGGGGAAGAAAGTAGACAGTCAAACAATTTCTAGCAACATTATTTTTATTATCTTTTTTTGAAAATGTCAATTGGTCGAATCAAACTATGTACTATGTGTCAAATATAAGTGATAATGTCTCAATTAAACACAAGTAAAAATGTCCCAAGTAATTTTTGTCATTCATTAAATGTAACTATACACAGACTCCTTTGATGAGAGCTTTTATTTTTAAATATTTATTTCTATCTTTGAACTCCAATTGACTCAAATGCCCTAGAAATAAATCTACTAACGAATTATTCAATACTCTATCCGGACTATATGGATTTTTGAAGATTATTTTTTTCAGGAGATGAACTCGTGTTTTTTTATCAAAGTCATCTAAAGTCATTAAATTAGATTGAAATTTCAGATAAAATTCCTGAACAGCAAGCATATCTGTATAATCATTTTTATTACAAAAAAACTAAAAAAACAGATTCAAAATAGTAGCTACTTCTAATTTATTAAGATAATCCATATCAGAACTGTCCCAAGTAAATATAGAAATCATTTTATCCAAAAAGACTAAAAATTATCATTACTCAATAAAAAGTCTATAAATAAAAATCTCGCTTACTAATACTCTGATAAGATTTCAAGTCCTTATAATTTTTCTTCAAGTAGATACACAACTATTCCCAGAATAACATCTAACAACTGAATGATTCTTGAATTTTTTTAGAGTTAATTCCAATAACAGAGTTAACATGGTAACTTTTTCCTCTATACAACGAATGAGCATTCATCTGATCTGATATTTTTTTCAAAAAAACACCTAGAGTTCGATATTCTGTACTATCATCCATAACAATATCCAAACCATCAATCTGTTTATCATCCCTAACTAAACCATAAAAAGACGTTCAGGTATTTTTACATAAAAAAATACTTTCTCAATTCTGTTTCTGAAAAATTTTTAATGTTTTCCCTAATTGAAAAAAATGTTCATTATTCAAGCGATATATGTTAATTTTTGATATTAGAGCAAGAAAGAAAAAAATTAAATACTTGGAAGTATTTCTTAATATCTGAAGGTCGATAATCCACAAAATGTAACTCTGAAGGTCTATTTAGCTTATCTAGTATTTGTTCAATCTGCGATTCGATTTTTATCTAATTCTGTTTCTTCAATTGAGATTGCTCCATAATAGGAGTATTTTTGTTTTGCGATCGATTTTTCTTAGATTCATCGAAATAAATTTTATATTTCATACACCATCTGATCCTTTGTTCTTAATTATATTTCCCGAATTGAGTATAAACTTTCAACTTATTTATATTTTAACGGAAAAAAATATGGAAAAACAATCAAGAAAGTAAGCGGTTTAAAAAAATATTCCATAAGTGTTAGAATGATATTTAATATTTGCTTAAAAATGTAGAATTATCCATTTCTTGAACAATTTAGAGTTTATAATTGTGAGAGAAGATATATTTTTGAGGTGCAAAATGAGGTGGATATTCAATGAAAAAAACTATTATTCTTATATTGTTATTAATTGCAAGTATCTTTTGCCTTTTTATCATTTTTGCCCAGAACAGTAGAAATGACCTTTCTGAATTAGGGAATCATGTCCAAAAATATAAAATTGGAGTATAAAAAGTGAGAGAGGATTTGGCAACGATAGGTTTGATATTTACTCTTTTTTTCTATAGAGGGTGAAGTTAACTTTAATGACGATTTTAGTAGTCTTGAAGAGATTTATCAAAAAAAGAATTTAGGAATATCTTAAATACAGAAAGTAAAAAAAGAATCCAGCATTAAAAGAAAAAAACAAAATCAAATAGAGAATTTGTTAGAGAAGAAACGTTTTGTTTATAAATCTATTAACTTAAAAGGCACTAAAAAAATTGTATTTGTATGATTCAGTTTCAAAAAAAGGATATTGTTTCATACTAACAATTTGATTTTTTTGTCGTATAATCATTCATGTGATTGTAAAATGATTAAATGAAGGAGACTTTATAGTGAGATACATCCTATTGTTACGTGGAATTAATGTTGGTGGTAAGAATAAAGTAGTAATGAGTGAACTGAAAGCATTATTAGAAGGGTTAAATTTTTCAAAATGTGCATTCCTATATTAATAGTGGGAATTTATTTTTAGTAGTACCGATACACTTGATACTTGTATTTGCAAAATCAAAGATTTGCTAGAAAGTCATTATGAGTTTTTCAATTCCTTTTGCTTTTACTGACGAAAGAAGAATACTTAAAAGAAAAAGTAAACTTACCAGACTGGTGGAATGAAGAGTTGGCAAGAAGAGATGTATTATTCTTTTCTCATCATTTAGATAAAAAGCTTGATACTAGAGTTTCTTAATAAAAGCAAACTTTCATAATGAGATAGTCCATATAGGAAATCATGCTGTATTTTTGGGGTAAATTCGATGAAGCAGAGTATTTAAAAGACAACTTACCATAAACAGTTATTAAAGCAAGATTTTTTTATAAGATGATTACGATTCGAAATGGAAACACGTTTGAAAAATAGCTCAAATTCTAGAAGCTGAAAAATAGTTCTAAATTTCATTGTAATGCCATTATCAATAATTCTAATAATTGACATTTAAATTTTTAAAAGTTATAATTTTTTAAAGATAGAAATATCTCAAATACTTGTTGCTACTTAATAGGCAACTAAAATAAGTTTAAGCTCAAATATTTGTCGCTCCTCGATATGCGACTAATAAATTATCGAGTTCAAATATTTAGGCTCCGTTCGTTTGAATGGAGCCTTTTTTTGGGAGGAACTATGGATACAGGACATTTTTTTATTTTTATAAAAGATCAATATTTTATAGATTTTCCAGATACAAAATTAATGCAGAATAAAGAAACTGTGAACGGGAAAACTCATAACCGACCATGTTTTTATGCTTTTTTTGGATAAAACAACAGGACTATACTGGATGATTCCTTTTTTTCTTCTCAAGTTAGTAAATTTCAGAAAAATTTATGATGCTAAAATTGAAAAAAATTTGGAAGATGCGATACTATAATATTTGGAGAGGTTCTTGGGCATAAAAAAAGGCTTTTTCTTATCCAAAAATATGTGTCCAATAAATGTTACATATATAAAAAAATGAGTATATTGATTATAGTTCTCAAAAACCAATAAGAGTAGATAAAAGATTAGAAAGGCAATTGCAACAAAAGGCATCAAAAGTTCTTGCGTTATATAAGCAGGGCAAAAAAATTGATTTTTCCAGATGTATTAAAAATTGAAGAAAATTTACTTCAAAAAGAGATAGAGTAAAATTTAAATTTTTAGAGTTTCCGAATATAAAAAAATATTTTTATAATAAAAGCGTTTGTGCCATAGATAACAGCAATAGTTTCATTGCAATTGGCATAAACGCTAGTTTTTGTTATAATTAGAAAGTGAGTTTAAGGACAGGAGGATGGCAATGGAAATTGAAAAAGACAACTCAGATGAATTTGTTGTTAGAATTTTATGGCAAACTTTTGACTGAAAAAAACAACTAGGATATATGGAATTATATTACGGGGAAGATTATTCTCTTGGAGAAATTGCAGAAGAATTTGAGATTAGTCGACAAGCCGTATATGATAATATTCGACGATCTGCTCAATTATTAGAAGATTATGAACAAGAATTACATTTAGTGAATGATTTTTTTATAAAAGACAAGCTATCTATGATGGAATTGAACAGCATATCAAAGAACATTATCCAAATGATCATCAATTGCAACAATTGATGACAGACTTACAAGAAATGAATAAATAAGCCTGATTGAGGAGTGAGAAAATGGCATTTGAAGGATTATCAGATCGCTTTGCAAAAATGCGATGGGTTCGGTAACAAAAAAAGGAAAAAAATTACTGAAGCTGATTTAAAACAAATGATGCGTGAAGTTCGTTTAGCTTTATTAGAAGCAGACGTGAACTTCAAAGTTGTAAAAGATTTTGTACGAAAAGTAAATGAACGTGCATTAGGTTCTAATGTATTAGAAGCTTTATCTCCAGCACAACAAGTTGTAAAAATTGTTAATGAAGAATTAACAGAATTAATGGGGGGAGAACAAGCTCCATTCCAATTTTTCACCAAAACCACCTACTGTTGTGATGATGGTCGGTTTACAAGGGGCAGGTAAAACAACCACTGCTGGTAAATTAGCTTCATTTTTAGCTAAACATGAAAACAAACGTCCATTATTAGTAGCAGCCGACGTTTATCGTCCAGCCGCTATTGATCAATTACAAACGTTAGGAAAACAATTAAATTATCCAGTATTTTTCATTAGGAACAGATGTTAATCCTGTTGAGATTGCTAAACAAGCGATTGAACGTGCAACGATTGAAGGTCGTGACTTAGTCATTATCGATACGGCAGGTCGTTTACATATCGATGAAGCTTTAATGGAAGAATTACAAAATATTAAAGCTGTTGCGAATCCAAATGAAATCTTATTAGTTGTCGATGCAATGACAGGGCAAGATGCTGTGAATGTTGCTGAAACATTTAATGAACGTTTAGATATTACTGGGGTTATTTTAACAAAAATTAGATGGGGACACTCGTGGTGGTGCGGCTCTATCGATTCGTTCTGTAACAGGAAAACCAATTAAATTCTCTGGTCGTGGAGAAAAATTAGAAGATTTCGAAATTTTCTATCCTGAACGTATGGCTTCTCGTATTCTTGGTATGGGCGATATCATGACTTTAATTGAAAAAGCTCAACAAGATTTTGATGAAGCAAAAAGCTCAAGAAATGGCAGATAAAATTAAAGCTAATACATTTTGACTTTAATGATTTTTATCGACCAATTAGATCAAGTGAATAAAATGGGACCTTTGGAAGATATCTTAAAAAAATGATTCCAGGGTTAAATAAAATTCCAGGATTAAATGATTTAAAAGTGGATCCAAAAGATACAGCACGTATGAAAGCTATTGTCTTATCAATGACACCAGCAGAACGTGAAAATCCAGATATTTTATCACAAGCAAGACGTAAAAAGAATTGCAGCAGGTTCAGCTCGTCCATTAGCAGAAGTAAACCGTTTGATTAAACAATTTAATGAGTCTAAAAAAATGATGAATCAAATGTCAAATGGAAATATGCAAGCAATGGAATCGATGATGGGACAATTAGGCATGGGTGGAGGCCGTAATAAATTAGGTCAAATTGCAATGCAACAATATGCTCGTCGTCAAAAAAACAAAAATAAATTGAAAAAAATTAAAAGAAAAAAACGTTAATAAATAGAAGGGGAGTTTGCAATGTCAAAACAAGTATTATTCATTAATGGTTCATTGAGAAAAGAATCTTTTAACCAAACTATTATTGATTATGTACAAGAAAAAAATTAGTTGAAAAAAAGGCTATCAAACAAAAACAAATAAGTTTTAAAGATGTACCATTTTTCAATCAAGATATTGAATTCCCAGCTCCTGCTATTGTAGAAGAGTATCGTTTAGATTTTGAAGCGTCTCAAGCTGTTTGGATTGTATCTCCTGAATATAACGGAAGTTTACCAGGAAGTTTAAAAAAATGGTTTAGACTGGATGTCTCGTTCATTAGATATTACTTCTTATGCACCTCCGGCTTACATTGATAGCAAATTAATTGCATTCAGTAGTGCAGCTGGACATTCTGGTGAGGGCAAATGTTTTACGTGCTTTAACAGAATTAGCTACTAAAAATGCGCATGAATCCACTAGAAAAAAACAGTGGGACTTCATATCGGAGCAGGATTCCAAACTGGTGTTTTAACTCTAACAGATGAAGATAAATCTGAATTAGATAAACAAGTGGAATTATTAGTGGAAGCATTAGAAAAAAATAATGATTGAATGAATAGAAACGACTAGGCTTTTTGTCTGGTCGTTTTTCTTTTGTACCTGAAATAGTTTTCAGTGGCTTTTTATAAATGAATTATGGTAAGATATTTGGCTATGGATTTTTAGTGAAATGTATAGCAATAAATTGAAAAGGATGTAACATAAATGAATAATGAAAAATGGCATGTATTGCCAGCAGTAATTGCGACAGCCATTATGAGTTTCTGCGGTGTATTAATTGAAACGGCAATGAATGTGACATTTCCGACATTAATGCAAGAATTTCAGACAACTTCATCTGAATTCAATGGGTTTACAACAGGTTATTTATTAGCCATTGCGATTGTTGTGCCTATTTCTGCGTATTTAGTACGTAATTTTACAACAAGACAATTATTTTTTTAGCTTCGAATTTAATTTTTATTATAGGAGTTTTAATCAATTGTATTTCTCCAAATTTAATCATGCTATTATTTGGAAGATTTTTTTACAAGGGGTTGGTACTGGAATTGCGTTACCATTAATGTTCCATATTGTATTAACTCAAGTACCTATTGAACAGCATGGTACAGTCATTGGATTAGGTTCTATGACAACTGCTTTAGCACCACCTATTGGACCAACTTTTTGGTGGATTAGTTTCAGCAACTTTAGGATGGAGATTTATTTATTGGATTTTAATTCCATGTTTGGTCATTTCTTTAGTGATTGGTTTATGGGCGATTCCAAAAGAGAAAAGTATTCAAAAAGCACCATTTAATCTGCTAGCATTTTTTTCTTCTTAGCGAATTGTTTAGCTAGTTTATTAATGGCAATTGAACATTTATCTCTTGTATGGCTATTAAGTGCAGTAGTAACGGGTGGATTATTTGAATATTTCAATCGTAAAAAAATGCTTTATTATCTTTTTGCACCTTTTTAAAAATCATACCTTTAATGGAATGTTATATGTAGTGTTAGCTTTCCAAGCAACGGTATTAGGTTTGTCATTTGTTTATCCAAATTACTTACAATTAGGTTTAAATCAAAGTGTGACAACTGCGGGGCTATTTATGTTCCCTGGTGCAACAATGGTTGCTTTATTAGCTCCTGTTTCAGGCAAATGGTTTGATGTTAAAGGTCCGTTGAAGCCTTTATTAACAGGTTTAATTTTTTGGCGAGTATTGGTGGAGTATTGATTAGCGTCTTCTTTGAACATTTAGCGATTCTTCCATTATTAGCATTGAATATTATTTTAATGAGTGGAAATGGATTTGTAATGGGAAGTAATGTAACATTTTTGTTTAATGCAATTAGACAAGGATGTTCAAGCGGATGGAAATAGTATCGTCAATACTTTACAGCAGTTTACAGGTGCGATTTCTACAACAGTCGTAGTAAAGAATTTTTTTCTGCGAATATGGACCAATTACCATTTGCTGGAAAAATATAGTTTAATGTTTATTACAAGTTTAATTTTATTAGCTTTTAGTTATTTTTTTGTTGTTCAATATAAGAACACAAGAAAGCCTAGTGAAATATAATAACGGACTAATTCTGTTAGTGAGAATGTACTTCATCCATACGTGGGTCTTTTTTTCTTTTCCTCTATCTCCTCTAAACTAAGTAAATAAATCTAAGATTTGGAGGAAAATATGAACAGACAACTAAAACAATTTCAAACCTATCAGGCAGTTAACATCGGCTACGCTAGGGTATCCACCGAGGAGCAAGAATTGGGGCTTTTGGTTCAGAAAGAAAATCTGAAAGCCTGCGACCTGATCTTTGTCGAGAAGGAATCTGGCGGCAAGGACAATCGGACGGAATTTCGAAAAGCTATCAAACTAGCAAAAAGCCTGTCGAAACAGGACAAAGAAGTCACCCTCACTGTCTATAAACTTGATCGCCTGACTCGTAAAATGAATACCTTGCTGGAGCTAATCGAGGATCTCAATGAATGCAATATCCGTCTGATCAGCCTCAAGGAGCAGATTGAGACCGACTCGCTGACTGGCAAGCTCCTCTGCCTCATCCTCGGCTATGTGGCAGAAATGGAGCTAGATGCCATTCGAGACCGTACCCGAGACGGACTTAGAAAAGCTAGGGAAAAAGGCGTTAAACTGGGGCGAAAACCGATTAGTGAAAAACAGGAAAAAGAAGTAATTGCTCTTTATCAGCGAGGTGAAAAAGGTTGAAACAATCCTTCAAATGTGTCAAATTTCCAAAACAACCCTTTATAATGTGCTAAAAAGCATGAAATTTCACGAAATCGTTTGACATTTGGGCAAAAAGACTATAATGAAAGCGTACAAAAAAACGACCCTATAAATTGATCTTTCGAAAATACGAAAAAGCCGACCTATCAAAGTCTTTCAAAAACCTTGATAAATCAACTTTCTTCATATTTAAAATCGCTATATCGACCAATGTTTATAAAAGGGTGGTTTTCTTGATACTCCAAAAGCCGAGAGAACCTGTGTTATCTCGATTTAAAGGGAGATTATTTTTTTCATATATGGAGGAAAAAAAGATGAAAAAAATGCAAAAAGCAGGAATTGTAATGTTAAGCGTAAGTAGTACTTGGTGGGGTAGCTCCAGCAGTAGCTCCGTCAGTGCTTAATTTGAATGGTGGGGTGGTTTATGCTGCTGAGGAAACTCACAAAGTAACGATCCACTACGATCTTTACGACGAGCCAATGTTTCTATTGAGGAGTAGTGATAGTAGTAGCGAAGTATTTGATGTTACTCCTAACCAACCATTGTCAGATCATATCCCAGAAACATTGCCTGGTGGATATGTATTTTCTATTGTAATAGGAAATAGTGGAGGTAGTGTAGGTGCACCCCTAAGATCACGTAACGATCTTTTTGGTAACTGGACTGATATCTATGTCTACTACAACCTAAAACCAAAAAAATCTAGAACTAACCCTAGCAATGCTGGTACTAACAATAATGAAAAACCTCACAAAGTAACGATCTTCTACTGTCCTTTCGACGGTTATCCAAGGGAGCCTATCAAAAAGTAGTTGATGTTACTCCTAACCAACCATTGTCAGATCATATCCCAGAAACATTGCCTGGTGAATATGTATTCACTAGTGCAATAGCAAAAGGCAGTGAAGGTGGTGTAGACCTAAGCTCACGTAACGATCTTTTTGGTAACGAGACTACTTTCTATGTTCGCTACTTACCCTAAAAAGAACTAACCCTAGCAACACTGGTACTAACAACAATGCTGGCACAGAAGTGAAACCAAACAATGGTAACACTAACTCAGGTAACAATAATTCTAATGCTGAAGAAAAATATAGTAGATATTCATTACCGCTTCGAAGGAAAGGATGGATTAATTAACGCTAAGGTAAATATTGCAGAAAATCCTAATGCTACCGTTGGAGACTATTATCCATTGACTAAGGATGGTGGTAAATTAAAATATATTACCGATGGCAGAACAAAGAATTGGGTATATAGAACACATAACGGCTTTAGAGTTGACCTTAGAGGTGATTTACTTTCTAAACATGCACATTTGTTAGGCGTATATACCCAATCAAACAATGATGGTAACACAAACGCTGGTACTAACAACAATGCTGGCACAGAAGTGAAACCAAACAATGGTAACACTAACTCAGGTAACAATAATTCTAATGCTGAAGAAAATATAGTAGATATTCATTACCGCTTCGAAGGAAAGGATGGATTAATTAACGCTAAGGTAAATATTGCAGAAAATCCTAATGCTACCGTTGGAGACTATTATCCATTGACTAAGGATGGTGGTAAATTAAAAATATATTACCGATGGCAGAACAAAGAATTGGGTATATAGAACACATAACGGCTTTTAGAGTTGACCTTAGAGGTGATTTACTTTTCTAAACATGCACATTTGTTAGGCGTATATACCCAATCAAACAATGATGGTAACACAAACGCTGGTACTAACAACAATGCTGGCACAGAAGTGAAACCAAACAATGATGGTAAAACAACAGCTGCTTCAACTCCAAAGACTTCTAACCAATCAACACCAAATCAAAGAGATGGCTGGTCAGGTTCATCTTATTATCAAAATGGTATGAAAGTTACTAGTAAGTGGATTTTTCGATAAGAACTATAATTCCTACTTCTATCTAGACGCTTCTGGAAATTATGTCCAAAATGCTTGGGTTGGAAACTACTACCTCAAATCAGGTGGTTACATGGCTAAGAGCGAGTGGATTTATGATAGTAACTATAAATCTTATTACTACCTGACATCAGAAGGAAGTTACGCTCGTAATGCTTGGGCTGGAAGTTACTACCTCAAATCAGATGGTAAAATGGCTAAGAGCGAGTGGATCTATGATAGTAGCTACAAATCTTACTATTACCTAACATCAGAAGGAAGCTATGCTCGTAACACATGGGTAGGTGACTACTACCTCAAGTCAAATGGTAAGATGGCAGTCAACGAACGTACACCAGATGGCTATCAAGTAGATGGTTCAGGTAAGTGGGTTCGTTAGAACTATAGCTTAGAGAAATGGCTTATAACAAATAAATAGAAAAAAACGCTCCCTAACACAGGAAAAAGCTCATCTATCGTAACTACCATAGGTATAGGGTTTCTATCCTTAACAACCATACTAGGCATCTCAGCACGAGGTAAGCACAGCAGACATTAAACTATTTTTCTGTAAATAGCTAGAATAAATCGCATAGAATTAATCTTTAAAAAGGTATATTCTGTGCGATTTTTTTGTTTAGAAAAATTAGTTAGCATCGCTATTCCTATCGAGTAGTTTTAAAAAGTGAGTTTAAGCCCTACATATTACCAACTTACTACCAAATCATCAGGCGACTTACTCCATTTCTTGGAGCAGTTTTATTTACAAAGGCTAGGATCTATTTGAATTTGTAAATAAAGAAAAATTACATTCACAATCATCCTTATAAATTAATTGTTCTAAAATTCTTTTGCCGACTGTTTCCTTAGACAAGAAAAAAAGAGATTCTAAATATGGTTCGTATCTCTTTTTTTGATATTAAAATTAAGGGACTCGAAAAAGTAAAAACCCACTGAAAAAGTCAACTGTAGCAAAAATTAAAAAGAAAACGAATGATAGCCGTCTTACAAGGTGAAAAGATGGCGATTCATTCGTTTTTGATGTATAATCCCTATTCTTCATTTACTATTTGGGGATTACTTACTTTTTCAGTGGGCTTGAAAAAAATATCAGTCCCTTTTTATTATTGCTTATTCAATTATTTTATGAATTATTTATTACTATTTTTTTCCTAACTCGTAGGCTACCACTAGCATTTCTTTTTAAAAGTCCAGACAGAAATATCATGGAAGTCTAAGCTATCTGAGTTTTGGCTTTCTAGCGTCTCTATATGTCCAATGGTTTTTAGCGATAGGGTTGATAGCTGTATCACTTCGAAGCTCTTCTTCTATTTTTCTTCGAAATAGAATTCTCTGATTTGGTTTTTCGATAGCTAAAACATCTTTATCTTCCTCTAAATAGTCGTTAGAGATTCTTAATTTTTTTCCATTTTATTTCCCCTTTGTTAATTATTGCATCCCTGATGCTCTCTCTGAAGTAGGGAAGAGTCAAGAAAAGATACAGCCTATAATATTGATAGACAGGCTGTATTGAATTTAAATTGTAAATGATAATCCTTATTATTAATGCTTTAGACTGCCACTAGACTTATCTGGGGTGCGTGTCTTTTAATTTGGTTTTTAGAAAAGAAAAATCAGATGATTAATATTAATGAGTTCTAGAATAAAAAAATGACAGTTTTACGTAGATAAAAGAATTCAAAAAGATGAGCGTCATTTCCACTAACAATTTTTAGTAGTTTAACTTCCTAGGCAAGTTAGAATGCGTTTTCTTCTTTCTATGATATAATTTTTAATATATTAAAATTAAGGAGCTGATGATTTGAAAAAGGCAATGGTTATTATTAACCCTACCTCTGGAGGAGAACAAGCATTAAATTATAAAGAAAAATTGAAAATAAAGCAAAAGAATATTTTTGAAGTTGTTGAAACACGAATTACTGAAAAAGCTTTAGATGCCACTCATTTTGCTGAAGAAGCAGCTAAAGAAAAAAATATGAGGCTGTGATTGTTTTCGGTGGAGATGGCACGGTGAATGAAGTTATTTCAGGAATTGCTGAAAAAGACTATATTCCAAAATTAGGGATTATCCCTGGAGGAACAGGTAATTTAATTACTAAATTAGTACAAATTGATCAAGATATTGATAAAAGCAATTGAAGGATTAGATTTTAATTTAACGAATAAAATTGATATTGGTAAAAGCAAATGATCATTATTTTGGTTATATCTTTAGTGTAGGGTTCATTACCAGAAGCAATTCATAATGTAGAAATTGAAGATAAAACAAAATTTGGAATGTTTGCATATGCGATTAACACGGTAAAATCTGTTATTAGAGATGAAGTTTTTAATATTAAAGTTGAAACTGAAAATGGTAACTATGAAGGAGACGCTAGTCAAGTATTAGTGTTATTATCGAATTATTTCTCTGATAAAAAAATATTTGATGAAAACAAAAGTAGGTTATGCAAATATTTTTAATTTTTAAAAGATGCATCTATTTTCTCTAAATTATCATTAATTCCTGATTTATTAAAAAGGGGATGTGGTAGAAAATGATAGTATTGAATATATTAAAAGCAAAAACGATTAAAATTTCTTCTGATATTGAAATTGAATCAGATATCGATGGAGATCAATCAGATGATTTACCAGTGGAAATTAAAGTGTTAGGAAATCATATTGAAATCTATTCATATCCAATTGAAGAAGAATAGGTAGGATATTCAATCATTCAAGTGAATTGAATTTTTATAAGAGATGAACGTAATTTTTTTCAACTGTTTTGATAAGTATACAATTCTGTTCTAAAACTTAGATAGGGGAAACTAAATTATAAATCGAAGGATTAAAAGATAGAGCCATTCCATTTTAGAAATGTTTATGGTACAGTATATGCGTAGAAAGTTTGAAAGCGGTGGCAATCTCTTAATAAGGTAGGTGATGCTTATGAGCATTGAATTAAATCTACTAGGAAGGAGGTTGTAATTTGTCTAGCTATGAAGTGATGACATTGATAGGAACCTTTGCCATGGTACTATTGGCATTGTTGTCTCTGATTGTCAAAATCATAGAAAT
>BNJS01001279.1_pt1 | contig 83421 bp, 113 predicted proteins | sample 8540461 | NCBI WGS metagenome assembly BNJS01 (sample SAMD00202454, study PRJDB9452) | human saliva metagenome | isolation source: human saliva | place: Japan
TTCTGGCTTATTTATTACAACAGAAGCAGCAATTGCTAAGCTTCCTGAAAAGGAAATTCAGTACCCTCCAGCAATGGGTCAGTATTAAAAGATAGCTTAGGCTATCTTTTTTAGGCTTGCAATTTATAAAAAGATATCTTATCTTGTAAAAGCAATCAGAATGGAGATTACAATGAACGTTTACGATTGGGATGATACAATCTACCGTGGTGATTCTACTGTAGGCTTTGTAAAATATCTTTGGCTACATCGCCCTAAAACTTTAATCAATTTACCACGTACAGTATGGTTTGGACTTTTATATGTGTTACGTATTGTACCAAAGCTTACTTTTAAATCAAATCTATATCGCATGTTCCGCTATGTAGAAGATATGGAAAAAGTAGTAGAAGACTATACGAGCAGTCATTTAGACCATGTAAAGCAGTGGTATAAAGATACACAGAAAGAAGATGATGTAGTTATTTCTGCTTCACCAGAATTTTTAATTCAATCTTTCTCTAAGAAGGTCGGTATTAAAACATGCATGGCCAGTGTAGTAGATATGCACACGGGTGAGTATAGTGGACTCAATTGTCATGGAGAAGAGAAGGTGCGTCGTTATCGAGAAGTATTCAACGATACAACAATTGAAAAACTTCTATTTGATTCTTTCCTGATACACCACTAGCAAGAATCGCTACGAATGCATATCTTAGGGAGATAACTTTGCTTCCTGGGATAAGGAATAAACCATATACAATAAAAGATATACCCGTACAGATATCTTATTTTTAATTATATGCAAGCATACACTTAATTATTATTTAGCGTTTTGTGCTTGTACAGCTGTTAAGGCTACTACACCAACGATATCTTCCCAAGAACATCCACGGGATAAATCGTTAACTGGCTTAGCGATACCTTGTAACATTGGTCCATACGCTTCAGCCTTAGCTAAACGCTGTACTAACTTGTAACCAACGTTACCACCATCAAGATTAGGGAAAATTAATACGTTAGCTTGACCTGCAACAGGAGACCTGGAGCCTGTAGTTGCGGCAACTTCGAACGATTGCGGCATCTAACTGTAATTCACCATCATACTAAATCTGGATATTGTTGGTGAGCGATTTCAACTGCGTTTACAACCTTATCTACTAATGCATGTTTTGCACTTCCCTTTGTAGAGTGAGATAAGAATGCAACCTTTGGCTCAGCACCTACAAGAGTTCTGAATGTATTGGCTGTATCATTAGCAATAGCTGCTAAACTTTCACTGTCATGGATCTTGGTTTGAACCACAGTCTGCGAATGCGAATGTTCCATTATAACCAAATTCGCAATTTGGAACGTCCATAATGAAGAAGCCTGAAACTAACTTCGCACCTGGTGCTGTACGTAGGATTTGTAATGCTGGACGTAATGTATTGGCTGTAGAGTGGCAAGCACCTGATACAAGACCATCAGCTCCACCAGTCTTTAATACCATGACACCAAATGTTGTGCGTCTTTAATAATGCTTTCACGAGCAGCTTCAGGAGTCATACCCTTAGCTTTACGTAATTCATATAATGTATTTACATATTCTTCTAACTTATCTGATGTTTCTGGGTTAATGATTTTTGCACCATCGATGTTAACGCCATATTTCTCTGCATCTGCTTTTACAACAGCTTCATCACCAATTAAGATAATATTTGCTGTCTTTTCTTCTAAAATTTTAGCAGTAGCACGAAGTGTTCTTTCGTCTTCTGATTCTGGTAATACAATTGTTTTTATATCTTTTTTAGCTCTTTCTTTAATACCGTCGATAAATGACATGAGTAATTTCCTCCTTGAACATTAAAATTATCACGCTAACTGTGAAAAAGTCCAATTATATGGTAAAATTTCTTGAAAAATATGAATTTATGATTTTGTGGAAGGATTGAAAGTAAATCTTTCAAAGTGCTATAATAAAACTAATGAGCTGGGGAAGATATGTCTACGTATACAATTCAAAATTCATTTGTGTCGCGTAACGATTGATGAACATGCAGCTGAAATACATAGTTTCTCTGATGCGTGAAACGAATATCGAGGCAATGTGGCAAGGTGATAAGACTTATTGGGCTGGAAGAAATCCAATCCTATTTCCAGTGGTTGGAAAAACTTGGGATGGAATCTTACATATACAAGGGAAGGAATATCAAAACTGGAAACCATGGCTTTGCTAGAAATAGTGAATTTAAATGTATCAAACATACGATACTCAAATCGTGATGGAACTTTGTGATAGTGAAGAAACACTGGCACAATACCCATTTCACTTCCGACTTGAAGTTACATATACTTTAGAAGGTAAAAACTAGATATTACATATCGTATCGAAAATAGAAATACGTGTTCAATGCCATTTAACTTTGGATTACATCCAGCCTTCAATTGTCCACTTGAAGAAGGGAAAGTATTTGATGCATACCACTTAGAGTTAAATCAAAAGGAAATAGTAGACGAAAAGAAGTAGATGTAATTACTTTGGATAAAGATGTATTAAAGAAAACAATCATTATCCAAAACCCCCGTAGTACCTGTACGAAATTAACAGATGGTACACATGGTGTACAGGTAGAATATCAGGGTTATCCATGGCTAGCATATTGGTCACCATATGCACCATTTGTATGTATTGAGCCATGGTACTCTCATACAGATTTTGAAAAGAATGAAGTTCCGTTTGAAAAACGTGAAGGAACAATTTTATTGGATGTAAATGATAGCTGGCAAACAGCGTATTCAATAACACTATTCTAAAAAAAGGAGAAAGAAAAATGTTAAAAATTGTTATCGCAGATTCCTATGACCAAGTAAGTGAAGAAGCATTTAAAATCATGCGTCAGGTTGTAGAGAAGGAAAATCCAGTATTAGGATTGGCTACAGGGTCTACACCAGTTGGTCTGTACAAGAAGATGATTGCAGACCATAAGACAAATGGTACATCTTATAAGAATGCTATTACATTCAATCTAGATGAATATGTTGGTCTACCGCGTAATCACGAACAGAGCTACTACACATTCATGCATGATAATCTCTTCAATGAGATTGACGTTCCTGAAGAGAATATTCATATTCCTAATGGTGAAGCAGCAGATCCTGAAGCTGAATGCGTACGTTATGAAAGTGAAATGGCTAAGTATGTTGTAGACATACAAATTCTTGGCATTGGTTCTGATGGACATATCGCTTTCAATGAACCAGGTGCTGCCTTTGATAGTTTGACACATACAATGGAACTAACAGAACAGACACGTAAGGACAATGCTCGCTTCTTTGGTGGTGATATTGACCAAGTTCCTACACTTGCAATTACCCAGGGTTTAGGCACAATCATGCGTGCGAAGAAGATTATTTTAATCGCTACAGGCGCAAATAAGGCTGATGCAGTATACGGTATGATACAAGGGTCCTAAGACAACAGAATGTCCAGCAAGTATTTTGTTACAGGGATCGCTCAGATGTAACTGTTATTCTAGATGAAGCAGCTGCACGTAAAAATTAAATAGGGCATAATTCTTTTGTATCAAATATATTTTATGCGATAATATGTTCACGGAGGTATTCAAAAATGGATATTATTAAGAATAAAGCAGAATATGACCAAGTATTAGCTGATAACAAATCAGTATTTGTAGACTTTTACGCTGACTGGTGTGGACCATGTAAGATGGTAGGACCAGTTCTTGAAGAAATTTCTAAGGACTATACAGACATTAAGTTTGTAAAGGTAAATGTTGATGACAATCCTGAGATTGCTCAACAGTATGGAATCATGTCTATTCCTACAATGATTGGCTTCAAGAATGGCGAAAAGGTAGCTTCTTCTTTAGGTTTCATGCCAAGAGAAGAACTCGAAGCTGTTGTTAAGCAGACTTTATAAGAACGTCTAAAGAGTGGGTGAAAACCCACTTTTTATATAGCAAGGGTTTTTTATATAAAGTACAGTGCTTCCTTAGTATTCCCTATGAAGAAATAAGGGTTAATAGTATAATCTTTAAGAAGAAATGGAGATCATCACATATGAAAAAAGGTTATATCAATTGTAATATTTGGAGAAATCCAGCAACTGCTTTTGCGACGAGTGATGAATATATTATCAAAGTAGGCACAAACCAAGAAATCGAAGAATTACTCTGTAACGAAGGTGCTGAAATTGTTGATTTAAAGGGTATGTTTGTTGTCCCAGGGTTTGTGGATAGTCATATGCATCTAGCAGAACTTGGTATGTACTTATCTAATGTTGTATTAGATGATTGTCACTCGAATGAAGAAGTTATCGCAAAGGTAAAAGAAAAACTTGCTACAACAAAAGCAGGTGAGTGGATTATTGGTCGTGGTTATAATGAAGAATCTTTCAAGGACCATCAAAAGCCAACAAGAAAGATGCTTGATGAAATAAGTACAGAAGTTCCAATTGCACTAACACGTGCGTGTGGTCATGTTTTATCCGCAAATACAGCTGCTTTAAAAGCTGCTGGAATCACAGAACATACAAAGGTCGAAGGTGGAAATATCGATTATGAAAATGGTTTTGTGGAAGAGAATGCAATAAATAATATTCATAATGCATACCCACAACCAGACAAAGAAAAGATTAAAGAATACATTCATATCGGTGCAAGTTACGCAAATCAATTTGGTGTTACAACGGTTGGTAGTGATGATTTCTTAGCAGTTACACATGACTATAAACCAGTGTTAAGAGCTTTTGAATCTCTGGCATTCAAACAAGATATGACGGTACGTGTTAATGAACAATGCGAGTTCAATAATCCAAAGGAATTTTCAAAGTTCTTAGATGATGGTTATACCTTTGATGTAGGTGATGACTATTTCCGTATTGGACCTCTAAAGTTGATTACAGATGGTTCATTGGGTGCTAGAACAGCATATATGAAGAATGCGTATGCGGATGATCCAACAACGAAGAGAATAGCATCCTTGGAAGAAGATGTCATTGAAACTTATGTGCGTCTAGCAAATGAGTTCAATATGCCAACCATCGCACATGCGATTGGAGATGCGGCATTAGATAATGTACTGCATGTATATAAAGATACGGTATTAGAAGGTAATCCTTTACACCATGGTATTGTACATTGCCAGATTATGAGACCTGATCAAATTAAGCAAGTACTTGAACAGAAATTGGCATGTTATTTCCAGTCTATCTTTAGTGATTATGATGCACAAATCCTACAAGCGAGAGTCGGCAAGGAACTTGCAAGTACTTCCTATCCATATAAAAACGCTGCTTTGTTAGCACACTTACATCAAACGGTTCAGATGCCAGTAGAAATGCCGAATGTGTTGAAGGGAATTGAATGTGCAGTCACAAGAAAATCGATCTCTTATAATGCATGCATGAATGAAGAGGAATGTCTAACAGTTGATGAAGCGATTGCTTCCTTTACGATAAATGGTGCCAAGATGTTATTCATGAATCATTGTATCGGTGCAATCCAAGAAGGCTATTACGCAGATTTTGTTGTATTAGAAAAGGATATTCGTACAATACCTGTTTCTGACATCCATCGAACAAAGGTAATGTTAACAGTGATGGATGGTAACACGGTGTACTCTAATGATTAGAAAAATTGAAGAAAAGATATACCAGTTATTCTAAAATTGGTATAACTGGTATATCAGAAATACTACTGCAACATTTGAAACAGAAGAATTAACATTAGATGAATTGAAACAACGAGTTGCTTTCATCACAGAAAAATATCCATGGATTATTTTGGAAGAGGATGGTAAACCGCTTGGATATGCATATTATTCTGACTTTAATAGTCGACAAGCGTATGCATGTACAGTTGATTTAGCAATCTACCTAGATCCTAATGCATGTCATCTTGGTTACGGTAAAATCTTGCTGCAGGAGATGATTGCAATTGCTAGAAAATCTAGCTATAAGAATATCGTCTCGCTTGTAACAGCAGGGAATATCGAAAGCGAAAAGCTACATGAAAGATATGGCTTTGTCAAAAAGGCAACGTTTGAGGATATTGGATATAAACACAATCAGTGGTTAGCAGTAAGCTATTATTATTTACAGTTAGAAAGCGAATAAAGAAGAAAGATATATGAGAAAAATCATTCTTGCAGGTGTTTGTTTACAAGCGAATAGTAGTACCTTTACAAGTGCGATGCAGGAATGTGAAGCACTCTGTAAAGCGTGTGACCTAGAAGTGCTTGGAACGATTACACAACAATCCAAAAGTATGGACCCCCATACGGCATTCCGTACAGGGAAATTAGAAACATTAAAAAGCGATGTGTGGAGGGAGTTGGGTGCTGATGGTATCATCTTCTATAATCTCTTAAAAGATACAGGTCAGTGAGCGTATCTCTGCGTGTTAGTGGAGTCAATGTGATTGAGTACGTACTGCGCTAATTCTAGATATCTTCTCAAAGCGTGCACGCAGTCGTCAGGCAAAAATTGCAGACAAGTAGCACGTTTACAGTATGATTTACCAGTGTACTACATGCGGATAATGATAACGAACGTTCACGTGGTGGTGCAGTCACAAACCGTGGTGCTGGTGAGATGCGATCATCCATCATCGCCGCAAGATACCAAAAGAAAATCAGTGACTTAAAAGAAGAACTACGAAAGATAGATGTACGTCGTTATCAGGATGAGCGAAGACGTCAAAAGACATTATTGAAACGTGTTGCCTTAGTTGGTTATACCAACGCCGGCAAGAGTTCCTTAATGAATGCAATTCTTTCTATGCAAGAATCTGGTGGACAAGAAGTGCTAGAACAAGATATGTTGTTTGCGACCTTGGATACGAGTGTTCGTATGGTCCAAAGTAAGCATAAGAAATTCTTGTTGTATGATACGGTTGGTTTTGTATCCGATTTACCACATGGACTTGTTGAAGCGTTCAAGAGTACCTTGGATGCCGCAAGAGAGGCGGATTTATTAATCCACGTGATTGATGCGGCTGATCCTAGTTGGCAAGAAAAGAGTGCTATTACACAAGAAACATTAAAAGAGATTCATGCGGATGATATACCACAGATTTATGTGTTCAATAAGGTAGATAAACTCGCACATCCTGAAAGAGTTGATGGTCTAGCCATCTCTTGTTATACCAAAGAAGGTTTAGATACGTTACTGGAAGAAATCATTGAAATGATTTATCCAGCAGAAGAAAGCATTGTATGTAAACTAGGCTATGATAAAATAAGCATGTTCGATACATATAAAGCAATCTTAGATATGGATATCTTAAAGTATCACGATGATGGTTTGGTTGTTCGAATCACAGGTGAGAAAAAGATGTTACATGTTTTTGATAAGTATCAGATTAAAGGAGAATAAAAAATGGGAAACACAGTTTGGGAAAAACTCAATAAAACAGAGTTAAAGAAACTACATGTATTTAACGAAGACTATCGTGTGTTCTTAAGCAATTCCAAGACAGAGCGTACATTTGTGACTAACTCTGTTGCGTTTGCGGAAGCACATGGTTTTAAGCCAATTGAAAAGGCGAAGAAGCTAAAGGCTGGTGATCGTTATTACGCGGTAAATAAGGGTAAGAACGTTATCTTATTTGTAATAGGTAAAAAGCCATTAACAGAAGGTATGAATATCTTAGGTGCACATATCGACTCACCTCGTATGGACCTTAAGCAAAAGCCAATCTATGAAAAGGATGGCTTAGTATTAATGGATACACACTACTATGGTGGCATCAAGAAGTACCAATGGGTAGCACGTGCGATGGCACTGATTGGTGTTGTATGCAAGAAGGATGGTACAACAGTTGAAATCAATATTGGTGATAAGCCTGGTGATCCAGTTGTAGGTATATCAGACTTACTGATTCACTCAGCTGCACAACAATTACAGAAGCCAGCTGCGACTGTAGTAGAAGGTGAAAAATTAGATTTATTAGTAGGTTCTATTCCTAAGAAGGATGTTGAAAAGGATCCAGTTAAGGCATACCTTTTAGACCTCTTGAAGGAACAATATGATATTGAAGAAGATGACTTCCTCTCAGCAGAAATCGAAGTTGTACCTGCTGGTGAAGCACGTGACTATGGTTTGGATCGTTCTATGATCTTAGGTTATGGCCATGATGATAAGGTATGTGCTTATACATCTCTACGCGCTATTGCGGAAATTGACAAGCCAGAACGTACATCTGTATGTATCTTAGTTGATAAGGAAGAAATTGGTTCAGTAGGTGCTACTGGTGCCCAGAGTGACTTCTTTGAACATGTTGTTACAAAATTATTAGACAAGCAAGTTGGGCAACATTAGTTAACTTACATGAGGCTCTTGAAAATAGTGCCATGTTATCAAGTGACGTATCTGTTGCCTACGATCCTAACTATCCAGAAGGATATGAGCCAAAGAATTCAGCTTACTTTGGAAAGGGTATTTGCTTCAACAAGTATACAGGTTCCCGTGGTAAGTCTGGTTCAAACGATGCAAGTGCTGAATTTATGGCACAGATTCGTAAGTGCATGGATGATAACAACGTTATGTTCCAAACTTGCGAACTAGGTAAGATCGATGTTGGTGGAGGTGGAACAATCGCTTATATCCTTTCGGCACAAGGAATGTTATCGATGCAGGTATCTGTGTTCAGAACATGCACGCTCCATTTGAAACAGTATCCAAGGCAGACGTATACGAAGCATATCGCGCATATGTTGCTTTCCTCAAGGATATGAAATAATATTGGTACAAGGGGGTTAATTATGGAACTCAAAGGAACAGTATCATTAGATCAGTATCAAAACGTTGTTGTATTATATCGTGATGAAAATGGTGCATTATTCATTGGCAATACTTATGACTATCATGGACGTACTCCAGATAGCCGTTACCTTAGCATTATGTACCATGAAAGTTTAGATGAAACACTGGGCATTATGGCTGCTTGGAACTATTTGGATGACAATAGTCCAACAATTACATTAGTTCCTGTACCAGAGATGTCACTCGGTGTAGATGACTTCTTAACTGCACACAATACAGGTTTAAAGTGGGATGAGATTGAATACCATGAAGTATCCAGCTATCCAAAGATTGAAACATATGTACGCTTATCACCTGTACGTCGTGGTTCTGCAGTTGGCTTTGTAATGAAGTAATCTAGTTTTAATCTTAGAAGGACTGTAGTAGTCCTTCTTTTTGTATGAAATAATATTTGAATTATGTATAACACGATTACTATAATGAGCAGAAAATGATAGTATAGATGCGTTAGGAGAACAGAAATGAAAATTACTTTTTATCTTGTTCGTCATGGAGAAACATTATTTAATCATTTAGGTCGTATGCAAGGATGCTGTGATTCCCCATTAACAAAGCGTGGAATTGCACAGGCGTATGAAACTGCTGGTCAACTCAAAGAAATTTGGTTTGATCACATTTATACTTCACCAAGTGAGCGTGCTTGGAATACGGCGGATATCATAGCGAAGGATAGAGAGGTTCAACCAGTTCTACTTTCAGGATTACACGAGATGAGTTTTGGAAGATTGGATGGGGCTAGACATACAACGCATGAAGAAGAGATTCGTCGATGCCAAGAAAGCTTAGATTATAGTTCAGCAGGTGGTGAATCCCCAGCGATGATGGAAGCTCGTATCCGCAAGACATTGCGTACGATGATTGATGAATCTGAAGATGGTGATCGTATTTTACTTGTAGGTCATGGCATGTATCAAATCTGTACGATGAAGTTCTTGCTGGGTATTGATCTTGAGGCTTTACGTCAAGAATGCGATGAATCAGGTCGTAGTATGATTCCAAATGGTGGAATCATGGTATTTACATATGAAGATGGTGAATACCAGATTCAACAAGTACCGGTAGAGCCAAAGAACTTCGAATATAAGATGGAAGATAAGACGGTGCACCTCTACTATGTTAGACACGGGGAGACTTTGTTTAATCACTATAATCGTATGCAAGGAAGAAGTGATAGCCCACTAACTGCAGAAGGGATTGAGCAGGTGAAGTTATCAGGGAAAGCATTACATAACATCGATTTTGCGTTTGCATACTGTTCAAGTGCAGAAAGAGCACGTGATACTGCAGCATACATCTTGGAAACGCATGATATTAGTGCAATACCAAATCGTGATCTAAGAGAGATTGACTTTGGTACCTATGAAGCTAGAGTGCGTGACTCTATCATGGATGAATTATATGAACGCTTTAATCCACGCGTTGACTTTAGCGATGTCGGTGGGGAAAGCGAAGAACAAGTGATTGAACGTATCAAACGAATATTAACGCTTGCGGTTGCACGTGCAAAAGACAAAGAAAATGTACTACTAGTAGCACATGGTTCACTATATATGACGATGATAAAGTATTTATTTAATATTTATCGTGCAGATTTAACCGAACAAATGAAGGCGAAAGGGAAACATATCATGCCGAATGGTGGGATTGCGAAGTTCACTTTTAGCCAAGGAACATATCAGTTAGATCAACTAATGGTAACACCAGAAGAATTCATGGAGGTTCAATAAATGGGATTGTTTGATATCTTTCGTTCAACAGACATTAACGAAGAACTTAAGACAATGAAAGAAACACCAGGAGCAGTACTACTGGATGTTAGAGAAGTGGATGAATATGAAGAAGAACATATTCCAGAAAGTGTAAATATTCCGCTTTCCAATTTAGAAAAGATTCAAGACATGCATTACGCAAAAGATACACCACTATTTGTCTATTGCCATAGTGGCAGAAGATCTGGTGCAGCAGTCATGATGTTAAGAGGATTGGGTTATACAAATGCCAAGAATATTGGTGGCATTATGCACTATAAGAAAGCATAGAGGATAAAAATATGAAACCCTGTTTAATCATTGGTTCAACAGTTTGTGATGTCATTATTAACTTGCCAGCGATTCCATCATCTGCGCAGGATGCGAATATCTACGGTCAAACATTACAGATTGGTGGTTGTGCATTTAATGTAGTATCGATATTACATCAGCTATCTATGCCATATACATTTCTTTCTCCAGTTGGTACAGGTGTATATGGAAAATTTGTGGAAACGGAATTACAAAAAGTAGGTATTACTACCACTATCCGTACAACACAAGAGAATGGTTGTTGTTATTGCTTGGTTGAGGATAGTGGAGAAAGAACATTTCTTTCTTACCATGGTGCAGAGTATACATTTCAAAAGGAATGGACAGATTCACTAGATCTTTCATCCTATGAATATATCTATGCTTGTGGGATAGAGATTGAAGACAAGGATGGTCCACATATCGTGGATTGTTTAGCGTCATGTGATGGTCAGGTCGTATTTGCGCCAGGTCCAAGATATGCACATATCTCTCAAGAAATCATGAATCGAATCTATGCACTTAAACCAATTTTACATGTTAATGAGATTGAGTTACGTGGGTTAAGTGGTAAGACGGATATCAATGAAGGTCTACAAGAACTCTATACACGGACAGGGAATGTTGTGATTGTTACCTTGGGTGAGAATGGTTCTACAAGTTATGATGGTTCAAACTTTGTACATGCACCATCAAAGAAAGTATCTGTAGCTGATACAATCGGTGCAGGAGATTCACATGTAGGTGCTGTGATTGCGGGATTATGCGTGCATGCGGATATGAAAGATATATTATCGTTTGCGAATGATATAGCAGGGGCAGTTGTATCTAAAAAAGGAGCAGGTTTAGAACCTGCATCCGCATTAGAAATTTATCATCAATACTTTTAAAAAGACCACACATGTGGTCTTTCTTACTTCTTGGCTTTCTCGAAACGTTCTAATGCGGAAGAGAATGTACCTTGCATTAGAAGTGCTACCTGATCAACAATCTTTTGTGGATTTTCATGCATACCATTTTCAATCCAGTCAAATACTACTCCAGCAAAGCTGAATCGATAGAAGGATGCCATAAAATGAATTGTTTCATTTGAAACATTATAATTCTTAGATAATTCACGAATCACATTTAATAGTAAGTACTCAGCCGCATCTTCTAGCATACGCATGATATGAGACTGTGAACGGGTGAATTGTATTTAAGATAAAATGTTTTTCCTTTTCAATTATCTTGAAGGCAGATAGAAGTCCATCTTGCCAACTATCATAACTGCGTTGGGTTCCAATCGCTTCTTCACCCTCCGCAAGATAAATCCAATCAATCAAATCATAAATATCATGGAAGTGATAGTAAAATGTTTGGCGGTTTACACCGCAAATCATTTGTGAGATCGGTGATTGTAATCTTTTCGAGAGGCTTCTGTAATAAAAATCTTCTTTAGAGAAGCGCCTACTGCTTTGTCAAATCGCTCATTTTTGTATAACCTCCAGTACGTTTATTTTACGTGTAATATTAAATTATTTCTACAATAATACTTTATTTTTTGAACAATAATTGGTATTATAGTTCATGTCCTATGAAAACTTTGCAGGAATACCCAAGCGGTTGAAGGGGCAGGCTTGGAAAGCTTGTAGATCGGTAACACGGTGCCAGGGTTCAAATCCCTGTTCCTGCGCCATAGTTAAATTAAAAAACTGCTTAAATAGCGGGTTTTTAATGTTTTATTCAATTTTTACGGAAATTTTTACGGAAAGTAAGATGATTTTCTAACGTCGATCGCTGTTTTTCTATCTGTATCACTACTTCAGTATAAAGAAAGGGAAGAAGACCTTCATATCTAAAAGGCACAATATATTAGGAGCACACTAAGCATTATATGAAGTGTTTTATATTATATTTACACCCAAAAATAGAAGAAAGGCAATTAATGCCGAAGTAAGTATGGATATGATAGATATCATCATCTATAAGGATATAAATCTTAGAAGTGTATATGATGAACTTACTTTACAAATGAATGTGCTTGAAATTAGATTTTTATTAGTTTTGTGCCATTTTAGGATATTTATAAAAATCCAATTAGGGAAAACCTAATTTTATATAAATTTGATTAGGGCTAATAGTATGTACCTTTTGATTTAATCTCTTGCATCTTTTTAAAAATAGAATTATACAATTTTCTGAAATCATTTTTCGGTACATGCAAAAAGTCGTAATGATATTATATAAATCTTGTTTTCAGTGCATTTGATGCAATATTGAATTTCTGTATGCAAGCTTTTAATATACGAGATATTTTCACGGCACTTAAATGTAAATAAACTAGAGTTGTGTGCTGTTGTATTACGTAGATTTAGTAAGTTATCTAGCATTTTATCAAAATTGTTTTGGAAATATTTTTGAAGAAGAATCATTTAAATTTTCGCACTATAATTGAATTAAATATGTTAATTATTTCTGCTCGTTCAGCATGCTGCATGATTTTTAAAATAAATATACAACATTTCCAAATGTTAATTCACCACTAGAACATACATTGGGACATCGTGACGATGCTTTAGCGTAGTGTTTTATTGGATTTGGTATTTTTGATTTATTTGTTCAGTAATATTTTTGCTAAAAATTTCAATTGTTTTTGCAATATTTAGCATATTATTCTGGTTGAAATTATAACTGTCTTTGCTAAGGCATGCATATAAATCTGAATGTTTACTACAAAAAGCATGAGCTATAGTAGATTTCAGATGCTTCTCGATTAATAACAGGTATTCTAATATATCATGTTTCAGTTCATTCTCGAATTTATGTATTGCAATAATTTCTTCGGAATGTTGTTCCATCAAGATAATCATCTGAAGTTGTATCTTTTCTTAGAAAGTCGCGAGAACATGAGTTTATAACATTGTAATAATTATTCAAAAGTTAAATATTGTTTAGCTATTTCTGTGTTTGAAATAATTACATTTCTTTGTTGTAATCTTTGGATTTGATCATCGATACTTAAAAATGATTTCATAAATTACATTCTCCTAAAAAGAAAAATCCACTCCTAATAGAGTGGATAATCACGCAAACGGGCTTCTCAAGTATCCGCAGCTTTTTAAGTGTTTTTAATCATACCTTGATAAAAAAATTAATTGTCAACGAAATAACTATATTGTTCTCTGAATTTTCTGGATTAAAGTTGATATCCTCAATCATTATTGAAAATGCATCTTTGTGGTATTGCAGTTTTTATAGTTACTTATACATAGTTAATGACAGGTATTTATAAGTTATTTATTGTTGTTTTGTTCGCCTTGATTTGGGAGAGTCTGTTGATTATTGTTTTGGGATTGTGTTGCATCTAATGTGCCGGTAAGAGTAACTGTTACTTGAATTTGGTTTCCATCTCTATCGATTGTTAGATCAACTGTATCACCAGGCTTCTTTGTCTTTAGGATTGCGGATAAATCTGGATAGCTGGAAACTTCCTTGCCATCTGCACCAACAATCTTATCGTAAGCCTTTAATCCTGCAGCCTGTGCACCACTACCATCGATAACATTAGTAACATATACACCTGGAGTGTAATTGCCTTGTTGTGTTGTGAGTGTCTGTAAATATACACCTAATGTTGCACGGTCTGTAACTTTACCATTCTTAATTAACTGTTCAGCAACTTCCATTGCGTCATTTACTGGAATTGCAAAGCCGATACCTTCGATAGTTGCTCCAGATGAAGATGTACCGGAGTCTTTTGACTGTACGATACCGATTAAGTTACCGTTACCGTCAAATAAGCCACCACCTGAGTTACCAGAGTTGATTGTTGCATTAGTCTGGATGAGCTTCATTGATTCGTTATTTACAACAAGTTCACGGGATGTTGCGGAGATAATACCGTCTGTAACGGTTCCACCAAGTGTACCTAGTGGGTTACCGATTGCGATTGCTGTATCACCAACAGAAATCTTGGAAGAATCTCCAAGAGTCGCTGGTGTTAGGTCTTTTGCTTCTACCTTTAATACCGCAATATCACTCTTTGGATCAGTTCCAACAAGCTTAGCATCATATTCCGTACCATCACTTGTCTTCACTGTAATCTTCTGAGCACCATCAATAACGTGGTTGTTTGTGACGATATAACCATCCTTACTGATGATTACACCAGAACCTGCAGCGTTTGTTGTATATGTACCACCAAACATACCGTAGGATTGTTGAGTGACTTCTGTTTGGATTTCAACTGTAGATGGAGCTGCCTTTGCGGCTGCTTGTGCAACTGTTAAACCAGAACCATTCTTTTCGTTAGAAACGGAAGTTGTTTTGCTACTACCAGACTCCGTAGTTTGGTAAACAACAGTCCTACCACCATTTCCACTTTGTGCTGTATATAACCAAGCACCACCAAATCCACAAAGTACCGCAAGAGCACCTTTACCAATTGTTGAAATAATCTTTGTACCGATTCCATTTTTCTTTTCAACTGGTGCTACAACGACGGTTTGGTTAGTTGTTTTATCTTCACCGGCTTTCACGGTTTCCTGAGCTGATGCTGTTACTGCTTCTGTCTGTTGTTCTTCAACAGTATCTGTTTTATTTACGACTGTTTCAGTTTCGTTTGTTTCATTTATTTCGTTGTTAGTCTCATTTAAGTTATCTGACATATTTTGATCCTCCTTGTTACTACGCTTATTATCTTAGAGCACAAATGTGAACAAAGTGTGAATGATACTCGAATTTCATGTGCAATTTCACAAAATATATACAAATAAAAATGCTAGACTCCACTTGAATCTAGCATTACGCTGCATCAAATTAACGACTCTTGCGTAGTGTCATACCGAAGACACCACCGATAATACCACCAATAATGTGAGTTAACTGGGATATATTATCAACGTTGAATACACCTTGATAAATTTGTGTTCCGATATAGAGTACTGCAACGATAATGAATGTAAGAGGGATACCTTCTTTAGAACCTGTTACAGCAGATAATAGGATGAAGGCAAATACAACACCACTAGCACCCAATAACATTGTGTTTGGAGCGATGATAATATGTGCAATACCTGTGACAAGGGCAACTACTAAGATAACAATAAGCAAACGTTGGCTACCATACTTTTCTTCTAGCATTGGACCTACTAATAAGAATAACAACATATTATTCATGTAGTGTGATAAGTCTGCATGTCCTAATACGTGTGAATAAACGTAGATAGAACAGGGATTTAGCAATGAACCACCATATACAGAGAATATGAGTTGATTTGTGGTGTCGTTTGTTAGAGTATTCAATCTAATGCGATCGAGCTAATTAGGGCAAACGATAAGATTACTGAGTGAATTCCAAGTTATCTCATATATTGACTCCTTTAAATCTTCTCTATTATAACAGGTGAATGATATCAGCGTATAATTACTAGGAGCAAAAGGGAGTACATCATGTCAGATAAAAAGCAAAAATCCAGCAGGGAACGGTGCCCCTGTGACAAAACCCAGAGGTTAAGAAAGCAATCAATGATTTAAAACTTAAAGTACCCTGAAAACAAGAAGCGTTATCAAACGCATTAAAAGAAAGCAAAGATTACTAGCACCTTGTAATTTTGATGTAGAACTAAAACCAGATCTGCGGTGGTTTACCAACTGTAAAACCCATCACGAGATTAAGTTCTTCCTCATCAGCCTACAAATGATGGTAAGGCATTCTTCCAGCATTTACAGATGTTGAAGAAATCCACAAAAGTTTAAGTGGCAGGTGAGAAGGATGATACAGCATGAATATCGTAAGAACAATTCAAAGTATGATGCATTGTTATCCGATCAAAATCACTAAGATTCAGGGGTTATCATCAACCCAGGAACAGATAATATCGTCATTCCTAAGCCATTAATCGCATTACTTGCAGGTGAGAAAAGACCAAAACTCATGTACAAACCAACAGCACCAATGAATGTAGACATATTCCGGACAAATGTATATCCAACACGTTTGGTAAATGCTGTGTATGATTATTGTGAAACAAATGATGCGATTAGTAGAGGTTTGGTTTGAAAGTCTGAAACTATATGGTCCAGCAATGGTGTTCTTCTTAGTTGTAGAAGCTGAAAAACAAGAACATGATATCTTAACAAAAAGATTCATGAAGCTGCGGTACCACATGCAAAAGTTTGCCAGTTGAAGTTGTATTCATCAATGATGAATTACGTAAGAATGTTATCAAAGAGGCGGTTGCGATGCTATGGCCGTAACATTGCTTCTAATGGATATTAGAACATTAACCGCAGTGGGAACTCGATGAAGTAATTCATCTTGCAAAAGAAGTGATTCTTTTCTGAGAAGGAAGCTTCATGGAGTAAAGAGGCTGTAATAGTATCAGTGAATTTATGGCAGAACGCCTAAAACAATTCACAGTTTATGGTTTATACGTAGATGGTTTAGAAAGTATCTTAGCCTACGATCCAGATAAGATGCATGTCATTCTTTTACTAACAAGACAAGCTTCCCGTAAGAAGGGATATGCTACTGCACTCTTAAATCATTTGAAAGAAGAGGCTGATGAGAATCATCTTTCAAAGATTAGTGCTCAATAGTTGTAGATTCAGCGTGAATTTCTATCATCACTATGGATGAGGATACTGGAAAATCCACAGAAGCTGATGGTATGAACTACACACCAATGGAATATCTTGTTGGTAGGGAATGGTTAGGAAAACTGTAACAGTTATTATCGATCATACATACGGAAGCTTCCATCCACATATTGCAGATTTAACCTATCCTGTTAATACAGGCTATGTTGAAGAACTATTCCAGAAGAATGGTGAGTTTCAAGATGCGTATGTCATTGGACCTAAGGAACCTTTAGATACATTTAAAGGTGTTGTTAGTGGTATTATCTACCATAAAGATGACCACCGTTCTTATTTCATCGTCACCCGTGTCACGGAAAATATTGATGAAAATAGAAATTATTCAAGCTGTTGGTTTTGAACAACAGTTCTATGAGACGAGAATCTTATGGAAATAACAAAGAGAACAGTTTATAGAAACATCTCCTGATTGAAATTGTGGGTTTTGATTCTTGTGGCGATAGGTGCTGCAGGGATTATGAAGGTAGCGTTAGGAACAGGTGCTATGAGTGGCATTAAGTATTAGTTCAGTCACTGCAATTGGTAGGAACAGTTGGTTTTAATCACCAACTGCATCTGCATTGTGTTACAGATTGTAATGTTACGAAAGAAATATCGTTTGATGTTTCTACTACGGAGTACCAGTATCATTCCTGATGAATGACAATCAATTATTTCTACTATACAGTCTTTGCAGGAATGAATTCAGATTCCTATATGATACGCATGATTTTATTGTTCTGTATTTATCAATGTATCCTAGTTCATTTGGAGTACGTGCAATGATGATTGCCAGTAGGAATGATACAGGGATCGCCAGCAGAAAGTACACAGCGGCGATTTTCATGCGAAGAACTTAAAGACGGAGCCAGTGTAAGTACTGACAGCTAGCAGATGCAGTCTTTATCATTACTGATATCACTTGTGGTTCTTCTTTCTCCATGCAGTCTTCAATGCGTGAAGGAACAATTATTTTAGCCTTCACTTTTGGAGCCCACTACTGATAGCTGGCCTTTACAAAGAAACCACAACCAGTCATCCATAAATGCGCCTGGTGTAAAAATAACTTTGGGTTTTAGGATCCGCTTTAAAATTACATGTACAGGTAGAAATTGTAGATGATGAATAATGTCTCTTGTCTACGATTTCTCACCTTGTATCGTAGCTAAGAAAGAAATATTTTATTGGCGATTATTTTGTATGAACCCCGTTTCTTCCAACTTGTTAGATTGAAGCAGATCCGTAATTGTAATATAAGTTGTTTAACCACAGAGTGTTTGGCACGGAACGAAAGCCTGAAATTAATCATTGTGAAACATCGATCATATCAACGCACCACTATTCATATATCCCAGATAGCGTATTTGATTAGTTTCGTCATCGCATGTCTCTCAGTGAGTTGAGACATCTCTTCTCCAGCTTGTGATACAGATGCCGTAAAAGTCTGCAGTATATCGGCAGAAATAAACGCGGCTCAGTATGGAAGTGATTTACTACGCAAGATGGATAACAGCAGTTCTTATTGTGTTACGGAAATAATTTTTAAGTAGGCATGTTACATCATCATCATCAACTGGTCACGGCTGGCGATTGACACCTAATTTCGTTCAAAAGAAACCGTTATAGCTTCGCTCTCGTTATCTAAGTCGGAAGTCAGCTTCCATAATTTACACAGGTTTTAAGAAGATAATAAGCCTCACTTCCTTTCAAAATTCACCGCGAAGATATTTGAGGCGATGGAGAACCGACGTAAGATGCTCGATGACATGGAAAGCCGACCCACAGCTGCATCGACGGCATAGCGTATTATTTTGTCAAACACCTGCATGGCCGCCATATATCCATGGTCACACCACTTGTTCTCACTTAATGGGATGTTTTCAAAGTGGGGTACTGAGCTCTTCCTGAACGAGACTGCATGATCCCTCGTTTAGAACACGAGCTTTATTATCGACCACGAGACTAATACAAGTAAGAAACTATTAACGCCATGTCAGAATATAGTTCATCAATTTCGTGGATACCTGTGGGTAAGAATTGCCTGAATTCGGCAACTATCGCACAGAGTTCTCACCGTAGGAAATAGATACGTGCGCTCTTATGTCATCTGTTCAAGTTGAATGGAGATATCACCTGAGTCTTTCATGATTTGATCTGACCATAGAGAAGGCGGAGTGCATACCATCAGGGTAAAAGATATTGTCTTCACTCAAAGCACGATGAGAGCGTCGCCGATTAATTTATGTCGTCTGACCGTTTCCACCGACAATTGTTTTTAGTCCAGCGTATCTTCTGCGTAAAATGTAGACAGAAGGAAATAGAAGTCCTTACTAGGATGTATCAGCACCGCAGTAAGGACAGATAGGGATGTTTATTTATCAGTAGATAGAGCTCAAGGTATCCTGGACTACGAGTTGTGATAGACTTTCGACCTGATCCGGGACCGTCGTTCAGCAGACAGTGATAATCATAATCAACAGCTCATTTATGCTCCTCTCGTCTCATTTCTTCATATGCAAAAGACACAACATGAGAGGTTTTATTTTTGAAGGAAATACCCAAGTGCTCTGAAGAAGCCATCGTACAGTGTACCCAGATTTCTCATATTGCGGCACCAAACTCCAAGCACTCTAGAGCTGCTCATGTGTATATCGAACATGTTAAAATAGCTCAGTCGCACTGACTGAGTCTTGCTTCACCTATTGACTGTAATATATTAACCGTATATGGCTGGTGGTATATAGCACAGACAGGTTGGAGGCTGACACTGTGAAACCGATTACTGACAATAGGAGTGGACAACCGATTTTGACGATCGCTCTGTAATCACTACGCTTAGATTTCAAATCATTACTGGTACTAGCAGAAGACGAAAGTTTACTCACCGTCTATTCGCAACACCTGCGTTACGACTACGTATTAGTGTCACTACCACAAAACGATCACCATATGAAGAGCTGGAACGAGAAGGTTATATCTACAGTCGATTCCAGGAAAAGGAAGTTTTGGTGGCAGGATGTCCAACTTATTCAAGTACAAACGTACTTCGCATCATTGAAGAAACATCTTAGCAGAAATCGCATCCATCCGTATCCTTTGTACTTTATCACGAAGAGGAAGTGCAGTCAAAACGAGCGAAAGTCATTTGGGATGAAAATGAATAATTGGGGGAAAAGTTTATGAATGCAATTGAAGTACAGCGATATTACGAAAAAGTATGATAACTTTCGTTTTAAATCACGTATCTCTACAGATTCTGTGAAGCGAACCGGTCTATGGCGTTTACCGGTGAGAAATGGTGCGTAAAAACTGAACCACTGCTGTACTGTGTCCTCTCAGGGCCTGTCACCAACCAAAACCATGATGTTGTGCACTAGGCAGCGCGTACTTTCATCAACACGAAGTTAAATCCTTAAAAGCACTGCAGTTAGGCTTCCTTTGTAATCAATGATGCGGGTGGTCCTAATATCCCGGACGGTATATAAGTATCGAAGAAACTTTCTAGGTAAAACCTATAAACATTGATCATATACACTGGAAAAACTATTAAAACAGTTTGAAATTGATGGAAAGATGCTTAGTACGAAACGCTATCATTAGTGTGGACGAAAATGCGGGTCGCAATTGCGTGATTGCATTAAGTCACAACGCAAAGCTACGGTGGTTAGATGAAACCGATGAACGCATGGGATCCAGCCACTCAGCAGAAGTTGTAGAACTCGCTGAATACACACGTCGGGTTAAAGTCATACAATGTGCTACTCCTGCCCATTCATACGCTAGCGCATCTTGAAAAGATGTGTGATTACATCGGATCTATGCATGCAGGTGAATTAATAATCAATGATGAAAAAGAGACATCCTATCTCAGCTACGGACCGATTGAACTTGGCTAACCGTGAAGAACATTATAACTCATTCCAGAAAGGCGGCACTGTCGCAAAAGAAAGCAGCACCATATCAGGTAAAGTTTCTAATCGATCGACAAACACATCGCTTTCAAATTCAGAAGGCCTGACAGCCAGCGACAAGAAGAAATTTGCGTTGGTATCGTAAAAGGTGGCTTATTTGGAAAAATCATATAATTATTAGGAAAGCGAAATGTCTAGCATATGAAAAGCACCAGCTAATGGCTGAATATGAGGGACTCTATTAAAATATAGAGATACATATCATATATTGTATATCTCTTTATGCATGGAGTTTGCGTGAGTTTTTATGATCAAAAGTCGAATCCTCAGGGACAAATTTCCACCATTCTGTTTATGACGGTCGCCGATGACGGTGCGAGAGATCTTTATCACTCTGCAAAGTGTTCGATTACTACCTATTAAAAACAATCTCTTTGTAGCGATTTTCGTGTAGGCTAGGGAATATATATCTATTGTTGGTTCGAGGATGGCAGTTAGTCTATTGCGCTGTTCTCGAGACTACTAACTCTGGATTTATTGGAGACTGGATTTATATTTGTTTTAGAAAGCCCAGTTAATCTCGCCAGCTATTACACGATGAAAGTAGCACGAGGCTTTGTTTAGAGCATCTCGTTAATGTTGTAGTACTTCTGTGTAGTACTTTATCTCGGTTATCATAACTGTAACAACACGATAAGCACATCGGTTTTCTGTTCTTTATTGCTATCTATTTGGTGATGACATACTTTCTTCCCATTCGTATCTTCCTCACCTGAAAAGGATGATTTTAACGAAGTGAACCCGGTCAGTGTAAGGCAGAATCATGAAAGCACTATTATTGCTGGAGTTTGATGACTATTTATAAAAGAGACACATATATTATTTTTCCCGGATTGCATACTTAATATTTTCTGATTGGTGCTATGTGTTATATATGATGAAAGTCTCAGCACCTCCTCACGTGACAACTTCTTTATATCATATCTTTACAACCCAGCCTCATGTCACCGCTTTGCTAGACTGTGAGCAAGCCACGTGGGTTATTCATCATATCCAATTAGCAAAAACAAGGGTAAATACCTCTATTTATAGAAAACCGTGCAATGCTCAATCATCATCATTCTGTTTGGACTCTCTCTCTATTTTGCTCATTTCCAAAAACAGGACACATGTTGATGCTATATATTAATCATTTTGATTGAGGCTTTGGTACTCCAACTATTTCCTTTGCCACTCACGTGGCATCGAGAATATTTTAACCATCATGCATTATTCTATTAGTTGTAGTTGTTGTGAGTAGTTCTTGCTTTATCTGAAAACAGAAACTAATCCATTTGTTCAGCTGGGACGGTAAGTGTTCTTTTTATATCGCTAGCTGCATATCTCATCCATCTCGGGTATCTAACTATCATAAAGATTGGTGAGAAGGGGGTCTTTACGCAAGGTGCATATATGCATTGCATCGACATCGCTTATTTAATCTCTCATAATGTCGCAGTGAATTGTGTAATAATAATTTTCTATCTTTCTATGCGAATACCCAGTAGTATTGTTAGAGTAACACACTGAACACATTCTTCTTTTGTATATTTCAAGCCACAAATTATCAGTATTTTAATTGATGAAAATTGAACCACCCTGTACAAATTTTTGCCAGTTCGAAAGAGAGCGATTACTTTGCTGCTTGCGGAAAGTTATGTTAACATACCTCATTCTGTATCTGGTTTGTACGATAAGTGGCTTTGCATGACGATCCATCGTCAAAACTGTTCTTGTTATTTGTTGTCGTACCAGTAATCCTGTTTATATTATTGCTTCTTGCGCACTATACGACGTATAGTAAAATCAAACAATATGCATATTAGATACATTGCATCATCATTTTTACAGTATTGTTTCAGGCGGATTAGGAAATCGCTGAATCTGAGCACCTGCAATTGTATGTGGAATTTAATTTGTTTTGGATTTATTATCATTCTTATGCCAGCTGCATGTATGATACCCTGGAAAAGAGGAATCGATATGCAGAAATTATCATCTATCAAGGCGTGTATTTCTACTGACTGATAGAGTTTGCAATTGTTGTTCCGGTGCTTGCATGCTTTCTTGGTGCAGTGAGCGTAGTTAGTATGGTCTGATAGATTTATTTCCATACGGGAAACAGGATATGTAGCTGATTATTGTATCAAATGCAGTTAGATTTTAAAGAATATTCTCACTTCTATCCAACTTCTTCATCATGAGGAGGCCATACCACCGCGCATCAAGCGTATCCTATTAGCATTGCTTGGTAAGTAATATATTGTATCTCATTATTTTCACCTTTCGAATCGTTTTAACCTCGTTGACTCTAGGAAAACCTTTGTAGGCATCATTGTTGACATTTGTGTAAGAAGAAACATTTTCATATCGTTTGTGAAAATTATGAAACCATCGTTGCTCTGGCTATCTCTATTCTCTCGCGAATTGGTCATTGGCTTTAAGAGTTGGTGGATACCCGACATATTACAGCTTTTGATCATCGCCTACCGCCCTGACCGTTTCTGCATCTTCTGGATGTATCATCAAAGTACCAGTAAGAAAATCATGAGTGAAAGTCGCGAGGAGCTTTCTTTCTGAGCAAAGTAACTGCCATAACATACAGGGTAGATGAAGGAGGGTTTCTATGGATTTATTTGGGTACGCAAGCTGAAGAGACTACGTAAGAAAAAGAAGAGCCTTTAGGCAGTCACGTAAGGAGACTCCACTCTAGAGGAAAGCTGTTGGTCAGGACACATATCATTGGCGAAAGATAAATTGTTATATCGCGCACCATTGCTGATAAGCTTGGATCATTAATCTTTTATGGCCCTCCAGGAACTTGGTAGTGACGTAAATAGCGCCAGCAAGTGATTGCGTATCAGCACCCCTGCTGACTTTCCAACAAGTCAATCGCGCGACAACTGCGCGTAGTCGTTGAATCAGCAATTTACGCATGCGATTGATTTGATGTCAATGGTATCAAAAGAAAATCACCTTATTTATCACCGATGAGCTCATCGATTTAATAAAGGCTGCAGCATTTGGTCTACTACCATATGTTGAAGATGGCACTATTATTCCGATTGGTGCGACCACAGAAAATCCATATTTTGAAGTGAATCGCGTTAATTCTCACTGTTCCTTGCATATCTTCCAGTTAAACGTCACTCAACAGAGGAATATTGCAGACTCTTTTAAAGCGTGCTGCCGAAGATGCGATAGAAGGGTATTGAGGGCGATAACGTCACATTAGGAGGATGAAGCTGCTGGAATGGCAAGGAGATTTGTGATGGGGATGCAACGTTCATGTTGTCGCTAGAACTCGCGTGATCTTACAACCGGGATCGTGTAGTGATGATGGCTACATATACATTACCTGTGTCGCGCTGTGGAGCGAAATGTATTCAAAAAGACAGCGGCAACCGTTGGCGACAAGCGATGACAAACCCAGTGCGCGACGCCGATTTTCGTCATTTGGTTAAATCGATGCGTGGTTCCGATCCCGATGCGACGCTTACGTGTACTACCCGGTCACGGTCGTTGACGGCGGGAGAGGATGTTCAAGCCGATCTCACCGTAGAATTCAAGGACGCGGCTGCGGAGTGAATGTGGTACGCGTGACCCTAGAGCCTTACAGATTGCGTGGCTGATGCGGCAGCCAGCCGCCGAACGAGTTGGAATGCGTGAAGGAGCCACTCATATCATGCAGTCAATGCGGCTACTTATGCTGTTGGGTCGCGCCCAAATCGAACCGCAGTATCATCAAATGGCACTTTCATGGCCATATGATCTAGCTGAAAAGTATTGAGGAATCTCCAATTCACCGCATGGTAGTTGATGCTCATTACGCTGGTTCAGAGCAGTTAGGCAGTGGTGATATCAATATGCACATGATTATCCAAATCACCATGTGAAAACAAACAATGTCTACCAGACGCGGGATTACGAATGCACGACTATATCACTTCTCAGGATGCAGCTGGTGATGCCAAGCTCTCAACAATACACGTTACTCTGATTGGTAAGAATGATTACTAAAAGCGAGCAGGAAATAACTGCAAAGGAAAATATGTTAGATACCTTAAGGTGAGTTAGCACACGCTTTCAGTGATGAATTCATGAAATGCGGTGAAAGACGTGACACCTGTTGCTGAAACATTGTGATTAACGTTGGATTATCGGGTCATAGTGGCTTAATTGCGAAGTTTGGGAAAATATGGATGAGGTGCAACAGTCTATCAAAGAAAGAGATGTTGGATGATATGCATAAACGCAAAATTGATAAGCGCGGCTGGATGAAATGCTATCAGCGTTGGTGGCTATATCGGCTCTAGTAGGCCGTAAAAGTCAGAAATTGAGCAACCGCAAAGGCAAGTGCGAGAGTAGTCCGTTATCTTGGAAACTAATGGAATAGCCATCTCGAGCAAATGTTAAGCACTCTTTTATTGGGCGCGCTCAAAATACCTCTTACACTCATAAGGAGGCATAACAACAATGGCAATTATCGTTCCGATTTATGACGACGGTATTACCAGATATTGCCAAATACTACCTGACCAGTGATAGCTATAAAACGCAACTGCAGGAACCCGCTAGATAGGCGATCGCATCATCTGCAGGGATTGAAAAGAAGGCTTTATTCACAGATGAATTTCGTCCTGAAAACTTTTATCCATTAAGGTATCAGGAACTATTGCTAGAAGCTGTGAATAGTGGTTTTGTGTAATCAAGACAGAATCATCAGCACTTCCAATATTGAAGACATCGCAGGCTACAGTGATAAGATTCTTAGACGTGTAGTCGATCGTCCAAAACCGATGTCCAATGACTTCAGATCCACGACGAAAAGAAGCAGGGTTGGACCAACCAAGAGTGCATCGGTAAAGGCAACCGCGAACTACTGACGCTTTCTGGGCACGTACTTATCTACCCTCAATTAAAGGGGATGGAGGATATCATTAGTGCCACGGGCACAGCGGTTAAAACATTACGGATGAAGAGTAGTGCATTACTGAAGAAAATCTTCGCCCACTATTAAACGAAGATTGAACATGCATATCTATGAATATACAGAGATGACGGATCGGACCAACGAAGCTCCGCTGCGCTAGATGAAATGACAGTCAAGAAAAGCCTCATCAGTGAGATGGCATATCAAGTTGTTCGAAATCGAATATCTTCTTTAAAAGGAACTGGATGACATGCATCCAGAGAACAACGCAGATATTCGTAAGATGGAGACGAAAGATTCAATCATCTGCATGAAATGAAACCGCACGTAGTCGTGAAGCTGTATCGCGCGTTTTAAGTCGCTCAAAACGACGAAGGCAGTGAACTCCAGAGTGATGGTCATCTTTATAACTATCTGTGATTTAACGTGCTATCAGTTGGAAGAGTTATTGAACGCACAAAGTTATAGATTGACTGTCAAGCTGTGAGAAGATTTTGATGCAGATCACCACGGTCTCAAAGAAAGTAAAGAGCGTATCTCTATCAAACAGATTGCTGGTAACTGATCTGTATGTCAGTCGGCCACTCTGGTCTCGATTCTTCGTTTGTCGGTGCGCCAGCGCGACGCAGGTAAGACAAAAGTATTGGTCGCTCCATCGCAAATGCGCTCAAACGTACATAATATGCACGCGTTGCGCTGGTGGAGGTACGGTGATGAAAGCAGACATTCGTGGTCATCGCGTAATTTATATTGCGCAACGCCAGGAAGAATTATGGATGGCATGACCGAAATAGCTCGGCACTATCAAATCCGGTAATGGTACTCGGATGAAATCGACTAAAAGTTGAGTATGTCTTACAATGGCGATCCTGCAAGTGCCTCAGTAGAAGTGCTCGATCCCGAATCAAACAATGGCCTGCTTTACGGACCATTACATGAATGTTCCGGGTACCATGACTCGGATGTGCTTTCCTTTATCTCGTACCGCAAATACATTGGATTCTCATCTGAATCCTTACTAAACCGTGTATGGAAGTGACTGACTCGTTATACAGCAGCAAGTGAAAAATACCCAGATTGCGCAAAAAGACATTTTGATCTCCAAAAGCTACCGAGAAAGATGGGCATTCCACATGGAACAGTTAGAGTTTAGTGAGGATGCGGTACGTGTCAATCGATTGTCAGGACCACACTGATGGAGGTGGTGCACGTGTGCGACTCGTGATGAGAATTGATTCCGCATGCCGCGCGATTGCAGTGAAATCCTGCAAAGAGGTCATCAAGAGATTGTTATTCACGCGCGACGCACCAACGTCACGTCGATATGAAACCACTCACCATGACCTGGCTATGCTCAAAAGCAACTTGAGTAGTCAGTAACTGCGTCTTGCATGGACTGCACGTGCGGCGGAGATTCTTGTCTGAAACCCTGGCTAACGAAAGGGCAGAAGGGACAGCGATTGCATTGTGACTGGACAACTTTGGGATGTGATGAAGGAGTCTGTACGGATTGGTATTATTCTTGTGAAATCGAAATTCTTGGTAGCTGTGATAAGATTCTAAAGACACATGATGTCTCATGTCCACGTTCACGTTACAAAGGTGCTGCCAAAAGATGGACCTTCTGCAGGGTATCACTTTTAACAACTGCTTTTGAAGCATCACTGATTACCAAGACAGTTAGGTTGCTCCACTAATTGCATGAATGACAGCGCATCTTTTACGTGGTGGTGTGATGCCACTGCGGCTCTGGCTGAAAAACTCGATGGCAGCTGCTAGAGCAGGTGTAAAGACGGTTTATATTCCAAAAGAGAATGAAGATGACCTAAAATGATATCGCGCACCAGTAGTGAAAAGAAAAGCTAACGACCTATTCGTGCAGTTGAGCAGGTAGATGAAGTCTTGTATAGGCGGCTGGCATCTTTGTGAAAGTACAACAAGAAACTCAAAGCAGAAATAGGCCGAACCACCTCATGATGTGCCACAAAAGCCGGTGAATTGTACCGACTCTATTTGCGTGGAAACATCTCGTGAATTGCTTTTATGTAGAAAGAAATGAATACTATAATGCATGTAGCTTAGAAAAGCAGGAGGTCAAGCGACGAAGCAGTAGAACAATTGTATCAGATTCATCTTCTAAACGGCCTACACATGGAAGATATTGACTCATATGAACAGTTCCTCCTGAATAGTCATATGGACGAGGGAGAGTTCTTTCGATGATGAACGCACTGAATGTATGAGCGTTTCTATCCGGTGGGCTTATTAAACATACGAAGGGAAAACATCCACTTCACGTCCAAAATGCTCTGCGAGTGGGCAAGTTCATCTGATGGTGCCGACACGATGGTGGGTAACAGTTACAGGTGGATTATCCGGGTTCGTTATTCTGCAGCGATGCAGTGGTGTGATCACCTTCTTGGAAGAACATCGAGAAGCGAATATCTCACGTCATTGACCTCATTATCCGTAGGACCAGAAATTCTATTGATTATCGAAAAGCTAAAGCGAGTACTGCACAAAGGGATTAAGCTTAGAGGAAATCTGCGATGCGATTAATGAATACAAGAAACATACGCACTTATTATTTAATCATCGCAAACTTAGTGATACTAGCGCGTACGGTCGCGTGAGAGTCCAGCACTGCGAAAGTTGGTCTGGATTATTGGGGATTCGTTGTGCTGGTAAGAAGCATCCCGGATCAAGGGTACACCCTGAGATCTGTAGCAAAGCAAGTCGTCGGTGAAAAGAAGGCCACAAACAAGATTTTCGTTTGAGGAGATGATTGCACGCGTTATGAACGGAAAGAAAGTTCGCTGCCGTCACACCGGCAATAATGAATCTATGGCAAACTGATTTCAAAAGATTTAACTCTGCCAGTCTTTCCCAGAAGCGAAGTGTCGATATGATCTCCATGTACCATCAGTGCAGTCTGATATTATGTATCAGACCAGTGCGACTGCTGGATTTGAAGACAGTGACTGTTGAAACAAAGCCGTGCACTCTTGGTTGATTGTATTTTTATGACTTTTGTATACCTCTGGAACAGAATCCAACATGATAGGAAAAATGCTCAAGATTCCGCTGTGTGCACCATTTTCACCACAAGATTTGACAGGTTACACAGCCACCTTGTAAAGAGGTGGCATGATATTCAACAACATATCCAACTCTTCTGACAAGGCCTCTGTGCGCCTTTCATCCGGATCCAAAAATCAAGATAAATTCGCAGTAAACTTCGTTTCTTTGAACGTGACTGCATAGTACATGACGGTAGTTGAAGATGTTGGCAGGAGCTACACAACCCGAGCTTTTTGACGAAACTAATCATTATACTCATCGGACTATAACAACTCGGACATGACCTGACCCATGGAGGAACCAGCGATGCTACGTGTTTACGGTCTGTAAGGAATGCGTGATAACGCGTTTGACAGTAGCGGCAAGAGTGTTTCGATCAAAACCACTTACCAGTAATCTCGGCCACGGTGATTGAATTTTGAATGCCTGCGAAAAGTCTTTTTCTGCGGTGAATGGAACAGTATGTTCATCCAGGCGTCATCAACCATGATGTGGATTAAGCAATCTCGACGATGACGACGATATCTCACCCCTGCTTGTTCCACAATACTTTTAATACCTCAGCATACTACTATAAGTAGCTGTTTTATTAGTAGAAGAGGCCAGACCATCGAACACAGATATAAAACAGGATACCTCTTTGCTTGTAGCGTAACTATCTCGAAAGATATACCCGAGACTTTACGAGGACTTTGGTAAGCGCGTTCGATTGGTAGTGTGTGAATTTTTCTGAGTTTTCTCCCATAGTGACGGTACCCATCCACTTTGATTTACTCCATTTCTGCACCATTTTTGATTATCGTACCGATACTTTGCGATGGTGACGATATACCACAAATAGCCATACACGCCAAAGATTGGATAGTAGTGATTGATAGTGGATTTCCAATCAAGAAACTGATGAGAATACCAGAACCTGAAAACCTCACCTGATGCTGGATAAGGAAACCATACGACAAAGATAGAGACTTACTCACAGAATATAAGTAGTGGTAGGAAGAACTGGTAGAAGCAGTTGGTGATTGATAACGTAGCGATGGCTCTAAGAAGAAACCGACGAAATGTCGCAACTGCTTACCACCCTTTAAACTGCGCAAAAGACAGGAAGCAGTGGTCCAATAACAACAAGCTAGTCCATGCATGAAATCATGGCATCTCTTTGCGCTGTAGCTGCTAGTAACATGGAGAAGAATGCGTAGGCATTCAGAGGATAATGACCAGTGACACCAACCTCCTTCTTGCCTCAAAGTACACGACCTGCATTTGTACCACCAATGTGTTACCTGGAACCCTGAAATACGGATATCCTTTATGGAAAGAATACTTTTCCGATGACAAGGACCAAGTGGAACGTATCCAAATAAATGAATCCTTAATATACAACGCCAATGGAGTTTACATAGATTAACCCCTGTTGATATAGTAGCACATCAGCAATTTAGCTATAAAATCAAAATATTTGAGCACAGGCTTGTTGTGACAAACCAGCTAGTGTTATGAACGTGCAGATTGAGTCGTTAGACAAGGACATTAAAGTAGCCTCAATTATGATATAACACATAGGTACAGGAGTTTCTGCATGGCGAATAGATATGATGATAACAGTATTCAAATTTTCAGGAAGAAGTTTAGAGGCAGTCAGAAAGCGTCCTGGCATGTATATACGTGTGGCCTCTACCGATGCGTAGAGTGATCACTACCATCTCGATTCTGGGAAATTAGCTGACAATTCCATCGATGTAGCGTTAAACGGTCATAGTAAGAAAATCCAAATTACTGTTAGAGGCAGATGGTAAAGTGTCACCGTTCAGCGAGACGAAGGTCGTGGTCTGCCGTCGGTCGGGTGCTGGGCAGGCGGTGTAAACACATTGCAGGTCATTTTTACTGTGCTTCACGCTGCGTGGTAAGTTTCCTCCAGCGAAGGAGGCTTTGTACGACCGTAGCGGGCGGTTTACACGTGTCGGCGCGTCAGTCGCAAATGCCTTTAAGTGAATGGCTAACCGTAGAGGTTGCCCGCGATGGGGAACTCGTCCGTATGTGGGAATTTGCGTGATGGTGGTGTTAGAAGATTGCGTGCTGCAGAAATGACTTAGGTAAAGACCAACGGTACCGGCTCTGTCGGTAACAGCGCCAAACCAGTATCTACGTATCTTCTCCGACAACGAGTACAACACATGTTGCGTGTGAAAGAGTCACGTGAAGAAGCTTTCTGATAGTGGAATTATGGGATGGTCATTGACGCGACAAGCGCAATAAGATGAAACCGGAAACATATCTCATATGAAGATGGATTAACAGCCTCTCAGGGACACCACATGAAAGTTATCGCAATGTCTTAATGAATCCAGAAATGAAATCTAGCGAGTAGCTTAATGGTATCCAAGCAGAAGTTGTTTTCCAATCATACAGACGATTATCAAGAAAGGGACATACAGCTCGTTAACCTTGTACTGGTACCGGCGATGAGTGGCACACGACTTAGTTGGCTTTTTAAGGGCGCTTTTACAAAAGCCAGCGAATGACCATGGCGCAAGAAAATGGTGGCCTGTTAAAGGCGAAGGATCAAAACATCTAGAAGTGTGGAGGATGCACGAGAGGTGTTCACAACTATCCTTTCGCCAGTGGTCTGTCCCTGAAGGACTATTGGCAGCTTTGAAGGACAGACAGCAAGAGGTAAGCCGTGAACTCCACAAGCCAAGACCGCAGCAGTAGCTAAGGTTGTCTTCGGGAGAAGTTATCCTTCTGGTGCCAGGAAGAAACCAGGGCAATCAATCGGATGGGTTACAAGTAATGCAGGAAGATGTGCCAGCGGCATCACTGCCTCGCAATCGCCGCCTGTCAGGCTCGAGATGAAACTGGCGGCAAGCGTGTACGCAAGGGGTGATGCGCATTATCTGCAGCCAGCACCCGCATCAGATCAGCGACGTCGCGGGTCAAGCGAAACTCATTTCGGTCGAGGTGGTGACTTTCGCCGGAGGTTCCGCAAAACAAGGAAGATTCTCATTATCAGGGCAATTCCTGGCCACTACGTGGTAAGGCATTAAACTACGGGAGAAATGTACACTGCTGATAGTCGACAGCCGTTAATGAAGAGCCACACACACTACTCGCATACATTAGGTGCAGGTGTTGGTCCTGACTGACTACGAGGAATCGAATTATGGCAGTTATCATCGGCGACTCGATGCGGATGACGACGATCTCAACATTCAGACGGCTACTATCATCTTTCTGTCGCTGCTACATGCGACCACCGTTAGAGCAGGGGAATGGTACAGGTCGCTCGCCTCTCCGTCTCTATAAGTATCAGCAGGGTACGATTTATTGAATGTCTACAGTTTATCATGAAAGTTAGATGCTTTACGTCGCACTCGTATAGTGGAACTCACGCTATAAGGGCTTTAGGCGAAATGAACGCTCACGTGCAGTTATGGGAGACAACAATGGACCCATCCTGCAACGTGCACATTGATTACCAGCGTAGTAATCAGTGATGGTGTAAAGGCATGAACGTCGTAACTGTACGATGGAGAGATACAGCAGCATCACGTCGTGCGGGACTGGAAAGATAACGTTTTCATTTCTTACATTAGAAGACATGGTTTGACTTGAGGGCTGCTGGTTACGAAGAAGACAATCGACTGACACAAAATATAGAACCAGAGCTACCGAAGATATTATGGGTGCTGGCTTTGCAGATATGCCAAATACATTGGTTCAAGAGCGCATTACCAGATGCGCGTGATGGTTTAAAGCCAGTACAGCGTAGACCCTTTATATGACAGATGTACCATGATGGAAACAGGCATGGGACTCACGCATACCGCGGCAAGTCTGCGTACATCAGTCGGTCTTGTAATCGTGGCAAATCATCACCCACATGGTGACACTCTGGCGCCGACGCGATGGTAGGTCGTATGTCCCAAGACTGAAAGGTGGCACGTTTAGCCACCACACTGACAAGGGCTTTGCGGGCGAACGGTTCTATTGATGACGCATCCAGCAGCTGCGACGCGTTATACCGAAGCTAGACTTGCGAAGGTACACAGGTCATGGAAGAAGACCCGTGACGTTAGAATGTCGCTGAAATGGCACCTCACCCTGACGTACGACAGAACATGAACCGCCAACAGGTACTTCCTGCGCCTCCCTGTACGTTAAATATGCGAGGAATGTGCAACAGGTACTGCGGCAGGTTATGCGATAAACTACGCCACCCGACATAACTTCTAAATGAAGTGGTGGATGCGACAAATCTCATCGTATTCAGAAATCCAGAGAGTGCTTTTGATTACAGACGATGGATGGATTTTTAATCGGGACCTGACTTTCCGACCGTCAGTATCGTACAGGTGAAGCTGCAGGCGTGCACGCCTTGCTAACTGGTCAGCGTAGAACTAGCCAGCGTTCCAAGCGTGAAATTCACGAGGAGCAGATCTCGCACAACAAATCATTGTCACAGAAACCTTTTATGAAGTTGTTAAAAGCATCAGCTTTGTTAAGCAGACGGATGAAATCAGGCATCCAGCCGATGTCGATGGTATCTCCAGATGTAACGTGATGAATCTCGAATCGCGCAGGTAGCGGCGTATGTCGTTGATGTTCGCAAGGATATCGACGCCATTGGCGATTTCGACTCGCTTCTATAAGCATACAGACCTGCAGGTCTACGGTCATAACTCAGCAATAACGTCGCAATCGGCTGATAAGCGTCCTGTCTCAGGTAGGTGGTTTACCGATTATTGGATGCGTTTATCGCGTTCGGTACAGGAAGTCGTATTACGTCGTTCCTCGCCGGCGAGTTAGATAAGTACGGAAGCCCGTCGTTGCAGCATTTCATTGGAATAAGGTTTGACTGAAGGTTGTCGTTCATCTTGGACGAAGTGATCTCGTATTATTCGTGCTTCCCAAGACAAGCAGAGATGCGTAGAAACGTGTAACTTGACGAATGAATTTGGCTGATGAAACCACTAGTCTGAAGCTATCGTTTCCTTTGGCTGTCAGTCTATCGTCGGTCCGAATACGGATGTCACTACACGTACGAAGAGTTTGCATGGAGCTTGGCCACCACTCAGGCTGAAGAGACAAAAGGCAATCATTGAAATGAGAAATGTGCTGCATTCGCGTATATTGGGGAGGAATTACTTGAAATGTGAAAGAGTATGGTCAAGAACGCGTCGTCACACGTATTTCCAGAAGCTGATGTTGAAATAGAAATCGACTATGGATGAAGACCGCATGATTTCGATTGCAGAAATGAGCGTGCGTTGTAGTAACTGCTCAGTCGTGATGAAAGCGTCTGGCCTGCGCGTGTATCTCATGCGCAGCTCATAACGCAGTTGGTGACCAAGAAACAGCCATCAAAGATGGAGATGTACCTGATTGGTACAACAGAGTGTGATACACTGATACACTATTGCTATTTACATCCTGAAGGTAATTACGCATCGTTCCAGTTTGGCAAATTGAAGAAGCGCAAATGGAAAGATGTCGGCATGCATCTAAACAAAGTTGTACGTATCGATGGTGAAGATCGATTAAGAATGCGATTCTCATCAAGAGTTTTCGATCACGTATGCATGGATTGTGACAGTAAGTTCCAGGACAACAAGAAGACACCAGTGAACAATCAGCAGTAGAGCGTAACACAAAGTCATGACAGCGATGAACCTTTGGTAAGGGTGCAGAAACGATCAATGCCTTTATTGCTAATAGTAACCAACAGATTTTGATGGTGGGCAGAGATGGTTATTCTTATCGCTTTTGCGGTCGAAGATATTCCGCCACAGGTGTTAAGTCTACGGTGCTACAGCAAGAACCTGGTAAGGTGATGAGCTGTTTAAGTTGTGCATGAATGCAGAAAGATCCAGCAGTTCTTTATGACAAATGTTGGACAGATGAAGCGGTCTCATACGGAAGAAAATTGTCTCTTGGCAATCGACCATGAAGGGTAAACTTGATTTGTAAACGTTCAAAGACAAACTCCGTATCGTAACACTTGCTAAAGGCAGTAAGTGCAGGAGAAGAGTTAGTCTTCGGGCGATCTAGAAAGACAAGTATTACAGAGCCTTGAAATACCACTCCAAAACCACGTGAAAGTGGATTTGTGATCACCACTGTACTTAGGACGGTTGGGATTTATATCGCGGCATCGATGACGTCGTAATATTGATATACCAACAGACGTAGATAACGAAGCAGTGAAGATGTAGAACGTTTGAGTTCATTTGATGAGAAGGAAGTATTAATCATGACAGTATGTAAAGGATGCGTGCAGTATTACAGACAACTGATTCAAATTGATTATTATAGTCCAAAAGCGAGGCAGAATACTGTCGTCAAAGATGCTTTTTCGCTTGATTCGTTTATGATGATTTAACAATTCCACGAAGACAGGTATCGATCCAGTTGCAGTCAACCGTCATCAAAGATGGATGCACCAATTTTGTGCGGGTGATTGATCTGTCAGGATTTTGAGGCAGGATTATTAACGGCATGAATCCGCAAATTTGCTGAACAAAGATATCGTAGATGGTGCGAGTGAAGAGAGACTTATTGCCTGCATCATGTGGAGTAGAGAAGACTGTACATTTTGTCTTGGACGACCTCGAAAGATTTGGGTATTCGCATTGAACGACTCATTTCGCGTCCAAAGCAACAGGCGATGGGTGTTGAAGACTAAAGAATGTGTTGATGAACTTGCAAATGGTAGGAAAAATAGTTGCGATAGGAAAAAGTCAACTCTGGTAAGAGTACTCATCAACAACTTGACGTCTACACAGCGCTTAAACCGTCCAGACATCCAGGCACTATACTTAGAATCTTGAATTAGAAATTGATGGACATACTTACATTGACACACCAGGCATCGAAATCGATGATATGTACAATGGAAGTTAATGAGGCAGATTTAAAGACCATCATGCGAGCAAGAATGTATCACAGGTATTCCAACTGCGTGGAGCAAAGCTTTTGTGGAGTGCTTAGCACGTCTAGATTTATCTAGTTGTAATTCATGTGCAAGTGCTATGTACCAGCGAGCGTCTCAACGTTCATCGTACCAATGGCAAATTCACGCAGATGTAAAAATGGAATCACACATGTTGGAACATTATTTGTGCCAACAGCTATTGGAAACAGAAATGAAGAAATATAATCTACAAAGGACATGCCAGAAAGGTAGACTCGTGATTGATGGCTTAGGATGGCATGTGAGGGAGAGAGAGTCACTGCAGCAACATGTACATCAAAGAGGTCAGTGACATCTCAGAAAGGCAATGTTATGAGTTTAACAACAAAACAAAGAGCGTATCTAAGAGGACCTGCACAGACAGAACGTGCAATCTTCCAGATTGCAAAAGATGGCTTAAGCTGATAAACTCAGTTGAAACTGTAAATAACGGTTGCCACGCAAGAGAGAATCTATTAAAGATTTTCGCGCTAAGACAAAGTTACTACTAAGACCTCAAGAAATCTCGCATTTGATTTAAGCATGCATACAAAGTCTGAACTTGTATAAGTTATCGGAAGACAAATCGTCTCTAAGAAGGCAAAGGAACCGAAAAGATCTGTTTTACCAGTGATCGTATATACAGCACCCTCGATCCAATAATGATGATGAACTGAAACAGCTAAAATCTATCACAACAAACTGAAGAGGCGTTGGCAATTTCAGTGTGGGTGCAGTGGATCAACTATGACAAGTGTAAGAAGTTATGTATGCGCATGAGTCCATATCGATATCACTATATCAGATATCAAACAAGATGATACATGCATCGCACTGCAATCAGAAACAGAACGAAGGATAGGATACTTACTTTAAGTGCAAAAGGAATACGCAAGATACTTTCTAGAGAATGGTTACTACTTGAAGAAGTGACGAAAGCACAATGTAATCCCATGCGCAGCACATTCAGTTCGTGTAGTGCATACTGCATTGAAACTTAGCAAAGAATTCATCATCTGAATAAAACAAACTCGCATATCAAATGGGTTTATTACATGATGTCACAGAAAGAAATGAGTGATGAAGAGGACATCAACTTTCCATCACACTTTAGACCTGAAATATTAAAACCAGATCCTGCAGACTCATAAAGTTATACTGCAGCTGCTGGAAAACAGAATCTGTGCTGTTATAACAAGAAAATCTTACGAGCAATCGAACACCATACCCTTTGGGGACAGAAAGTGCGTACTGATCATATCCTATATCGTAGATAAGATTGAACCAGGGTCGTCATTATGATGACCATGCATACAAAAATCGCAGAGAGAAATCTCAAACCAGGCACAGTACAGGTCCTTGCGGATGCGAAAAATACATACTCGAAAAAGGGAGGGAAAAACATGTCTGAATTACTAAATTTAGTACGTCATACATTAGATGAAAGAAAATTGAGCAGAGAATATCGCGACAACGATATCCTGGCAATGTCAATGCATACAGACTATTATGTCATCTGTACCGCAAAGAATCCGTAGACACGCAAATTCACTCGTTTGGAATTTCAAGCTGAAAAAGAAGGCAACGAAGAAGGCTGTATGTACGTCTCTGTGAAGGTGAAAGTGCGAATCGACTCGCACTCATTGATCAGGAATGAAGTGGTTGCAATATTCCTTTACAGAAGATGCTAGGAAAGTACACATCGCTTTAGATGCCGCGGCTGATCAGCCACAAGAACACTGTACGCTAAAGCGACGAAGATGTTTTTAGCCGAGCATCTTCTTTTCAAACGAAAGGTGGTAGAGCGTTATTAAAGGATCTAAAACAATCTTTATGGGATATCGATGGCACGATATTAAATTCTTCAAAGCGCAGCAGTAGACTCTGTTGATAATCTCATATCGAAAGTTTGGCTACGTGAGATTACAGATGAGCTTCTACACACGTATGAGGGAATCAACGATGTCATACTGGCGTAAACTTGAAAGGAGGAAATCACTGAAAGAGACCACTCGCAGAGCGCTTTTGCGAGTTCTCACTAGCATTGGTGTTGAAACGATCAGTTGCAGAGCTAACCAAAGCGTACTCAAATGGATTGGTTGGATACGGTTGTCTGCGCCCGAGGCATAAGCGAAACTGTATAGAACCACACCCTGAGTATCAGCACATGTACTGCTACTCAACGGCGTAAAACGAGCATACACGTATGAAGATTGCCAAAGGCAAAGATTGAAATAAGAGCTTCTTTGACAGGTATCTTTATCTCTGAGCGAAATCGACATGAAAACCACGTGCCATTGAAATTTCTCTGACTATGTGTTTGATCGAATTGCAAAGCCACACTCGCATGAAAGTCATGATCATTGGAGATTCTTTTGACGAGTGATATTGCGGGTGCATACTGTGCAGGATCTACAGCGTTGGTATCATCCTAGCAATGAAGAAAAATCACAGCGACGTCAAAACCAGAGTTTGATGTTGCACGTCGCATCTTGCGTTCCAAGAGTTATTAAAAGCAGTTATATAGGGACGTATGAAGGGAAGGTATGAACAAAATACGTGAAATCATCGGGATTGGATACTTGATCAGATGGGCGTCATAGCATGGAGAGCAGAGAGCTTGTCGTTGTTTTACTCATTGACTACGAATCAAAAACCGCATCAGGAAATCACGATGGATGCCTCTCGAAAAGACCGTGATACAAGAAGAGGAATTGAAACTGCGTGTCATCTCTGCACTTTGTGCAAAAGCAGCCATTTTAGATATTGGCCTTTCCGGCAAGTGTTGTCTCCCGGACCTGTCAGGAGACTATTTGAAACGGGATGTCGCTAAGGGTTGAAATATTCTAGATCGTGTTCACTGATCGATACTACTTGGAGAGCTGGAATTTGTCAGAACGCTGTCAAAATGAAATGCAGAAAATTAGTGATTGGAATAAAGTGCACAGATAAAGCGTTTGATTATTGCGGCATTACTGCGAAGCTAGTGCTTACCAAACATCTCAAACCTAGGGTATATCGAAAAGATTTTATCTGATTGGAAACAGAAGAATATCACCGTGATTCCATAGATCGGAGAAACAGTTAATGGAACGTTTATTACCAGTACCTAACTGAGTTTTGGAGTATCTATGGTTGGCATATCCAAATGCACATTGTGAGTTGATGCATACGCAATCCCTATGAACTATCTGTTGCGGTACTCCTTTTCTGCATAGACAACAGACGTGGCAATGGTCAACGAGTACACGTCGCATTGTTTAAAGGCGTATCCATCCCCATACGACCGAAGCCAAGCGCACCGACGAAAGATGTTGAGAAAGTATATCGCATCCCTTGGGTTTATATCAGGTCCATGCGACAACAAGCTTGGATTTTGCATGGTGTGGTAGAACAGCTCGATGGAAAAGTGCACATACGATGCAGAGTTAATCGACATCTACCTGGTATCGGTAGAAAGTGCGCAAAGTTCGCATTATGGCTGAATGTTAATATTCCCAAGCATTGCGGTAGATACACACGCTGCGCGTATCTCCCAGAAGCGGCTTGGGCTTTGTTACCAAAGGACGATGTGGAAAAGACTGAACGCAAAACTAACGCGTGTAGATCACGCGATCGTTGTGATCAAACCCATCATCATGATAGATATTCTTTGGTCGCTATCTCTGTCATGCGCGTAATCTGAGTAAGTTACCGTTGCCCATTCGTGAATGGATGTCATGAAAACAAAAGAACTTAACACCACCTAAAACAAAAATAACCTTCAACTTATTTTCATTAAAGGAGGAGAAATGATGAGATCTATATGTTATATCAGCTTGTTCACCAGCTGATTTAAATAAAAATATTTGAAAGAACGTAATATTCCATATTTATGTTTTGAATATGAATCAGATACATACCTGGTAGATGACTTATTTGAATCTGTATCTGCCAGTGACTTCTATCAAGCAATGGTAGATGGCGCAATGACACGTACTCGCAGATGAACCAAGTTGGTTATGAGGAATCTTTTTGAGATATTTTAAAAGAAGGAAATGATTTATTGTACTTTACATTATCTTCTGAATCTCTGGTACTATAACTCGGACGCATGGCGGCAGAAGCTAATGCGAAAAATATCCAGAACGTAAAATCTATGTTGTGGATTCTAAGAACGCTTCTTCAGGTTTTGACACTTTGTAGAAAAGGCTAGGGAACTTCAGGAATCTGGCATGGATATTGATACACTTCATGAGTGGATTGAAGCACATAAATGAAATGTCATGTATGGTTTTTCTTAGGTGATTTAACTCTCTTTTGATCCGCAGTAAGAATCTCAAAGACTGCAGGAACCATTGGTAATATGTTGCGAATTTGTCCGTTAATGGTGGATCTAGAAGGGAAACTTGTTGTACGCCAGAAAGTTCATGTAAGAAAAAGTAATACGTGCCATCGTAGAAAAGATGGGAATACGCCGAGAACGGTCATGATTATCATTGAAAGTCTTTATCTCACAGTAATTGTTTAGAGGATGCGAATGCAGTAAAAGAGTTAGTTAAGAGAAAGTTTCAAATACAAAAGGAAGATTACGATTTTTAATATTGGACCGGTTATTGGATGCAATACAGGCCTGAACAGTTACATTATTCTTCTGGGGGTAAAAGATCGTTCTGTAATTGAGAAAGTTGCATAATATATATTTTGATGATAGGAAACCCTATCATTTTTGAATTCAAACTCAGGAAAATGGGACTAGGGTGTATTAGTAAGTGAGTTGTCACCATGCATAGATGTTAAAGATGGTATGGCTTTATGAGGGTATAACTCATAACAGGAGGAAAATGAAAAAGTTAATACATTATTAGCTAGGTAACAATGGCTTTGTCACTTGTAGGATGCCTGCAGGAAAAACATATACTGGTGAAGCATATGGACATGACAAAGAAAATCCAGTTAAAGTTACTTTTAACAAATCAAAAGATAAGACAATCACTAAGGTAGAAGTTGATGCGTCCACGAAACAAAATGGGATTGGCTCTAAAAGCAGCAGAGACAATGCCAGTGCACTGTCGCAGCTAACTCATTAGATGTTGATGGGGTATCAGGTGCTGCATAGAGACATCTAAGGCAATCATCGAGGCAGCTACAGCAGCTTTGAAACAAGCAGGACTAGAAATCCATCTGACTTTAGCAAGTAAGAATACAAGCACAACAAAAGGCAAAGGATATTGAAGAAACAGTAGATGCGTTGCAGTTGGTAGCAGGTGGAGCTGGTATGACAGCCGCATTACCGCGACAGATGCAGGCAAGAAAGTTATCGTAGTAGAAAGCCAACCAATTGCTGGTGGTAACTCTGTACGCTCAACTGGTGGTATGAATGCGGCTAAGACACCATACCAAGATAAGAACGAATTTAAAGAGGCTGCAGGTGTTGAAAAAGACATTAGCGACTGTAGAGAGAAGTTCGCAGATAATGAAAACAATCACAGCATTAGCAGCTACAGTTAAGTCACAATGGGATGTATACCAAGCAAAAACCCACAGGGCTATTTGATTCTGTTGAATTAATGGAATTAGATACACTGATTGCGGTAAGGGTAAGAATAACCCAGAACTGTTAAGCCTTGCGAGAAAATTCTGCAGCTGTTATCGAGTGGTTAGCATCTATCGGTGCCAGTTAAGAAACGTTGGAGCATTTGCGGTGCTTTGTTAAGAGAATCCACCGTCCAGTAAACGCTGATGGCAAGGTAACTGCTGTTGGTGCATACATTGTTCCTATTTTAGAAAAGAACCTACAAGATCGTAATGTTCAGTTCTTATTTGATACAACAGCGAACGAAATCATCATGAAGGATGGTAAGGCAGTTGGTATCAAGGTACAGGTAAGTGATGGTCATGCGGTCACAATTAATGCGAAGTCAGCTGTTATCGCAACTGGTGGATTCGGTGCTAACGCCGAAATGGTTGAAAAGCACAAGCCAGAATTAAAGGGCTTTTGCGACAACAAATGCAAGAAGGTGCACAGGGACAAGGTATTGATATGGCTACAGCAGTAGGTGCTGCTACAGTGGATATGAATCAGATTCAGATTCACCCAACAGTACATATCGAAGAAGATGGTAATGCACACCTAATCACAGAAGGTCTTCGTGGAGATGGTGCTATCTTAGTTAACGCTGAAGGTAAGAGATTCTACGATGAAGTTTCTACACGTGATAAGGTATCTGCTGCAATCATCGAACAAACAGATAAGAGCGCATGGTTAGTTGTTGACCAGGCAATGGTTGATAAGTCCGCAGTTATCGCAGGTTATATCAAGTCTGGTTACACAGTAACAGGTGCTACATATGAAGAACTCGCAAAGGCTATGGGTGTTGATGAAGCTACATTTACAAGCACAATGAATACTTGGAACCAAGCAGTAGAAGCTAAGAGTGACGCAGAATTTGGTCGTACAAGTTTCGCAAATCCATTGACGACAGCTCCATACTATGCAATTAAGATTACACCAGCGGTTCACCATACAATGGGTGGTATCGTAATCAATCCTAAGGCAGAAGTATTAAATGAAAAGGGAGAAGCTATCTCTGGATTATACGCTGCTGGTGAAGTAACTGGTGGTGTTCACGGTGCTAACCGCTTAGGTGGTAATGCAGTAGCTGACTTTGTAGTATTCGGTAGAATTTCTGGACAAAGTGCAGCAGACAACGCTAAATCAATCACATTTACATAAGGGATACCGATGAGGTATCCTTTTTGTATACATGGGAGAACATATGAAACTAAAAAGACGTATTACGTCAGTACGACGAACAATCATTATATTTTTATGCTAGAGATTTAGGAATCCAAGCCGCAAATAAAATCGCAATGGAAGATCTATATGAAAAGATGGTCGAAACCATTCTCTTGCATCATCATATCGAAAATCGACTTTCTATATTAGATGATGAAACGATCGGGTATTCATGCAAGTATTTAGAGATGAGGAAGTTAGAGAAGAAGATAATCTACGTTTAGAGCGCTTATTGGATCATGATTTGATTGCATTTGAAGGAGAAGAACTCTTTGTTGTGGAAGAAGTAAAAGATATCTTTTTGAGCTGTCAAAATGATTCAACCTTCCAACAACAACGTTTACAGAAAGTGTGGTTATTACAGTGTCAACAGGTGTTAACGCACTATTGGGGCGAATGTTCTATTGAACAGTTTTGTAAGGTACTCTGTTAAAAGATTGCTTGTGGAAGATGTTGATATCCAAGCTCTTTTTACAACAACTTCAGTAGAGAGGTCGATTGCAATAAAAGGAGAACCAAGTTTATTGGCGTCACTTTAAACTCTCCATGTTGAAGGAGTATCGAAAGTCTCAAAACGTTTTGAGTATTATCTTCCCACGGTCGAAATAGAAATTGAGATGTTGTGTGAATATGACTATGATATACAACAAGAAGCGCATACAGAAGATTGAGAACAATCCTATTATTGAAAGAGTTAGAGGAGAAAGATATTGATCAACTTCTTCATGAGGTATGGAATGATCTTTCCTATGGCTTAGACTATGAGGGAATCTATGCACGTTGTTTAGAGAAGACGGGGTTAACGATTCGCAGACTACCGCTATCCTTCATAAAGGATATCGATAAAAATTGTCGTAAGTTTATCTATCGTGGACATACATATCTTGAAACAATCAATCGGAACAATTGGGCATATGGATCACGTGGAATATTGATTGGTGTTATAATTTCTGTAATTGATGAAAGAGGATTATATGTTATTAAGTACAACAATCGGTATATTAATACCATTTATTGGCACATCTTTAGGTGCCGCAATGGTATTTGTCTTAAAAGATAAGATGAGTGAGAAACTGCAGAAGGGGTTAACTGGATTTGCGGCAGGTGTCATGGTAGCTGCATCGTTTTGGAGTTTATTAGTTCCTGCTTTAGAACAATCTTCTTCACTTGGAAAGTTATCCTTTCTTCCTGCCGCAATCGGCTTTTTGGTAGAGTAGTTCTTTGTTATTCTTAGATGAAGTAACACCACATATGCACATGGACAACACCGAAGAAGGTCCAAAAGAGAATCGTTTATCACGTTCGATGAAACTGATTCTGGCAGTCACACTACATAATATTCCAGAAGGAATGGCAGTCGGTGTTGTTTATGCGGGTTGGTTACAACGGAAATAGTTCTATTACATACTTTGGGCACTAGCCTTGGCACTTGGTATCGCTATTCAAAAACTTCCCAGAAGGTGCGGATTGTCTCAATGCCACTTAGAGCTGAGAAGATGCCAAAGTGGAAAGACCTTCATGTATGGAGTCTTATTCGCTGGTAGAACCAATTGGTTCAATCATTACCATCTTATTTGCGACACAGGTCGTACCATTACTTCCATACTCTTGAGTTTTGCGGCAGGTGCGATGATGTATGTTGTTGTGGAGGAGTTAATTCGAGATGTCAGAAGGAAAACATACAAACATTGGAACTGTCGTATTCTCATTAGGCTTTGTGACAATGATGATTCTAGATGTAGCACTTGGATAAAAAATAAAACGATTCTTCACAGTGAAGAATCGCTTTTTATATTTTTCTCTTTTTAGAGTATTTGTTTAAGCATTATGCAGAGACTTCTGCATAAGATCTCATAGCGGTACTCGTTAATAATATTGATTGTACCGGATCTGCAGCTTCACGGACTAGTTCAGCTTGTCTGCTGGCATCTGCGTATTCAATGACTGTACTACCGTTGCTGTTTGCTGTGTATTCAATTCTATAGCTCAATATGAAAACCTCCTTTTCTTTCTCTTTGATAAATGAAATGTATTGTTACAACTTCTTTATCTGTGGAAGATTATAGGGCAGAATAAAAAATTTTGCAAATTGAATGCATAGAAAAAAGTCTTCCGAAGAAGACTTTTAGAAGTAAATGTAGACTGTAACAGTAGAGCCTTTCTTGACTTTCTTGCCAATTACGCTATTACCATTACTATCACGTACATCCTGAACTCTACCACTGATGGATGCGATAGGTATCTCCGACAGCACGGTTGATTGTGATACCATTTGCGTTACCCCATTCAACATATTGACGAGGGTCACTGTAACTTGGTACTGCAACTTTCGCTACTGGTGTACGGAAGGTTACGCAGACTTCATTTGAAGCGACTGTATCATTCTTTTCGTATCCATAGTAGCCACATACTTGTGTATCTGTATCTGGCTGTAGACCATCGATAACTTTCGATAATTGATCAGCAGTGTAGTTGATTGTTGCGACTACGGCACTATTCTGTACGATACGAGCCTTGTATGTAATTGGACCAGTGATCCATGAGATATCGAAGGTCTTATCATCGTGACTTTCTTCGACAAGCTTCGATGCATCTGGATAAGGTGCCCAAGCAAAGTTTACAGTATCGTTATTATCATCATACGCTGCTGTAAAGGATGATAGGTTTTGAGGAGTCGTAATAAGGTTTGTATATGTACCAAGTTTTGCGTACTCCGTCTTTACAAGACCTGTTGCTACATAATCAGATGGGATTGTATCATCTGGTGCGACATATGGGTATAGGCCTTTGATATGGGTAATCTTACTAATACCTTCTGGCATTGCAAGTTCACCAGGAGTACCATAGGCACTCAGTGTGTTCAGAACAGTACTGATAATAGCACTGTGGATATTCATATTTAACTTCCATCTTGAGAAGTATGTAGTCTGCACCAGCGATGGCTCTTTTCATAACCAGACCATACCGCACATTGTGAACTTTCGTTGTTTGACCAACCATCCATTCATCCTTGAAGCGGCTCCAACTGGAATGCCACACTCAAGACCTGCATCACCCCAGTCACTTGTACCTGTCTTACCATATACTGGATAACCCTTACGAATTGCGTACATGTAGTTACCCCAGTCTTGGTCAACTGCGTTACGCATCAAGTAAGAGGCGAGATAAGCAGCTTGAGGTGATAAAACGGATGTTCGGTTGTAGGAGCAACATATGGGTCCTTTTGACCGTTACGGTAGAAGATTGTGTTAATTGTATGAGGCTTTGATAGTTACCACCATTGATGAGTACACTGCAGCAGCTGCGAGTTCTTGTGCTGATGGGACACGCATATTGCACCACCACCAATAGCGAAGCTAATATCAAACAACTCTGGTTTAAACCGACCAAACTTTCAGAGAAGTTAAATAGTTTGTGACACGCTGTACACCAGATTTATCGATGACAGCTTGTAATGTGTTAATTGCGACAGTATTTAGAGAAAGACCAACAGCCTTAGATAGGTCAACAACACCTCCATTTTGTATTGTCGAAGTTATTGAATGTCCGAGTTACCATACGCAACAGGCTTTATCGACACGGTAGGCGAGAAGCTGCCCAACCTAGATCTCTTCAAACGCCAATGCGTAATCAAGCAAACTGGTTTGATTGTGAACCCGCTGGTTGAACTGTTCGGTAGCGTGATCTAATAACATCGATCCGCCACTTGCCCAGTTTCTTCCACCCATGATACCAACGACTTCACCGGTTTGGTTATTGATAACGATAGAACCTAATTCATATAAATCATCAGGGAAATCGATACCACCCGTACCAGCCTCGAATACTTTCAAGCCGTGCTTGTACAGTAGGTTCATGTTTGTGTGAATTTCATTGAAACGTTCATTGATCAAGACCAGTCACTTCACGAGCCTCTTTGAGGGCTGCATCGATATATGCCCGATAAGTATAATCGGTATTGATTGTTGATTTGGCGTCAATCAATAAGTCTTCAACTTTGATAGATTTGGCAAGGTCACATTCTTCTTGGGTAATGTAGCCGTGATAAACCATCATATCCAATACAGTATTACGACGCAGTCGCTTTATCGAGGTAGTTATGTGGGTCAAATGTATATGGTGAGTTAATAACACCTGCTAGCATTGCACATTCCGCAAGACTCAACTCCCCAAACATTCTCACCGAAATACTGTAAGGATGCTTTCTGTACACCACGGATATTACCAACACCACCGAAATTCATCTTATTTAGATACACTGTAAAGATATCTTCTTTGGAGGAATTGTCCATCGCTAAAGCAATCTGTTGTACCTTATACTGGATGTTCTTGGTTTTAGAAGTTCCCGCTTCATCATCTACGAAGTAAGTTAGCTTAACTAGCTGCATCGTAAATGTAGAACCACCCTGCATAGAACCATGTAAGACAGTTTCAATAATGGACTTTGTAAAACGTGGGATATCAAATCCGTTATGACTAAAGTAACGGGAATCTTCAATAGATAAGAAGGCATCCACCATTGCTTCAGGAATCTGATTGTAAACAATGTTTTCACGCAATGTTTGTCCTACGTCCGCAATCTTTGTGCCATTTGCGTCTAATACAATCGTAGATTGGAAGTTAGTGAAGTCATCCAACTTGAACTGTGGGGTTCCTTTTAAAAGCGTACTAATTGCGATTGCTCCAACGGCAGTTCCAACGAATTCAAAGCCAACGATGATAGCCATAAATAACGTTAGAATTCTAAAACCATGTATCTTACGCTTTACGCCCCGGTTTTTTAGTTTGTTTATTTGTCATTGTTTCCTCCTGAGTTGAAGTATAACTGATCGATAATCTTTAAATAATCAATCGGGGTTACGTATGTGCTGGGAATCAAGTGCCCATTGTCTTGAAACCATCGATAGGGAATAGAGTGACGCTTGGTTTCTTTCACGAAGCAAATCACATCCGCTGCCTTTTACATAATAGGTTTCTGTTAAACACTGTCCATTTTACAATTAGGCAATTGCACCATGGTTGATTACATTTTTGTAGATGCTGAACCTGGTGAGCATGTAATGATTTTAAGGGAAATGAGGTATGTGAAGCACATTCCTTGGCCTCAAAATCAACGTATTTTCCACGATAAATACCGTTGTAGTCCGTCGTAGAAGGAAGTTTAAAATAGGCTTCTGTAATTTTAGCAGCACTTCGTGCTGGATAATCTACTTTTACAATCGTAACCGGTGTTGGTTTCTTATGAATGACAGCTTTATCAATACTGAGATAAAACATATTAGTTACGTTAATACTTTTCGAGAACCATACCTCTACCACCGGCAGAAGTAGGGTTTTGATGTATATGCTTTTTCTTTCCGTTTGATAATTGACTATACAAAAATTCCCTATTTATATTATACGAGATAGTCTCACATAAATACGAAGTTTTATTGCTTTTTAGGATAGTGAAATGGAGATAATAAATAAGCATTCATAGGAGGGTAGTTATGGCTGGTAAATTAAATCTAGATCCGCAGAAAAATTGTTGATAAAGAACTCTGATATTGATTTTAAGGGATATAATCCTGATCAAGTTGACCATCTTTTAGATGAAATCATTCAAGACTATCAGACATATGAAAAGATATGATTGCAGATTTGACAAAGAAGGCTGAAGAGTTGGAACGTACAAATGCTTCCTTACGTGCAAAGCTTATCGAAGTGGAAGGTAAGGTCAGGCACAGGAAGACTTAGATCCAATTTCGCAAGGTGCTTCTAATGTTGATATTCTGAAACGTCTGAGCCGTCTTGAAAGACAAGTATTCTCAAACAATAACGAATAAGAAAATGATATACGTACATGAGGCAGTCGCTGGCACCTATGGTGTTAGAGGAAAGTCCATGCTCGCAACTATCCGCGATGATGGTAGTGTTTGTGCCGGCCCAATCAATAAGACCGGGTATCGAAAGATAACGGCGGAGCGAGAACCCAAAACTTCGGTCATGGTTTAAGCCCTTAGGTCGTCACAGGACGCAGCCGATAGGAAACCTATCGCGGAACGAGATAAACCTCTGCAAGCGAGAAACCTCAATTTGGTAGAGGAACTGCAGAAGGCGAACTGAAGCGTGATGCAGGTGCGAAAGCACAGATAAATGGCTGCCCCTGGAAACAGGACAGAACATGGCTTACAATTGTACGCATTTATGGAGGATGAATTTCCTCCTTTTTTCTTGCGTTCATACAGATATAAACAAATGATAGAATATGGTATACTAAAGAACGGTAAAGAGAGGAAAATCATGAATCTTCCAAATCGATTAACATTATTCAGAATTGTACTGATTCCAGTTATTATTCTGATTTACTTATTTCATATAGTGCTTTTGGAGTTACGCCAATCAGTTTCTATGTACAACATGTATCTATCTCTGTGATTGATATCGCTGCGTTATTAATTTATATTTTAGCCGCAATCACAGATGCGATTGATGGACATATTGCTCGTAGTAGAAATATGATTACTACATTTGGCAAGTTTGCTGATCCTATTGCAGATAAGCTACTAACAACGACAATGTTCCTATTGTTTATCTCTCGAGGTATTATCCCAGTTATCCCAGTCATCATTATGATTGCGCGTGATACGGTCGTTGATGGTTGTCGTACGATGGCTAGCGCCAATGGTAAAGTTGTTGCGGCTGGTATGATGGGTATGTTAAAGACAGTGTTACAGATGGTCACCGTTGCGTTAATTCTATTAAATAATCTACCATTTGAACTCTTAGGACTACCGGTGAGTATGATCATGTTGTGGTTCTCTGCACTAGTAAGTTTTATTTCTGGTGTACAGTACTTCATGCAGATGAAAGATGATATTTTAGAATCAAAATAATCGTGGAATTATTTTAAAACAAACAAACATATAATCAGGAGGAGTTATTATGGCGGCAGAGAAAAAGAAAAACAGTTACCGCAGATAAGCGAGATCAACTACTTGCGGATGCACTCAAGGCAATTGAAAAGAGTAAGTCATGAAAGTATTATGCGCCTTGGCGACCGTGCTGATGTATCAGTAGACGCAATCCCATCCGTTCTTGGCACTAGATAGTGCGTTAGGTATCGGTATCGGAAGAATCATTGAGATTTATGGACCAGAATCTTCTGGTAAGACAACACTTGCATTACATGCAATCGCAGAATGTCAAAAACAAGGTGGTAGATGTGCATTTATCGATGCAGAAAAATGCAATCGATCCACTATGCAAAAAGCTAGGTGTTGATATTGATGAACTCATCTTGTCGCAACCAGACTCTGGTGAGCAGGCATTAGAAATTACAGAAGTATTGATTAAGTCAGGTGCGATTGACTTAGCTGTTATTGACTCTGTAGCCGCACTTGTTCCACAGGCAGAATTAGATGGTGAAATGAGATGCATCGGTAGGTCTACAGGCACGTTTGATGTCAAAGGCGATGCGTAAGTTAGCAGAGTGTTATGAACCGTTCCACATAAACCCGCAATCTTCATCAACCAGTTACGTGAAAAGGTTGGTACTGTTTGGTAAAACCCAGAAACAACACCAGGTGGACGTGCGCGAGGTTCTACTCCATCCGTACGTTTAGATGTACGGCGGTGGAAGCACTTATGGGAAGTAGCGAAGTAAATCGGTTCCGCCACAAAGGTAAAGGTTGTTAAGATAGGCAGCCCCCATTTAAGGTGGCAGTAGTCATTATGCATTTTTGGTCAAGGTATCTCTCATATCGATGAAGCCATCAGTTTAGCAGTAGAAACGACATTATCGAAAAAGCAGGTGCTTGTCTTCAGAGGAGAAAAACTTGACAAGGCTTCAACTCTGTATGTGAGTATATGAAAACCACCCAGAATTTGATGCAGAGATTACAGAACTTGTAAAAGCAAAAAGCTATTCCCTACAGCAGAAGTTGATTCCACAGAAACACCAGCAGAATAATCTAAGGTACTCTTACTGAAAACGTAAGGGTATCTTTTTACTTAATAAGCATGATACAGAAAAAGATATTGAATTTGTTGTATGATGTTACTGTATGAAAACAAATTATCTAAGGTTCTATGAAGAACTTTCAAAAATTATCAAAACAGACGTAAAAACGAAATCAATTACGTCTGTGTAATAAAAATTGTGACAAATATATATTATGTTGTATATCCGTTACTGTTGGTATATCTATTTGTAAAACAGAGTGAGAAGTTATTACCGACAATTCTAATTCCACTACTTTCAATTGTCGCAATAACATTATTACGTAAGGCTCTAGCACGTCCTCGTCCATACGAGGAATATCCTATAGATCAAATTCTAGAAAAAGAAAACACAACATAACGCAAATGCCAAGTCGACATGTATTTTCAGCTGCTATCATTGCGATGATGTTTTACAATCTCTCCAATATTTGCATGCATACTATTAGTGCTAGCTGCACCAGAAGGATATATTCGTGTAGTAGGAGGCGTGCATTATCCACGGGATGTCATTGTTGGGTATCTTCTAGGAGTATTATTCGGACTATTCGTTTTATAAACTGTTTGTGTTATGTAAGTTTTGTGATATAACTTACTAGAAAGGTCACATCATTTGATGTGTGGTGATTGAGAAGAACATGCGCCTTTAATCCGATTTTAAACATATGAAAAGAGAACATTTTATAAATATCTTTTCATGCGTGGAAACGGATTAAAACCTCTATACAGAGAATTTTTGTCTGCTTTTTCGCGTGAAAAAGAGCAGATTTTTGTAGGAGGTATTTCATGATAGAAATTCATAATTTAACAATATGCCACCGATATGATTTACGTAAGATTATCGATGACTTTACACTTACAGTTAAACCAACAGATAAAATCGCTATCATTGGCGAAGAAGGAAATGGAAAATCAACATTACTCAAATGTATCGTAGATCCACAACTTGTAGCAAGTTATTGTGAAGTACAAGGAGCGATACGCTCGAAGAGTGAAAGAATAGGGTATTTAGCTCAAGAACTTGAACGTAAGCATGCAAAGAAAACTGTATATGAATATCTTCTGCGAAAGCGAAGCATTTTCGCTAGCAACACCATCACAACTACATGAAATTGCACATTGTTTAGGGTACGATGTAGAAATGTATTATCAAACGCAAACGATGTCTACACTTTCTGGAGGAGAAAAGATTAAGTATCAACTCGCCGCAATACTTCTAGAACAGCCAAGTATCTTACTGTTAGATGAGCCATCCAATGACTTAGATATTAGTACGCTTGCATGGTTAGAGAATTTTATCAAAGATTCTAGGATTCCAATTATCTATACGCACATGATGAAACACTATTATCGAATACTGCAAATTGTATTGTTCATTTAGAACTCGTTAAAAGAAAAACGCAAGCACGTCATACAATCATGCATATTGGCTATGATGCATATAAAGAACTGCGTGATAAACAATTTGATAAGCAGATGATGGATGCACAAAGTGAGCGTCGTCAGAGACAAGTTGCGCATGGAAAAATACCAACAGGTTTATGAACGCGTCCAACACGAATTGCGTGTGTCGTATCGCGCCAAGCAGCGCAGACTCGCCGCAAATCTCAAGAAAAAGATGCGAAGTGTCAAAGCGATGGGAAAGCGTTTTGAAAGAGAGCGTGAGAATATGACAGAGATACCACCACGTGAAGATGCGATATTCTTTCATTTTGAAGTGCAAACATTTGCGAGTGACAAACAGATTCTGGATTATCATTTAGATTGCCTAATAACAAAAGATGAATCTAAACTATTAGCCAATAATATTGAATTACAAGTATTCGGTAATCAAAAGATATGTATCATCGGTAATAATGGTTGTGGAAAACAACGCTATTACATAAGATCTCATAAATCTTTAGTTGAAGAGAAGATATCCGTATTGGCTATATGTCACAAAAATTATGAGACGAAACCTAGATGCGTATGAATCACCAATTGATTTCTTAATTACCGTAGGAGATAAAGAGGATATCACACGAATACGGCAGTATTTAGGCTCAATGAAGTTTACTTCCGACGAGATGGAATATTCATTGACAGAATTATCTGGTGGACAGCGTGCAAAGGTGATTCATGTTAAAGATGCATCTAGAGGGTGCCAATGTCTTATTGCTGGATGAGCCTACCCGCAATCTCTCACCTCTATCAGCTCCAGTTGTAAGAGAAGAATTAAAAACTTTTGGTGGAGCAATCATCGCTGTATCTCATGATCGGAAGTTTATTCAGTAGTTTTTGATGATATCTATTTGTTGAATTCGACAGGATTCACATCGCGATACGATAGGAACTAAGTAAAAACGCTTTCATTGTTTTGTGTGTCTATTGCAGAAAATGTGAAAAACCGTATAATACTAGAGAGAGAAATCTCTAAGAATAATGGAGGATTAAAAATGGGTATAGTCATTCATGACCCTGTAATTCCTGTCATTTTTAGCCTTATTGTAGGTATCTTTGTCGGCATTGGTATTATGAAGGTTGCTGGCAAACACGGTTCTTGATCGTGCGATTACAAAATCGCAAGATATTCTTGAAGAAGCAAATTCAAAAGCAGAAACAATTACGCGCCAAGCCACATTAGACGCGAAACAACAAACTTACGAATTAAAAACTACAGGCAGAAAAAGAGATTAAGAATCAACAAAATAAATTATTACAAGTTGAAAATAAACTCATGCGCCAGCAGGATAGTTTGAATTTCCGTGAGGAGAATCTTTGCCCGAAAAAGAAAAGAAAATTGACGAAAAAGATCAGCAGATTACTGGAAAACTTGCAGATATCACTAAAATGGAAGAGGACTTGCAGGCTAAGATTGATCAGCAATTAGTTGAACTAGAACGTGGCAAATATGCTCACAGGCAGACGCAAAAGTAGAATTGATGGAGGCTGTTGAAAGAAGACAGAAGCCGAAATCGCTACTTACTTACGTGATAAAACAAGAGGAAGCAGAAGCAGAAGCCCCTTCTGTTGCACGTACATCATTTCTTTAGCGATTCATCGCCACTCACAAGAGGAAACAATCGAGCGTACCGTTAGTACAGTAACGCTTCCAAGTGAAGAGATGAAGGGGCGTATCATCGGTCGTGAGGGAAGAAATATCAAAGCAATCGAACAGGCTACAGGTGTTGATTTAATTATTGATGACACACCAGATATTATTACTGTTTCTTGCTTTAACCCAATTCGTCGTGAAATTGCGCGTCAGTCATTAGAAATTCTGATGAAGGATGGACGTATTCAACCAGGACGTATTGAGGAAGTTGTTCAGAAGGTTACAGATGAACTTGAAGAGACAATTTTCAAGATTGGTAATGAAGCAGTATTCAAGCTTGGTATCGGTAAGATGAATCGTGAACTCATCAAGCTGGTAGGACGTATGAGATTCCGTTATAGCTATGGCCAAAACGGTTTATCACACTCTGTAGAAGTTGCACACTTCGCTGGTATGATGGCTGCTGAATTAGGCCTTTAAACCAAGCACTTGCGAAGCGTGCAGGTTTATTACACGATATTGGTAAAGCACTAGACTTTGAAACAGAAGGAACTCACGTTGAGTTAGGTTCCAAGGTTGCTAAGAAGTATGGTGAAAATCCTATCGTTATCAACTCGATTGAAGCTCACCATGGTGATACAGCACCAACAGATATTATTTCTGTACTTGTCGCTGCAGCAGATACAATCAGTGCTGCTAGACCTGGTGCTCGTTATGAATCTATGGAAGGCTACATTCAACGTCTAGAAAATCTTGAAAAGATTGCATTAGACTTTGAAGGAGTTGAAAAAGCATTCGCAATCCAAGCTGGACGTGAACTACGTGTTATGGTACAGCCTGAGAAGATTGATGATGTACGTATGGTGAAGGTAGCTCATGATATTCGTGAACGAATTGAAAATGAGATGACTTATCCAGGACAGATCAAGGTAACATTGATTCGTGAAGTACGTGCACAAGAATTAGCGAAATAAGAACCGGTTCACGGTTCTTTTGAAAAGAGGGAGATACATACGAGAGTACTATTTTCTAGGAGATATCGTCGCAAAGAGTGGACGAGATGCAGTTTTAGCTAAGTTAGACGCATTAAAAGAACAATATCAACCAGATTTCATCATTGTAAATGCAGAGAATTCTGCACATGGCAAAAGGGATTACATTTAAAATCTATAATCAATTACTCCTAGCAGGTGTCGATGTTATTACACTTGGTAATCATGCCTTCTCCAAAACAGAGATTCTAAATCATCTTCCTTCAATGAATCATGCAGTACGACCTGCCAATATGGAACCCTTCCATATTGGAAAAAGTTATGTGATCAAAGAAGTGAATGGAAAACATATTGCGGTAGTAAATTTAGTTGGGAAAGTATGTATGGATGTTTGTCGAAGACCCTGTCATCACGATGGAAAAACTCTTGAAAGAAATTGATGCAGATATGATTTTTGTTGATTTACATGCAGAAGCAACTGCTGAAAAAATGACCTTCGCAAATTACTTTGCGCCAAGAGTGACTGCCGTTATTGGTACACATACACATGTACAAACTGCGGATGAACAGATTCTTAACGGTTGTGCATATATCACTGATGCAGGGATGTGTGGAGTATATGCATCGATATTAGGGAGAGATACTGAAGAAGTCATTGCTAGAAGTATTTACAATGAATCCACACGTTACACACCTGCACAAGGACCAGCAGTCATCTCTGGTGTCATCATCGATATCGATGAAAAAACAAATCGAGCAAACCGGATTGAGCGGATTCAAATTCGTCCGAAAGGTTAGCATTTACTAACAAAATAGTGGGGTGCTATACTTTAGGTGTTCATAAAGGAGGACTCGAATAATGCCAGTTACAGTTGATAAGGATACTTGTATCGGTTGTGGTGCTTGCGTAGGAGTTTGCCCAGTAGCAGCACTCGCTTTAGATGAAAATGGAAAGTCCGGATGCGATGAAGACACATGTATTTCATGCTTCTCATGCATTCCAGTTTGCCCAGTTTCAGCTATCACAGAAAAGAACTAAATATAAGAAAATCGGTGCCCACCGATATATATCCATAGGTGATTGACAAGTTGTTCTGCTTTGCTATGATATGTATAACAAAAGCGTGTTACTGGAAAGCAGGCATTAGCTCATTGGAAAAACATTTTTCTGATGGGCTTTTTCGTGGGAGGTACGTATGTTCTTATTTCATAAAAAATCAATGATCTATTCACCATGCGATGGTACGATTTTAAACCATTGAGTGAAGTAAATGATGAAGTATTCTCTAAAGAACTGATGGGAAAAGGTTTTGTGGTTGTCCCATCAAATGGAGATATCCATTCACCGGTTGATGGTAAAGTCACAATGGTATTTCCAACCAAACATGCGATTGGGATTACAGATAAAAACAAGATTGAATATATTTTTGCATATTGGCACGATACTGTACAGTTGAAAAGGGGCAGGCTTTGAGGTATGCGTACAAGAAGGAGACAGTGTAAAGGCTGGAGACTTACTTGTAAATTGTGATTTAGCTATGCTAAAACAAGCGGGCTATCAAACAGATGTTCTTGTAATCGTTATTAGTCATAAGGATGTACGCATTAAACAAGCACGTACCCTAAAAAGTAAAGGATGAGATAGCATATTGTGAAAACATATAATATTGCAAAAATACTAAATCATAACGTCGTTGTATGTCGTAGTGATGAAGATTCTAGAGAGTATATTATCTTTGGAAAGGGTATTGGTTTCCAAAGACGAGAAAACGATATTGTTCCTGCAGAACAGATTCAAAACGTATATGAACTTGTTGATTTAAAAGATCGTAGACGTTATGAAGAGTTAAAGTAAATAGTGGGATGATGAAGTGGTAGAAGTTACAGAAGAAGTGATCAGCGAGATGACTAATAGCTTTGGTGCATATGATGATGTGAATTCACCCTTTGCACCGCTTTGGATCATATTCAGTTTAGTGTAAAGCGTTACCGTGAAAAAGATTACGGTTAAGAATGTATTCACGGATGAAATTCGATTCTTATATCCAAAGGAATTTCAATTTGCAAAAGAAGTACTTGCGAAGATTAACGAACGTTTGGGTATTCATTTAGATGACAGCGAGATTGGTTTTATATGCATGCATATTCACGCTGCTTTACAGGGTGAAAGTGCCAGTCTTTCTACGATGATTGCACAGATATTGACAGAAACAATCGCAATCATCGAAAGAGAAATGCAAATCAACCTCAATGATTATGAAGTGGCGAAGCAGCGTTTGATAACACACTTGAAGTTTGCGATTAAACGCTCGTTAGATGGGGTTGAAATTAATAACCTAATTGGTGATCTTGTTCATGATAAGTATCGTAAATCGTATCAGATTGCATGCATGATAGGAGATCATATTGAAAATACATATGGCATCAATATCGGAGAAGGAGAAAGATGCTATCTAACGATACATTTACAAAATATTGTAATGTATCGCAAATAATGGTTCGTACATGTGTAGTAAGGGGTATTACATATGTGGAATATAAGGAGGATATTTATGTTTAAGATGCTTCAAAAGATTGGTAAAGCATTTATGTTACCTATCGCAATTTTACCAGCTGCTGGTTTATTGTTAGGTATTGGTGGTGCTTTATCCAACCCTACAACAGTGGCGACTTATCCTGTATTAAATAATCCAGTATTACAGGGTGTCTTCACAATTATGAGTGCTGCGGGAACAGTTGTTTTCGCAAATCTAGCAATGTTATTGTGCGTAGGTCTATGTATTGGACTTGCAAAGCGTGATAAAGGAACTGCTGCCTTAGCGGGTGTTGTTGGTTTCTTAGTTATGAACGCTACAATCACTTCTTTATTAGGTATATTTAATCCAGATGGTGCTTCCATTGATACTGGTGTTGTTGGTGCAATCGTTGTTGGTTTAGTTGCCGTAACATTACACAACAAATATCAAAATATTGAACTTCCACAGGTACTTGGATTCTTTGGTGGTTCACGTTTCGTACCAATTGTTACTTCATTTGCAAGTATCTTCATTGGTGCAGTGTTCTTCTTAGTATGGCCACCATTCCAACAGTTATTAGTATCTACAGGTGCATTCATTGCACAAGCAGGTCCAGTTGGAACATTCTTCTATGGATTCTTAATGCGTCTATGTGGAGCAGTTGGTTTACACCACATGATTTATCCAATGTTCTGGTATACAGAACTTGGTGGTGTTGAAACTGTTGCAGGTGTTGCTGTAGCAGGCGCACAGAAGATTTTCTTTGCACAGTTAGCAGATCCAAATCATGTAGGTCTATATACAGAAGGAACAGCGTTTCTTCGCTGGTCGTTTCTCAACCATGATCATTCACCAGCCGCATGTCTTGCTATGTACCATCATGTACCAAAGGAAAGAAGAAGCAAGTACAAGGGCTTATTCTTAAGTGTTGCTCACATCCTTTATCACAGGTATTACAGAACCAATCGAATTCATGTTCTTGTTCGTAAACCCAATTCTTTATGTTATTCACTCATTCTTTGATGGTGTAAGTTTCTTTATCGCAGATATTCTCAATATCTCGATTGGTAATACATTCTCTGGTGGTGTGATTGACTTTACACTCTTTGGCATCCTACAAGGAAACGCAAAGACAAACTGGATTTTAGAAATTCCATTTGGTTTGGTATGGGCATGTCTATACTACACATTCTTCAGATGGTACATTACAAAGTTCAACGTTATGACTCCTGGTCGTGGCGAAGAAAGTGATGATGCAGAACCAGTAGTAGAGACAAAGTCTACACTGAAGGAAGATAGTCACAAGATTATCGCTGCTTTAGGTGGTGAGGAAAATATCGAAGACGTTGACGCATGTATTACACGTTTACGTGTAAGTGTGAAGGATGTTAAGAAGGTTGATAAGGATGCACTGAAGAAGTTCGGTGCTACTGATGTTCTTGAGGTTGGTGGAGGAATCCAAGCTATCTATGGTGCGAAGGCTATTCTCTACAAGAACAACATCGTAGAAATCTTAGGTATTGATGAATAATCAAGGAGTTATCGCTGCTTTAAAGGGTAAACTTGTCATCTCTTGTCAAGCATTGCCAGGAGAACCGCTCTATACAGAAGAGGGTGGAATTATGCCGTTAATGGCATATGCGGCAGAACTAGCAGGAGCCAGTGGTATCCGTTGTAACTCAGTACGAGATATTAACGAAATTCAAAAGGAAAGTAAAACTCCAACAATTGGAATTATTAAGCAAGATTATTTGGACTCACCAATTTATATAACCCCTACATTTGAAGAGGTGAGTGCACTTGTAAAAACAGGCACAGAGATTATTGCCTTAGACTACACAGATCGCATTCATCCAAATAACGTCAAGCGCGAAGAATTATTCCATCAAATCAAACAAGCATATCCAAATCAATTACTCATGGCAGATATCTCAAATTTTTCAGAGGCGAAGCTGCAGTAGAAATTGGCTTTGACTTTGTAGGTACAACACCAACGGTTAGTTGGCTGATGAAAAAGACAGAAGGGCCAAAACTTTGATTTGGTATCTAGAATCGTCAATGAATTAGACTGTCGTTGTATTGCGGAAGGAAGAATCCATGAACCCTCAAGCTCGTAAAATGCTAGAGATTGGGGCCTTTGCGGTAGTGGTTGGTGGAGCGATTACACGTCCACTTGAAATTGCGACAAGATTTATTAAAGAAATCAACAAGGACCGCTAAATTTGCGGCCCTTTTCTTGTGCATAAGAAGTCAGTATTCTGTATAATAGTACCGATAGAGGTTGAAGATGAAAAGAGAAGATTTTATCCTTCCGGTTCATGCGGAAGAAAGAAAACGAACTAAGAAAAATACAGAGAGTACTTTTAGTAACTTTCAGATATGATGATATCGTAAAATCTAGGTTATGGTAAGAAGTCATTTTATACATACCTATGGCTGTCAAGCTAATGTACGTGATGGAGAAGCACTTGGTGAATGATGGAAATGATGGGCTATACAAGTACGAATGTTCCAGATGATGTGGATGTATTGTTCCTTTAATACTTGCGCTATCCGTAAAGCGGCAGAAGACCGTGTATTATCCGATGTAAATAAGTTACGTTATTTAAAGGAACAACGTCCAACAACGGTATTCTGTATCTGTGGTTGTATGCAAGAGGAAGAAAGTCAACAGAGATTCTTTCTATCACCACATGTGGATTTAATCTGGTACATAAGCGATTCACCGTATGCGAACCTTTTAGCAGAGGTGATTGAAAGCAATGAGCGCAAAGTAGAAGCATTCTCCCAAGAAGGATGTTGTCGAAGATACACAGTAGCGTTCAATGGACTCAAGGGCTTGTAAATATTAGGTATGGTTGTGATAAGTTCTGCACGTATTATAACAGCCTTACACATGGTAGAGCGCTCACGCCGCATGGAGGATATCCCAAGAGAAGTCGAAGAACTGAAAGCCAGGACGAAAAGAGAGTTGTTTTACTTGGTCAAAATGTCAATGCCTATGGCAAAGACCCCAAAGATGAAGATGGCTTTTATATAACGCGAGGCAAAACCGGTATTGAACGTGTTTCTATACGTCATCCAAGAGATTACAGTGAAAACAACCATCGATGCGATGCGGATTATCCAAACATCATGCCATTCTTGCATCTACCTGTACAATCTGGATCAGATGAAGTATTACGTCGTATGGCATGTGATATACAGTCGAAAGATACAAGCAGTTATACGATAACTGAAGAAGAAAGTACCACATATTGCATTTACAACATGATTTGATTGTCGGTTTCAAATGAAAACCGATGAAGAATTTGAAGGACATTAGATCTTGTACGTTATTGCCGATTTGATATGGCATACGCATTTATCTATTCTCCAAGAGCAGGCACACCAGCCGCAAATATGGAAGATAATATCCGCTCGAAGTAAAGAAAAAGAAAGACTGGCAAGACTCAATAAATTACTAACTAGAGATAGCGGAAGAAAATAATCGTCACTTTAGGAGAGACACATGTTTTATGCATGGCACTTCCAAGAGAAATAGCGAAGTCTATAGTGGATAAGCGGCAGATAATAAACTGGTAAACTCTACAAGCGAAAAAGATTGTGTCAATCAAATCGTGAATGTCGAAATTACTGCAACACATAGCTACTATCTTGAGGGTAAAGTTCGTAAAATCGTCAGTATTTGTTCTATAACATCGGATTAAAAGTATTACTGAGGATATAATTTATGAGTAAAATACGCATATTTGCGCTCGGCGGCCTTGATGAAGACGGCAAAACATGTATGTCGTTGAAAACAACGAAGATATATTTGTCACGGAATGCGGATTGAAATATCCGGATGGTGACTGAGTTAGAAATTGAGATGATTATTCCTGACTTCCGCTATTTACGTGAAAAATCAATCACGCATTAAAGCAATCTTCATTACCACGGCGGTCAGCTGAAGATGCTCAAGTGGCAGCACCACCAAATCCCACTAAAGAGAATTCCGAATATTCCGGTGCATACAGCACCATTAACAGCGATGGATGCTAGAACGCAAACCTAAAGCAGGCAGGTATCAAAGAATTAAACTGCGATCGGCCTGTCGTAATGCGAAGCTTTTAAGATTGGTAATACGAGATCTGCACCTTTGGTACAATGCGTATCTACTCGCAGATGGCTTTGGTGTCGCAATTAAGACAGAAGATGGATATGTAGTATATCTACCAGAGTTTATCGCTGACTACGATACAAAGAATGCGGCATTCGTGTTCTGATATTACCAATATTACAGATCCAGGTAGTGAAGGAGTACTTGCGCTACTATGAACTCGCAGGTTCTACACGCGGTGGCAGTGCAGCCCACACCAACCGCATCACCGGAACAAACCGAACAGTACTTGTAAAGATACGAAGAATCGTCTGTTTATTACCGCGCGTTTAACCAGAACCGCATATCGTGTCATTGAGATTATCGAACCTGGTAAACGCAGTATAATCGTAAAGTTGTCATTTTTGATGAAGAACCAGAGCGAATGGCTAGATATGGCAAAAGCTTGGATACTATCATATTCCAGCAGGATTAGAGGTGGCACTCTATCTGCTTCAGTGCATGACATGGAAAATATCTTGCTATTGTTTCAGGTACAGGCAAGTCAATCTTCCGTAAGATTCACAAGATGGCAAACGAAAAGAAAATGACAGAATTGAGTTACGTCCAACGGATACAGGTGATTATCAAGCTTTCCTGCCGCACCGTGCACGGAAAATGGAAGAGAAGCATCCAAGGAAGATGACCTTTATAAAGAAGCAGGTCGCACCATGATTGACCTGCACGTCGCTGAGAAGCATGCATGCAAGTATTGAAGATCTTAAGATGATGATCTACTTGATGAAACCAAAGTACTACGTACCAATCAAAGGGAGAATACCGTCAACTCATCGCCAATGCGAATATCGCATTAAATATGGGATATAACGCAGATAAGATTATCGTTATGGACAATGCCAGTGGCAGTACTAAATGATGGCGTGATGGCGAAGTCTTTTGATAAGGTTGATGTGGATGATGTCATGGAGATGGTAACGATAGCTAGATGCTAGCGGTATGGTCTTAAAGGATAGAGAAATTTTAAGTACAGATGGTACAATTTCATCATCGGTGTTGTAATGAATCACGTCACAAAGGAAATTATCGGTGGACCAGATGTACAAAGCCGTGGTGTAATCTACCTTAAGGATGCGGATTACAATATTAAAGAAGTTGGCAACATCATGGAGAAGACTATTAATGATGCGGTCAAAGAAAACGCTATGACAATATGTCTTGCCGTAGCGAAGCGCGCGAAAAGATCAGTCGTGTGTCTTGAAAGAAAACAGGCAAACGACCCATGATATTCCAGCGATTATCGAAATTAACACAAAGGATTAGGGTGAGGGAATACGTGCAAGAAAGACAAAAGACAACAACAAGCAGAACAAAACCAGCTCATCGTTAGAGTGATCACGATTGTAATCCTCTTTGCTTTTGCCATTTTAGGCTTTACCAAAGCAGGCATCGTTGGTCTATTCATCTATAACTTATTAGGTTACTTAGCAGGTAACCTTTACTGGTTTGTGATTGTGATGGTAGTCATTGTTCTCATATAATTAATATTATATAGAAGAAAACAGAGGAAGAAGAAATTAGTTGGATACCAATTATCCTACTAATCTCACACTATTACCCCTAGAAGCATATATTGCAGCACCAAATGCAACAGGGTATGGATGTTTGTAGTGACTATATCAATCACACGGTGATTACTTTATGCCAGATTCAACTCTGAAATTCAGTGGAGGAATCTACGGTATCTTCCTATATGCAATTTCTTCGATGATGTTTAATCGTATTGGTACAGTGTTAGTCATCATTGTACTCTTTATGATAGCGATGTTATTACTTGTAGATATAGAAGTTTATAAAAGGGCATTCCGTTCTATCTTCGCATTCTTTAAAATGCCAGAAGTAGAAGAGACTAAGCAAAAGGAAGAACCTGAGGAGCCAAAAGAACCGGCAAACCTTTGGAAGATGATTGATAAAAGGGAAAGAGAAAACGGGTTCCTGTTTCAAAATATCAAGGTAGATGGTAAGACAGAAAGTCTGCCAGTTGTGCAAGAAGAACAGCCAAGAACAGCTAGGGTTATCAATCGTATTCATCCAGATGATCCAACCCAGGAAGTACCAATCATCGTACTTCCAGGAGAAACAATCTCACAAAAAGATTCTGTATTCATCGATGTGGATGATTTGACTGATGACCATGCTCGCATGGAAGAGAAGACAACGTTAATACAAGATACGAGTGTACATCAACCAGAACAACTCACACTTTACGCCAATGACAGTCGATAGAGAAGAAGAGGGAGATTTATCCGCAACAGAAGAATACGAAACAGTTGTGGAAGAACGTCCTGACCAAGAAAGCAATATCTATCCGCCATCCGAGGCACCAAAGCCAAAGAAACGTACACGTCCATATCAATTACCAAAGATTTCACTCTTAGATCCACTTCCTCCAAAGGGTAGTAATCCAGAAAATGAAGTGGCCGCAAGAGAGAAATCACAATTATTACTACAGATTCTAAATAACTTTGATATCGAAGCACAGTTATTAAATATACATATTGGACCATCCGTTACACAGTTTGAGATTCGTCCGGATGTAAATGTTAAGGTATCCAAGATCCTTGGCTTAACAGATAACATTAAGATGCAATTAGCTGCAAGAGATGTTCGTATTGAAGCACCAATTCCAGGCCGCAATGCGGTAGGTATTGAAATACCAAACGTGAAGAGTACGCCAGTTAAGATGCGTGAAATTATCAATGACGTAGGTAGTGATAAATGCACAACCATTACTATTCTTCCTTGGTAAAGACTTACTAGGAAAAACAGTAACATGTCGTTTAGATAAGATGCCACATATGTTGATTGCCGGCGCAACAGGTTCAGGTAAATCGGTATGTATGAACTCTATCATCTGTTCATTGTTATTGCGTACAAAACCAGATGAAGTGAAGATGTTACTAGTCGATCCAAAGAAAGTAGAATTTACACCATATCGTAATATTCCACACTTGATTGGACCAGTTATCAATGATCCAAACAAGGCAAGCAATGCCTTAAAGGTCATTGTACGTATCATGGATGAACGTTATAACATGTTTGCAGCTGCTGGTGTAAGAAACATCGAAGTCTACAACAACATGGTTGAACAACAGGGTGGTAGACCAAATCCAGATGGCTCACCAGCACCTAAGAAGATTCCATATATTGTTGTGATTATCGATGAGTTAGCAGACTTAATGGCAGTCGCTGGTAAAGAAGTTGAACAATCTATTCAACGTATTACACAGTTGGCTCGTGCTGCAGGTATTCACTTAATCGTCGCAACGCAAAGACCATCAGTAGATGTTATTACAGGTATTATTAAGGCAAATATCCCAAGCCGTATTGCATTTGCGGTATCTAGTGGTATGGACTCACGTACAATCCTAGACCATGTAGGTGCAGAACGATTACTTGGTTATGGTGACATGCTATATATGCCAATTGGACAAACAGGTTCGACACGTGTACAGGGTGTATTTGTGACGGATGATGAAGTACAAAGAATTACAAGTTTTGTATCCTCAGAAGCTTCTCCAGTTTATGATGATTCATTTGTACAGTTAGATGGAATCGAATCAGGAGAAGGTGGTATCGTGACAGAAATCAGCGACGATCCACTCTTTAAGGAAATTAAAGAATACGTTATCGAAGCACAAAAAGCTTCAACATCCTTACTACAAAGACGCTTCGGCATCGGTTATAACCGTGCCGCAAGAATGATTGATGCCCTCGAAGAACATGGTATTATCGGACCAGCACAAGGTAGTAAACCTAGAGTATATATCAAAGAATAAAGGTAATTTAAAATAGCGTGGGGTTTTCAAAACACGCAATAAAAACTCATGGATAGATTTTATAAAAGACAATTCCAAAGAGTGGTTCTCTACGGATTGTCTTTTTGTCCTGGAGAGTAAGGATGCATTTATTATTTTCTGTTTACGATTGTATGCTTGAATGTTTGATGTCAATGAGAAGCCAATCCTGTAGTTGAGTGCGTAAATAACACGTGCTCTGAATCTTTCAAAATTACTGAGACCATTTTGATATCATAATAAATTCTCGCATCTTTTGATTAAGACTCTCAACGAGTGCATTAGACTGTTTCCATCTCTGTTGGTCTTTGAAATGAATTGCATATTTCTTCAAACCAATTTCTTTCAATAAATGAATGAACTCGCTATAACATACCAGTCAGATCTTTAAAATACCTAATTAAATCTGTGAGTTCTTCAATACATTCTGGATAAGTAGAGTTTCTATTAAAATATCTATAATCTTCCTTTAACTCATAGGCCTTTTTGAGCATAGGATTAAGATTGAGAAGTGCGTCATAGATCTCGATAGTTCATCTTCTGACGAAAGAAAATGATTATATTTAGGTTCATTATCCAGAAAGCAATCTGTTTCAAGAGGTGGTGAAAAGTGTTTGAGTAGATAGTAAGCAGGACTCTTTAGGAACCTCGGTTCATTAAAGATACACGTAATTTGGTAAAACCATCAGAAAGATGTTTGACTACATGGAAAAGGATCGACGGATATCTTACAGTTTGGAAAGTATTTGAGAGAGACTTGTTTATAGGGTTCACATATCTGTGGTTACATATAAGACACGTTTTCGCTCTTCTAAAGGTATCTTCTCAAGATGAGTTGATAATGTTCGTTTTCTGAACGATCGGGTAATAGTCATTAAGAACGCGAGCATCATTATCTACAAAGAACATAGATATGAACCGCTATGTGTGACTATATTAGAATGAAGCTCATCAATTCCTAGATTAGTTGGTAGAGTTAACCTTGGGACTTGAATGAAACTATCGGCATGGTAGTTGGATAGTGTAACTGAGTGTATTATACCTTTCGGCAACATTCGTAGGATAGATGGTAGATTTTGAAAGTCATGGCAATCTTTATGCCAGCAGCGGCATGTTTGATGAAAATATTCAGGCCCAAAAGGGATTTATCTTCACAAATGTTTCACGAAACAATCCTTACAAGTATAACGTTCACAAGCCCAATGAATAGAAGAAGGTGTATCACCTAAAGGCAGCATTGCAGAAAGCATGAATATAACCCTAGAGACTGCAGGGCCACCAAGCAGTGCGGGCATAGGTTGCGTTATTTCACAGTGTGATATATACAAAAGATGGTCTTCCTTACGTATCGTATCGATTTCCTTGAATTGATCTATGCTGTTAGATTTACGTTTGAGCGATAAAATCATGAATAGCTATATGGCTACCTCCATTTTCTACTTTGATTCTCCGTGACAAGAAGATAATAGCATGGAGGTTTTATTGTACATTTTGTCTCCACATATGAGCACGATGATTTTCGTGCCTCACAAAAGCTGGGTGGCCTATCCTCAACCCTATGAGACTTGAAGTAGCAGAACAAAGACATCAACTATATGGTGTCTTTTCTTTGCGGATTGCATGATAGTTATATACCGTTATAGAGTGTAAAGAGGTAAGGAGATACAATGAAAATCATTCTAATAAACGGAAGTAGTACTCCACTATATGAGCAGATTAAAATGCAATTAAACGAAAAGAAAATATTGTTGGAAATACAGTATCATCAGATGCACACCACTGTCTGTACGACAACCATCCAAAGAACTAGGTAAGCACACTATCCGTCAAAAGCATGTGACGAACTACAGAACGAGAAGGATTTATTGTCATCAGGGCAAGGCTGTAGGTACGTTCATGTTGCAGTCACTGAATCAAGCACCTTTTAAAAAGATGAAAAACAAAAAGAGATAGAAGCTCGCTTTATTTGAAGCATGCAAGATTGCGAAAAACAATCAATTTGAACTAAATCTGAACTAATAGAACTATTCAATTATATTTATGAAGAAGGTACAGAAGATGAATAAAATTGAGATTGAAAACCTAAAGAAAGATTATCAAAAACTTTGCATTAAAGGATGTAAATTTCGATTCCAGAAGGATATGTTACAGGATTTATTGAAGAAATGGTATGGGCAAAAACAACATCCATCAAATCGATATTATCTTTAATCCAATATCAAGGAGAAATTTTATCCATACATGGTGATGAGAAAACCAAGTTGGATAATCAAAAGATTGGTGTGATTATGGATGACTCATTTCTTGCAAAAGATTGGAATATGGAACTCGTCAACCAAGCGATGAAAGTTGGATACGATGCGTGGGATGAGAGTACATACTGGGAGTTTCTAGAAAAATTCCATATTGATAAGAAACTGAAAGTAAAAGAACTATCACGTGGGATGAAGATTAAACTCATGTTATCGATCGCTTTATCTCACAACGCAGAACTCTTAATTCTAGATGAGCCAACAAGTGGACTAGACCCAAGTATGCGTGAAGAATTTGTAGAAGTTATCTCTGACTATATGCAAGATGATAGACACACAGTATTATTCTCTCCACATATTACACAAGATCTTGAAACAATCGCAGATTACATTGTATTTATTGATAATGGAGAAATTGTATTATCTTTAGAAAAAGAAGATTTTATAAACTATTTCATGATTTTAAAATGTGGTTTAGAAAATCAAAATATGCTTAACACAACCGCGATATTAGGACAAAAGAAAACAAAATATAATATCGAATACTTAGTAAAGCGAGATGCATTAATGAGATACCAAATGAATATATGAAGATGAGATTACAATTGATAAGATTATGATTTTATATGGGAGGAAAAACAATAGCAATTAAAGTATTTAGGTTAGATTTATTATCCATTAAAACCATATTTAACGATTAAGAATCGATTATTCTAATAGGACTTGGAACTCTATGGTGTATTATCAAAAATCCAGCTTTGTGTTTAGCTACGGTACAGATGTTTTGCGATATTATTCTCGGGTTATCCTTTTCATGGTAGGCGAAGAATCTGGGACTGATCCTTTATATAAACTCGTTTAGTATCTCTTCAAAAGATGTAGTAAAAAGGTAGATACCTACTAGCAACAGTATCTGTGATTATCATGTTGGTGGTTGGTGTTGTTATAGTAATGTTTATAGGACTTGCACATCCTAGTGCAAGACTCTATAGCTACATTACTACTAGCGGCACCATGCGCAGGGTTAATATCATTAATCATCATTTTTCATTGAGTATCCAACTATTTTAAATATGGATATAAAAAGGAAAAACATTAACAGCAGTGCTGATGTTATTGGTTTGCGATTGGAGCAGTATGTTCTGCTTACTTTAATGAATCTCTAAAATCTATATTACAATTTCTAGTGATAAATCCATTTGTTGCTATGGGAATTATATGTATCATTTTCTTTTGTCATTAGAAGTTTGTTTCCATTAAACTCTCTAATAGACTATACGCAAAAGAGATTTTTAAATGAATGAAAAGTAATTGACAAAAGTAACTGACTAGCATACTATTTCAACATAACAAACCGATGATTGGGAAATCAAACATACAAAAAGGCAACTTCTAGAGAGCGGGGATGGTGGAAACCTGCAGGCATGCGGTATGCAAATGGACCCATGAGGGCTTAAGGAAAGCTTATGCAAGTATTTAAGACGCAATGTCAGCGTTAAAGGACAGAGAATGTGATTGCATTTTCAAAGAGAGAATAGTCAAAAGACTATTAAAAAAGGTGGTACCGCAGGTTAACGCTTGTCCTTTTATGGGCAGGCGTTTTTGTATGTTATGACTGAAAATGCAGAGAGAAGGAGGATATATCACATGAAAAAGTTAGTACAGGTAATTTGTGTTTTATTATGCAGTATGATGATCGGGTGTTCTTTGCCCTCTGCATCAAAAAAGGATGCGAAAAAGTATGTGATCGTAAAGCAATTAGATCACGCATCCATTGATGAAATCGCAGTCGCAATTGAAAATGAATTAAAAGAGTTAGATGAAACAGCAGAAGTAGAAATCTATTCAGGTCAAAACGATCAATCTACATTGATGCAAATTGGCAAGCAAGCAGTAACAGATGGAGCAGATGTTATTATTCCAATTGGTACACTAGCAGCACAAACAATGGTTGTGGCAAGTGAAGATACAGAGATACCAGTGGTTTACGCTACAATTAGTGATCCAGAAGCAGCTTCTTTAACAGGAATTGATAGAGTAACAGGTACATCTGATGCACTTAATACAAAGCAGTTTGTTGATATGATGTTAAAACAAAATCCAAACTTACAGACAGTTGGTTTACTCTATTCAAATTCAGAAGCAAAACTCACAAAAAGCCAATTGCAGAAGTGAAAAGATCTTTAGATGAAAAGAAAATTAAATATATCGAAGCAACCGCAACACAAGTCAAGAAGTAATCGCTGCCGCATCCTCTCTATCGCAAGTAAAGTGGATGCAGTATTTACACCAACAGATAACGTGATTATGTCTTCTGAACTTGCTATCTATGAATCATTTATGAATGCGAATATTCCACATTATGCAGGAGCAGATTCCTTTGTAAGATCAGGTGCATTTGCGACTTGTGGAGTGAATTATACAGATGCTGGTATTAAGACAGCTAAGCTTGCCTACGAAGTATTACAGCCAGGATTTAAAAAGGCAGAAGAATTTATCACACTAGATGGTGGTATTATCACTGTAAATACAGAAGTAGCGGAAAAGTTAGGTGTAAACCCAGATATCTTTCGCAGATTTTGGGCAAGTAGTAACAGTAGAAACAACTGGAAAGTAAGGGATAGTATGCTAAGTATTTTGCAAACTACTTTAGAACTAGGTGCTTTATATGCATTTGTATCAATCGCTTTATTTATTAGTTACCGTCTTTTAGATATCGCTGATTTAACAACAGATGGAAGCTTTGTCCTAGGTATGGCGATATCTGTATCTTGTGCATTTGCTGGTCATCCAATCTTAGGTATCCTATTAGGTATGCTTGCAGGTGGTGCTGCAGGTTATGTTACAGCCTTTTTACAAACTCGTATGGGTGTTCCATCGATTATTTCAGGAATCATTACAAGCACAGGACTATACACAGTTAATCTATTCGTCATGGGATGGTCAAGCCAAATATCACTTTTAAAACAAACAACAGTATTTACAATCCTAAAGAAAACAAATATTGGTGGGAGTTGGTATGCTAGCATATTCGTGATTGTTTTATTAGTAGTCTGTATGATTCTATTACGTTTATTCTTATCAACTAGACTAGGATTATCACTACGTGCAACAGGAGATAATCGTGCGATGGTAACAGCGTCTAGTGTAAATGTCAAAAATATGATTACGCTTGGTCTCGTAATGGCTAATATGCTAGTTGATTGAGTGGAGCACCTGTTGGACAGTTTCAATAAAACAAGCGATATCAATGCTGGTACTGGAATTGTAGTGGTTGGTTTAGCGTGCTTAATCATTGGAGAATCACTAATACATGGTAGAAAATCATTATCACGAAATTTAACAGCTTGTTTTGTTGGTAACGTTGTATATCGAATGATATATGCTGTTATATTGCAGACAAAGATTATCAACGTACAATCATTAAAACTAGTGACAGCTGTGATTGTTGCACTTGCAGTAGCAGCACCGACAATCAAAAAAGAACTTTCTTTTCATATGAGAAAGGGGAAATAACAAATGTTAGATATACAAAATCTTTCCGTTACATTCAATGCAGGAAGTATCGATGAAAAAAATGTACTCATAGATTTGAATTTACATGTGGAAACAGGTGAATTCATTTGTATTATTGGCTCAAATGGAGCAGGTAAATCCACCATTCTGAATACCATTGCTGGTAGTATATCCCCAGATAAAGGTAAGATTCTTCTGGATGATACTGATATCACTTATGTCAAAGAGTATCAACGAGCAAGTTATATTGGACGTTTATTTCAAGACCCACTAAAGGGTACTGCACCCTAATATGACAATTGAAGAAAATCTAGCACTTGCATGTTTAAGTGCAAAGGAAAAGAAATCACCGTTCTCTTGGATTACAAACAAAGAACGTGAACTATTCAAAGAACAGTTAAAAATGCTTGATATGGGACTTGAAGATCGCATGCATACACTGGTAGGGAATCTATCTGGAGGTCAACGCCAAGCTTTAACATTATTAATGGCAACGATTGTACCACCAAAATTATTACTACTAGATGAGCATACAGCTGCACTAGATCCAAAGGCAGCTGCAAAAATCATGAAGCTTACCCAAGAAATTGTTCAAAAGCATCATATTACATGTCTGATGGTAACTCACCAGATGCAGCAAGCCCTAGAAGTTGGTGATCGTACAATCATGATGAATGATGGTCATATTGTAATAGACATCAAAGGCGAGCAAAGAGCAAACATGTCAGTGTATGACTTAATGAACGCTTCCATGCTAAATACAGGAAGTGACCTTGCAGATGATCGTATCTTACTTGTAAAATAAGTATAGATAAAAATAGAAAGTTAATAAGAAAAGACAGCAGGGAGAGAACTCTTTGCTGTTTTAATATTTTCGACAACAAAAGATATAGATATTAAGTTTAATAAATTAGATTACAAACCTATAGTAAAGCAGTGTTCTATAAAAATTTTAGATAATAAGTTAAAAATAGTAATTTCTCAATTGACAAAAAGTTATAACTAGTTTTATTCTTTGAGTAATAAATGTTATAACATATATTCTTAATTGATATAACTAATAATAGATAACATGTAAAAATCAGTCTAATATTCAAAGAAGGGGGGATTCTATGAAAAAGATATGATATACATGCGCATATGGTAAAACAAGTCTCAGGTGAAAGCAATTGGTGTAGAACAACTCATTTCTGATATGGACAAATATGGCATATTAAAAACAGGAATTAGTTCATTGTCGGAATTGATAATCGTGAGCAGAACGATTTGGTTTATGATTCATATTTAAAATATCCAGACAGAATTATTCCGTATGCTTTTTATAAATCCTAAGTCGAAAAGATGCGATTAAAGAATTAGATTTGTGCCTTGGTGAAAGAGGATTTTTGGGAGTTAAATTCCATCCATGAAGCATGGCTATTTCGTCAGATAACACACATCAGATAGATGAAATTTTAACTCATATCGAAAAGTATGGAGTTCATATTCAAGTATATCCAGGGACAAGTCCATTATGTACACCATACGTATGGATTCGCTATGCGAAAAAACATCCAAAATTTACGATTTGTTTTCACACATACTGGATGTAGAGAGTTTGGATATAGTGTCATCAAAGCTGTTCAAGATGTGAAGAATATCTGGCTTGAAACATCAGTTATTTATGAAAGTGATGTTTTGAAGCAAATGAAAGATTGCGTTGGTGCAGATAGAATTGTTTTCGGTACAGACTGGCCTGTATAAACCAGTGCAGTGTGAAATTGAGAAAATATATCATATGGGATTTGATGAGGAAGAATTAGAAAAAGTGTTCTACAAGAATGCTGAATCTTTATGGATACCAAGAAAGGGAGGGGATGAATAATGAAGATTAATGTATGTAGAATTGATGATCGTTTAATCCATGGACAAATTGTAACGAAATGGATTAAAGAGGCAGATGCAAAGTTGATCATAGTATCTGACGACAAAGCAGCAAATGACAAAGCTTTACAAATGATACTCAAAATTGCAGTACCAAGTGGAGTGAAATTAGAGATTCTTAGCAAAGAGAATACGGTTAAACGAATTAACGAAGACAAGACAAACACAAATGTTCTATTGTTGATAAGAAATCCTAAAGAAACAAAAACCTATTAGTTGAGATGGGCCTAGAACTAGACAAAAATAATTGTAGGTAATATTAGTAATTCTAAATCAGTAGTAGGTAGAACAAAGTTATTAGATTATATCTGGGTAGAGCGGATGATGTGGAAGCACTCTAAGTCATTACATAATAAGGGAATCTTGCTCGAGGTAAAAGCAATACCAGAAGAAAAAGCAAAAGACCCAATAGAATTAATTGAAAAATACGTTAAATAAACCAGGAGGATAGAAAGATGTTTATTCAAGCGTTACTAGTAGTGTTAATCGTTGCAGTTGCATTCAATGATAGAGTTTTCTTACATACATTTATGTATAGACCAATCGTAATTGGACCATTAGTAGGATTGGTGTTTGGTAATTTAAATATTGGTTTGCAAGTTGGTGTTGCAGTTGAATTGATGTTCTTAGCAGTTATTTGGGTTGGTACAGCTGTTCCACCAGATGAGACATTATCTGCAGCATTTGCTACATCAATTGCTTGTGCTACAGGATCACCAGAAATTGGTATTGCAACAGCACTTCCAATTTCATTCGTTGGACAAATTTTCCGTCAAACAAAATTCTCTACAGTTTATGAGTGGACAATGAGAAAAGTTGAAAAAGCTGCATCCAAAGCTGATGGAAAAGGTGTCATTTTATGGACAACAATTATTCCAGCAATTATCGAAAGTTTACTATTTGGTATTCCAACATTTATTGGAGTTTACTATGGAGCAGAAGCTGTACAAGCATTTATTAACTTTATCCCACAATGGTTAATTTCAGGTTTAGCAGCTGGAGCAGGTTTATTAGGAGCAGTCGGTGTTGCATTATTGCTTGGTACAGTTAAAGATAAATCCCCATGGCCATATTTCTTAATTGGCTTTGTATTTGCATCTTATTTAGGTGTTAATATGATTGGTATCGCAATTATTGCAGTACATGTGTAGCAATTAACTATTTAGCTGATAAGAATAAAGTAAACAGTGAAGAGGTAGAAGAATTTGAAATTGAACCAGAAGATAATAGCTATCGTGTTTTAACAAAGAAAGATTTATGGAAGACATTCTGGTATGGAATGGCTATCGAATCTGGTAATAGTGCTACTAAACAAGAAGCAAACGGATTCTTACAGGCTATGATTCCTACTCTAGATAAGGTTTATGAAGATCCTGCTGAAAGAGTAGAAGCCTATGAAAGACATTGCGAATTATTCCTAACTGAGGGAAGAGTTGCTGAATTATGTGTAGGTATTTCATGCGCAATGGAAGAAAGAAATGCGATTAAAAAGGATATTGATCCAGAATCAATTAACGCACTTAAAGTTGCATTAATGGGTCCATTAGTTGGTATCGTGACTCATTAATTCATGGAACGATTCGTCCTATTATTGCAGGTTTAGCATGTTCAATGATTACTGCAAGTGGCTTCAATAATCCAACTGGTGCAATTCTCTTCGTAGTCTTAATGACTGCTATTACTTTTGCAATTAGATATCTAGGAATCTTTAAGGGATACGAAGGTGGCTATCATTAGTATCTAAGATGCAGTCAGGTGGATTGTTAAATAGCTTAACAAGATATGCAGGTATTGCAGCGTTTGTAGTATGTGGTGGATTTATTTCTGCATTAGTTTACGTAACATTAAATGTTCAATACGTAAATGGAGATACAATCATTTCCTTACAGAAGACATTAGATGACTTAATTCCAAACTTAATTCCATTGATTTATACAATGATTATGTATTGGTTAATCAATAAGAAGAAAATCAATATCGTGCTATTAATGTTTATCACAATTTTGATTGGTGTTGCAGGTGTTGCACTTGGAATTTTAGCTTAGTTGAGGTAGTTGAATATGATAATTGATATTCATGCTCATCTAGATCGAGATCCAATTAGTAAAACTTATCTAATCGAGAGCAATTTGAAGACATGGAAAAGAATAAAATTACGAAGAGAGTAATTTCTACTTTCTATGGTCGATCAATTTCTGATGCAAATGATGAAATTGCAAAATTGGTTGATTTATATCCTGATAAATATATTGGTTGTGCAGTAATTAATCCTAAATTAGATGATTCGGTTGATGAAGTAATTAGGATTTCCAAAATGCCCGCAATTTAAAATGATAGAGTTTGATTCTTTGGAACATGGATATCGACCTGAAAATTCCAATATAATATTGATCCAATCTTACAGATAGTGAGGAAAATAATTTAATTGTTAGCAGTTTACTGGTGCTGGGCTTTACACGATGCCAGACCAGTGGGCATTTTATTCCAGAAGATTTAAAAATATAAAATTCATCTTAGAGCATTTGGCAGGTGAAGATTTTTAGATATGGAACTGTAGATTTAATGAAAGAGGAATCTAATCTATTGATGGAAACATCATATGAGACAGAGATTCCGGCTTTACATAAAATTTTCGATAGCGTCGAAGTTGAAAGGTTACTCTACGGTTCTAATTATCCTGATAACTTTACTGAAATATCTCTAATGAAGTTTGACAGCCTAAATCTCAGCCAAGAAGATTTAGAGAAAAATTATGTATAAAGAAATGCACAGAAGTTATTAGACATTTCAAAGGAAGGTGAAAATTTATGAATGATTTAGTCAATTGCTTACCTTTGGAAGCAAAGAAGAAATTTAGTGATATTGAAGATGGAACTGTTTTAGGAGCAAGCAACCATATTAGAATGATTGCAGAAATGTTTGTCACAATTAGTGATGAAATAGAGGATAGAGCAGAAGCATCTAATCTAATTAAAAAGTAAGACCATTTTAAAAATACAAGAGGATTATCTAGCTACGCTATTGTTAATGCTCTAAAATAAAATTGAGCAGTATTGTGAAGAGTCTGATGAAACAAGATATTCTGAAAAATATATGTAAAGCATTACTTTGATGAAAGCTGTTGAAATATCTAAGAAAAATAACAGAATATAGTGTGAATTTATTAGAAGATTGAAAACAATTATTGCTTTTGACTACTCAAGTACTGTAGAAAAAACTTTACGAGAACTAAGACACGAAGTGCAGTTATAATACCCGAATCGAGAGTAATTAACGGTGGTTATAATTTTGTAAAACCGTGTCTGGACAGAGGATACAAAGTACGGTTTATCCCAGATGCAAGCATGCTTACTGTTCTGCGAACAGTTGATGCAGTGATAATTGGTGCAGAAACATTCTATCCTGATGGTACAGCATTTAATACTGCTGGATCTGATATTTTAGCAGTATTATGCAAGGAATATGATATCCATATTATGTACTTACACCTATGCTGAAGGTAGATAATAGAGCTTTATATGGAAAATTCAAAAAAGAAATCATCCGTGACGAAAAAGATACTTTAGCTAAAAACTGGCCGACTGAATTAGCTGAAAAAGTTGATTTTAAAGTTATTGAATTAGTTCCGATTAGACCAGATAAGATTACAAAGCATGTTACTGAACATGGCATCGTGAGTCCTTGTGATCTTAATTATTATTTATGTAAAGAAGGTGTTTAGTTATGCTAGATAACAAAAAATTTCCTTTATCATTGGTGATGATTCAGCCTCCAGCAATGCCTGGTAGTTATAAAAACAATGGTAAGGATTTAGAAGCAATTGAGAAATATGTTTATGAAGAAGCTGAAATGATATACAAACAAGGCTTTGATGGATTTATACTCCAAAACATGCATGACGGTCCAGTAGCACAAACTGCTAGACCAGAAACAATTGCATTTATGACACGCTTAGGACTAATGCTAAAAAGGGAATTCCCTACAATGGTATTGGGTATACTTGTAAACTGGGATGGTGTAGCTTCCTTGGCTGTTGCAGAAGCTGTTAATGCAGATTTTGTTCGTGTTGAACACTTATATTCTGGTGTATCGATTGATACTTTGGGATTCCATCAAGGACAGTGCTCAGATATATTGATGATGAAAAAGAGACTAGGATCATCTATTCCGATTTATGCAGATGTTATGGAAGTGAATGCAAATTATCTTGTTAGTGAATCCAAAGTGGAAGCAGCTAAAAAGATGATGCGATATGCATACCCAGATGGATTATTCATTAGTGGTAAAAATACAGAAGAAAGTCTAGAAATCATTAAGGAAATTCGAAAAACTTTACCAGATGTACCGGTATTTCTCGGTGGAGGAGCTACCGGAGAAAATATTGGTGAATTATTAAAATATTATGACGGAGTTTCCGTAGCTACTTGGGTAAAAAATGGAAATATGGAAAATCCAATTGACCCAGAGCGTGCGCAGACTTTCTTGGAACAATGCAGAATGGCTTCGGAATGGCGTAGGAGAACAGAGAAATGATTGGTATTATTATTGTTACCCATTCAAATTTTTGCTGAGGGTATTAAAAATTCAGTTGAAATGATTGCAGGAAAGCAAGATAACTTTTATACAGCACCTAATCTTGAGAATGGAGAAGATATAGAAGATTTAAAAGAAATCGATATTCAAAAACTGAAGAATATACTTCAAAGGGTCTTGATGTAATTTGATGTAACAGACTTGAAAGGAGCAACACCATTTAACGCTTGCTTTATATGTATCGACACAAATTTGGGGTCCTGTTGTGAGCTGGATTATGTCTCACACAATATTATTAGAATTAGTCCTTACTAGAGATACAATGGAAATAGAAGACTTATCAAGTTATGTAAGATATGTTATAACAAATGCGAAGGAGAGCATTCAAGTCATTGATGTAAATGAGTTGATGTAATTAGCAATGATGGAAACTCAAAGTAAAAACAACCTCTATATTTAGATGTATATAATGATATTCTAAACAAAATTGATACATCAGTTTATAAACCTGGCATGGTTTTACCTTCTGAGCAAGATTTACAAAAACAATATAATGTATCCCGTATAACAGTAAGAAGGGCATTATCGGATTTAGTCCATGATGGACTATTAGAACGTACCAGGGTAGAAGGGACAGTTATTCTGCCAAAGAAGAATAAAGAGGATCTATATGAATTATCCGGATTTACCGAGGATGCCAAACGTAACGGAGATATTCCAACGTCAGTAATTATCAAACTGGATGAAATAAAATGTCCATCAGATATCGCAAGGTTTCTACAAATTGATGAGCATGAGAAAGTATATTATCTAAAACGTCTTCGACTTATCAATGGTAGAATTTCAGGAATTTTCGAAACATATATCTCTCAAAGATTTCCATTTAAAATCAGTGCAAATGATTTTAATGAAAAAACGTCCTTATACTGATTTCTATAAAGAGAACGGTGTAATAATTGCTGATGCAGTTGAAACACTAGAATCAATCATGGCTACACCAGAGCTTAAAAGAGAAATGTTTATCGAGAGTGATATGCCAATCTTCTATCGTGCGAGAATAACATATGATAACAATTCAAAGCCAATAGAATATTCAAAGAATTACTATAAGGCCAATGGATATAAGTATGTTGTTCATCTCCATAGAAAAATGCAGCTGTATCAAAAATAGTATTGAATAAGCTTACAGCGATTGGAGAATGATTAATCTTCCAATCGCTTTTGATATTTCTAGTGTAACTTTTGAAAATTCTTATGAAAAGATTTATAAAAATAAGCATAAATAGGGAGAAATACGAGTCCTTATCGGTGTTTTCACATTGAATTCAAAAATACTTTATAACTATAATTTTTAATAGAGTTTTAAAAATATAGGGACATACAATGGCAGAGATAAAAAGAGCAACAACGTGACGAATTGCATCGAGTAATTTGGGCTATTGTGGATGAGTTGCGCGGTAGTGTTGTTTTGCCAAAAAGAAAGAAAAGATGCTGTAATTCCCTTTTCGACAACTCTGACTATCATAAACCAAACGCCTAATTTGTGCTAAAATAATGCAGTAGTTATGTACATTCAGAGCCAAGGAGACGATGATATGACATTTGCAGAAAATATTAAACAGACGAGGCAACGCCTATTCTACTCACAAGAGGTATTTGCAAAAGAACTTAATGTGAATTTAACAACGGTAAGCCGTTGGGAGACAGGAAAAAGCAAACCCAATATGTCTACCATGCGACAAATAAAAGAATTTTGTACCAAATATAATGCTGACTACGAACCGCTTGAGAGTAGTTGACTTGCTTTTGAGCAAGAGAAATAAAGAAGGAATAGGAGAATTGTTATGCCAAGTAGAATCCCCGGCGAGGGCAAGTACAATTTTATAGATTTGTTTGCAGGAGCTGGTGGGCTGTCTGAAGGATTTATTCAAGCAGGTTTCAATCCTATTGCTCATGTAGAAATGAATCCGTTTGCGGCTCAAACACTGGTCACAAGAAGTTCCTATTATTATCTAAAGCAAGCTAAGCAGTTGGACATTTATTATCAATACTTGCGTGGGGAGATGACACAAGAAGAGTTTTTGCAGAAGATTCCTAAACGTATTAAGAAAACCGTGATATGCGAGACAATGTCAGATACCACTCTCCCTGGCATTTTTAAGACAATAGACGGAATTATGAAAATCCGAAACATTCAAAGTGTAGATGTGGTAATTGGTGGGCCTCCTTGCCAATCATATTCTCTTGTTGGACGCGCACAGAGTAGTCACATGAATCATCCTATGTCCGAAGATCCAAGAAACGAGCTATATAAACTGTACGCGAGAGTTTTGAAGCGTTATCAACCCAGAATGTTTGTTTTTGAAAATGTAATGGGTATCTCATCGGCAAACGAGGGAGCAACCTTTAAGAATTTGACAAAGTATCTTCGCAGAGTTGGCTATGAGATTGAGTGGCGTGAACAAAATTCTAAGCATTTCGGGGTTTTGCAGAATCGTCGTCGAATGATAATTATTGGTTGGCTAAAAAACAGCGGTATGGCATATCCGGATTTTTTGAAAAAGGAAAGCTCGTTTACTGTGAACGATTTACTGGCTGATCTTCCCAAATTGAAGCCAGGTCTTGGAGCATCCGAATACAAAACTAAAACATGGAGCAAGTGTGTATCTGATACAGAAGTTAGGACAGTGGATGATGTTCTCACGCTTCATAAGAGCCGTCCTAATAAAGACCGTGATATTGAAATATACAAACGGGCAATAGATCTATGGAATGATGGACACAGGCGCCTTAATTACAACGACTTGCCTGAAGAATTAAAAACGCACAAGAATAGACATTCCTTTGTAGATCGCTTTAAGGTTGTTGAGGGTGATGAGTCCTGTTGTCACACTGTGCTTGCACATCTTTCAAAGGATGGACACTATTTTATTCATCCTGATATAGAACAGCACCGTTCCATTACCGTGCGTGAAGCTGCTCGTATCCAATCATTCCCTGATAGTTATTTTTTTGAAGGCCCAAGAACAGCGCAATTTGTTCAAGTCGGTAATGCAGTTCCTCCACTTATGGCAAAAGGGATAGCGTTGGGGATAGCTGAACAATTGGAACACAGATAGGGGTGATGATGGAGGGCAATTTGCTTTTAGAACAATACGGAAAATTCAAAAAAGCGGAATTGGAGGAATCTCCGTTTCGATGCTTGTTGAACACGAAAATTGAGATCAATCCCCATCAGATCAATGCGTTTTGTGCTGCAATTCAAGCTCTAAAAACAGGCGGTATTGTCCTTGCTGACGAAGTTGGTCTTGGTAAAACTATAGAAGCAGGTCTTACACTAAAGTATGTTTTGGATTCGGGAGCAAAGCGAGTTTTAATTGCACTTCCGGCAACCCTCCGCAAACAATGGGAAGTTGAACTTGAAGAGAAATTAGTCTCAAGGCAACAATATTAGATCGTCTTACGGTGGAGAGTAATTTGAACTTTTTGGAAGTCTTGCTTTGGAAAAACAGAGATAAGGTCAGAAATTGTAATTACTTCATGACTATTCTTCAAAATTGATCAGTGATTTCTAATGTGAAGTGGGATTTCATTATCATTGATGAGGCTCTATAACCTACGCAATGTCACGGAACGAAAAGAGCAAAACGACTGTAGTGAGCTCAAAAAGGTATTCCCAAAAATATTGCTACATGCCACGCTGTTGCAGAACTCGCTCTCTCGATCTTCTTATGGACTAATTCGTCTCATTGATCCCCGAATTTTTGGGAGCGAGAAGGTAGCTTTAACAAAGATTTATTGAGGGTCAAGATTATACAGAATTAAAAGAGAACTTATCCCGGTTCTATACCGAACACTTCGACGGGATGTTGGAAAATATATGGACTTCAAAAGAGGGAATGTAGAACGATTGACTTCGTGCTTTCTCCTGATGAAGTTGAACTATGCACGAGAGTAAATAACTTCTGAAAAGGGACGTCCATACTGATTCCTAACGCAAATAAGGGACTTATAGTATTGGTCATCCGTAAGTTACTTGCCTCATCGAGCTATGCTCTGATTGAAACATTTGAGGTATTAAAGAATAGACTTCAAAAGTTATATGAGGGTACAAAGTCAGAAATGCCCAAGATGGGTTGATCTATTCTGGGATTTTGTAGAGGATGAAATTGACGAATCAGGTTTTGAAGAAATTGATGATGATGACACATTGTTTCAAAAACAGCAGATCCAGGCGGAAATGGACGAGGTTGATGTAATCATCGAGACAACAAGTCGCATTCAAAGCAATGCGAAGATTAAAGCTTTGAAAACCGCGATTCATACAGCTTTTGATTATCAAGGAAAGCAGAATATTCCTCAAAAAGGTTGTTGTATTCACGGAATCAAAGCGAACTCAAAAATACATTGCCACCGAGTTACGCAAAGACAGATTCGAGGAAGATGATATTCTGTTGTTTAATGGCGACTTTAATGATGCTATGACAAAAGAATTATACCGTGCATGGCAGGTAAAGAATTTTGGTAAGACGAACTATGGTCGTAGTGTTGAGTATAAACACGCTATTGTCGATTACTTCAAGGAACACTCCAAAATTCTCATCGTAACAGATGCCGGTTCAGAAGGTTTGAACTTACAGTTTTGCAACACTGTTATAAACTACGATCTCCCTTGGAACCCGCAGAAAATTGAGCAAAGAATTGGTCGTTGCCATCGTTATGGGCAAAAATATGATGTTGTTGCTATCAACCTTCTGAACACAGGTAACGAAGCAGATCGCCGTGTTTACGAAATTCTTCCAAGAAGTTTGAACTATTTGATGGCGTATTTGGTGCCTCGATATTGCTCTTGGTGCTTTAGAATCGGGAACAAGTTTTGAAAAAACAATTCTTAATATTTATCAGAATTGTGGAACAGGGGCAGAATTCAAAAGCATTTGATAGATTAGATAGACAACTTGATGCAAAACGCAACAAGAAAGCTGTTCAACTCCATTCTATTTTGATGACAGAAAGCGATGCAGCAAAGGACGTTGCTTTGGAAAAAACAAAGAACGATATTGATCGGTATTTACAACAAGTCGATTTTTGGTCTCTAGGTGGCAGAACCTGATCTGAAGGCAACTTGAGCTACTGGAAAATTGATAACTGGGTGAAAAACTTTTCGGTTCACATGGGACATTGTTTGTTGGTGCATTTTGTACCTCCAATAATGAGATGATTTTCCCGTTCTTCTTCTTTGCGATGAGCAAGGGAGAGATATCGACTTTTACGGAAGATGATATTATTCAGGCACTTGAGACTGTGGATGACGATGATGTCAGATACTTCAAACCTACTGACGAAGAGATGGCTTCATACAGGAGTATTTATGACACTAGTTCGAGAAATGTTATCTAAGTATCAGGAGACATCCAAGCCGGTGATGGAGCATAACAAACGTAAAGGTGGAAAACTGGGCTGATATTCAAAGAGAACAGTTGAATATCCAGATCATAGGAGATGAATGCAGAAGTTGATGGTGTTGTCTGCTGAAGCGTC
>BNJS01001137.1_pt1 | contig 83389 bp, 85 predicted proteins | sample 8540461 | NCBI WGS metagenome assembly BNJS01 (sample SAMD00202454, study PRJDB9452) | human saliva metagenome | isolation source: human saliva | place: Japan
CCCCGCATCGCCGGAGTCTAAGACAGTTCTTGTTCTACCGCGTTAATAGAAATGAACGCAGCTCCTCTAAACGTGCGAGAGCACGATGGAGACTTGGGCTGTTCTGAGCCGCTGTTCGAACATCCCAGTACTTCTCTGCAAAATCATTAATTCTCGGGGCGTATAGGGGGCCTGTGGTTCCGTCAGGGCGGACTACATCATTGCGAATATTTACACTACGTGATTTTATGCACAGAGAAAGAAGGTGTCGTTTAGCGTGCGTTAAAGTTTCCGTGTCGGCGGGTATCTTGTTTACGGGAACTTTAAAGTACTGAGAAAACGATTGAGCGTCAGCCATAAGCCACCCCTCGCTCATGGGATGTACTATGCGAAGAAGGAATGCTGGATTTGGTGGCGTCGATGACATGAGTTTTCTGTACAGTTCGACTGGACATGCTGTATCGGAATCGCGGAAAACTACCCAAGGATTCCATGGTCCGGTCTTTGCTAGTTTAGGGACCAGTTTGTCGACGTTGCCCGAGCCGCTTTTCGACAGGGCTTGCTGGATGCGTAGACCGGAATGGCTGACTATTTTTTTAGCCATCTCCTGGTCTGAGGCGCCCTCAAATACTATGCTGACGTAGGGAGTGCTCATGTTCATGAAACCTTCATCGGCTGGAGGAGTCGATGAGGCCCTGCAATTCATGTGGTGCAATGAGTTGGTGGATGACGTCCGAGGTGGGCAGTCCAAGCTCAATGTTGTCCATAGGGTGATCGAGATCTGAGAGGAGGTCGGCGGTTGTGCCATCGTCAGTCACCCTTAGAATAAGTATCTCTCTCGGGCTGATCCCTTCTTCGTCGAGCAGTTCGGGAGCGTGGGTGGATAAAACAATCTGAAGGTCGTTGGAGCGCTGTGCTGTGGCGAACATTGAAGGCAGAACCTTGACGATGGCTGAGTTAAGTGATAATTCGGGCTCCTCTAAGAGAAGAACGCCGGCGTTGCTCGGTGCCTTGATGATGGTCCAGAGAAGGCCGATAAGTCGTAAGGTTCCGTCGGAGAAATCCGTTTCATACTGAGTTGAGGGGTGGAACGCCAGTTCCTGTAGCCGGCTTTGAGGTGCGGGGTGCCTGAAGGGTCCACTTCGATCTCAAGAGACTCGAACTCGGGGACGGCTGCTTGTAGAGCTCGTTGCATCCGCCTCATCCGTGCGTCCCTTGTGCGTTTGGGGGTGGCGTTCATCTGGGCGATGAAGTCCTCCCGAAAGGGTCTTGGGGTGTGGCGTTGATTCGCCCTGGATCTCGAATGATCTGTGGAACTAAATGAAAATACTGGACTTTGCTGAAGTAGTCAGCTATGTCGCGGAAATCCTGGTTTGCTGCGATCTGCTCAAGGTGTGTTTGTGTGAGGCGCTCTTTATCTGACTCATCCATTGAGTCGGGGCGCTTAAGGATTGTCTTCCCGTTTTGTTCGACAAGTTCTTGGTCGACGATTGGTCGATTGAGGCCCCCCGATTCCCCCTTGATGGATAAGCGGTACCTCCAGGATGTATCACCGTCGATAAGATCGACGTCAATGATGAAACCTTCCTTTCCGAAAATTCCGGGAGAACAGGCTGCGTACTTTGCTGAGGCCACCTCGGCTGGAAATTGCGCTGGCGAGACCTCCTCCGGGTGCGGCAACTTCTCCTAGGAATCGGAAGAGATCGAGTAGGTTGGATTTTCCAGCAGCGTTGGGGCCGACGATGAAAAGTCTGCGTTCAAGGTTGAAGTCTATTGTTTTAAAGTTTCGCCAGTTGTTGGCGGAAATGTGGGTTATCTTCACGGAAGATTTGCTCCCATCGAGTGAATACTGTCTACAAGGGCCTCAGGTAGTCTATCGCTTCAACTTCGTTTTTGCTAGATTGTGCTAGATTGCTTTCTTCTCCTATGGTGTCCCCATGAACGACGTCGACGCCCACGAGCTCGTCACCGCAACCGCCCGCTCAGCCCGTGCGGCGCAACGGAGCCTGGCCAGGGCCCCGCGCGCCGTCAAGGATGCCGCCCTGGAGGCCATGGCCCGCAGCCTCACCGATCACGGCGAAGCGATCCTCGCGGCCAACGCCACCGACCTGGAGCGCGGACGCCAGGCAGGAATGAAGGCCGGTCTCCTCGACCGCCTGGCCCTGGACCCCGGCCGCCTGTCGGCCATCGCCGACTCCCTGCACGAGGTGGCCGCCCTGCCCGACCCCGTGGGCCAGGTCGTTGACGGCTCGGTCATGCCCAACGGGCTGCGAGTGCGTCGGTGCGGGTGCCACTGGGCGTCGTCGGCATGATCTACGAGGCCCGTCCCAACGTCACCGTCGACACCGCCGCCCTCGCCGTCAAGTCCGGCAACGCCATCGTCCTGCGCGGGGGCAGTGCCGCCCAGGACTCCAACGCCGCCATCGTCGCGGCCCTGCGCAGCGCCCTGGAGGGACAGGCACTGCCAGCAGACCTTGTGACGAGCGTCGATGCCGCCGGTCGGGACGGTGCCCGCGCCCTCATGCGCGCCCACGGCCTGGTCGACGCCCTGGTGCCGCGGGGCGGGGCCGGACTCATCCGCACCGTCGTCGAGCAGTCCACCGTCCCTGTCATCGAGACCGGATCGGGAAACTGCCACGTCTACGTCGACGCCAGCGCCGACCTCGAGACAGCGGTGGACATCATCGTCAACGCCAAGACCCAGCGCGTCGGCGTGTGCAACGCCGCCGAGACGCTCCTGGTCCATGCCGACGTCGCCGCCGCCTACCTTCCGGCCGCCGCCCGCGCCCTGTGGGACAAGGAGACCGTCCTGCACGTCGACTCCACTGCTCACCGGATCCTGACCGAGGCGGCGACGTCCGATGGGCGTGATGACCTCCTGACCGAGGCCACCGAGGCCGACTGGGACACCGAGTACGGCTCGCTGGACCTGGCCGTGCGCGTCGTCGGGAGCCTGGAGGAGGCCATCGACCACATCCGCGCCCACACCACCGGGCACACCGAGGCGGTCCTCGCCCAGGACGTGAGTGTCATCAACCGCTTCATCGCGGGCATGGACTCGGCGGCCGTCATGGTCAACGCCTCAACCCGCTTCACCGATGGCGGACAGCTGGGGCTCGGGGCGGAGCTGGGCATCTCCACCCAGAAGCTTCACGCCCGCGGCCCCATGGGCTTGAGCGAGCTGACGACGACGACCTGGATCGTCGAGGGCGACGGCCACATCCGCCCCTGAGTCGCCGCACCTATGAGCGACGCCGGGACGCCCAGGAGTCGCGCTGATTCTGACAAGCGTGTGGATCAATTCTGTGACTCCCCAGTGCTATGGTCCGATGTTTCGTCATCTCATTCGTGTTACGGTCGACGAAAGTCTGGTGGGTCCAGGAGGGCCAGGCCAGGGAGAAGGGGGCACTGGAGTGGCGAGTCTGCTACATCGTTTCGGTCGCGGTCGCGTCGTTGCCACCGCGGTCGTCGTGGTGACAGCGGGCCTTCTGCTCACGGTCACCCGCATGGTGTTCTCCCACCCCGCCGAGTCCGCGAAGGAGCCGGGAATCGTCCTGACGGCAACCCCACGGGTCACGTCCTCCCAGTCCTCGACCACGGCGACGCCGAGCCGCAGCGCCGGCGGTGCCAGCAGTACCCAGCACGAGCCAGACAGCTCCGAAGCGGGATCCGCAGCCTCATCGGGCTCCTCGACGCAGGGCCATGCGCCTCAGGCGGTGGACCCCGACCCGCCTGTCGCCGTCAACCATGGCGATCGTCAGCCGGCGCCGGCCGTCCCTGCTGCCCCGGCCGGCCCCGCCGCTCCGGCCGCCACCGGACGGTCCGATGACTCCCACACTGAGGTCGACGCTGATGACGACAGGAAGCCGGCGAACAACGGCCTAAGAGAAGCCGATGACGACGACCGCGACATCGATGACTGAATGGACGACCGACGAGATGGCTGACACAGCGGTCACGGGCCGGTTCCCGGCGACGCAGGCGTTGCGGATCAGGTGAGTCGGTAACCCATGCCGCGCACGGTCTCCACCCGCTGCCTGCCCAGCTTGTTGCGCAGGTAGGAGACGTAGACCTCCACCACGTTGGAACCGGGGTCGAAGTCCAGCCCCCATACGGAGCTCAGGAGCTGCTCGCGGCTGAGGACCTGACCGGGGTGGCGCATGAAGGCCTCGGCCAGCGCGAACTCCCTGGCCGAGAGCTCCACGGTTCGTCCCTCCAACGTCAGGGTCCGGGTGCGCAGGTCCAGAACCATATCGCGGTGGGTCAGCCGCATCTGGTCGGGGCCGGTGGTATCCGGGCGCAGCCGTACCCGAATACGGGCCAGGAGCTCCTCGAAGGAGAAGGGCTTGGGCATGTAGTCGTCGGCACCGCCCTCCAGGCCGGCGACGCGGTCGGCCACTGAGGAACGCGCCGTGAGCATGATGACCGGCACTCCCACTCCTTGGCCGCGCAGCTGCTGGAGCACCTCGAAGCCATCGATATCGGGCAGGCCCACATCCAGGATGATGAGGTCGAAGCTCTCCTGGACCGCGAGGGCCACGGCCTGCCTGCCTGCGGCGGTGGTGTGCGTGGTGAAGCCGGCCGCCTTGAGCCCCTTGGTGAGGAAGGCGACGATGCGGGGCTCGTCCTCAACGATGAGGATGCTGCTCATGGTGAGTGACTCCTTTGGGAGGCTGTCGGAGGCTGATCAGGGCTTGACGCCCCGGCAGGTGCGAGGGCACCGTCTCGGGAGGAGGACTGCGGAATGGAGGTCTTCAGAGGGACCACCATGGTGAACACCGAGCCGCGGCCCACCTCAGAGCGTATGTCCAGTCGTCCGCCGTGCGCTGCGACGATCGTCTCGACGATGCTGAGCCCCAGTCCTGTTCCTGAGGCGATCTCCTGAGCCCCGGTGGTGCGTTTGAACCGTTGGCGCACCAGGTCGATGTCCTCAGGGGCGATCCCGATGCCCTCGTCTCGCACCCACATCAGCAGGTGGCCGTCGCGAACGGCCGAACCCAGGGACACGGTGCTGCAGTGCTCGGAGTACTTCACCGCGTTGGCCACCAGCTGGAGCCAGGCCTGGGTGACTCGAGTGGGGTCGATCATGGCCCGGGTGAAGGCCGTCGACTCCATCTTCCAGCGGCGCTCGCCCAGGGCCAGGGACTTGTCGAAGACCAGCTCGGTCAGCTCGGCGACATCAGTGTCCAACGGTGTGACGAAGTCGCTCTGGATGCTCTTGGCCAGCAGGATCAAGTCGCTCACGAGCATCCCCATCCGGTCGAGCTCGTCCATGGCCAGCAGCTGGGTCTGGCGCACGTCCTCGGGGTCTGCCGGGTCGGTGAGCTCGAGGTGCCCGCGGACCACGGCGATCGGGGTGCGCAGCTCGTGGCCGACGTCGTCGAGCAGGTTGCGCTGGGCCTCCACCGAGGTCTGCACCCGGTCGAGCATCCGGTTGACGGCCTCGGCCAGGGCCGTCAGATCGTCCCGGCCCTTGACCGGCACCCGGGTGGTCAGGTCGTCCTCGCCGATGGACTCGGTGGCACGGCGCAGCTGCTCGATGGGGCGAAGGAGCCGCTCGACGGCGAACCAGGCCAGACCTGTCACCAGGGCGACGGTGAACACGGCCGCCGCTGCGTAGAAGGCCATGGTGCGTCGGAGCTGGGACTCGGCGACCTTGAGGTCGATGACGTGCACGAGCGCGCCGTGCTGGGACCCGCCCTGCAGCGGGACGATGAGGACCCGGTAGCTCGATGCGGGGGTGCGCACCGTCTCGATGACGGACTCCGAGGCGGCGGCCTGGGATGTCACCCGTGTGAGCAGCTCCTTGTCCTCCTCGGGGCGGAAGGAGACATTGTCCGAGGAGACCCAGGTCAGCTCCATGCCGGCGTCGGTGCCCACGAAGCCGAGCTCGGCCTCACCGCGCCCTTCGGCGGTGCGCTGGATATGGGTGCGAAGAACCGCGGAGACGTCCTCCAGGGGCCGACCGCTGGAGGGGTCCTGCCGTTCGGTGGCCAGCTGGCGGATCCGGTCACGGCTGTGCTCGAGCCGGTTGGTGGCATCGGCCGACACGCTGGAGAGCCCCAGTGCCCACACGATCGCCCCACACATGACCAGAGCGATGCTGGCCACCAGCACGATCGCCCACATGACACGGGTGCCGATGGTGACGGTACGAGTGGGCAGCGGTAAGGTCACGTCGCCATTGTGCCCGGATCCGCCGGGCTCCGCCCGATGGATCCGGGCACGGGCGGAGCCGGAGACTGCCCGACTCAGCGCCCTACTCCCGCGTAGGTCCACCCGGCCTCGCGCCAGGCCACCGGGTCCAGCGCGTTACGTCCGTCAATGATGACGCGCTCGGCGACGCCATCGGCGGCATCGGCGGGATCGAGCGCCCACGAACTGGTCCCACTCGGTCAGCAGCAGGACGAGCTCGGCTCCCCTGAGCGCGGCGCGGGGGTCGTCCTCCAAGGTGAGGTGGGGGTGGGAGCGGGCCACGACGGGCAGGGGCCTGCGGGTCGCAGACCGTGACCTCCGCCCCGAGGTCGGCCAGACGGGAGGCGACATCCAGGGCGGGCGAGTCGCGCACGTCGTCACTCAGCGGCTTGAAGGCCGCCCCCAGGATGGTGATCGACCGACCGGACAGCTCACCGCCCACGTGGGTGCGGGCCAGCTCGACGATCCGATCGCGCTGCTCGCGGTTGATGGAGTCGACCCGGCCCAGCAGGTCCGCCAGGTGCACGGCGCCGTGAAGGTCGGCACTGGCCTGCAGCGCCCGGATGTCCTTGGGAAGGCAGCCTCCGCCGAAGCCGACGCCGGCCTGGAGGAAGCGCCTGCCGATGCGCGGGTCGTGGCCGATGGCGTCGGCCAGGACGGTGACGTCGGCCCCGGCCGTGTCACACAGGTGGGCCATGGCGTTGATGAAGCTGATCTTGGTGGCCAGGAAGGAGTTCGCCGCGGTCTTGACCAGCTCGGCGGTGGGGTAGTCGGTGACGATCCGGGGATGCCCTCCTCCAGCAGGTCCTGGTAGACGGCGTCGAGCGCGGTCTGGGCCTCCTGGGCGTCACGGGGATCGGCGGGAACCCCGTAGACGATGCGGTCGGGGTGGAGGGTGTCGGCCACGGCGAAGCCCTCGCGCAGGAACTCGGGGTTCCACAGCACCAGGGCACGACCGGCCAGGCGCTCGGCCACCTGCTGGGCGGTGCCCACCGGAACGGTCGACTTGCCCACCACCAGGTTGCGCCCGCCCTCGGGCAGGGGCGTCGTGAAGCATGTCGACCACGCTCCACAGCTGGCTCAGGTCAGCCTCCCCGCCTGTGGCGGACTGCGGGGTCCCCACAGCGATGAAGTGGACGTCGGCCTCGGCCAGCTCGGCCGGTGTCGGCGTTGAGGTGAAGCGCAGGTCGCCCTGCTGAGCCCCTGTGACCAGCAGCTCGGGCAGCCCCGGCTCATAGAAGGGGGCGCGGCCCTGAGCGAGGGCCTCGACCTGCTCGGGACGGGTGTCGATCCCCAGGACGTGGTGTCCCAGGTGGGCCATGGCGGCGGCGTGGACGGCACCGAGGTATCCACAGCCGATGACGGTGAGCTTGAGAGGGGTCATGAGTTGTTCCAATCGTTGGTGAGGTCCAGGGGCATGAAGGGGGAGGCGTCCCCCAGGCAGTGGCGCACCCAGACGGGCAGCCAGTGGTGGGCAGCGGGACGGAAGGCGTGGACGAAGACGAGCCGCAGTGCCGAGGATCGGTAGTAGGTCTCCAGACGCTGCGCCGTCATGGGCAGCGTGCGGGCCAGGTCATCGAGTAGTCCGCGGACCCGGGCGTGAGTCTCAGGGCCGAGCCGGCCGCGAACTGCCATGAGATCCGCGTGGGCCCAGAGGTTGCCCAGATCGAGGGCCGCCTCAGCCATGGCCGCGGTATCCAGGTCGAGCAGGGACAGGTCGGTCCCGTCCCACAGGAGCTGGCCGTCGTGGAGGTCGCGGTGGGTGATGACGTGCACCCCGCTGCCCTCCCTCAGGCTCAGGCAGGTGTCCACCACCTGCTCGTGCAGAAGATCCTGCTGGTCGATGACGCCGTAGCGTTGGGCGGAGGCGAGCCAACGTCGCAGCACCTCGGCCTCCTGACGCGGCCCGTGGAGGGGCAGGTCCGCCTCGCCGTCGCCCAGGCGCGACCAGGAGTCCCTGAGTCGCTGCCACCCGGGCAGGCCGGCGTCACCGAGCTCGTCGAGGCTGCGGCCGGGCAGCAGCTCGAGGTCGACGACATCGTCTCCGTTGCCCAGGATCCTGGGGGTGCGCAGGCCGGTGACCCGCAGCACCGAGGCGGCGGTCGTGTGCGCCCGCACCAGGGAGGCGGCCTTGTGGGGCCGCACGATCTTGCGGACCCGGGAGGCCTCCATCACGACGGCGCGGCGGCCGGCGCGGTGGACGACGAGCGCCCCGGTCAGCTGCGTGGACAGGGCCGGCAGAGGCCGGGTCGCCGGCGTAGGGCAGCAGGTCGGGGGTGCTCCCGACGGTGACGTGCCCGGCACGTAGACGGCCCTGGCCATCGACGCACTCGATGCTCACGCTCGCGGTGCGCGAGTCCCGGTTGCCGGGCCAGGCCAGCGCAGCCAGGATGGCGCGCAGAGTGCTCAGCATGTCCGTCATCTCCGTTGTCTGTGTCATCTCAGTCATTCGTGTCGTACTCGTCGCGTCCGTCATGCCCAGGTGGTCTCCTTCTCAGGGGACCGGACGATGCGCTCGATGGCGGCCAGCTCGGCGCCGATGCGCTCACGCCAGGATGGGTGGGCACGGCGCAGGGGATCTGCCAGTCGCGCCAGCCTCGACAGTGCGATCGCCGTCCCCAGCTCCTCGCCGCCCGGCACCGGCCGGTGCGCGGCGTAACCCTCCAGCAGGGCACGCCGCTGAGACGGCGGCGCGACCGCCAGGTAGGAGCCCAGATCCGTCGCCGCCGGTGCCAGGCGCACCCGGTCGAAGTCGGTCAACCAGATCCGTCCGGTCGAGTGCTCGTAGAGCACCTGATCGGGGGAGGCGTCGCCGTGGGTGAGAACCGGTGACCCCAGGATCCGGGCGGGCAGCATGTCGCCCACCGCCCGTGCCCGGCGCGCCAGCTCAGGGGCCAGGACGTCGAGCTGACGGGCATGGACCTCAGCCAGCTCCCGGGCAGTGGGATGCTGATGCGGCAGCCGGTCGACGAGCTCCGGAGGCAGCAGCCCGGCGCAGGAGTGCAGCTCGGCCATCAGGGCTCCCACGCGACTGGTGGCCTCCGTGGGGCCCTGAGCGGTGGCCGGACCATCAGCGTTGTCCGCGTAGAGGGTCAGCCAGGTTGGTGTCCCCGCACCACTGCTGAATGCTGACGCGGTCCTCGCACCCGGCCACGGCCTGCGAGTCGAGGAACCGGGGGACCGGGAGGAGCCCTGACGGAAGCGGTGGACGTCGTCGGACGGCCCTCCGGCACCGGTCCGCAACCGCAGGACCGCGGAGCCGTCTCGCAGGATCAGGCGCCGTGAGGGGTTGTATCGCAGCACGTCCCGGGCATCCCAGGCGCTGAGCACTCCCAGCCCCATCGCCTGGGCGAGAGGCTCGGCGAGCTTGGGGTCGGTGAGAACCGGACCGCACTGCAGCAGCAGACCGTCATCCAGGGGGCGGGTGACGGGGGGCTGCGCCAGCCCCAGCGAGGCGGCCAGGCGCTCGGCCTGAACGGCCTTGGAGTGCGAGACCGGCCAGAGCAGACGTGCCCAGCCCGCTGTGAGCCCGGTGCTCCGCTCCGTCAGGGACACCAGGACAGACACCCCCGGCTTGACGCGCAGCCTGTCGGCCCGCACCGGGAGCTCGAGGAGCTCACTGAGCCGGTCGGCGTCGAGCACCATGGCGACGGCGTCGGCCGTGGTCGTTGCGCTGATGGTCGAAGACGTCACGATCCGCTCCCCGCCAGGGCGAAGGAATCGGTCAGGTGACTGCTCGCCCACCGACGGAAGTCGGCCGAGGACTCCATGAGGTCCTCAGGACTGCCCTCCAAGCGGATCCGCCCGTCCTGGATCCACACCACCCGGTCGGCACGCATGGCGGCCTGCGGGTCGTGGGTGACGGTCAGAGTCGTGCGCCCGGCCACCAGCTCATCGATCGCCTCGAGCACCGCCGACGTCGAGGCCGGGTCCAGCCCGGTGGTCGCCTCATCCAGGATGATGATCGGCGAGTCCCGCAGCAGCGCCCGAGCGATGGCGATGCGCTGACGCTGGCCGCCGGAGAGGGTGCCGCCCCGCTCGCCCACGGCCGTGTCGTAGCCGTCGGGCATCTGAGTGATGAAGTCGTGGGCGTGGGCGGCGCGCGCGGCCGCCTCCACCTCCTCATCGGAGGCATCGGGCCGCCCCAGCCGGATGTTCTCCCGGATCGTGCCGGTCAGCAGCACCGCCTCCTGGTGCAGGACCGAGGCCTGCGAGCGCAGGAAGCGCAGATCCAGCTCGTCCAGGCTGTGCCCGTCGAGACTCACCGTGCCGGACGTCGGATCCAGGGCCCGAACCACCAGGGACACCAGGGTTGACTTGCCTGAGCCCGACGGCCCCACGAGAGCCACGTGCTCGCCGGGGACCACCGTCAGGTTCACTCCGTGCAGCACCTCGCGGCCCTCGTAGGCGGCATGCACGTGGTCGAAGTGGACCATGCCGTGAACCGTGTCCAGCACGGTGGCGTCATTGGGGGAGACGATCTCGGGCTTGACGGCCATGAGGTCGGCCACCCGCTCTCCCGAGGCCGTCGCCCGGGCGATGCGGCCGGTGTACTTGGCCATGTCCCGAAGCGGCTTCATGGTGGTGCGCAGGTAGGTCGTGAAGAGCACCAAGTCTCCCGGGGACATGGCGCCGTTCAGGACCCGGATGCCCCCGCCGACCATGACCACTGCGGTGGCCACGCCGACGATGACGTCCGTGGAGCGCTCCAGGCGCGCGGCGATACGGCGCGAGCGCACCCCCTCACTGAGCGACACCGTGTTGGCGCCCGTGAAACGCTCGTGCAGCAGCGGCTCCAGACCGTAGGCCTGGACCACCTTGATGGCGCCGAGCGCCTCCTGGGCGGTGTTGGCCAGGTTCCCCTCCGACTTGCGGCTGCGCAACGAGGCCGCGGAGATCCGCCGTGAGTTGCCCGAGGACGCGAGCAGGAAGGCCACCACCGCCAGAAGCACGATCATGGCCAGCAACGGGTCCAGGAACACCATGACCACGACCATGACCAGCAGGGTCAAGGTGTTGGCGGCCATCGGCAGGCCGGCGGTGACAGCCACCTCCTGCATGCGGTTGACGTCCGCGATGAGCCGCTGAACCGTGTCCGCGCTGCGGTTGCGGGCATGGAACTGCTGGGACAGGCCCTGAACGTGGTGGAAGGCCCGGCTGCGCAGGGAGGCCGCCGTCCGTGAGCCCACCAGGGCGAAGGCCACGGTGGCCAGGTAGTTGCACACCGCCCGGCCGGCCACGATCACCAGCAGGGCGACACCGAGTCCCCACCAACGAGGAGACCGTGGCGGGGGAACTGCCCGTGTGTCGGCCCAGAGCCGCCACCAACGAGTCGATGGCGATCTTCAGCGGCCAGGGCTCGAGCACCCGGAAGACCACCTCCGCCAGGAGCACCACCGTGCCTCCGGCCATGAGACGCCACTGCGGTGCGGCATCAGGACCCACCAGCCGCAGGGTCTGCCGCATGGGGAGTGGCGCATCCGACTGCATCCGTGACGGCGTGGAAGCGAGCCCATCACCGCCCACCCCCTGAGCCACGCCGGCCAGCTCCAGGATCCGGGTGACGACCCGCCGCCAGGAGTGGCGCTCCTCGGCCAGCAGACGACCGTTGCGCCCCATCCGGGCCCGCCGCTGGGGCGAGGCCGCCAGATCATCCAGGGCCGCGGCCAGCGCCCGTGGGGTCCGAGGGCGTCACGAGCACACCATGGAGCTGCGAGCCCTCCTCAAGCAGCTGGGATCTGCCCGACGTCGGAGGCCACGACCGCCAGACCCGCGGCCAGGTACTCCAGGACCTTCATGGGGGAGAAGTACTGCTGCTCGCGACCTCCCAGATCCGGATAAGGGGCCACCCCGATCGCCGAACCCGCCATGTGGGCGGGGATCTCCTCAGGAGAGACCGCCCCTCGGAAGTCCGCCTCCACCCCCAGGCGCTCGGCCTGAGCCCGGAGCGTTTCCATCTCAGGGCCGTCCCCGATGATCCGCAGGCTCCACTGCTGACGCGCCAGGGACGCTGCCGTGATGAGGTCGGCCACCCCGTGCCACGGCTTGAGCGTCCCCACGAAGGTGACGACCACCCGCTCGGGGTCCGCCGGCTGAGGCTGGATACGGCGCACACTCACACCGTTGGGAACCGTGTGGATCCTGTCGGCGACAGCGTCGGCATCCGGCACGTCGGCGGTATGACGACGAACCCAGTCGGCCACCGGGTCCGAGACGCACACCGTGGCCCGAGCGGCCCCGACCTGACGGCGCAGCGTCTGCTCGGCACCGGAGGCGTCCACCAGTGAGCGGTGACGACGCTGCTCGTCGATCAACGGAGCATTGACCTCCAGGACCCCCGGTACTCCGGTGGCCGCCGTGATGTCGGCCAGCGCCGTGGAGAACAGGGAGTAGCGCTCATAGACCAGGTCGGCGCCGTCGGCGACCACCCGTGAGGCGATCCTCTGCGCGGCACGCACCTGAGCCTGCTCCCGCTCAGCGGGAGCGACATCGGAGACCGTCTCCAGGTGCAGCTCGAGGTCGGTCAGGTCGGCGGGGACGTGCTCACCCGAGCGCAGGGCGTAGAGCACCACCTCGTGGCCGGCGGCCCGCAGCTCGCGAACGACCTCCTGGATGTGCACCGAGGCGCCCTTGGTCCCGAACACCGGGATGCCCGGGTCGCAGCAGATGTAGGCGATCCGCATCAGGCGGCTCCTTCCTGGTCTGCCAGGTACATGCTGGGGGCGGGGGCGGGACCCGACTGCCAGGCTGCCAGGACCTCGGCCTGGGCTCGGGAGTCGAAGTGCTCCTCGATCAGCGCCCGCGCCCCACGGGACAGCGAGACGGTGTCGACCTCGCCCAGCGCGATCCCGCGCAGGGCCACGGCCAGGGAGGCCGGGTCGCCCGGGGGCAGAAGGAGCCCGGTGACGCCGTCGTGAACCACCTCCGGCAGGCCTGAGACCGCCGTGGCCACGACCGGCGTCCCGCAGGCCATCGCCTCCAGGATCACCGTGGGCAGACCATCGATGTTGCCGTCGGCCGCCTCGATGCAGGGAGCCACGAACACGTCCGAGCGCGCCAGCAGATCGCGCACCTCCGCCTGCGTGAGCGGACCCAGCAGACGGATCCTGCCGGCCAGCCCCAGGCGGTCGATCTGCTCCGTCAGGCGCTCACGCTCGTCACCGTCACCGGCCAGCTCCGCCTCGACGTCGACACCCGAGCTCACCAGGATCCTCACCGCCTCGACCAGGTCGGCGAAGCCCTTCTGGGCACCAGCCGACCCACAGCGCACACCCGCAGCGGTTCGGCCCTCTTGGCGGACACCTGCTCCGGGGCGCGGTAGGAGAAGCGATCCAGTTCCAGGGCGTTGTAGCGCAGCGACACGGTGGCGCCCGTGCCCGCCAGTACCGTTCCCAGGTAGTCCTCGTTGTAACGGCTGATGGCGATGACCCGCTGCGCGTCGGCGCAGATCCGGCGCAGCCACTCCGGGTCCACCGACTCGTGGAAGATGTCCTTGGCGTGAGTGGTCACGGTGTAGGGGATACCGGTCAGGGCCGAGGCGATCCACGTGACCCGCCCCGCCAGGGACGCGAAGTGCGCGTGCAGGTGGGTGATGGAGTCTCGGCGCGCCTGGCGCGCCAGCTCCACGCCCTGAGCCACCTCGTCACCGGGGAGCTCGGCCAGCACCGGCATGATGGCGGCGAAGCGCTCGCGGTCCTCCTGGCGGGTCAGGCCGTTGGTGAGCTGGTTCCACAGGTCGATGGCCCGCTGCGGCCGGCCCACCCAGTTGACCCGGGCGGCGACCCGGGCGATCTCGGGGTGGAAGCGCGCATCCGTGGTGGGGCGCAGCGCATAGATGCTCAGGTCCTCACCCTGGGCCTCGCGGGCCAGGATCTCGGTGACGATGAAGGTCTCCGAGAAGCGGGGGTAGACCTTCAGGACGTATCCGATACGGGGACCGCCCTGGGGGGTGTCGAGTGAGGGATTCATGCGGGGATCTCCATCCTGGTGAGGCTGGCGTCGTGGCTGTTGAGATGACTGAGGCGGGTGGTGGGGCCGTCGCTCCGGTCGCCAATGAGCTCGGCGGCGAGCACAGGGACGGTCGCCAGGCCGTCCAGGCGCAGACGACGTCGCCCCATCAGGTGGTTGCGGGCGGTGTCCTGATCACGCAGCAGCTCGGTGAGCCGGTTCTCCAGCGCCGCGGCACTCAGATCCGTGACTCTCAGGAGATCGACGGCTCCGGCCTCCTTCAGGGCGGTGGCCCGGATGAACTGCTCAAGGCGAGGCGTCTCGCGCGGGACGAGGAGAGCCGGGGTGTCGGAGGCGAGGATCTCGCTGACCGTGTTGTACCCGGCCATCGAGATGACCGCCGCGGCCCGCTGGATGTGGCGACTCATTCCCGACCAGGACCGGCGCACGACGGTGCGGGGACCGGCCGCCTGAGCGACCTGGTGGAACAGGGCGGCATCGAGCTGAGGGCCGGTGACCACGACATGCCGGTAGCCGTCAGGGACGCGTGCCTTCGCGGCGGCCCGCAGCAGGGTGATGCCGTCGGAGCCGCCGCCGGCGGTCGTCAGGATGAAGGGCTCCGGATCGAGGGCGTTACCTGCCAGCGCGGTTGAGGCCTCGGAGCCGTCCCTGGTCTCGGCGATGTGGCGACCGTGGGCGAGGTAGCCGGTGTAGCGCATCCGCTCCTCCAGTGCGGTCGGGGCCTCACCGGTGGCACTCAGGTCGTGGACCGCGGCGTCCCCGTAGACCCAGACCTCGTCGATGAGCCGGCGCAGCGTGTCGGTGTCGCCGAGCTCATCCCACTCCCGCTGCACGGTTGCCGGGGTGTCCAGGACCTCGCGCAGGCCGAGCACCACACGCGCGGCGGGGTGAGCCCGGCGCAGGTGCGTCAGGGGCTCGCGCAGCTCCTGGTGCACCCCGTAGGGATGCCGATCGATGATGAGCAGATCCGGGGCGAAGGCGCTCAGGACGCCGGACAGCAGGGCACCCCGGATCAGGCTCAGGTCCTCACGGGTGATGCGCAGCCGCTGTGGCAGGTAGGAGCCCCCGGACTTCTTGACTCCTGGCAGCACCAGCCAGTCGAAACCGTCAGGAAGGCGGTACTCCTGCCCCGGAGCCAGGCCGGTGATGACCAAACCAGTGACGTCACGACCGGTGAGCCCCGGCAGTGCCCGGGCCAGGTGATGGGCCAGAGCGAGGTTGCGGCGAAGGTGGCCCAACCCCTTGGCGTCGTGGCTGTAGAGGGCCACACGTAGGGGAACGGTCGTCATGATCGTCTCTTCTCCTGGTGTCAGTTGTGGATCGTTCTGAAACGATCCTGACCGGTCAGGAGAAGATGACGATTAAGGACGGATGAGAAAGCTCTCAGGTTTGTCGGAGGCTAGACCAGCTGCACCTGGACTCCGGCGTGACGCAGAGCCTCGACATGCTCGGCGGGGGCGCCGTCGTCGGTAACAACCGTGTCGATCTTGGAGGTGGGGCAGATGAGGGCGAAGGCCGTCCGGCCGAGCTTGGAGCTGTCGCACACGATGACGACGCGCTGGGCGGCCTCGACCAGGGCGGCGTTGACGGCGGCCTCGCCGTCGTGCTGGGCGTAGGTACCTCTCTCGTCAAGGCCCTCGACTCCCAGGAAGAGCGTGCCCACGCTGATCGAGGGCAGGATGAGCCCGGCCAGAGGGCCGGTGAGCTCGAAGGACCGGGCTCGCGCGATCCCTCCGGTGACGACGACGCGCACGCACTGGCGCACGGCCATCTCGCTGGCGATGTTGACGGCGTTGGTGACCAGGGTGATCGGCACGTCCGGATCGGTCAGGTCCGGCAGGAGCGCAATCTCGCGAGCCACCTCGGTGGTCGTGGTGCCCCCGTTGAGACCGACGGAGTCACCCGGGTGCACCAGAGCGGCTGCTGCCTTGGCGATACGGGTCTTCTCATCGGCCATCTTGGAGGTGCGATAACGCAGAGGCGGCTCGGTGGAGGTGGGGTTGGCGATGGCGCCGCCACGGGTGCGGCTGATCAGCTGCTGGTCCGCCAGATGGTCGAGGTCTCGCCGTGCGGTCGCCGCTGAGACCCCCAACCGCGTGATGATGTCATCGATATGGACGCTGCCCTCGTCCATGACGATGTCGAGGATGGCCGAATGGCGATCATGCCGAGACATCTCGATCCTCCTGGGGCTCAAGGGGTGGTGCGGGACGGAGAGGGGGGCGGGGAAGGAGCGCATATGTGATTTGTTCATCAACTACTTGCCTTATCCCTAGTGACCGTGCGGCAGGTAGTCGTCGTACTGACGTCAGCATAGTTCAGTGGTGCTCGTATTTGCCTCCCGAGAGCGATACATGGCGATACAAACCTTGCTACTGTCGTCGACATCAATCACGCCATTGCGTGGGGTGGTGGTCCCGTGGGCTCGCCGCCCCGCCCCCGAGAACAGAGAAAACATGGGATCTCCCGCTGACCTTGCCGAGCGCCTCCACCGCGAGGAGGGCGTCGTCGCCATAGGGGTCGACGTCAGTGCCGACGGCATCACCGCGGTTGCTGCAGATGGTGGGGGGAGCGTCATCTCCTCCCTGGAACGCCCAGTGCCCAAGGAGTGTCGTTCCAACAACGCTCACCGACTGGCCCAGGAGATCGGCAGCGCGATCGAAGCCTTGTGCACGCGCGTCGCCGACGACCCCAGCGGTGAGGCGTCCGGGGCGGCGGCCCTCGTCGTCGGGGTCTGTGTGTCGGGCGTCGTCGACGAGGACGAGGGGCGCGTCCGTCGCAGTGAGGCCCTTGGGTTGCAGGACGTCCCGTTGGCGAGTCTTGTGAGGCAGTCGCTGTCGTCGTGGGTCACTGGGCCGTCCGGGCCTCCGGGAGGCCTTGAGGTGATGCTCTATCAGGACGCTGGTTGCGGCGCCTGGGCTGAGAGCCAGTGGGGCGCGGCCGGGAGGGACTGCCTCTATCTGGCGGTTGGCGAGCGGATCTCCTCCGCCGTCCTGCTGGGCGGTGCCCCGGTGCTGGGTGAGGGCTGGGCCGGTCAGGTCGGTCGGATCCTGGTTCCCGATCCGGACTGGAGCGGGGAGAGGGCCCGCCTGGAGGATGTCGCCTCCGTCGGCGCGATGGTGAGGCGACGCACCGCCGGCATGGTTGATGACTCCGCAGGCTCCCCTTGACTCCGGTGACTCCGGTGACTCCGGTGACTCCGTCTCGGCGCTGTCGCGGCGACCTCTCGCAGCTGCGATGACGCTTCCCACGAGCCGTCCACTCAGTGCGCCTCGGGTCTGGAGGCTCTCCTCGGCGCGATGCGTTCGGGGGACCGGGAGGCGCGTCGCGTCTGGGACACCGGCCTGGACTCTCTGGCGGAGCTCGTCGCTCACGGTGTCGGTCTGCTCGGCCCTCTCGACATCGTCGTCAACTCCGAGCTGATGCGGGCTGATGAGGTTGTCTTCCTTGAGCCTCTGCGACGCCGGGTGGCTGACCTCGTGGGTGACCTGCCAGCACCGCGGCTGGTGGCGGCCCGGCTCGGGGTGTCGGCGCCGGCGTTGGGAGCAGCGGGACGCGCACTCGCCGACTGGAAGTAGCCTGACGGTCACCCGAATACTGCCTTGCGTCTCTGCGCCGTTGGCTGACAACTCGCTTATGGCGTTGCGGAGACCCACAATGGGGGCAGGCCGTGGCAGTATGTTCGCCAACTGCAGTTGTCCAAGCCGGTTTGAGGAGAACCAATCGTGTCCCCCAGGAGAGAAGCGAGGCGCAGCGCGTGACCCTGTCTGCTCGTCCGCTTCGCATCGGCATCATGGGGGGAACCTTTGACCCGATCCACCATGGACACCTGGTCGCGGCCAGCGAGGTTCAGAACGTCTTCGCTCTCGACGAGGTCATCTTCGTGCCCACCTGGGCCCAGCCCTTCAAGAAGGAGCGCAAGGTCTCCCCGGCCGAGCACCGTTACCTCATGACGGTGATCGCCACGGCCTCCAACCCGAGGTTCACAGTCTCCCGGGTCGATATCGACCGGGGTGGTACGACCTACACGATCGACACCCTTCATGACATCGCGGCTGAGTACCCGGGCGCGGAACTGTACTTCATCACCGGGGCGGACGCGTTGGCGCAGATTCTCACCTGGAAGGACAGTGAGGAGATCTTCGACCTGGCTCATCTGGTGGGGGTGACGCGTCCCGGGCACGTTCTCAGTGACTCCGGGGTCCCCCGTGACCGGATCTCGCTGGTGGAGGTGCCGGCCATGGCGATCTCGTCGACGGACTGCCGTCAGCGAGTCGGGGAAGGGGCCCCGGTGTGGTACCTGGTTCCTGACGGTGTCGTGCAGTACATACGCAAGTACGGGCTTTATCGTATGGCCTTGCGGCCGGCGTCGGCGACGTCGATGACGGCGAGAGTGGCCCGCGAGCAGTCCCTGAGGAAGGAGAACGACGGTGAGCACTGAGCAGACCGGCGTCAATGCCCCCACGTCCGAGGAGCCGACGCAGGATGAGCACGCTCCACGCGGTAGTCGTCGTGCGATCCGGCAGGCGGAGCGCGCCGCCGAGCGAGAGGCGATCCTGACCGGCCAGCAGCCGCTCCTGACCCGACGTGAGATGAGGCGTCTGCGTGAGGAGGCCAAGGCACTGCGGGCTGCCGTCGAGGCGGGCGAGATTACCCCTGAGCAGGCCCAGGCGCTCCAGGACCCTCTTGCCGATCCGGCGTCGGTCACCTCCCGTTCCTCCGCCACGTCGGGTGATGAAGTCGATTCCGGGCTGGGGGAGGCGACCGAGCCTCCCGTCGTGGACGGGGCGACTATCTCGAGCAGGGAGGGCAGAACCCACCCCTGAACCTGTCCGTGCCCGAAGGGCCGGCCGTCTCCGCTCCGAGCTGGCGCTCGCTGTCTGCCGCCGAGGCCGTGGCGATCTCCGAGATCGAGACAGGCCTGATGGAGGCCGTCGACCTGCCGGTGGCCACCCTTGACTACGACGCTCACTGGGCCGCGAACGCCAGCTCCGAGCCGGCACCGGTGCCTACCCGCTTCTCGCTCAAGGACCGCCTTGAGGGAGGCCCTGTCTCCGAGGAGGACGAGCCGGAGAGCCCTCAGAGCAACGAGCCTCAGGGCGCTGTTGAGATGATCGACGACGCCGAGACCGAGGGGCCCGCCACCAGTCCCTACGACTACCGGGAGGGTTTTGAGCCGACGGTCCAGGCCAATGAGGAGGCCTCCATGAGGTCCTCCTCCTCATCGGCCGACGCCGTGAGCGCTGCCTCTGCCGTCCCCGCCGCCTCCGCTGTTCCTGCCGTCTCCACAACTGTATCCGGTGCCGCCGACTTCGCCGCCTTTGAGCAGGCCGGGGCCCCGCGGAACTCCGAGTCCGCCCGCAGCGGTGTGAGTGCTGGGTCGGCGTCCTCCGCAGGCTCGGTGCGCCGACCCATCGTGCGGATTCCCGCTGCTGCGCAGGGGGTGCGCACCGTGAACGTCTCCACGGGAGAGCTCAGCTCGGTCCAGCCCGTGGACAGCTCACCATCTGCCCCGGAGGCCGTCGACAGTCAGGATGCCTACGGTTCCCCCTCTATCGAGGAACCGATGGTGCAGGACGGCGCAGGGGTCGAGATCGACATCGAGGCACAGACCATGGTGGTGCCGACGTCGGTGCCTTCGTCTCAGGCTGAGCAGGCCCCCGAGCTCGGTGCGCCCGGGGCTCCGCAGTGGAGGTCACTGCATCAGCCCTCGCAGGCGGACAGCTTCCAGGAGACGATCGTGGCCGGCGCGGCCGAGACCACCGTTGTCTCCGGTGAGGCCGTCAGTCCCTACGCCTTCTACAGCGACGAGGCCGAGAACGGCAACGGCCCGCTCGGGGCCTCCGAGTGGGACTCCGTGGCGGTCCCGGCTGCTGAGGTGCCCGAGGAGCCCTACCTGGCCCCCGTCAACGAGGTGACCGGGAGGGTTCCCACCCCGGATCACGTCCTGCCGATGGAGCAGCCCCGTTCCTCCTCGCGCATCGGTAAGGTGCTCATGGCCGCACTCATCATCGTCCTCCTGCTGCTCATCATCGGCGTGGTCCTGGCTCTGCTGATCGCCAACGGCAAGATCGGTGACAGCACGAGCGCCATGGCCGCCACCAGCGGTGCGGGGGAGTGGATCCGTCAGCTCGTCTGACGGTGGCGTGCACGGTACAGTCGCCGCTGCCGCATGATGTCTGACTGACCGTCCCGAAGGAGATCCGTGTCCGCCACCGAACACGCCACGAGCCTGACCATTGCTGCCGCTCGTGCGGCGGCCGATAAGAAGGCCGAGCACCTCGCCGCCATCGACGTCTCCGAGCGGCTGGGGCTCACTGATGTCTTCCTGCTGGCCTCCGGGGCGAACGACCGTCACGTCCACGCCATCGTCGATGCGGTGGATGAGGCCATGCACCACGCCGGAGCCAAGCGCCGCACCCGGGAGGGCTTCGCCGACGCCCACTGGGTCCTGGTGGACTACGGCGACGTCGTCGTCCATGTCCTGCAGGACGAGGACCGGGAGTTCTACTCGCTCGAACGACTGTGGAAGGACTGCCCGGCTATCGAGCTGCCGGTGGACCTGACGCGCGAGAACAGTCGAGATGGTGCTGCGGTCGGCGGTCGGGAGGACGCTGCGTCATGACGGATCTCATTCTGTGGCGCCACGGCCAGACCGATTACAACAGTCAAGGGCGCATTCAGGGGCAGGTCGACATCCCTTTGAATGAGACCGGTCGTGACCAGGCGCGACGTGCCGCCGACGGTATCGCGGCGCTGGGGCCTACGCGCATCGTCTCCTCCCCGTTGGCACGGGCTCGGGCGACGGCTGAGGTGCTGGCGTCGCTGACCGGCCTGAGCGTCGAGGTCGATCAGGGACTGGCCGAGAAGTCCTTCGGAGACTGGGAGGGACTCAAGGCGGCCGACATCAAGAAGCAGTGGCCGGAGCACTACGCCACCTGGCGGGCTGGAGGAGAGCTTCCTCAGTTCAGGATCGAAGGGCGCCGTCAGACCGCCGAGAGGGTGGGGGAGGCGCTCAAGACCATCGTCGCAGGCTCTCAGAAGGGTGACGTCATCGTGGCCGTCTCCCACGGAGCGGCCACCAACCTGGGGGCCACCTATCTGCTGGGGATGGATACTCAGCAGTGGTTCGGCCTACGCGGTATGAGCAACTGCTGCTACGCGCTCATGCGGACCAACAAACGGCCTCCGGGCTGGTCGGTGGTCAAGTGGAACGCCGGGCCACCGGTGGACTCCAGTCCGTTGGGCAAGATCCTGGGCTGAGCGGGTGAGGTAGCGCACGTACCGTGGATTTGCTCTGACGGGGCCGATCTTCATACAGTTATCCGCGTCGCCGAACAAGAGCGACGCCCGAACGGGGCTATGGCGCAGTTGGTAGCGCGCTTCCATGGCATGGAAGAGGTCGGGGGTTCGAATCCCCCTAGCTCCACGATCCCGTCGGAGTGAACACCGAGTGGGACACCCATGAAGGGGCTATGGCGCAGTTGGTAGCGCGCTTCCATGGCATGGAAGAGGTCGGGGGTTCGAATCCCCCTAGCTCCACAAAGTCTCCGAGCAGGCCCCGCCATCCAGGCGAGGGTCGTTTTGTTTCCCTGCTTACCGCTGGAGTGTGCGGCACAATGCGGGTATGGCTATCGCTGTGCTGGTCAAGGCCTTGGGGGCCTTCTTCGCGATCATGAATCCTTTCGTCAATCTGCCCCTGTTCCTGAGCCTCACCCAAGGCCAGGATGCAGTGACCCAGCGGCGCACAGCGGTTCGTACGACGATCTCCTCCACTGTCATGTGCGCCGTCGTTCTGTTCCTCGGCGCGGCAATTCTGAGGTTCTTCGGCATCGGCGTCGACGATTTCCGGATTGCAGGCGGAATCGTCCTACTCATCATCTCCTTGTCCATGCTCAACGGCAGCGGCTCCAGCGCCCACGAGGGGAGCGCGCAGGAGAAGGAGCAGCACGACGTCGTTGCTGGTGATGGGAACGATGTCGCCTTCTACCCCATGACCTTTCCCATCCTCGTGGGACCGGGAACGATTGCAACCATTATCGTCATCCAGTCACAGGCCCGGGGGCTGGCTGGGCATGCGGCGGTTGCGGCTGCATTGGTGGCCGTCCTCGTGGCACTCGGGATCGTTCTCTACTTCTCAGCCAGCATCGGCGCTCGTCTGTCCATGACGATGCGTACCATCATGACTCGCCTCATGGGAATGATCCTGGCCTCGATCGCTGTACAGATGATCGTCGTCGGGATCCAGCACCTCTTCCCCGGGCTGACTCGCTGAGACGCGCCCCACGTGTGGGTTCCTGAGAGGAACTGGCCCCTCAGGGACTCTGAGGGTAGCCTCACCTTCAGATGTTGCCGGGAGCACCCCGCCCCCGCATGCGGCAACACGGTAGGAAGGTAAGCGTGTGACGTCCGTTCAGGTTCCCGACATCATGCAGCGCGCCCGGCGCATGGCCAGGCGTCTCCTGGCCGGCAGTGGAAGCGCCGCAGTGACGGCCTACCGCATTGACCCCTCCGCGCCGGCTGCCTTCGTCGCTCACGCTATGCGGGCTGATGGCCGGATCCTCGTCGCTGCGTGTCCGCCGGAGGGTACCCCGCTGGCCATCGCGCCCGACGGCGTGGCCGTCGACGTCCGGCTCGACGTCACTCTCGATGCCGCCGAACCCGGTGTTCGCATCACGGCCGCCACCGCTCATCTGCTCGGGAGCCTGACCTGGATCGAGGGTGAGGACCGCTCCCTGACCCTCGCCTCCTCTCGGGCCTCCGCCTGCCACTGCGCCATCGTCGGCGAGGATCCCCTTGAACGGGTCCGAGAGATCGCCTCGGGACCCGGTGGACGGCTGGGCGTCATCACCTGTGAACGGGTCATGCTTCACTGCGTCTCCGGGGTCTCCAGCCATGATATTGAGGAGATCCTCGATATCGACTCGGCCGATGCCGGTGCGGCTCCCTCGATCTCCTGGAGCCCTCAGGAGATCATGGGCGCCCATGAAGCGGTCAGTGCTGTCGGTCAGCTGGGGCTGCGGGCCGTGTGCGAGGCGGTGCGTGAGGGACAGCTGCCTGGATGGGTCTGCTCCTCCCGCCCTGCTGTCGGTGTGTGTCCCACACTGTGGGACAGGACCATGTGCGTCGACGTCGATGCCCACGGGGTGACCCTCATGTCCATCACCGGTGAAGAGGTCACCACCCTGGTGGTCTCCTTCGCACAGGCACTGGCCGGCGCGAGCGAGGTCGGGCCGGCCTTGGAGCAGCTGGCCTCTCAGGCCCTGCCGCAGCGCCTGGCTCGTCCCTGAGGCGGCCAGGCGCGGTGCGCTTGCTGCCGTTGATCCGACTGCGGAAACCGAAACGGGGGACACCACCATGTGGTGGCATCCCCCGTTGGCCCCCAGCCGCTCGAGCTGGAGAGCCTTCCGGTCAGCGAACCTCGTAGGTCGTGCAGGCGGCGGTGTCGCCGCCGACGGTCACGGCCTCGGCCGTGCACATGAGGATCCTTGTTGTGGATGCACTCGAGAGCGCTGGCAGGCCCCCACGTGGCCCTCGGCCACCGGCAGAGCCGCCGCGGGCGTCGAGGCTGATGAAGGTGTCGCAGGCCGGTGCGCCGTTGTCGCCACCGACGGTGATGGCGAAGGCGGTGCAGCCACCGTTGTTGAAGGCGCAGGAGGTGGTGGTGCAGGAGGAGATCTTGGTGACGGACATGGTGCTTTTCCTTTCGAGCGGATGTCGCTGTGGACATGAATAACGTAAATCCGCGTCCGCCCACCGGCAACGAAGGGCAGCCTGCCCTGCTTCGAGCCGCATCGAGAAACGTTGAAATTCCGCCATTTCGGTGCTTTACGTGTCGGGCTGTTTCCGCCCGTTGGAGGGCCCTTGGGAGACAGGGAGGGATGCGTGCTGCCGGTTTTCGTTATTCCTCCCAGGTAAGGCAGTCCTGCACGGGTGCGGGCGAGGATGTGCCGCGGCGTGGAGGGCGCTACGTCAAAGGCGGGGCGGGCTGTGCCCACCCCGCCTCAGGAGAAGGGGAGTTGCCGCCTTCCGGGTCACCCGGAGGGCCGGGTGTCCCGGAAGACCTCGCGTGGATCAGCGTGGGCGGCCGCCACGGCCAGGCGCAGAGAGTCCGCGAAACGTGTCTCGCGCTCGGCGGCGCTCATGTCGCCGGAGTGGTCCAGCAGGTGGTCGGAGACGGTCAGGACCGCCAGTGCCTGCTTGTCGTACTCGGCGGCGACCCCGTAGAGGGCGGCTGCCTCCATCTCCACTCCCAGGACCCCGTGCCGTGCCAGCGCCTCGGTCTGCCCCTCGGGGGTGAAGTAGAAGTGGTCCCGTGACATGACTGTGCCCAGGTGGACTGTTCCATCGACCTGTCCCTGCTCGGGCAGTGAGGCCTCATACGCAGCGGCGGCCAGTCGGAAGTCTGCGACCGCGCAGAAGTTGACGCCCGGGATGCGCAGCTGGTTCATGGAGGAGTCCGTGTGGGCGCCAGTGGCGACGATGACGTCGCCGACCTTGACCTTTGGAGAGAGGGCGCCTGCGGTTCCCACCCGAATGATCCGCTCCACCCCGAACTGGCTGAACAGCTCGGTGGCGTAGATCGTGAAGGAGGGCTGGCCCATCCCTGAGCCCATGACGCTCAGCGGTCTTCCGTTCACGGTCCCGGTGAAGCCCAGCATTCCGCGCACGTCGGTGACCAGGCGGGCGTCATCCATGAGGAGCTCGGCAATGCGTCGGGCCCGTTTGGGGTCGCCGGGCATGAGGACGGCGGGGCGAAGTCTCCGGGCTCTGCGGCGATGTGAGGGGTGGCCATGGGGATCCTCTCGGGTGGCGAGTCAGGTGTCGGCAGTGGTGCTCAGTGTGGCATGGATCGCGTGAGAAAAAACAGGCGATCATCACGATGACCGTCCGTATCGTGGACGTCGGACGACACATCGTGGTCGCTGGGCTAGCGTCCAGCGACAAAAGGGCCTGCGACCAATCCGCAGGAAAAGGCGGCCCTGGAGCCGCCTTCGTTCGTCACATCACGGAAGGTGCTCATGACCTCCAAGACAGGGGAGAGCGAGTCTCTTCAGGCGCCCCCTCGCGAGCAGTGGAGTGGTCAGCTCGGCTTCCTCATCGCCGCCATCGGCTCGGCGATCGGGCTGGGCAACATCTGGCGCTTTCCAGGTGTGGCCTACACCAACGGCGGCGGTGCCTTCATCGTCCCCTACGTCATCGCACTGCTGGCGGCCGGGCTGCCGATCCTCTTCCTCGACTACGCCCTGGGGCACCGTTTCCGCGGTTCCCCGCCGGCGGTCTTCCGGCGCCTGTCCACCAGGCTCGAGTGGCTGGGATGGTTCCAGGTCTTCATCTGCTTCGTCATCATGACCTACTACGCGGTGGTTGTGGCCTGGTCCCTGCGCTACATTTTCTTCTCCGTCAACATCGCCTGGGGCGACGATGCCGGGGGCTTCTTCCAGCACTACATCGGTGTGGACCGGCTCGGGGAGGGAGTCGGGTACTCCCCGGAGATCATCATGGGCGTGGCCCTCCCGCTGCTGTTCGTATGGGGCTTCGGACTGGTGGTGACCGCCCTGGGAGTCAGTGGGGGCGTGGAGAGGGCCAACAAGATCTTCCTGCCGCTGCTGGTTCTCATGTTCGCCGCCCTGGTGGTTCGCGCCCTCATGCTCCCGGGTGCGGGCGAGGGGCTCAATGCGCTGTTCACGCCCAAGTGGTCCGCCCTGATGGACTACCAGGTGTGGATGGCGGCCTTCGGGCAGATCTTCCTCTCCTTGTCGGTGGGCTTCGGTGTCATGCTCACCTACGCCTCCTACCTCCAACGGCGCCGATCCAACCTCGTGGGAACCGGCCTGGTGGCAGGCTTCGCCAACTCCTCCTTCGAGCTGTTCGCAGGCATCGGCGTCTTCGCGACCCTCGGCTTCATGGCGCACACGCAGCACGTCGGGATCAGCGAGATGAAGATCACCGGGCCCTCCCTGTCCTTCGTCACCTTCCCCACCGTCATCGCCCAGATGTCCGGCGGCGCGTTCTTCGGGGTGCTCTTCTTCGCCTCCTTCTTCATGGCGGGGCTGACCTCCTTCATCTCCATCATCCAGGTGGTGGCGGCCGGCGTGGGGGAGAAGCTCGACCTGACTCCGAAGGCGGCCTCCCTCGTCGTCGGTGTCCCGGCCGCCGTCCTGTCCTTCGTCCTGTTCGCCACCAGCTCGGGTCTGCCGGACCTCGACGTCGTCGACGCCTTCATCAACAACATTGGCGTGGTCACCTCAGCCATCATCATGTGCGTGGTGGTCGCCTGGGTCCTGCGGCGCACCAGACTGCTTCAGGACCACCTCAATGCCGTCTCCGAGTCCCGGATGATCGGCCTGTGGTGGCGGGCCCTCGTCGGTGCCGTCGTTCCCGTCCTACTGGGATACATGTTCTTCCAGACCCTGTGGACGTACCTGTCCGAAGGATATGAGTCGGAGTCCTACTCCAGCGGCTTCGTCATGGTCTTCGGGTGGGGGATGCTGCTGGTTGTCGCCCCTGTGCGCCGCCGTCATGAGCCCTCATCCCCTGGAAGACCCCGATAGATGAGTTCGAGGCCCTTGAGCTGGAGGCCGCTTCCCAGGAGGAGGACTGAGATGACCGGAATCGCCGTGCTCATCATGCTGCTCGCCATCGTCATCATCTGGGGTGGCCTGGCGGTGTCCATCACCGCACTCATCTCGCGCGGACGCCGTGAGGACCGTGACGCCCGGGCCGAGGCCTCAGCGCGGGCCCGTGAGCACTTGCTCCACCCCGAGCAGGCCGACTGACCGGCTCGGTCCGTTGAGATCCGCTGACGAGATCCACTAAGAAGAGAGACTGACTCCACCACCCGTCTGGGGCCCGGTTCGGCCGGTTTCCAGGCGGGTGGGACACAATACGCCTATGACTCAGACTGATGTGAGCCCCCGGGTGCTGCCCCGTCTGGTGGCCTTCGACCTCGACGACACGCTGGCGCCCTCGAAGTCGGCCATGCCACCGGCGATGGCCACAGCGCTCAGGCGGCTGCTCGACGTCGTCCCCGTCTGCATCATCTCCGGGGGACAGGTGGGGCAGTTCCGCGACCAGGTCCTGGCCCACCTCGACGCCGACGCCGACGAGCTCTCCCGGCTCCACCTCATGCCCACCTGCGGGACGCGCTACTACACCTACGACCCATCCCGCGCCGAGCGCGATGAGGACGCCTGGACGCTGGTCTACGCCAACGACCTCACTCCTGAGCAGATCCGCACCGGTTTCGAGATCGTCGAGGCGCAGGCCCGTCGCCTCGGCCTGTGGGAGGAACAGACCTGGGGGGAGATCCTGGAGGACCGCGGTAGCCAGATCACCTTCTCGGCCCTCGGGCAGGAGGCCCCTCTGGACGCCAAACGTTCTTGGGACCCCACGGGGGAGAAGAAGGCCGCCCTGCGTGACGCCGTCGCATCGCTCCTTCCGGATCTGGAGGTCCGCTCCGGCGGCTCCACGAGCGTCGACATCACCCTCAAGGGGGTGGACAAGGCCTACGGCATGAAGCGCCTGGCGGAGACGACCGGTATCGCGTTGGAGGAGATGATCTTCGTCGGCGACCGCCTGGACCCGGAGGGAAACGACTACCCCGTCAAGGCTCTGGGCGTGCCCTGCCAGGCCGTGAGCGGCTGGCAGGACACCGTCGCCTACGTCACCTCCCTGGCGAGCCTCATCGCCTCTCAGACGCACAGCGGTGAGGACCCCGCCTCCCAGGTCTCGCTGGGTGCTCGTCTCTGAGGTGAGCCGTGGTTCGGACATCTTCAGATCCTGATACCAAGGCCGGCACCGGCATCGCTGAACGAGCAGGAGACCCGTGGGACGGCCTGCTGACGGCCGTACGGCGCTGCTGCGCCCTGGTCGTGACGGTGGTGCTGTTACCGCGCATCTGGTGGCGTCGTCGTCGCCCCGGCACCCGCACGGTGATCGGCACGGCGGCGATGATCCTGGCCTCCAGCACGGTCTCCCTCCTGCTGGGACTGTCCACGGCGACGGCCTCGACGCCGGTCGGTCCGCACGAGGCGACCTGGTCGACGACCCTGGACTCCACCGTCACGCTGGACCTCGGGCCGCTGGGAACCGCGTCGATGGAGTCCCCTGCCGGGGTCCTCGGCGTCAAGGTGGTCCTGGGGGAGATCCCGGGTGATCCGACACCCGATACGGCCAACGCAGCCAGTGTGGGGCAGTCCCTGTCCTCCGATGCGACCTCCTACCTCTCACTGGTCTCCCACCCCGACCTGACGATCCGGCAGGGCCTCTATGGGCTGGCCGGCGACGCCCTGCGCCGGGCCGGAGTCATCGAGGCGATCTTCCTGTGCTGTGTGGCCGCCTGGCGCCTGGCACCGACCAAGCCCTGGCGCGATACCGTCCGAGCCGGCGTCTCACACCGCTGGGCGACGACCGTGGCGCTCTCCGCGACTGTGGCCACCGTGACCTCCCTCCTGGTGCCGGCCATGCGCACCGCCACCTCTCCGGGCTCCACCCTGTCCGTGCTGGAGGGGACCCCGCTGGCCCAGGCCCGTTTCTCAGGACGCATCGCCGACGTCGTCACCGCCTACGGGTCCAAGGCGCGTACCTTCGTGGAGACCAATAAAGGCTTCTACGCCAAGGCGGATACCAACCTACGGGCCGCATGGAAGGCCGCCGAGGAGACTGAGGGGCTGGTGGACGTCACCGCCGCCGACGGAAAGGTGGACACCGAGGACCTTCAGGCCCGGGTCCAGGCGTCCTCCGCGAAGACTCTGGTGAAGGCCGCCCCCAAGCCGGAGGCCGGCGCCGCCCCGCAGCCGTCTGAGAGCCCGAGGGCCACCGCGACGCCCTCGATCTCGGTGACGGGAGCCCGCTCAGTGCCCGAGCGTGGACGCAAGACGGCCGTGCTCACCACTGACCTGCACTGCAACCTCGACGTCATCGCCTTCTCCGGGGTCCTCGACCAGCTCTCGGGCGCCGATATCCACATGGATGACGGCGACCTGACCATGACCGGATCGGATCCGGAGCGGGTGTGCGTCGACGCGCTGACCCAGGCGGTCCCGAGCTCGACGAAGAAGGTCGCCACCATCGGCAACCATGACTCCGACGCCACAGCAGCCCGTCTGCGCTCCCAGGGGTGGACCGTCACCGACGGCTCGGTCCAGACGGTCGCCGGCGTCACTTTCCTGGGGGACGACGACGCCGAGCGCACGACGGCGGCGGGTACCAAGCCTCGCGGCGGCGAGACCACCGAGAAGATCGCCTCCCGCCTGGCCAAGGTCAGCTGCGGGGGCACGCCGGTCGACGTCGTCCTCATCCACCAGCCCGCCACCTTCGACACGCTCACGAAGGAGGGCTGCGCGCCACTGCTCCTGGCCGGACACGTCCATGCCGAGCGGGGGATGACCACGGCGATCAGTCCCCGAACCGGCCGCCCCGTCACCGGGATCATCTCCGGCGCGGGCAAGGGCGGCACCTCGCTGGGCTCGGTCACTGAGGACGCCTTCCTCCACGTCATGTCCTTCGACTCCACAGGGGCGCTGGTGGCCTGGCGTGCGGTCATCCTTCACTCCGACGCCTCAGTGACGGTGGGGGCCTGGCGGTCCGTTCCCGGAATCGCCCCGGGGCAGACAACGGCCACGATGGCCTCGACCCCGGGGCCGTCGGCGCCGGCCACACCGGTGCCGACGCCGACCGAGGCTCAGCAGGGCACGAGGCCTGAGGACGCCTCGCAGTCGCAGGAGGGGGCCGATCCCCAGGGGGAGAACAATCTTTCGGACAGGTAGGGCGCGGGCGACCGTCGTGGCATACGCTCTCGTCCTGATAGCCCCACGATGCCCAGAAGAACTGCTGACGCACTATCGGTGAGGAGACTGACGATGTCGCGCATGCCCACAGATGCCGAGATCGATGAGATGAGTGAGGAGGAGCTCGAGTCCTACCTGGGCTCCGCCCCCGCTCAGGAGCTCGACCGGCGCACCCGTCGTGATGCCGGCAACGACTCGGCCGCACGCCCCACCTGGCTGCGACGCTCCGGGGCCGAGCGGGGATTCGGGTGGCTGCTCACCGTGTGCGCACTCATCGGAATCATCGCCTGCTGGGAGCTCATCAGCTCCCAGCTCGACCTGCTGCGCAACCCGGACGCGGAGCTCGTCTGCGACGTCAGCCCCCTGGTGTCCTGCGGCGACTCCCTCAACGTGTGGCAGGGCAACCTGCTGGGGGTGCCGAACTCCTTCATCGGGGCCATCGCCTTCGGGGCCCTGGCCGCGATCGGCATGGTCCTGCTCAGCGGCGCGCGCCTGCCGCGCTGGATGTGGTGGGGGCTCAGCGCCGGCAGCCTCAGCGGGATCGCCTTCGTCATCTGGTTCCTGTCCGTCTCCATCATGACCTTCGGCAAGCTCTGCCCCTTCTGCATGGTCATCTGGTCCATCACCATCCCGGTGGCCGCCCACTCCTGGGCCTGGGCCGCGGCCGGCGGGCACCTGGGGCTGCGCGACAACCTGGCGCTCGACCTGCTCAAGGCCCGCTGGTGGATCATGGCGGCGATGTACCTGGCTGTGGTCCTCACCATCGTCATCGCCTTCGGCGGCCAGCTGGCGAGGCTGTTCGGGTGACTGCGCCCCTGGAGCGGAGGGCGCCGACCGGATCCGGCGGGAAGTCCCTCGGTGGCGGGGGACTCGACCGTCACGCAGGACTACCTCAAAATCGTGTGGGCCGCCTGCGAGTGGGGCGGCGCGGGCGCCTCCGTCACCGGCCTGGCCAAACGCATGGAGGTGGCGCCCTCGACCGCCTCGGAGAACGTGGCCCGCCTCGTGGAGGAGGGGCTGCTCGTCCACGAGCCCTACAAGGCCGTCACCCTCTCCGAGGAGGGGCGCCGCCGGGCCATGGGCATGATCCGCCGCCACCGCATCCTGGAGACCCTATCTGGTCACCCGGCTCGGCTTCGGCTGGGACGAGGTGCATGCCGAGGCCGAGGAGCTCGAGCACGCCGTCTCCGAGCGGCTGCTGGAGCGGCTCGACGCGGTCCTGGAGCACCCCACCCGTGATCCGCACGGGGACCCGATCCCCACGGCCGACGGCCGCCTCATCGTGCCCGACCTGGTGGGCCTGGAGACCCTGCCGGTGGGCTCCGACGGCGTCGTCGGACGGATCCAGGACGACGCCGAGACGCTGCGCCGCCTGGAGCGGGCCGGCATCGGGCTGGACAGTCGGGTGCGGATCCGTGATCGGGGCACCGTGACGCCCGCCGTGGAGGGCGGTGGCCGCCGTCGGGCGACCGTCATCGCCCTGCTGGACGAGGACGACTCACGCGGCGCAGCGCCCAAGGGCGCCCCGGAGGCCATCATCCCCGACGGCTCCCTGTGGCTGTTGGGCTGACCTGAAGCTGTCACTACCCTATTTTGTGCAAAATTGTGACTCAAATCATATTACATTAAGTTGGATGTCGGGTATTTCGTCGATTATATTTCTAGTCATCACGACCGGTTCCGCTTCCGTTAAGGAAGTCCAGGGCCGGTCTTCGTTTTATCTCGATGATGAGTCAAGGTGGCAGTGGTGGTTGAACAGCCCAAGAGCTTTAAAACTTATGAGGAGCAGGTGGATCTCCTTATAGGGCGGGGAATGTGTGTTGCAGATCGTGACCGAGCCATCGAGAAATTGCGTCGGGTCAACTACTATCGCCTATCGGGGTACTGGTATCCGTTCCGTATGCGTAAGCCGGGTGGGGATGGTCGATCTGATCGTTTTCTTCCTGGGTCTACTTTTGATGATGTGGTTTGCTCTCATGATTTTTGATGCAAGACTTAGGGTGGCGGTCCTCGCTGCGCTGGCGCCAGTTGAACTGTCGATGCGAGCCTTGGTTGGGCATGTGTTGGGTGAGATAGACCCATGCATCCATCTTAATGCAGACTTGTTAGGCCCTGTCGCAAGAGGGGAGCGCTCGTCAGAATACGAAGAGTGGCTGAATAGGTATGACGGAAAGTTGGATACTTCTCGTGAGGAATTTGTGCAGCACCACAAGGAGAGATATGATGGAACCCTTCCGATATGGGTGGCGGTTGAGGTGCTGGACTGGGGGATGTTGACGCATCTTTATTCAATGTCACCTCGCGTTGCTCAGGTGAAGGTTGCTGATGCTGTCAATCTCACTTCTCCTCAGTTGGAATCTTGGCTAAAAGCCCTGAATATAGTGAGAAACATTTGCGGCACATCATGGACGCATGTATAATCGAGTTTACGGTAAAACGCCTAGGTTGCCGAGAAGGAAAACGCATCCCGAGGTGCTTTTCTGTGCCGGTGCAATGAATCGAATTTTTGGTCAGGCTACTTTGGTTCAATATCTACTGAGAGTTCTTAAGGTGGGTAATCTTAAAATACTACCTTCGGTGTTCAAGACGTTTCCAGAAAACGAGATTGTTCCTTTTTGGAGCACGGGCGCTCCTGATGGTTGGATTCAGAGCGGACTATGGAAATTGTAGGTCATCTAGTGTGTTGTGAGGTATAGTTGGTGATGTGGACTTGATTTGTCGGACTATTGCTATCAGAAACTACTCGAAGTCAGGATGTTGCGTGCTTGCCGGTTTGATAGGCTCCTGTGCGTTCATCGTGGCTCGAGCGTGAGAGTGACTCATGGGACAGCAATAGGCAGTTCCTGGCGACACCGTTTCTTCCAAAGCGAGGCAGACACTTCCGCCTACGCCGTCAGAGAGCATGTTCTCATCCATGATGAGGAGTGGACAGTACGGATGGTGGCCCAGCGACTCCCGGCCTGCACCTGGAGGTGACAGGTGTCTCGGTCCTGGTTCGCGACCAGGAGACCGTCTTCTTCACGGCCATCGAGCACGTTGAACGGCTCGATCTCGCTCAGGTCCAGTTCGCTCCGGATCAGTTGGCGCGGCATCTGTGCACTCGCCTGTGGCTCGACGTCGCGCCGACTCGTGCCCGTGAGCGACTGCTCGTCTGCTGACAAACCTGGACGGATCCGGGCGCGGCTGGGGGACAATGGGGCCATGAGCACGATTTTCACCAAGATCATCGCCGGCGAGATCCCCGGCCGTTTCGTGTGGGCGGACGAGGTCTGCGTCGCCTTCGCCACCATTGAGCCGCACACTGACGGGCACGTCCTCGTGGTCCCGCGGCTCGAGGTTGACTCCTACGTGGACGCGCCCGACGACGTGGTGGCGCACCTGGCGGTGGTCGCCAAGCGCATTGGAGCTGCGCAGGTGCGCGTCTTCGAGGCGCCCCGGGCCGGGCTGGTCGTGGCCGGCTACGGCGTCGACCACCTGCACCTGCACGTGCTGCCGATCCGCTGCGAGGAGGACCTGTCCTTCTCCTCGGCCCGCCACCCTGAGGCCCCCGAGCTCGACGCCGCCATGGAGCGCCTGCGGGCCGGCCTCGTCGAGGACGGCTGGGGTGAGTTCGTGCCCGCGCAGATGGACAGCCCTGCGGTGTGATGACGCACCAATCGACACTTTCTTCAAAAATGACGAGTATTCGTGTCGCCTGTGAAGAAAATGTTGATCTGGAGGGGTTGAGCCACGGGTGCAGAGGGCTCCACTGACGTGACCGGTCTCGCCCGCTTGTGGGGCGGGCGTTGCCGGGCCCCACTGCAGCCGGGCGATAGGCTGTGCCCCAGCACCAGGAAACACGAGTAGGAAAAGAGCGCTGCCGCGATGTCAGAGAGAACCGCACCGGTGGAGTCCGACACCCCCTTCCGCTACACGGCGGAGCTGGCGGACTCCATCGAGACCGCCTGGCAGGGTCGCTGGGAGGCCGAGGGCACCTTCAACGCCGACAACCCCGTCGGCGCTCTGGCCGGCCCCGGGGCGGACAAGGAGAAGTTCTTCCTGCTGGACATGTTCCCCTACCCCTCCGGCAAGGGCCTGCACGTGGGCCACCCGCTGGGCTACATCTCCACCGACGTCGTCGCCCGCTTCAACCGCATGACCGGCAAGAACGTCCTGTACACGATGGGCTACGACGCCTTCGGTCTGCCCGCCGAGCAGTACGCCGTCACCACCGGCCAGCACCCGCGCATCTCCACCGAGGCCAACATCGCCAACATGCGCCGCCAGCTGCGCCGCCTGGGCCTGTCCCACGACCCGCGCCGCTCCCTGGCCACCATCGACGTCGACTACGTGCGCTGGACCCAGTGGATTTTCCTGCAGGTCTTCAACTCCTGGTTCGACCCTGAGGCCCCGCGCCGCGACGGCCGCGGCAAGGGGGCGGCCCGGCCGGTGTCCGAGCTGCGCGACAAGCTCGCCTCCGGTCAGGTCCCCGTCCCCGACGGTCGCGACTGGAGTGCCCTGAGCGCGGCCGAGCAGGCCGAGGTCATCGACTCCTTCCGCCTGGCCTACGTCTCCAACGCCCCCGTCAACTGGTGCCCCGGCCTGGGCACAGTGCTCGCCAACGAGGAGGTCACCTCCGAGGGGCGCTCCGAGCGCGGCAACTACCCGGTCTTCAAGCGCAACCTGCGCCAGTGGATGATGCGCATCACCGCCTACGGCGACCGCCTCGCCGAGGACCTGGACACCGTGGACTGGCCCGAGAAGGTCAAGCTCATGCAGCGCAACTGGATCGGCCGCTCCGAGGGCGCCGAGGTGACCTTCGCCGTGCCCGGGGCCGGTCAGGGCGCTGACGAGGACGCGTCGCTGAGCGTCTACACCACCCGCCCCGACACCCTCTTCGGCGCCACCTTCATGGTCGTGGCTCCCGAGCACCCCATGCTGGGCGGCCTCCAGGCCTCCGGGTCGGTACGCACCGAGACCCAGATCGCCGACGACGCCGCGGCCCTTTCTGTCCCGGCAACCTGGCCCGAGGGGACCAAGGAGGCCTGGACCGGTGACTACGCGACCCCCGCCGAGGCCGTGGCGGCCTACCGGGCCCAGGCCGCGGCGACGTCGGACGCCGACCGCACCGACGAGGGGCGGGCCAAGACCGGTGTCTTCACCGGCTTCTTCGGAATCAACCCCGTCAACGGGGCGAAGGTGCCGGTCTTCGTGGCCGACTACGTCCCTCATGGGCTACGGGACCGGCGCCATCATGGCCGTGCCCGCCCATGACGAGCGCGACTACGCCTTCGCCACCAAGTACGACATCGACATCATCCAGACCATCGGCCCGGCCGACGACCCCCACGGCGTCGACCTGAGCGCCCAGGCCTACACCGGTGACGGCGTCGTCGTGAACTCCGCCCAGGGCGACCTGGACATCAACGGCATGAGCAAGGACGAGGCCAAAGGCCACCATGATCGCCTGGCTGGAGGCCAGGGGCGCCGGCCGCGGTGCGGTCACCTACCGCCTGCGCGACTGGCTCTTCTCCCGCCAGCGCTACTGGGGCGAGCCCTTCCCGATCGTGTGGGACGAGGACGGCGGCGTCCACGCCCTGCCCGAGTCGATGCTGCCGGTCGAGCTGCCCGAGGTCACCGACTACTCTCCGCGCTCCTACGACCCCCGACGACGCCGACTCCTCCCCGGAGCCGCCGCTGAGCAAGGCCACCGAGTGGGTCGAGGTCGAGCTCGACCTGGGCGACGGCCCCCGCACCTACTACCGCGAGACCAACACGATGCCGCAGTGGGCCGGCTCGTGCTGGTACGAGATGCGCTACATCGACCCGACCGATGACAAGGCGCTCGTCGACCCGGCCAACGAGGCCTACTGGATGGGGCCGCGCCCGCAGGCCGGTAACATCTCCGGCGGTACCGACCTGTACGTCGGCGGCGTCGAGCACGCCGTCCTGCACCTGCTCTATGCACGTTTCTGGCACAAGGTCCTGTTCGACCTGGGCCACGTCTCCTCCTCCGAGCCCTACCACCGCCTCTTCAACCAGGGATACGTCCAGGCCTACGCCTACACCGACTCCCGTGGCCAGTACGTGCCCGCCGACGAGGTCGAGGAGGTCCCGGCCGAGGACGGCACCACCAGCTATCTGTGGCAGGGGCAGCCGGTGCGCCGCGAGTACGGCAAGATGGGCAAGTCCCTGAAGAACATCGTCACCCCCGACGACATGTACGAGGCCTACGGCGCCGAACACCTTCCGTGTCTACAGAGATGAGCATGGGACCGCTGGACGCCGACCGTCCGTGGGACACCCGCGCCGTCGCCGGCAGCCAGCGCTTCCTGCAGCGCCTGTGGCGCAACGTCGTCGACGAGACCACCGGTGAGCTGACGGTGGTCGATGAGCGCGCTGACGAGGAGACCCGCCGGCTCGTGGCCAAGACGATCGTGGGCGTGCGCGAGGATTACGAGGGGATGCGCCTGAACACGGCCATTGCCAAGCTCATCGTCCTCAACAACCATCTCACTGGGCTCGGTGCGGTCCCGCGCGAGGCCGTCGAGGCCCTCGTCCTCATGACGGCTCCTGTGGCCCCGCACATCGCCGAGGAGATCTGGAAGCGCCTGGGTCACGAGCACTCCCTGGCCCACGAGGACTTCCCGGTCGTGACTGACGAGTCCCTGCTGGCCGCCGAGAAGGTCACCTGCGTCGTCCAGGTCAAGGGCAAGGTCCGCGACCGCCTCGAGGTCGATCCCGATATCTCCGAGGCCGAGCTGGAGGAGCTGGCCCTGGCGGCTCCCGGCGTCATCCGCACCCTGGAAGGGCGCGGCGTGCGCAAGGTGATCGTGCGTGCCCCCAAGCTGGTGAGCATCGTCCCCGAGTGACCGGGGCGGGCTGCCCGACGGCGCCACTCACGGCCGCGCCGCGGTAGCCCGGGAACATTACGAGGGGCTGCACGAACCGAGATGGTTGGTGCAGCCCCTTCGCCTTGCTTGAGCCGGTTCTCAGCGGCGCCTGAGGGTGCCGAAGATGGAGCGCGTGATCTCGCGGGTGATCTGGCGGCCCACCGAGCCGATGGTCTTCTCGACCTCCCGCTGGCGGCGCTCGGCGGCCTTCTCCGCCTCGCGCTGGCGACGCTGGGCCTCCTTGACGGCCTCGCGCTCCAGGCGCTCGGCCTCCTTCTGACGCTGAGCCGCCCGGCGGGCGGCCTCCTTCTCCAGGGCCTTCTGCGCGGCGGCATCGGCCTTGGCCTGCTCCTTGGCGGCCTGCTCAGCGGCGCGAGCGGCCTCGGCGGCCTCGGCATCGGCCTGGACCCGCTGGGCCAGCAGCTCGTAGGCGGACTCGTTGTCCACACCCGTGGCGTACTTGGGCTTGATCGGTGAGGAGGCCAGCACCTGGTTGACCGTGCCGTCCTGGGCCGGCCCCATGACGGCGGCGGGCACGTTGACGACCACCGGGGCCACCGGGCCGGGCGCCCCTTCTCATCCAGCACGCTGACGACGGCCTGACCGGTGCCCAGCGACGTGAGCACCCGGTTGAGGTCCACCGGGCTGACCGGGAAGGTGGAGACCGCCTTCTTGAGGTTGGCGGCGTCGGCCGGGGTGTGGGCGCGCAGGGCGTGCTGCACCCGGCTGCCGAGCTGGGCCAGGACCTCGTCGGGAACGTCCGTGGGGGACTGGGTGATGAACACGATGCCCACACCCTTGGAGCGAATGAGCCGCACCGTGCGCACCACGGCCTCCAGGAAGGCCTTCGAGGCGCCGGAGAACAGCAGGTGCGCCTCATCGAAGAAGAACACCATGGTGGGCTTGTCCGGGTCGCCGACCTCCGGCAGGGTCTCGAAGAGCTCGGCGAGCAACCACATGAGGAAGGTGGAGAACAGCGTTCCCCGGGACTGGATGTCGGCCAGCTCCAGGGCGGAGATGACGCCCCGGCCATCGGGGGAGACCCGCATGAGGTCACGCACGTCGAGAGCCGGCTCGCCGAAGAAGGCCTCGCCTCCGGCCGCCTCCAGGGCGGCGATCTCCCGCAGGATGACCCCGGCCGTGGCCGCCGAGACCCCACCGATGGTCTTGAGCTCCTCCTTGCCGGCGTCCGTGTTCGTCAGGTAGTCGACGACGGCGCGCAGGTCCTTCAGATCCAGCAGGGCCAGCCCCTGGCCGTCCGCCCAGTGGAAGACCAGCTGGAGGGCGGAGGCCTGCGTGTCGTTGAGACCCAGGACCCGCGAGAGCAGGATCGGCCCGAACTCGGTGACCGTCGTGCGGATGGGGGTGCCGCTGATGCCGGCGCCGGAGTCCGACCCACCGAGGTTGAACAGCTCCATGGGGAAGGACTGGCCCTTCCAGTCCTGACCGGTGGAGGCGATGCGGGAGGCGATCTGTCATTGGAGGCCCCGGCCTCGGCCAGGCCGGTCAGGTCCCCTTTGACGTCGGCCAGGAACACCGGGACGCCAGCACTGGACAGGCCCTCGGCCAGGAGCTGGAGCGTGCGGGTCTTACCGGTGCCGGTCGCCCCGGCCACCAGCGCGTGCCGGTTGAGCAGCCCCAGCGGGATGCCCACCGACAGGCCCTTGACCGCCGCGGGCTCACCACCGGAGAGCGTATCGAGGTAGGTGCCCACCGGCAGCGTGGGGAGGAGAGCCGCAGCCGGAACGGACCTGAGCGGTATAGGCGGACTCGGCCCCCTCGTTCCCCGATGCCTGGTCGGCCGGAGCAGCGGCCTCAGCCTGCGCAGGGGACTGCTCCTGGGGCTGTTCCTGGGCTTGCTCAGCAGCCGGCGCCGTTTCGCCGGCCGGAGCCTGGTCCGCCGCCGGCTGTGCCGCAGCTTCCGCAACCGGCTCGGCTAAGGGGCGGCGTCGGCCGTTTGAGCGGCGGGCTCTCCGTCAGTAGTGCGGGGCTCACCGGTCTGCTCCACGGCCGAGGCCGGGTGGAGGCGATGGCGGCGTCGAGGGCCGCCTGAGCGGCGGCCGCCTTGGCTGCGGCGGCTGGCAGCGGCCTGGGCGGCCTCGGCCTTGAGGCGTGCGATCTCAGCGGAATCGGTCATGGACTCATCGTAAACGCCGAACCTGCCAGTGCGCTGACCAGGGCGTGCCAGTGGAGCCTGCGCCATTCTCCCGACCGCGAGGAGGCAGGGGCCAGGGCCGACAGGGTAGCCTCGGGCCTCAATGACGTTGAGACGACACGTCCGATCCCACACCTGCCCGTCCCCAGTGCCGCGAGGTCTACACGCCCCATGTTGCCCCTGCGTCGTTGTCTCCGGAAGAGCCGCCCCTCATGGGCCAGTTGCTGGTACACCCTCCCGCGGGATCAGGTGAGTGCCATGCGGATCGCCTTCTTCATTGACTACCTCCCCTCCGTCCACGGCGTGGCCACCTCCACGGCCACCTTCCGCTCCGCCCTGGAACGCATGGGACACGAGGTCTACTGGTGGCCCCCAAGGCGTCGAGGGCAGCGAGGAGACCGACGATCACGTCATCCGCCCTGTCCTCGTCGCGCTACTACGTCTTCGACAGCCGAGAGGTCGCCACCATCTATCCCGGCCTGCCCGACGCTTCGACGCTCACGACTTCGACATCGTCCACAGCCAGACCCAGTTCAGCCTGGGCGTGCTGGCCCACTGGGTGGCCAAGCGTCAGAACATTCCCCACGTCACCACCATCCACACCCTCTACACCGAGCTCATCGACGACTATCCGCTGGCCGTGGTCTCGGGCCCGCTGGCCCTCTCCGTCGCCTTCCCCGTGGCGCTCTAGTCGCTGCCGGTCCCTGCCTCGTGTCCACCGGAGACCCATCAAGCACCTGCAACAAGCGCGACATGAAGATGGCCCCTGCTCCGCCAGGGATGGCGCCTGACGGCGGCTTCGCCAACAAGTGCGACGCCCGCCTGTCGCCCTCCCAGCACCTGGCCCAGATCCTCATCGACGACGGCGGACTGACCGCCCCCTGCATGGTGCTGCCCAACGGGCTGGACTCCACCCGCTACCGCAGTGCCCGCGCCGCCGACTCACCGATCCCCAAGGCCCCCGGTGAGAGGATCATCATCTGCGTGGCCCGGCTCAGTCCGGAGAAGCGGCAGATGACGCTCATCGAGCCCATGCCCCACCCGGCCGACATGCCGGTCAAGCTGGTGCTCGTCGGCCCCGGTCCCTCCCAGGAGGAGCTGGGGAAGCGAGCCGAGAGCTCGGGTGGCGGACCGGGTGGTACTGGCCGGTAGGCGCTCGCCGGATGAGGTCGCCGTCCTGCTCAAGCAGGCCGATGTCTTCTCCCTGGCCTCCTACCACTTCGACAACCAGCCCATCGGTGTTCCTGGAGGCCGCCGCCTCCGGGCTGCCGGTCGTCCCACGCGACGAGCGGATGACCGAGTGCCTCACCGAGCGCAACGCGATCCTCACCGACGGGATCGAGGGGGAGGACTTCGCCCGGGTCTTCGCCTCCCTGCTGCCCGACGACGCCCGGCTCGCCGAGCTGTCCGACGGGGCCTTGGAAGTGGCTCAGCAGTTCGACTCCCAGACGATGACCAGGCGGCTCATCAACCTCTACGAGGACCTCCCTGACCTCTCGTGGCTGAAGGCCGGCGGGCCCCGGGGCGCGCCGTGCTGCAGCCACAGCAGCCACAGCGGGCGGCGCCTTGCTGGTACGTGCGTGGGCTTGCCGATAAGGTATGCGGCATGTCGCTCGCCGTCGTCACCGACTCCGCCGCCTGCCTGACGGAGCCCCTCCTGCGTGACCGTGCGATCGAGGTGGTGCCGCTGCACGCCATCCCCGCTGAGAACGGTGAGCCCGGGACCACCTCACGACCCAGTGTCCAGGAGCTGATGGACGCCTACCGGCGTGCGGCCAGCAGGCCGAAGCAGGTCCTGGCCATCACATCTCCTCGGCCCTGTCCGGCACCATGGACAACGCTCGCATCGCCGCCGCCCAGCTCGAGGCCGAGTACCGGGACGACTGCAGCGGTCAGGGCGGAAGCGTGGGGCGCCGTCGCCCGCAGTGGCTGCGCGTCGTCGACCCGGCACCAGCTCAGGTGCTCTGGGACTGCGGTGCTGGCCGCCGCCGGCGCTCACGACGCCCGTCGCGGTGCCGCCCTCGCTCAGGCCAGCACCGCCCGCTCCTTCCAGTTCTTCGTCGTCGACGACCTGGGCGCCTGGCCCGCTCGGGAGGATCGACCGCACCACGGCGCGCCTGGACGGCGTGCTCGGAATCCGCCCGGTCCTGGCCCTGACCCGAGACGGCATCCGGACGCTGGAGACCGTGCGCGGCGCAGCCCGGCCAGGCGCCACCTCATCACGCAGGCCGTCCGCGTCGCCGGCGGGACCGCTCTGTCCGGTCCCAGGCACCCCGCCGACCCGGTGCGCCTGGTCCTTCAAGGAGACGACGCCGACATGCTGGGGCTGCTCGAGACCGGCCTGCGTCAGGCCATGGAGGAGGCAGGAGCCAACGTCACCGAGGTCCTCACCCTCCCGGTCGATGAGGCGACGAGCACCCATCGGGGCCCTGGCGCCTCGGCATCGCCGTCGCCCCGGACCTGCGCAACCTCTGAGCCGGGCCGACGACGCGGCCCGGCTGCCACAGGCCGCCGACGACGAGCGCTCTCCACAGGGCAGACAGCCTCACCATGCGTCGCGCGGATCCAGTCCCTACCGTCGAGGACATGGGAGCCAGAAGGAACAGCACGAACAGGTCCCTGGATGACCTCGTTCGTCCGGCCTGCTCGACCGACCCCGAGGAGCCGGGAGCGTCGGTCGAGGCGACTCGCGATCGCGCCACGAGCCGCGATCATCGCCGGCTCCGCTCTTCTCATCCTGGCTCGCGCCCTGGCACTGAGAGCAGTCATGGTCTCCGCCGGCACCGGCAGCCAAGAGGCCCCGGCGGCAGCGGCGGGGCCTCCGCGGCGATGCGGCCCCCACCCACAGGGCAGGCCGCGGCACCAGGCATGAAACCAGCCACGGCGCCGACCACGGGATCGGCGGCAGGACCGGTGTCGCGACGGCTCCAGCCGGCAAACGTCGTCGTCCACGTCACCGGGGCGGTGACCAGGCCCGAGTGGTGACCCTGGCCCCGGGAGCCGCGTCACCGATGCCATCAACGCCGTCGGAGGAGCCTCCGCGGACGCCGACACCGAGCAGCTCAACCTCGCTCGGGTCCTGACCGACGGTGAGCAGATCCGGTCCACGCATCGGTGAGGTCCTGCCCGACCCCGCACCGCAAGCCAGTGGAGCCGCCACACCCTCGGCGTCAGCAGCCCTGGCAAACCCGGTGATGGCGGCGCATCCGGCACGATCAACATCAACACGGCCTCCGCCTCCGACCTGGAGAAGCTGCCCGGTATCGGCCCGTCCCTGGCCCAACGGATCGTGGAGTACCGCGACTCCCACGGGCCCTTCGCCACCGTCGACGCCCTCACCGACGTCCCCGGTATCGGCAAGGCCAAGCTCGAGGGACTGCGGGAGCAGGTCACCGTATGAACGGGGAGCATGATGGGAGTGGTGGGATCAGTCCCAGGGCCCCGTGGGACGACCCCGCGCTCCACGAGCGCCGGCGCCAGGAACAGGGCCGCAACCGGCACCGGGACGGACATCGGCACGCCACCTCCTCCAAGGCCCCCGAGGGCCCTCGACCTGGCGCCTGCTGGCCCCGGCGCTCACCTGCTGGGTCGGCGCCTGGTGGGCCGTCGGACTCGAGGCAGCAGATGCCTGAGAGCACGCCCTGCTCCTGGCCTCCGGATGCACAGTCCTGCTGCAGTACTGTCGTCCCCGTCCTGCGCTTCGGCCACCGCGTCACTGGCCGACCCGCGCCCCGGCGCCCCGAGCATGACCCCAGGGCCATGGGAACCCCTCAGCGCCAGCCTGCTCGTGTGCGCCCCTGTGCGCCGCGACGGTCCTGACCATCAGCGCCGCCCACCTGTGGGCTCGCCAGCGCGACCCCCTGAGCGTGGCGGTGGCCTCCGGGCAGCCGGTCACCCTCATCGGCACCGTCTCCCAGGAGCCGCGAGTCGCAGCCACCAGCCGATCCACCCTGGTCATCACCGCCCTCGACGTCGAGCAGGTCGATGCACGAGACTCCACTCTGAGCGCCACCGTCCTGGGCGACACGCAGTGGCTGAGCCTGCCCCTGGGGACCCGCGTCCAGGTGCGCACGCGCCTGCGCCCCACCGGGCCGGGACGCACTGAGGCCGCCATCGTCCCCAAGCGCGCCGGTCTCACGGTGCGCCCACCGAGCGGGGTGCTCTGGGGCCGTCACCAGCATTCGCGCTGGTCTCGCCCAGGCAGTCGGAGCTCAGGGCGCTGAAGGAGCCGAGGAGGGGGCCGGGGTATGGCCGCCGGGAGCCCGCGCCCTCGTGCCGGGCGTCGCCCTGGGAGACGACCACGCCCTGCCGGCCCAGGTGCGCGAGGACATGCGCACCGTCTCCGCTGACCCACCTGACCGCCGTCTCCGGGCAGCATGTCGCCATCATCCTGGGACTGGGCTGACCGGACTCGGGGCGCTGCCCCTGACGGTGGCGGGCACCGCTCGGCACGGTCATGCTCACCCTCCCTCGTCATCCTGGTGCGCCCTCGGGCCCGTACTGCGCGCCGCCACCATGGGGGCCGTCATGCTGCTGGGCGTCGTCGCCGGGCGACGCGCCGCCTCCGTGCCCGCCCCTGTGCGCGGAGCCATCGTCCTGCTGCTCATCGACCCCTGGCAGTCCCGCAACTACGGCTTCGCACTGTCCGTGGTGGCCACCGCTGGGATCGTCATCGGCTCCAAGCCGGTCGCGGCCCACCTCTCGCACCGCCTGCCCAGGTGGCTTGCCGCCGCCGTGGCGCTGCCGCTGGTGGCCCAGGCCGCCTGCGGGCCGATCCTCATTCTCCTTCAGCCCTCGCTGGGGGCCTGGTCGGTGCCCGCCAACCTGCTCAGTGAGCCGGCGGCCGTCATCGCCACCATCAGCGGGCTCCTGGCGGCGCTGATCGCTCCGGCCTGGCCCGCAGCCGCCGCCGTCATCGCCCGGCCGGCGCTCGCGGCCTGCTCCTGGATGGTGTGGGTCGCCGGCTTCTTCGCTCACCCTGCCCGGCGCCACCCTGCCCTGGCCGGGGGGTCTCACGGGGGCCCTGGCACTGGGGGCCTGCGAGATAGGGGTCCTGCTCGTGGTGGCTCCCCGCACCCGCAGCGCCCTGCTGGAAGGAGCCAGAGGGTTGATGCGGCCCACTCGTGGCAGGCTTGCCCCATGGCAGCGACCCGAACCTCCTGCCCCGGGGCCCGCGCAAGGCACCGGCTGGACTGCGCTGGGACCAGGCCCAGCTGGCGCCGATCGTCCTCATCCGCGCCGGCGAGGAGGTCCTCGCCGACCGGGCGATGAGGAGTCTTCTGGCGCAGGCCAGGGCCAAGGATCCCACCACCGAGATCACTCTGCCCGGAGGCCGCCACCTACGAGCCCCACCAGCTCGACACCCTCGTGTCCCCTCCTTGTTCGGCGAGCCCCGGCTCGTCTACGTCCCCGCCCTGGAGCAGATGACTGACGCCCTCCTGAGCGACCTCATCGCCTACGTGGGCGCCGCCGACCCCGAGGTCAGCGTCATCCTGCGCCACAACGGGGGCCAACGGGGAAAGCGCCTGCTGGATGCCATCAAGGCCTCGCCCCTACCCGACCATCCAGTGCGAGGCCATCAAGAGCGCCAAGGACAAGTCCTCCCTGGTCGTGGCCGATGTGCGCCGCGCCGGAAGAAGCATCGATCCCGAGGCCGTCGGCGCTCTCGTCGACGCCCTGGGCAGCGACCTGCGCGAGCTGTGCTCCGCCGTCGACCAGCTCCTCGCCGACACCCAGGGCACCATCAGCGTCGACCACGTGCGCACGCACTACGCCGGCGCATCGAGGCCACCGGTTTCACCGTGGCCGACGCCGCCGCGGCCGGCAATACCCCCGGCCGCCATCATCGCCTGCGCCACGCCGTGGCCACCGGTACCGACCCGGTGGCCATCGTCGCGGCCCTGGCCATGAAGGTGCGCCAGCTCGCCCGGGTCGCGGCCGCAGGGGGCAGACGCATGAGCCCCTCCGAGCTGGGCATGGCTCCCTGGCAGGTGGACCGGGCCCGCCGAGAGCTCCAGGGCTGGTCCGACGACGCCCTGGCCACCTCGATCCTGGCCGTGGCCCGGGCCGACGCCGAGGCCAGGGGCCAGCCGCGATCCCGTCTACGCCGTCGAGCGGGCGGTCCTGACGATCTGCAACGCCCGCCGCGCCGGTACCCGCCGGCGCTGAGCCGCCAGGGGCCGCGTCGGCGCGAGCCGGCAGCCGCTAATCGCCGCTTCCGGAGACGCCGCTGGGGGCGTACCGGGAGAGATACCGAGCGATGTACTTGGCCATGACGTCGACCCGAGGTTGACCGCCTCGCCAACCCTGTGCGACCCCGAGCGTGGTGCGCCGCAACGTCTCCGGATGAGGGAGACGGTCACGCGGCCCCCGGTGCCTTCGGACTCCAGCGCTGTCGACGACGTCGACGACGGTGAGCGAAATGCCGTCGATGGCGATTGAGCCCTTGACGGCCACATACCCCATCAGCTCATCGGGCACCGAGATCTCCAGGACGTCCCAGCGCTCCTCGTGGTGCCGGGCGAGCAGCGTCCCGGTGGCGTCCACGTGCCCCTGGACGATGTGACCTCCCATGTGGTCGCCGGGGCGCAGGGCGCGTTCCAGGTTGACCCGGCTCCCAGGCGCCAGAGCCCCCAGACCGGTGCGTTGAAGGGTCTCGTCCATGACATCGGCGACGAAGACGCCGTCGGACAGCTCCGAGACGGTCAGGCAGCAGCCGTTGACGCTGATCGAGTCGCCCGTGCGCGTGCCCTCGACGACGACCGGTCCTCGAACCGACAGTCGGGCGGAGCGCGCCTCCAGAGCGGCGCTGTGCTCCAGCGCAACGACCTGCCCGAGCTCCTCAACGATTCCGGTGAACATCAGCGCTTCCTGTACAGGGACTTGGTGGCGTAGACGGGCTCGTTGGTGACCTGGACTCCCAGGGCGCGGAAGATGCCCTCGTCCACCGGGCCCAGGATCGTGGAGGTGTGGACCTCGCAGCCCCGCAGCGTCTCGAGCTGGTCGAGGGCCTTGCGGGCGTTGTCGTCCCCGTTGGCGGACACGGCCAGGGCGATGAGCACCTCGTCGGTGTGCAGGCGCGGGTTGCGGCTGCCCAGCCTCTGGGTCTTGAGCTTCTGGATGGGTTCGATGGAGGCCGGGGCGAGCAGGTTGACGTCATCATCGATCCCGGCCAGGACCTTGAGGGCGTTGAGCAGCATCGCCGAGGAGCAGCCCAATAGGGCGGAGGTCTTGCCCGTCACGATGCGCCCGTCGGGCAGCTCGATCGCCGAGGCCGGCTCGCCGGTGGCCGTGGCCACCTCCAGCGCGGGCGGCACGACGGGACGGTCCTCCTTGCTCACCCCCACCTTGGCCGCGAGCAGTGCGATCCGCTGGGACTGACGGGGGCGATGACCTCGCGCTTCTCGGTCACCAGGGCCCGGTAGTAGCGGCGGATGATCTCCTGGCAGGCGGCCTGCCGGCAGGCATCGTCGTCGCTGATGCAGTTGCCGGCCATGTTGACGCCCATGTCCGTGGGTGAGGCATAGGGCGAGGAGCCCAGGATCTCCTCGAACAGGCGGGTCAGGACCGGGAAGACCTCGACGTCGCGGTTGTAGTTGACGGTCTGGACCCCGTGTGCCGCCAGGTGGAAGGGGTCGATCATGTTGACGTCGTCGAGGTCGGCGGTGGCGGCCTCGTAGGCGATGTTGACCGGGTGGTCCAGCGGCAGGTTCCAGATCGGGAAGGTCTCGAACTTCGCGTAGCCCGAGGAGATGCCCCGCTGGTGGTCGTGGTAGATCTGGGACAGGCAGGTGGCCATCTTGCCGCTGCCCGGGCCGGGGCGGTGACGACCACGAGGTCCCGGCTGGTCTCGATGTACTGTTGCGCCCGTAGCCCTCCGCCGAGACGATGCGGGCGACGTCACCGGGGTAGCCGGGATGGGGAAGTGGCGGTAGACCGTGATGTCCAGCGCCTCCAGCTTGCGCTTGAAGTCGTGGGCCTGGCGGTTGTCGTCAGTCCACTGCGTCACGACGACGCTGCCCACGTAGAGCCCATAGCTGCGGAAGGCATCGATGTGACGCAGCAGGTCGTCCTCGTAGGGGATGCCCAGGTCCGCGCGGACCTTGTTGCGGGCGAGGTCCTGGCATTGACCGCCATGACGATCTCGACCTCGTCGGCCAGCTCGGCGAGCATGACGATCTTGTTGTCCGGGGTGAAGCCCGGCAGCACGCGGGAGGCGTGCATGTCGTCACGAGCTTGCCGCCGAACTCCAGATAGAGCTTGCCGCTGAACTGGGCGCGCGTCCGCGATGTGGCTGGACTGCATCCGCAGGTACTTGTCGCGGTCGAATCCGATGCGCAATGGGCCTCCCTTGAGACGGTCTGATGAACGGGCAAAGGGTGACGGGAGAAAGGGAAGGGCGCCTCCCGGTGGGAGGCGCCCTTCAGATGCTCACTGCTGCGGTGGCCTCAGAGGGAGGCGACGCGCTTGGCGAGCTTGGACTCTGCGGTTGGCGGCCTGGTTCTTGTGGATGACGCCCTGGAGACGGCCTTGTCCAGCTTGCGGGAGGCGGCCTTGAGGTGCTCGAGCGGCGTCTCTTGTCACCGGCCTCAACGGCCTCGCGCACGCGGCGCACGTAGGTCTTGAGCTCGGACTTGACGGACTTGTTGCGCAGGCGGGCCTTCTCGTTGGTCTTGATGCGCTTGATCTGGGACTTGATGTTCGCCACGGTGAAACTTTTCTCGCGTCTGATTGGTCGATGGCCGAGAGAGGGCTCGCGCCACGGGCTGACATGAGGTGGTGGGGCACCTGGCTGACCCGGTCGCCGGACCCCGCAGCCGGCCAGGCCAGAGGTCCAGTAGGCGACTGTATCATTCGCGATCCCCGTGTCCCCAGGCGCGAACCGGGGCGCAGGCGTGAGGTGCATCGCCCATGGACCTTCTGCGGTCCTCCGCGTTCAGGCCGGGCTCGGGAGGCGATCAGGAGTGGTGGCGGCGCAGGGCGGCCACGGCACCGTCGAAGACCTCACGCCTCATCGTGGCCCCTCACGGCGTACGGAGGCCGGCTCCACCAGGAGCAGACGGTCCAGTCGCACTCGCTGGGGCGGCCCTGATGGTCCCAGTCGCCCCGTGCCGACGTCGTGCCAGAAGCGTCCCCAGCGCGCCTCCTGGGCGGCGTCACGGTCGTGGTCCTTGCTCGTCATCTGGGCCACGACCAGGTGGGTCTCATGGCGAGCCAGGACCAGGACCGGCCGGTCCTCACCCTGGGTGGGATCCTCCTCGAAGGAACCCAGGCCCACACCACCTCACCGGGGTCGGCATCGCCGTCGGGGTCGGGGGAGTAGCTGAGTCGGCAGCCCCAGAGTGGAGACGTCGTAGACGCCGATACCGCGACGAGGGGACCGCCGAGCTCGTCGCGGCACTGCTGTCGCGGGAGCGGGGCCGGGCGGTGCCGGCTTCGCTGCTGACGACGACTTCGGGGCGCGGGCTGCGCGGGCTCAGCCGAACCGGATGACGCGTTGTCGGACGTGCCGGACGACGTCGAGGACTCTGAGTCAGGGCGTCGGAGGCGGCGTGTCCGAGCAGGGTGAGGATCCGATTGAGAAGGCTGGCCATGGTGCGCACCCACCGCCGGGCGGGATGCGGTGGTTGCCGCAGGCTCATGGCGGCGGGTCAGCACCACCGGCGGTCCCGCCTCCCGGTGAGGGAGGAGGACCGCCGGTGGCGCAGGCGAATCCGGTGATGGTGAAGGGTGCGCCCGGGAGGCCAGCATCCTTGAGATGCTAGTTACCTGTGCGTGTCACGGGGTGCAGATCGAGTGGTCCCGGCCTCGGAGCCGCCTTCACTGCCGGTGACGTCGATCTGCGTGGTCAGTCCCTGGAGGGGTTCTGGGGTTGCAGGTGCCCAGGGCCTTCCAGGTGTCCTCAGTGACCGCCTCTGCGTTGACCTCGTAGATGCTGATGAAGGTCATCGTGGCTGACGAGTGGGCGTTCAGGGACTCACCGGTGCGCAATGACAAGGAGCCGTCATCCTGAATGACGTAGCTGTCCGGGCCGACCCACTGCGGGGTACCAGTACCTGTCACGCTCTTGAGCGTGAAGCCGGCGGGGACCCGGGGCCGCAGGACGATATCGGAGCCGGATCCGTCGGCGTCGGTGTTGTTGGTGAAGGTGACGGTGTATCCGACCTCGATCTCATAGGTGCCCGTGGGGTCGGCCTCGACCAGGAGATCCGTGGGATGAGTCGAGACCTCGACCACCGGCCGGTCCTCTGACGTAGTCGCTGGAGAAGGTCTGGTCGCCGGTGGTCAGTGCGGCCTTGACCCTGTTGCGTCCCACCACGCCGCTGAGGTCCACCTGGCAGGTGATCTCCTTGCCCTGGGGGACCTTCGCCGTGCCGCTGGAGACGGTGAGACTCTCGGCCGGTCCCGTGGCGGAGACGACCTCGCCGCCGAAGGCGGTCAGGTCGCAGGTCACAGAGGCTGCTTGAGCCCGCCCTCTGACGCGTCCCGCGGAGATGGTGAAGTCAGACAGGACGGTAGTGGAGTCGTTCCTCGCCGTCATAGTGAAGCGGGCAGTGTCTTTGGCGGCTCCTTCGACCGTAACCCTCATTGGTGGAGACGGTGGTGGAGCCGCACTGGCCGCAGGCTTTTGAGGCTGTGACAGCGGGCCGAAGAATTGCGTTGCGTGTGGAGACCCTCGATCGTGGGTGTGAAACGGTAGCTGCGCGTATCCACACCGGGCGCCACCACAGTGGTCCCTGAGGTCCAGATCGAAGTAGCTGGTCTTGTCCCAGTAGGTGTAGAAGCTGACCGCACAGGTCAGCTTCAGGTGCTCAGGAGTGCAGGAAACAGCCTTTGACCGAGCCGATGCTGTCATCCAGCAGGGGTTGTACAGCTCGGAGATGGAGCTCAATCCGAGTCCGCCATCAAGGCCGGTGGCTCGCCCTCGCCCTTGTCGATGTAGAAGGAGCTCGTCCCGGCCACTTCATTACCTCCGGGAGGGGCAGGACCAGGTCCACTGGCCCGGCACGGAGTCAGCCTCAATGGTGACGTTAGTGGAGCCCCTTCGGGGCGATGGCCGATGGGATGCGGACCCTTCCAGCTCAGACATCCTCGGCGTTGTCAGAGCTACGACAGCCGGTACCGGCTGTGTGGTAGAGCCCTTCCACAGTGATGTCGGTATCGGCGGAAGCCGGAGCCGCCACGGCTGCGGCGGCGACGAGGGAAGAGCCAGGGCAATGCGCAGGAGGCGCCGCCACGGCTGGTCAGGTGGGAGGGTGGGAAGTGCTGAGCACGCCTTTTCGCTGAAGTGATTGGAAGGAAGCCAATCGGTTCTTTAATATATCCCCGAACAGAGTGCTATGGACATGGTGGATTGCTTCTCCCTGTCGCACTTCTCCACCTTCTTCGAAAGAATGGACAAAGGTCGGTTGCATCCACCCTTGGTGCAACCGACCTTGTCGTTGTTGTTGTCGTTGTTCTTCTCGACCCGTCTGCCAGACATCGCCCATCAGTGTGGGCGCGTGACCTCCTTCATCGTGGCGGTGAAGGTGACAAGGTCACTGCGCAGTGCGCCGAGCGCGTAGTGGCGGCGCTCCTCATTACCGCCTCCGCCGCTGTCGCCAGAAGAGGCTGCCACGATCTCAGGGGCGTAGCGCTCACGATCTTGACCGTGGCCGATCCGCTGATGGCACCGTCAGCACCGGCTGCGATGCCCTCGGCGACCCTGCTCGGGCGTGGAGATGCCGGCTCAGCATGACAGGCGCGGCGGCGTCGGCGCGCAGTCGTTCCACCGACTCAGCAAGCCCCACGGTGGAGGAGGCCCGTTCGGTGCCGGTGACGCCCACCCGGGAGACGGCATAGACATAGCCGCGTGAGGCTGCCGCCACCGCGTCCAGGGTCTCGGCGGCGGCCGACGGCGGGGCGATGTAGACGGCGTCGACACCGGCGTCCTCGGCGGCCCGGCTGAAGGCGGCCGACTCGCGGATCGGGACGTCGGGCAGCAGCACCGAGTCGATGCCGGCCTGCGCGCACTGGGAGTAGAAGCGCTCCAGGCCCATCGCGAAGGGCACGTTGCCGTAGATGAGCATGCCGATGGGCAGCCGCGGGTGGCGCCGCCGCACCCGCTGAACCACCTCCAGGCAGTCCTGAAAACTCTACGCCCGCGGCCAGGGCCCGGACATGCGCCCTCTGGATCGTGGGGCCGTCGGCTACCGGGTCGGTGAAGGGCACACCCAGCTCCAGGGCGTCGGCCCCACCGGCGATGAGCGCCTCGATGACGGCCTCACTGGTGTCCGGGCCGGGGTCGCCGACCATGACGAAGGGAACGAAGGCGCCCTCACCGCGCTCCTGAGGGCGGCGAACATCGCAGGATAGCGGCTCATCTCAGAACTCCCTCACCCGGGCCGGTGGTCAAACTGGTGCTCCCTGGCGGCGTTCAGGCCCGCGTACGCGGTGCGCTTGCCCATCTGCTCCACCATCCGTGAGGCCCCGCCACGGCACCGTCAGTGGAGAAGGAGCTCCCCCAACCTCGCCTGCACCTGGTCGAGGTCCTGTCCCCACGGCCCGACAGGCACACCAGCAGGACCGGGGAGCCTCGCCGTCGGGCACCTCCCGGGCCATGGCCAGCGCCTGGGCCAGGGCTGGGCGGACCCATGGCCGGATGATCCCCTCGTGGCGCGACAGCAGCCGGAAGGCCTCAATCGCCTCGTCGTCGCTGATACCCACGTGCGGGGCCCTGCCGGTGTCCGACAGCCAGGCGTGCTCGGGCCCCACGCCCGGGTAGTCCAGGCCCGCCGAGACGGAGAAGGACTCCTCGACCTGCCCCTCGGAGGTGCGCATGAGGTAGCTGCGCGCACCGTGGAGGATTCCCCACCAGGCCCTTGTTGATGGGGGCGCCGTGACGGGACGTGTCCAGCCCCTCACCGGCCGGCTCAACCCCGATGAGCTCGACCCCCGGGTCGTCGATGAAGTCCGCGAACATACCGATCGCGTTGGAGCCACCGCCCACACAGGCGATGACCGAGTCCGGCAGCCGCCCAGTCAGGCCCAGGACCTGGGCACGGGCCTCCCGGGAGATGACCCGCTGGTACTCGCGCACGATCGTGGGGAAGGGTGGGGACCGGCGGCGGTGCCCAACAGGTAGTGGTGTCGGCGAAGGATGCGGTCCAGTCTCGCAGCGCCTCGTTGACGGCGTCCTTGAGCGTACCCGCGCCGCTGTCCACCGGGACCACCGTGGCCCCCATGAGCTCCATGCGCTCGACATTGGGCGCCTGGCGCACGACATCGGTGGCCCCCCATGTAGATGGTGCAGTCCAGGCCCAGCAGGGGCGCAGACCATGGCCGTGGCCGTCCTGTGCTGGCCGGCGCCGGTCTCGGCGATGATGCGCTGCTTACCCATCCGCTTTGGCCAGGAGGGCCTGGCACAGAACCTGGTTGCCCTTGTGGCACCCCCATGGACCAGGTCCTCGCGCTTGAGCAGGATACGGCGTTGCCCTCCAACGGCAGATTGCGCAGCTCGGTGACCGCCGTGGGACGCCCCAGGTAGCGGGTCGTGAACGTGTCCAGCTCAGCGGCGAAGGCCGGATCCGCCTGGGCGTCGATGAAGGCGTCCTCGAGCTGGTCCAGCGCTGAATCAGCAGCTCAGCACGAACTGCCTCGTAGGGGCCGAAGAAGGCGGGTAGGCGCGGGTGGTGCCCCGCCCCGGCCGTCCCGGTCCAGCCCCGACGATGCGCCCCTCCTCCCGGCTGTGGCAGCGGCACCGCCTCGGCCAGCTCCCTGGCGGCCTCGGCCGGGTCCGGGCCCTCGACAGGACGAGCCCACCAGGAGGCGTCCACCAGGCCGGACAGACGCCGTACGTCGTCGGGAGCACTGACCCCGACTCACCCACGAGGACCACCCCGGCCGGAGCGCAGCGGGCGAGCTCCTCGGTACGCGCCAGATCCGCGTCCAAGGTGCGCAGGTCACGGTTGTTGATACCGATGACCTCCGCCCCAGGGTCGAGGCGCGATGCATCTCCTCCGGGGTCGAGACTCCGTCAGCACCTCCATCCCCAGGCCGTGAGCCAGCTCTGCCAGCTCGCGATAGACGTCGTCGGGCACCACCGAGAGCATGAGCAGGACCGCGTCCGCCCCCAGGCTGCGGGCCGCCAGCACCTGAACCTCGTCGACGATGAAGTCTCTGCACAGGACCGGGGCGTCCACCACCTCACGTACGGCCGCCAGGTCGTCGAGATGAGCTGTTGAAGCGGTCGGGCCGGTGAGCACCGAGACCGCGGCCGCGTAGGGCGCGTACTGCGCGGCCAGCGAGGCCGGGTCGTAGTCGGCGCGGATGGTGCCGCGCGAGGGCGAGGCCGCCTTGCACTCCATGATGAGAGCGGGCTGCGGGCTGTGGCTCTGGCCGCTGCGGGTACGCAGGGCGTCCGCGAAGCGAGCGCTGCGAGCGCGGCAGCTCGGCCTCAGGTGTCCGAAGCGGGCACGCAGCTCATCGATGCGCTCGCGGCGCGCCTGGACGAGCGAGTCCAGGACGGTGCCCGTGGCGATGAGACGCGCCTCGACCGGTTCACGGTGGGCGCGCTCGCCAGGGTCGGCACCATCGGGTGACGCGGCGGGGACGGGGGCGGTGTCGGGGTGGTCACGGCTTCCTCAGGCCGTCTCAGTGGCGAGGTCACTGGCTTTGGTCATGGACTCCAGGTGGCGGGCCACGCCACCGGAAAGGATCTGCTCCAGGGCCGCCGCAGTGCCGCCTGCGAGGCTGTCAGCCCTGCCGATGAGATACAGCAGGGCGCCGGCATTGACGGCGATGGCGTCGCGGTGGGCGGGCCGTCCTCACCGAGACGGCCCTCGCGCAGCAGGCGGGCGTTGTCGGCCGGCTCCCCACCCAACAGGTCGGCCAGCTCGCAGGTGGCACTCCCAGATCCTCGAGCGTGACCTCGTAGGCCCGCACCCGTCGGGCGTCGCCTCACGCACAAGGGTCGGCCCGTGGACGGCGATCTCATCCAGAGCCGTGGACCAGCGAGCAGCGCGCTCGCGCCCCAGCTGGACCATCGCCTCAGCGATCATGTCCAGCATGCCCGGGTCCCACACGCCCATGAGCTGGAAGGTCAGGTGGGCCGGGTTCACCAGCGGCCCCAGGACGTTGAAGATCGTGGGCGTGGCCAGCGCCTGCGCACCGGTGCCACATCGCCGCATCGCCGGGTGGTAGGCCTGGGCGAACAGGAAGGTGAAGTGGTCACGGGCCAGCAGCTCGACCGCCGTGCCGGCTCCACATCCAGGGCAGCCCCAGCTCGGCGATGACGTCGGCCGCCCCCGTCTTGGAGGACACGGCCTGGTTGCCGTGCTTGGCCACCGCGACTCCCCATCGAGGCGAGCCACCAGGCCAGCCCCCGTGGGAGATGTTGATCGTGCCCACGCCGTCGCCCCCCGGTGCCGACGACGTCCACCAGCGGGAAGCGACACCGACGGAAGGCCCGGGCCGCCTGGCGGAAGGCGCTCGCGGCCCCGGCGACCTCCTGGGGCTCCTCGCCACGGGCATGCAGCGCTGCCAGCAGCGCCGCCGTCTCCACCTCGGACAGGTCACCGGCGCCCAGGGCGGCGAAGACCGTGGAGGCTCTGCTCACGGCTTAGGCGCCGTCCCTGAACCACCCTCGCAGCAGCTCGTGCGCCTCCCTGCGCCGTGGCAGCAGGCCTGCTCTCCGCCGCGGCGGGGGCCGCGCTGTTGGTCTCACTCATCGGTCTGTGGCTCCTTATTCAGGTGGTTGAGGCATGTGGGGCGCTCGGGGTGATTCTGCCCGAGCGGTGCGGCAGCTGTCGGGGACTGCGGGACAGCGCGGGGCGGCGTGGCTCAGGGGGTCCGGAGCCAGGTCGGCGGTGATGGCCTTGAGCAGGGCAGGTCCCCTGCGGGTGAGGATCGACTGGTGGAACTGCAGCCCGACCGCCGGTACCGACCGGTGCCGGGCCGCACGACGATGCCGCCGGTTCCGCTGTTGTCCTCCGATGTGGTGCGGCCAGGCTGACATGGGCCCGGCAGCGTGCGCGTGCCCAGGGAGTGGCAGGCCACGTCCAGTGGCCCGCCGTCGAGCACCGTGAAGGCCGGGTCGGTGCGGCCCGCCTCGGTGACCTCGACGCGGTCGGAGCGGCCGTGGACCGGACCCACCGGGGCGACCCGCCCGCCGAAGGCTCTCGACGAGGGCCTGGAAGCCCAGGCAGATGCCCAGCGTGGGATCGCCTGCTCCAGGGCGGTGGCGATGAGCTCCATGAGGCAGCCCGACGTTGCCGGGCAGCCCGGCCCGGGGACGATGACAGGACCGGGCGGCGCCCGGCCCTCGCGCTCGGCCGCGGTGGGCTCGAGGGCAGCGAGCACTCGGGAGGCCGGCACGTTGTTGCGGTAGACCCTCGATCTGGGAGCCGAGGGTCGCGAACTGGTCGACGAGGTTGTAGACGAAGGAGTCGCGGTTGTCGAGCAGGACCACACGGGCCGGGGCCTGGGCCGCTTCGGTGCTGCTGCCCTCGGGTACTGGCTCACGTCCCGTCCGTGGTGCTGAGTGCTGGTGATGGCCATGGCTCAGGCCTCCTTTCCGGTCGTGTCGATGATGAGTGCGGCGCCCTGTGCGGCGGCGATCGCCTCCAGGACGGCGCGGGCCTTGTGGACGGTCTCAGCGACCTCGGCGTCCGGGGAGGATGCCGCCACGACGCCGGCACCGGCCTGACCAGGGCGCTCCCGTCCGTCACGAAGCCCGAGCGGATGACGATGGTGTCCAGCCCGCCGTCGCCGCGGATGTAGCCCACCGAGCCGCCGTAGGAGCCGCGGCGCACGCCCTCGGCCTGGCGGATGAGCTCGGCGGCCCGCAGCTTGGGGGCTCCGGTGAGGGTTCCCATCGTCATGGAGGCGCGGAAGGCGTCCAGGGCGTCCAGGTCGTCGGCGAGCTCACCGGAGACCTCCGAGACCAGGTGCATCACCCGGCTGTAGCGGTCCACGCGCAGAAGGTCCTGGACGCTGCGGGTACCGGGGCGACTGACTCGGGCGACGTCGTTGCGGGCCAGGTCCACGAGCATGACGTGCTCGGCGACCTCCTTGGCATCGGTGCGCAGCTCCAGCTCCAGGCGGGTGTCACGCTCGTAGGTCCACTGGAACCGTTGGGGTGCAGCCCGCGGCCGGGTCCCGGCGATCGGGCGGATGGCGACCCGACCGGTGCGTGCCGAGGCAGCAGCGCCGACTCCGGGGAGGCGCCGAAGAGCTCGAAGTCCGGGGCGGCCAGGTAGAACATGTAGGGGCTGGGGTTGGCGTGGCGCAGCACGTGGTAGGCGGCCAGCGCATCCGGGCAGGCGATGGTGAAGCCGCGTGAGGGCACCACCTGGTAGACGTCGCTCGGCGATGTAGCCGCGCATCTCCTCCACAACCGCCTCGAAGTCGACGTCCGAGGTGGTGGGCACCGCGTGCAGGACGGGGGAGGCGGCGCCGTCGGTGGACGAGGCCGGCGCCTCGACGTCGGCTGCGTTGTCGATGCTGTCGATGGCGGCTGCTAACGCGTCCATGCGCCGCTCCAGGTCGGCGGTGTCGACCGAGGCACCCACCAGGGTCGCCTCCCGGGTGGGGTGGTCGACGACGAGGATGATGCGGGCGTCGTAGAAGAGGTAGTCCGGGCAGGTGTTGGCGCCCTGAGCCACCTCGGGCAGGGACTCGAAGGTGGACAGGTAGTCGAAGGCGAAGGCCCCGGCTTCCAACGGCAGGTGGGGATGGTCGACCTCAGCCTGGGCTCGCACCTGCAGGGGCTCGATCGTGGACAGGGCTGTCAGGCGCCTGCGCTCCTCGAGGGTGGGGTCGTCGTCGGCGCTGGTGGGCAGGGTGAGGGTGAGCCGGCCGGGGAGCGGTCGGTGACGTGCCTCGCCCAGGTGCTCCTCCAGGCGGGTCAGGGCCGCGAGGCCGTCGGCCCGGCGTGCTCGCCGCTGACGACGTCCAGGGCCTCGGCGGTCACGGTGCCGCCCCAGCAGGTCAGCCTGGCCGAGGCCTCCAGGATGGCGACCGTGGTGCGCGGGCCTTGGTGGTGATAGTCGGCGCTCTCCAGCAGCACGCAGTCCACGGGGCGTACAGCCGCGTTGTCGTCTGCCGGGTTGCGGGTGGTGCGCAGCTGGCCGGCTCGGGTCAGGTGCTCCAGCAGTGCACCGCCGTCGGAGGGGTAGCGCACCGGGCGCGTGAGGACGAGCTGGTGAGGCCGCAGGCAGTGCGGCCGAAGGTGCGGTGTCGGACACGGTGGGGGCATGCCCTTTCCTGAGATCGTGGGTCAGGCGGCCTCACTCATGCGTCGGGCGGGCCCGCGGTGAGCGAGCCGGTACGTCCTAGGCGTCAGGATGGCGGCTCGCCTCGAGGGGAGCCACCACCAGGTCGTGCGCCGTGTCGTCATGGCGGTCACTCTAACCCTGCCGACCCTGGGAGACGAAACCGGTCTCACCAGCCGTCTCAGTGATCGTGGTCCGTCGTCGACGGCGGACCACGATGGAGACGATCAGCGCCGCGGCGGCCAGGATGACGACGATGCGGCCGATCGGCCCGGTGAGCCACGCCGTCAGGATCGCCATCCCGATGGTCGTAGACGGCGGCCCAGGCGATCGCCCCGGCGGCCGTGGCCGCCACGTAGCGGCGCAATGGCATACGGGCCACGCCCGCGGAGAGCTGAATGACGCCTGCAGGCCGACGGTCAGAAAGGACATCGGTACGGCCAGCACTCCCCAGCGGGCCGACCACGCCTGTGCGCGGGCGTACATGGGCGACTCGAGCAGCGAGACCCACCGGGTGCGCGCGGTCCCCGCCGTGATGCCCCGGCCGATCCAGTACATGGTGTGCGAGCGCATCATGGCCAGGCACCAGAAGAACAGGAAGACCCAGGGGTAGGGCAGGCTGCGGATCCGTTCCAGCATGTGAGGAAGGCTAACCTAAGTCGAACGGTGTCCGGTCGTGAGCTCGTCTACGCCACATGTTCATAGGAACCATGGGGAGTCGGCGTGCGGCCGCACCTCACACTGCTGGCTGGCCCGGCGGGCTGGGGTGGTGGCCGCCGTCGGGAGACTTGCCTCAGACCCATGCCGGATATGAGGAAGAGCCAGGAACCGATCTCCGTGTCACCGATCCCCACACCAGAGCAGATGACCAGCGTCCAGCCTGCCGCCACCGAGCAGGCCCGGCTGCGCAACTTCTGCATCATCGCGCACATCGACCACGGCAAGTCCACCCCTGGCCGACCGCATGCTCCAGCCACCGGCGTCGTCCAGCTCCCGTGACATGCGCGCCCAGTACCTGACCGCATGACATCGAGCGCGAGCGCGGCATCACCATCAAGTCCCAGGCCGTGCGCATGCCCTGGGCCATCGAGGGCGACGACGGCGTCACGCGCGCGTACGCGCTCAACATGATCGACACCCCCGGTCACGTCGACTTCTCCTACGAGGTCAACCGCTCCCCGGCCAGCCTGCGAGGGCGCGGTCCCTCCTGGTCGACGCAGCCCAGGGCATCCAGGCCCAGACCCTGGCCAACCTCTACATGGCCATCGAGGGGACCCTGACCATCATCCCGGTCCTCAACAAGATCGACCTGCCCGCCGCCGAGCCGGAGAAGCACGCCGAGGAGATCGCCTCCTCATCGGCTGCGACGTCGATGACATCCCTCGTCTCCGGCAAGACCGGGCAGGGCGTGCCCGAGCTGCTCGACCGGATCGTCGAGACCGTCCCGCCCCCGCACGGCGATCCCGACGCCCGGCGCGCGCCATGATCTTCGACTCCGTCTCACGACACCCTACCGCGGCGTGGTCACCACGTGCGCGTTGTCGACGGCGCCCTCAAGCCCCGCGAGCGCATCGAGATGCTCTCCACCAAGGCCGTTCACGACCTCCTGGAGATCGGCGTCATCAGCCCCGGGAGCCCACGCCGTCGGCCGGCCTGGGGGCCGGCGAGGTCGGCTACCCATCACCGGGGGTCAAGGACGTGCGCCAGTCCAAGGTCGGTGACACGGTCACCTCCGTGGCGGCACCGGCCGACGAGCCGCTGTCGGGCTACCAGGACCCCAAGCCCATGGTCTTCTCCGGCCTGTTCCCGGTGGACGGCTCGGACTTCCCGGCCCTGCGCGACGCCCTTCGGACAAGCTCAAGCTCAACGACGCCGCCCCTGACCCTACGAGCCGGAGACCTCGGTGGCCCTGGGCTTCGGCTTCCGCTGCGGCTACCTGCCTGCTGCACCTGGAGATCATCCGCGAGCGCCTGGAGCGCGAGTTCAACCTGGACATCATCTCCACCGCCCCCTCCGTGGTGTACGAGGTGACCATGGAGGACCGCACCACGCACACGGTGACCAACCCCAGCGAGTTCCCCGAGGGCAAGGTCTCTGCCGTCTCCGAGCCGGTGGTGCGGGCCACGATCCTGACCCCCAGCGAGTTCGTGGGCACGGTCATGGAGCTGTGCCAGTCACGTCGCGGCACCATGCAGGGCATGGACCACTCTCCGAGTCACGCGTAGAGATGCATCATGTGCCGCCGCTGGCGGAGATCGTCTTCGACTTCTTTCGACGCCCTGAAGTCGCGGACCCGCGGCTACGCCTCCCTGACTACGAGGCGGACGTGCTCCCAGCGACGCCGACCCGGTCGAGTCGACATCCTGCTCAACGGGGACAAGGTGGACGCCTTCAGCGCCATCGTCCACCGCGACTCGGCCTACTCCTACGGCGTCATGATGACCAAGCGTCTCAAGGACCTCATCCCGCGCCAGCAGTTCGAGGTTCCCGTGCAGGCGGCCATCGGCACCCGCGTCATCGCCCGCGAGACCATCCGGGCCCTGCGCAAGGACATGCTCGCCAAGTGCTACGGCGGTGACATCACCCGTAAGCGGCAAGCTGCTGGAGAAGCAGAAGGAGGGTAGAAGCGCATGAAGGCCATCGGTCGGGTGGAGGTGCCCCAGGAGGCCTTCATCGCGGCCCCTCGGCGCGGACACGCCCACCGGCGCCAAGCCGGGCAAGTAGTGGAGCCGGCGGATGACGGAAGGACGGCTGCGGACATGAGCGACACGAGCAGGCAGACCACGGTTGACGCTGCCCTGACCGACGACGGCTCCGGCCTGGTCCTGACCCGGGAGCTGGCCCGGGTCCTGGGCGAGCCCCACGCCGGCGCGACGGGCGTCACCATGATGAGCCCTCACCGTTCCACGACGGTGACCTGGTGGGAACCGTCGGCGCGGTGTGCACTGTCAAGGGGCTGCGGCCCGACGCCGGAGAGGCAGGCGTCTCGGCGATCCACAAGGGCGCCGTCGACGGGCCGGTCGAGGTCGGCCGTACCGGGATCGTCACCGACAAGCACGGGGACCGCGCCCACCACGGGGACAGTGACAAGGCCCTCTATGTCATGAGCGCTGCTGAGCAGCGACACTGGTCCGAGGTCCTGGGCGGTATCGAGCCGGGGCGGCTGGGGGAGAACCTCCTCATCGAGGGCGACATCGATGACGTGGAGATCGGTGCGATCCTGTCCATCGGCGACCCGAGCAACGGAGGACTGCGGGTCAGGTGACCGGTGTGGCAACCCGTGCGCCACCTTCGCCCGCGGTGGGCCGCGCGACTGGGTGGAGGTCTTCTCGGCGCGCAACCGGGTGGGCGTCACCTGGCAGTGCTTGACGAGGGCGCGGTGCAGGTCGGCGACGAGGTGCGCGTGGTCTCCGCCCCGGGGCACCGGGTCACCTGCCGGCGCTGGTTCGCCCACCACGACCCGCGCGACGCCCAGGGGCTGCTCAACTCCGAGGTCTTCGGCAACTGCGTGATCGCCCCTTCACTCAAGAAGTACGCGCGCGCCGCCGCCCACGAGCAGGTCGGCTGACCGCGCCGCCCAGCGCCTGAAGGCACCAGGCAGACGGTTTTCCCGAGACCACAGAAGCACAGGACATAAGGTCCGCATGGCTCAGCACCACCCGCCCCGCTCCCACGCCATCCACCGCGAGTACGCCCTCCTCTCGCGCTCGGCGGCAGGTTGCGCCCCGTCCAGGCCGAGGCCCTGGCCGAGCTCGACCCCCGCTACGTGGTCGATGTGCCGCGGGCCGATGCCGTGCGCACCGTGTCCCCTGAGCTTCCGCCTGGAGCCGGAGAAGGTCTTCGGGCACATGGGGCAGGTCAGGCCGCTGATCGTCGAGGTCGGGTCGGGCAGTGGTGAGGCGCTGCTGGTCCCATGCCGCCGCCCACCCGGGTGCTGACTACCTGGCGGTGGAGGTTCGGGGAGACCGCGATCGCTCTGACCGGTGACCCTCGATCCACCGCCGGGGCCTGCACAAGTGCGCGTCGTCCCCGCCGACGCCTCCCCAGCTGCTGGCCACGGCCCTGCCGGTGTCCTGCGCCAGCGAGGTGTGGTCTTCCCGACCCTGGCGCAAGCCCAGGCACCGCAAGCGCCGCCTGGTGACCACTGCCTTCGCCGACCTCGGTGGCGCGGGTGCTGCGTCCCGGCGGGGTGTGCGCCTGGCCACCGACTGGGCGGACTACGCCTGGCAGATGCGCGACGTCGTCGAGGACGTGGCGGATGCTGCCCACCGGTCTGCGCCCGGACGCCACCCCGCCCTCACTTCCGGCATGACGACGCCGGTGCCCGACCCGACCTGGGGGCCGAGACCGCTGAGGAGGACAGTCTGGGCAACGGCCTGACCCGATCGCCCGCAGGGGTGCGTGGCGGATGGTCGCCCCGTTACGAGGGGCGGTCGCGACCCGCTTCGAGCAGCGGGGCCTGGACGCCGGGCGCACGATCCGGGACCTGACCGCAGTGCGCACCGAGGTGGCCTGGATCCCTCGAGCGGGGCGCCCATGCTGGATCGCCTCGAGGCCGAGGGCAGGCCTGGAACCACCTGGAGTCCCAGCCCTGGCGATCGCGCGAGGGCCGCGGCGACGGCCTGTTGCACCCGGCGGACCGGCCGTGACTGCGGCCTCAGGCTGCCCCGCCGCGCCTGGCTCATGGTCATCGTCGCCGGGTTCCTCGGGTTCTGCGCGGTCCTGCGGGCCCCGTGGGCGTCATCCCGCCTCTGCTGACGCGCCTGGGACAGGACCCTGGGCATGGGGAGGTGGCCCGCGGCGCACTGACCTCCGTGCCGATCCTGTGCTTCGGGTTGCTCACCCCGCTGGCCTCGACCGTGGTGCGACGTGTCGGCATCAACACCGCGGGCCCTGCTCACCCTGGGAATGGTTCTGGTTGGGGGCGCTGCGCTCGGCCGGTGCCACCTGGGCGGCCTCGTCGGAACCGTCATCATCGGGGCCGGGCTGACAGGTGCAACCTGGTGGCGCTCATGGTCATCGGCCACGACTGGCACCGCACCTCACTCATGACGGGCCTGTACCTCCACCCTGCAACGTCATCGTCACTGCTGCCACCGCCCTCGGCCGTGCCGCTTGCCCTCGTCATCGGCTGGCAGGGCTCGCCGCCGCCTGGACCGCCATCCCGGTGCTGCTGGCCGGGCACTGTGGCTGTGGGTCTTCCCGCCCGGCAGTCAGGCGCCCAGGCAGAGCCTGCGGGAACGATCGGGCATGACCTCCTGGGTGACGGAGTTGCTCGGCCCGGCCGACGCCGTCGACCGGCAATGCTGTCTGGAGACGCCCCCCGACCTGGTGATGGCCGTGGCCTTCGCAGCCCAGACCTTCTCCTACTACGCGATCTCGGGCATGCTCACGGCCCTGGTTGATGAGCTCGCCACGAGTGAGTCCGTCGCGGGCGTTGCCGCCTCGTCTTCCCCTGCTGGGAATCGGGGCCTCTGATGGTCCCGGTGATGTTTGAGACGCTGGGGTGGCTGGGCCAGCAGGGTCCTCGGCGTCATCTGCGCCTGCTGGCTCATGCTGCCGATCTGCCTGACGGTGGCCCCGGCTACTGGCTGGTGCCCTGCATGTTCTCGGGCGTCGCGCACGGCGCCTTCTTCGCCGCCCCTGTTCACCCCTGGTCATCCGCCGCTCGGAGTCGGTTGATGAGAACCGTCGGACCACTGCGGTCATCCAGACGACCGGCTACCGCCCTGGCCGCCGTCGGTCCGGTGGTGATGGGCTGGGTCCATGAGGCGCAGCGGCGGCTGGGTGGCCCCTTTCGCCATGGTGGTGGGAGTACTGGTGCTCGCGACCGTGCGCCCAGATCGCGGCTCGCGCGGGTGACCCTGGCAGGCTCCGAGCCGGCCATTCCTCGCCGGCGTCTGCGGGGCGACGAGCGGGCCGGAGCAGGGTGGCGACCAGTGAGCCCGGCCCAGCCGGTGGCGATCCTCTGCCGGGAACGGGGGAGCTGCCGGCGCAGGTGATCGCCCCTGCCTCCGGGCGGGCAGAGCGCCCGTTCTCGGTGTACCCGCACGTGCCCTACTGCCGGGTGCGTTGCGGCTACTGCGACTTCAACACCTACACGAACCCTGACCATGGGCAGGAGCCCTCGGGCCGAGGACTCGTGGGAACTCTCGCCGGTGAGCTGCGTGCCGCCCGTCGTCCATGGACCGCGCGGGCCTGTCGTGCGCGCCGCCCAGACCGTCTTCGTGGGCGGAGGTACCCCACCATGCCGCCCGCCTCCGGACCTGGTGAGCATGCTGGAGCTGGTGCGCGAGCGCTTCAGCTCGCCGCCGACGCGGAGGTGACTACGGAGGCCAACCCGGACCTCGTGGACGAGGCGGGCTGGCGGCCCTGGCCGAAGGCGGTTTCAGCCGGGTCTCCTTCGGCATGCAGTCGGTCGTGCCCCATGTGCTGAAGGTCCTGAGCGCACCCACGAGCCCTGCCCCGGGTGCTCCGCGTGGTGGAGTGGGCGCGGCGGACCGCCTGAGTACCTCCTGACCCTCATCTACGGGGCGCCGGGGGAGTCCCTGAGGACTGGCAGCGCTCCCCGGACGCGGTGACCCGTATCGGCCCGGACCACGTGAGCGCCTACGCCCTGGTCATCGAGGAGGGCACCAGGATGTGGGGCAGGTCCGCCGCGGAGAGCTGCCGATGCCCGAGGACGACGACGAGGCCACCAAGTACGAGATGGCTCTGATGCCGTTCTGCGCCAGGCCGGCTACGAGTGGTAGCGAGATCTCCAACTGGGCGCGACCCGGCGCCGAGTGCCGCCACAACCAGGCCTACTGGCTCGACTGGGACTGGTGGGCGTTAGCCCGGGCGCACCCCACCTGGGGGACGTGCGCCTGTGGAACACCAAGCACCCGGTTGCCTGGGCCGGGCAGATCGTCATCGGCCACCTGCCCGTGGCCGGGCACGAGGCCATCGACGCCGACTCCCGCGAGCTGGAGCGCATCATGCTGGGCATCCGCCTGCGTGAGGGCATCGAGCTGGCGAGCTCGGGTCCGGGCCGAGCGGCCCACCAACAGACCTACCTGACGCCGCCGGGAGCCACCCCTCGCCGCACTTGGTGCCCGTTGTAGCCGGTCTCGTCGTCGATGGACCGCTCGACGCCAGTGCAGCTCGCGAGGGGCCGGGCGGTGCTCACCTGCGCGCGGCCGTCTCATGGCCGATACCGTCACCCGCGCCCCGACCCGATGAACCCACCCCAGTTACTGCTGAAATGAGCTACTTCACAATCTGGAAGTGTTGGTCTGACAGTCGGGTGCTCCTCACCGCCTGAATTCTCCAAGTTGATTCCGTGCCCGTATCTGGGGCTGCGTGAAGCGCTTGGCCGAGCATAAAACCAGTAACATCGTCAGGACGTTGACCGATTGTCCCAGCTCCAGTCTGGAGACTGAAAGTCCTCGAGACCCTCAGATCATCATTGACAGTGCTGAAGACTCGTGATTTCATAGGGGAGCATACTGCCTGGCTCTCCGTGATGGAAGCCTCGTGTGGTGAGCGTAGCGAGCATCTGCCGGTATCCCCAGTCCGACAACAATCCTGCGTCGTAGATAGAACGCGCCGTTGCGATGGCCGACGTGCCGTAGGTGATCTTGATCTTCATCAGAGTGTCGAGTGACGGAGGGCTTGATAGCTTGGCGCGCAAGGACTCTGTGGGAAGCAGGAACTCGGCGGCAAAAATATTCGCTTCATGCTCGATCTGTCGGTCTGTTGCCTCTTCGGTTCTGGTGACATCCGAGTGGAGTATCAAATGGCCGATCTCGTGTGCCAGATCGAAGCGTGAACGCTCCGCTGTCTTGACGCGGGACAGGAAGATGAAGGGGCGTCCATCCGCCGACCAGAAACTGAATGCATCCACTTTGACGTCCGCCAACGGAATCCTGAGGACTCTGATTCCATGCGCCCTCAGCCATCTGCACCAGGTTGGGAGCAGGTTCCCAGACCCATTCCCCATGCTAGACGCAGAGCCATGGCTGCCTCTTGAGATGAGTTGCGAAACTCGGTATCGAGCAGGCTGAGGGCAGGTGTCCTAAAATGTTTGGAAATAGACCCAGAACTCGACGCCCAGTGCTCCGAACGCTGTTGAACGACGCAGTAAGACGGATGGAGAACGTCGTCGTGCCCGGAAGAACACCTGTTTCTCGTCCAGTAGGTCAATCTCCTCGGCTGAGAAGAACTCAGGCGGCATGCCTGTGATGGTGGCGATCTGATGCAACCTCGATGAGGGGGCCTGTAGACCCCAGTGTTGTCACTGTGCGAGGTGTCGTCCCTGTCTTGTGGGCCAGCGCTGACTTGGACAGTCCCTGCCCTCTGTCTGGCCAGGGTGACTCGCGATGCCTCGAGTGTCATGAGATAGCGGTGATCTCGAAGTCCACGTCCTGTGTGGCTGCATAGGACTGCATGTCGTCTCCGGAAGTCAATCAGTATATCCTGAGATCTTGTGCGGAAGAATGATGCGCGTCTCCCACTGGGTGACGAAGCCTTTGTCGCATTCTATCGGCAGCGATAGCTCCAGGCGTAACTCATTGCTGGCTCGGTCCCAGAAATAGAGCAGGACCCAGGTTTGCAGGTTGGCGAAAACTGTATCCTCATCTCCAGGTCCGAGGTTGAGCCGACACTCGTGTATCTCGGAGCGCTACTCTTTGCCGCGTTGCTTTCGATCTCATTGGCGAATCTGGGTCCTTTGAGGCGCGCATTGCGCGGGTTGCCGTTCGCGTGAGCAGTCTGTGAGTCGCCGCCAACTGCTGCGATTGCCATGCTCCCGTCTGGGCTGACCGATCGGGGTGCGTTGGCGATGTCATGGTGCTTCCAGTCCTCCTCGTTGAGTTGTTTGCGCAGAGCTCCCACGATCTTCGACCAGATGGAGATCCCGAAGGCGATCACCGGCTCGAAAGATGAGTAGCTGATGACTGCGCTCTGCAACCCCTCAACGCAGGGGCCGAGTGAGGTTGAGGGGTCAGGCCCATCGCGTGAAGTTCCTGCTCGGCCACCGCCCGGTGATGACTCGTGCGTGGTGGCTGTGTGATGGGCTGGGTCATGAGAGCCTCCCAGAGCCTCGAACAAGTGGACGAAACCAGAAGTTACCACAGGCGAGCGTGCAGAACCGGAAGTGACAGGGTGTCGCTCGTCGCTGCTGTGCGATCAAGGTGGCGAGCTTGTCGTTGGTGGGTCTCGTCGTTGATGGACCGCTCGACGCCAGTGCAGCCATGAGGGGCCGGGCGGTGCTCACCCTGCGCGGTCGTCCATGGCCGACGCCGTCACCCGCGCCCCTGACCCAGTGAGCGAGTGAGCCGATAGGGCGTCGACTTCTGGCTGCAATTCATTGACGGCATCCCTGCGCACCGCCGTCCGACAGCATGTACTCCTGAATCGCCTGGAACAGCTCAGGCAGCAGCTCCACGTGGCCGAAGCGTAGCTTTGGTGCTACCTCGCTCCAGCCCGGCAGGGTGCGCAGGACATCAAGCGGCACTTCTCGCACCGGCGTCTGCCACTCGATGTCGCGTCGGTACGGAACGAAACCGGGAAACATCTCGTGCTGGTAGACCTCGTCCCCGGTGACCACTCCGCAGGCGGTGATCGCCTGACACGGACGGCGTGACCTGAACTCCTGCTTCGGTGAGTAGTAGAGGATGTGGTCGCCTCTCCGCATACGTTGAAGCGGTGCCTTCTTGCCGTGGCACAGCTGACAGAACCCGTCAGCCACGCCCAGAGCCACATGGTCCTGGAGGCAACGCCAAGCCAGTATCTCAATGTGCTGTCCTTCCTGTCGTGTCGGGTTCGGCCTGTACGCCGGTGAGTCGGCTCGGCTGCTGGGACTCAACCGACCGCTCACCGGCGTGATCGGCTCAGGTCACGACTCCTTCTCGTGAACGGTGACGCACAGCCATCCGGATCGGCGAAGGCGAACGTCAGGCCGAAGGGGCTGGGAGCAGGATCGGCCAGGATTGCTGTTCCCGAGGGCCTCGAGCGAGTCGTGCAGCTCCCTGAACCGCGTCGCAGTGCAGCCAGAGTGCCACCCTCGAGACCGGGACGCCTCAGAGAGGTCAACCTGGCAGGGGCTCGCGAACCGCGAAGGGGATCGGCGTTGTGGCGAAGAGGACGGCGCCAGGAGGTGAGGCTGGGGCACGGCGCAGTCCCAGGGCGTTCTCGTAGAACTCCGCGGAACGCTCGAGGTCGCTCACCTGCAGGGCGATGAAGTCGGGGCCGGTGACGGTCATGGAGATCTCCTCTCAGACGATGACATGTCAGGTTTCTGACATATTGATAGTATGTCAGAATGCTGCTATGAGTCAAGACGACCCCAGGGAGCTCCTCGGCTACCAGCTCAAGCATGTCCAGGCCGCGCTTCGAGCACGTATGGACGAGGCCCTCCGACCTCTGGGGCTGAGTGCTCCCCAGTACCTCTGTCTCGAGCTGCTCAGTCGTGCCCCGGGAGCCTCGACCTCCGACCTCGCCAGAGAGGCCTTCGTGACCCGCCAGACCATGAGCACGCTTCTGCGCACCCTGGTGGACCGTGGTCTAGCTCGACGCGCCGCCCAGGCGTCTTCCGGCCGCGCACTACCGGTGCAGCTCACCCCTGAAGGGCGGAGCCTCCTCAAAGAGGCGTCGAAGGTGACGGAGGAGATCGAGGCGAGTCATGGTCGCTCCGCTGAGTGAGACCCAGCTGCGCACGATACGGGAGGCAATGTCGGCCTGCATCGCCGCGCTCGAGAAGTGATGTCAGCGTTGAGATCGTTTGCGAGCCGGAGGACCCGCCCGCTCGTAGAGTGAGGCCGACGTCGCTCAACGTCGTCGTCGACGAGAATGATCCTGCCCCTCCCACGGACGTCCGTGCCCTCTAGCCCCACCGCTCCTGACCCGCGTGACGGGGACGAGCGTCCCGCCCTCATCCTGGCGAACCTTGGCACCCCGGCCGCCACCCACGCCCAGAGCCATTCGCTCCTTCCTGCGGGAGTTCCTCTCCGACCGCCGGATCGTCGAGACGCACCCTCTCCGGTGGCGACCCGTCCTGGAAGGCATCATCCTGCGGGTGCGCCCTCGCGCATCGGCGGCGACGTACGCCACCATCTGGCACCCCAGTGAGGAGACCAGCCGCTCCGGCTCTCCGCTCATGCACTACGGCGAGCGACAGGGCGAGCTGCTCCAGCAGGAGCTCGGCGAATCGGTCCAGGTGCGTATCGCCATGCGCTACGGGCAGCCGGCGAGCGCCTCCTACTACTGTCCCTCCACTCCATCCCCCGGGCCATGCACGACGCCGGAGACCCCTACCGTGCTGAGGTGAGCGCACCGTCGAGGTCCTCTCGCGCCGACTCGACCTGCCCGAGGACTCGCCCAGCTCACCTTCCAGTCCGTCTTCGGACCCGCCGCCCGGATCGGGCCGGCCACCATCGACACGATCGGCGAGCTCGGCCGCGCCGGTTGCCCCCGCCTTGACGTCATCTGCCCCGGTTTCGTCTCCGACTGCCTGGAGACTCTCGAGGAGATCAACCAGCTCAACCGCGAGACCTTCACCACTGCCGGAGGCGGCAGCTTCCACTACATCCCCTGGGGCAACGACTCCGACGGCGCCATTGCCACCCCTGGCTCAGCAGGCCAGAAAGGTACCGGGCCGGCTGGATCTGAGCCCGGCGCGGCCCGGCGGCCCCGGTACCGCATCAGGCCGGGAAAATCGGTCTCAGCACGAGAGACCACAGCCCCTCACCGGGGAAACTGATGCCCGGGACGGTATGGTGACACGAACCGTCCAGATTCTGTGAGGAAGTCGCCGTGCATCTGAGTGGTGGTCCGTCCTGCCCTTCGCGGGCATGCTCGCCTGCATCGCCGTCCTGCCGCTGATCCCGGCCACGGCCCACTGGTGGGAGAAGCACACCAGCCAGCTGATCGTCGCCGTGGGCCTGGGGGTGCCGGTGGCCGCCTGGATGTGGGTCGCCCTCGGGTGGACGTCCGTCTTCGCCGCCGTGGTGGAGTACGGCCAGTTCATCTGCCTGCTGCTGGCCCTGTTCGTCGTCTCCGGAGGCATCTTCCTCAAAGGCGATATCCGGGCCACGCCCCGCAACAACACGATCTTCCTGGCCGTCGGCGGAGTCATCGCCTCCTTCGTGGGCACCACCGGAGCCGCCATGCTCCTCATCCGACCCCTGCTGGCCACCAACAAGGAACGCCACTACCGGGTGCACACGGTGCTGTACACGATCTTCATCGTGGCCAACTGCGGCGGGCTCCTCACACCCCTGGGCGACCCGCCCCTGTTCCTGGGCTTCCTGCGCGGGGTGCCCTTCACCTGGACCTTCAACCTCCTGCGCGAGTACCTCTTCGTCAACATCATGCTGCTGGTGGGCTACTACGCCCTGGACTCCTACTACTACTCCCAGGAGCCCGCCAAGGCCGTGCACGACGATGACACCGAGATCGAGCCCCTGGGCCTCAGGGGCTCGCTCAACTTCGTCTTCTTCGCGGTCATCATCGCCGCCGTCGCCTTCGCCCCCTCCATTGACGTCCACGCCATCGAGGAGGGGCATGCCGCCATGGGTGACTGGATCCCCGTGCGCGAGTTCATCATGCTCGGCTCCGCAGCCGGCTCCTACTTCCTGGGCAGCCGCGAGGTCCGTTTCAAGGACAACCAGTTCACCTGGGGGCCCATCGCCGAGGTCGCCATTCTGTTCATCGGCATCTTCCTCACCATGATCCCTGCCCTGCACTACCTCGACGAGGTCGCCGGCTCGCTGCCGCTCAACGAGGTCACCTTCTTCATCTTCACCGGCGGGCTCTCCTCCGTCCTGGACAACGCCCCCACCTACGCGACCTTCTTCGAGATGGCCGGCAAGGTGCCCCACCCCGGTGGTGCTGACGTGGCCGGGATCCCTGAGCTCTACCTCGTGTCCATCTCACTGGGAGCCGTCCTGTGCGGTGCCATCACCTACATCGGCAACGGCCCGAACTTCATGGTCAAGTCCGTCGCCGAGTCCGACGGCGTCGAGATGCCCAGCTTCGGCGGCTATGTAGGACGCTCTATGAAGCACCTGGTGCCGGTCATCGCCGCCATGGTCCTGCTCTTCATCGCCCCGGGCCTCCTGTGGAAGGTCCTGGGCGGGCTGCTCACCGTGGGGCTCCTGGGCCGCGACGTCTTCCTGCTCTCCCAGTCCCGCCGGCTCGCCCTGGCCGACCAGGCCGAGGGCGCGGACAACTGAGCCGGCTGTCGGACTCTGATGGTCCACCAGCTGCATCTGTCCTCGCAAGGGCGGGTTCCTTCCTGGATTGCGTATGCGTAGCCTGAGCACGTGCAGCTGGGACACGTCATCTACAAGGTCAAGGACCTCTCTCGGGCAGTGGCCGACTTCGAGGCCAGGGGCTTCGCCGTCGAGTACGGCACAGTGAAGCGTCCCTACAACGCGCTCATCTACTTTTCTTCCGGCCCCTACCTGGAGCTCCTGGCCCGCACAGGCATGCCGCCGCTCCTGGGGCGCCTGCTCGCGCTCGGCCCGCGCGGAGGCGCGGCTCGCCGCTTCCTCTCCTGGGACCGAGGCCCCGAAGGGGTGTGCGGCCTGTGCCTCGAGGGCGATGCCTCCGAGCTGGAGGAGGGGACAACCCTGCTGAACGGCAAGGGCCTGCGCCTCAAGCCCAAGCGCGTGGACCCCCACGGGCGCGAGCTGCGCTACGAGGTCTTCTTCCCCGACGACGTCGACCTGCCGTTCCTCAGCGAGCCACTTCAGCACTGAACCCAGACCCCGGGACTTCACCCACCCCAACGGGATCGGCTCCATCGCCCACGTCACCTACCCGATGCCCGAGCGCAAGCGGAACACCGTCCTCAGGCTGAGCGATGACGATCGGCTCGAGCTCGTGGAACCTGGGCAGACCATGACGGTGACCTTCGACGACGGCAGTGTCCTGTGAGACTCCCCGTGAGAGCACTGTGTTGAGGGCCGTGGCTCCTCGGCGACTCTTCGGTGACTCCTCAGCGCGTGCCCGGGGCGGTGACGAAGTCGATGAGCTCCTCCATTCGGCCCAGCAGGCTCGGCTCGAGGTCCTTGTAGGAGCGTACCGTCGCCAGGATGCGCTGCCAGCCCCGGGCGACGTCGGCCTGGGTGTCGTGCGGCCAGCCCAGGGCCTCCAGGGTGCCGTGCTTGATGTCGGTGCCCCGCGGGACGTCCGGCCAGCGATCCAGACCCACCCGGGTCGGCTTGACCGCCTGCCACACGTCCACGTAAGGGTGCCCCAGGACCAGCACGTTCTCCCCACCGGGCATCTCAGTCACCCGCTGGGCGATCCGCGACTCCTTGGAGCCGGCCACGAGGTGGTCCACGAGGACGCCGGCCCGCCGCTCGGGGGCTGGGCCGAAGTCGGCCATGACCTCCTCGAGGTTGTCGACGCCGTCGAGCATGAGGACGACGACGCCCTCGTGGCGCAGATCGTCACCCCAGACCTTCTCCACCAGCTCGGCGTCGTGCTTGCCCTCCACCCAGATGCGAGAGGCGCGGGCCACCTTGGCCCGCTCGCCCTCAACCGCGTAGGAACCCGAGGCCGTCAGCCGTCTCCCGGCGGCGCTCACCGGGCCGGTGGGCGTGCGCCTGCGAGCCACAGGCGGATCCAGGACCACCGGACGGCCCTCGATCCAGAACCCCGGCCCCAGAGCGAAACCGCGGCGCACACCGTGACGGTCCTCCAGGACCACGACGTGCTGACCGCCAGACTTCTCCACCGCCACCGCGGCGCCGACGAACCCGGTCTGCCGGTCCTCAACCACCAGACCCGGCGTCACCGGCACATGCACCGACTCCGGGCGCACAGCGCCCGGTCCCGTGCGGTGCGGATTGACCGACAGGACGTCCCCGCCGTAGCGGTCACTTGACGACGGCTTGCGGGCAGTGGGCTTGCTCGCAGCCGCCCCGCTGCGCGAGCGCGAACCGGTCGGGGCGCCCTGCGCCTGCTGCTCTGCTCCGCCTTGGCGCGAGCCCTCAGGGCGGCGCGGCGGGCGGCGGTCGATCCGGGCACGGGGGAGCGGTACGGGGCGGGCGTGTTCACCCTCGGCACGGTAGGGGAAACTCACGGTCCACCGGCGGTGGACCCGCCGGACCACAGCGTAGGATGGCACTCACGTGGGGTGAGTGCTAACCGCTGGCCGCACCCCACCGGTGCGCGGGCGGCCTGTCGCCCGACGCCGGCACTGATCGCGTCTCGGCAATGACGAGGGGAGGAGGACCCGTGGCCAACGACCGACGTCTCAAGGTCCTGTCCGCCATCGTCACCGACTACGTGCGCACGCGCGAACCCGTGGGTTCCAAGGCCCTCGTGGAGCGCTACCGCCTGGGCGTCTCCCCTGCCACCATCCGCAACGACATGGCGGCACTGGAGGACGAGGGCTACATCCACCAGCCGCACACCTCAGCCGGGCGCGTGCCCACCCAGAAGGGCTACCGGCTCTTCGTCGACGAGGTCGCCCGCGTCAAACCCCTCTCGGCGCCCGAGCGGGCCGCCATCACCGCGCTCCTGTCGGGGGCGGTCGACCTGGAGCAGGTCGTGGCCCGCACCGTGCGAGCACTGGCCCAGCTGACCGGCCAGCTCGCCGTCGTCGAGTACCCCAGCCTCAGGTACGCGGCCCTCCAGCACCTCGAGCTCGTGGCCCTGGGGCCGGAGCGCATCCTGCTGGTCATCATCACCGACACCGGCCGTGTCGACCAGCGCACCGTGACCCCTCAGGTCCAGGGGCTCCTTGAGCTCTCACCATGACGGGGGCTTCGACATCACCGACGTCGTCTTCCCCTCGTCCTGGAGCGCCTGCGCACCCGCCTCAACAGCTCCCTCGCGGGCCGCCGCGCCGCCGACGTCGCCCCGATCCTGGCCGCCCCTGGCCGAGCAGGCGCCCGCCGACGAGCGGATCCTGCTCGAGGCCGTCTCCGACGAGCTCGTCGCCGCCCTGCGCCCCGACGCCGAAGAACGGCTCGTCGTCGCCGGGACCGCGAACCTGGCCCGTGCCACCCCCGACTTCTCCTCCCTGGGTCCCCTCCTGGACGCCGTCGAGGAGCAGGTGGTGCTGCTGCGCCTGTTCACCGCCGCCGACGTCGCCCAGGCCGGCGAGAACCGGATGCGCGTGAGTATCGGCTCGAGAACAACGACGACGCCCTGGCCGAGGCCTCCGTCGTCACCACCACCTACGGACCGGGCACCGGTGAGGCCGTCGCCCACCTCGGGGTCATCGGCCCCACCCGCATGGACTACCCGGCCACCATGACCGCCGTCCGGGCCGTGGCCCGCTACCTCTCCCGGTTCCTGTCCCCACCGGAGACGGGAGAACCGGCCTGCCCGACCTGCCCCACAGCGGCCCGGTCGAGCACGCCACCAGACATCCACCGCAGAAGTCGTAGCCGTAAAGGAAGAACGCAGTGAGCAACTACTACGAGGTCCTCGGCGTCAGCCGCGACGCCAGCCCCGAGGGAGATCAAGAGGGCTCACCGCAAGAAGGCCCGCCAGCTGCACCCCGACGTCGCCGGCCCCGGCCACGAGGAGGAGTTCATGAGGTCTCCACCGCCTACGAGGTCCTCTCCGACGCCGACAAGCGCCAGATGTACGACCTGGGCGGGGAGGACGCCGTGCGAGGCGGCAGCGCATTCGGCGGCGGGTTCGCCGGTGCCGACTTCGGTGACCTGGGCGGCATCTTCCAGTCCTTCTTCGGCGGGGGAGCGGCCAGCCGCGGACCTGCCTCCCGGGCCCGACGTGGCCAGGACTCGCTCGTGGCCGTGGACGTGGAGCTCTCCGATGTCGCCTTCGGGGCCACCCGATCAGTTCCCATCGACACCTACGTCACCTGCACCGCCTGCGAGGGCTCCTGCTGCGCTCCCGGCACCGAACCGGTCACCTGCTCCCAGTGCAACGGGATCGGCAACGTCCAGCGCATGACCCGCACCCTGCTGGGGCAGGTGATGACCTCCTCACCCTGCCCGGGCTGCCAGGGCTACGGCACCGTCATCGTCACCCCCTGCAAGGACTGCTCGGGTGAGGGCCGCACCCGTGTGCGCCAGGACCTGGAGGTCTCCATCCCCGCCGGGGTGTCCACCGGGACCCGTATCCGCATGTCGGGGCGCGGCGAGGCCGGCCCGGCCGGCGGCCCCAACGGCGACCTCTACCTGGAGATCCACGAGAAGCCGCACGAGTTCCTCGAGCGCGACGGCGACGACCTCTACACCGAGCTGCGCGTACCCATGACCGCGGCCGCCCTGGGCGCCGTCTTCCCGCTGCAGACCCTCGACGGCGAGCAGAACGTCACCGTCAAGGCCGGCAGCCAGCCCGGCGACGAGGTGGTCCTCGACGGCCTGGGCGTGGGGCGCCTGCGCCGCAAGGGCCGCGGGGACCTGCACGTGTCCATCATCGTGGAGACCCCTACGCACCTGGACGACCGCCAGCGCGAGCTGCTGGCCGAGCTGGCCCGCCTGCGCGGGGAGGACGACGTCGAGCCCGTACGCGACTCCAGCGTCATGGGCAAGCTCAAGGAGCACTTCTCCGGGCGCTGAGGCCACCAGGGCGGGGTGGCAGGCCGCAGTCTGTAGTCCGCTGTTCAGCTGCTGGCCCGCGGCTGGTCGGCCTGAGACGACTCGGGCCAGTAGTAGGAGTCGGGGGTGGCCCGGGTCCCGAAGATCGCCTGGCCCACCCGCACGCAGGTGGAGCCGCCCTCGATGGCGGCATCGAAGTCCCCGCTCATCCCCATCGACAGTAGCCCGTCGCCGACGGTGCCCGCCTGAAGGGCGGCGTCGCGCAGCCGACGCATGATGCCGAAGCACTCACGCACGCGCGCCTCATCGCTGGTGTTGGCGGCCAGGGTCATGAGCCCGCGCACCCGCAGCGAGGAGTAGGCAGGGAGCGCCGCAAGGAAGTCGGCGACGTCATCCGGCTCCAGCCCGAACTTGCTGGGCTCGCCCGAGGAGTTGACCTGCACGTAGACGTCCAGGCCCCGCCCGGCCGCCTGGAGACGCCGGTCGAGGGCCTCGGCCAGGCGCAGGGAGTCCAGAGCCTGGAACTCGTCGGCGAAGGCGGCCACGTTCTTGGCCTTGTTCGTCTGCAGGTGCCCGATGACTGACCAGGAGATGCCCAGGTCCGCCAGGTTCTCACTCTTGCGCTGAGCCTCCTGGACCTTGTTCTCACCCATCTGGGTGATGCCCGCGGCGAAGGCGGTGCGCAGGCGCTCCTCGGGGACGGTCTTGGAGACCGGCAGCAGGCGGATCTCGGTGGCATCGCGGCCGGCGCGCTTCGCGGCGGCGTCGATGCGGGCACGGACGGCATCCAGGTTGCGGCGGAAGTCCTCCACTGTGACTGCGGTGGTGTAAGAGGGGCCGGAGACGACTGAGGGGAACGGGCGGCTGAAGGAGACTCGGTCATGGTCACCGACGCTAGCACCGCCGGCGGACACCTGTTGGATACGGGCCGTAGGCTGGGAGCGTGACCGCACCCGTCTTCCTCTTCACCCCCGAGACCATTGAGCCCACCGACGCCGTCGCATCGGCTGGGGCCGGGACCGTCCTCATGCTCACCGGTCCTGAGGCCCGCCATGCTGTGACCGTCAAGCGCCTGCGTGCCCAGGAGCGCGTGGACCTCGTTGACGGCGCGGGCCTGCGCCTGCTGTGCGAAGTGACCGGGGCCGGCGTCGGCGGCGCCAAGGACTGCCTGGCCGTGCGGGTCCTGGAGCGCGTTGAAGAGCCCGAGCCGCCGCTGCGGCTGGCCCTCGTTCAGGCCCTGGCCAAGGGCGGGCGCGACGAGCAGGCCGTGGAGACCGCCACCGAGGTCGGAGCGGGGCTGGTGCTGCCCTGGCAGTCCGAGCGCTGCGTGTCCGTGTGGCAGGGTGTCAAGCAGGCCAAGGGGCGCCAGCGCTGGCAGGCGACCGCCCTCCAGGCCGCTAAGCAGGCCCGGCGGGCGCGCGTGCCCGAGGTCGAGGAGGTTCGGGACGCCCGGAGGCTGGTCGACTGGGTGGGGCAGACGGTTCGCGGCGGGGGAGTGGTGCTGGTCCTGCACGAGGAGGCCAGCACTCCGATCAGCACCGCGATGGAGTCGGTGCGCCTGCCCGCGCCCGGAGAGGCGCCGCTGGTGCTGGCCGTCGTCGGGGCCCGAGGGCGGTATCAGCCCCGAGGAGACGGCGGCCCTGGAGGCCGCCGGGGCGATGACGGTGCGGCTGGGCCCCCACGTCATGCGCACCGCCTCAGCCGGCCCCGTCGCACTGGCCGTCCTCGCCCACGCCAGCGGCCTGTGGGAGTGAGGTGATGGCGACGATCTTTGTGGAGATCGGAGGAGCTGAGTTGGCTGGCTGACGAGCGTGGCATCAGCATGGACGCTGCTTGCTTCAGGCAAGCGCTCGTTCGAGTGCTTCTCGCATGAACTGACTGCGAGTTTCGCCCTGTGCCTCAGCCCTACGGTCCAGTGCGTCTCGATGTGAGCGTGGCACTTTGAAGGCGATGGTGACAAGATCCTCGTCCGAGAGTCGAGGCCTGCCTGGAGAAACAATGAACTCTCCTGGAGTACCGGGATACTCTCCTCGTTCTGCTGCCTCACCAAGTCGCTCGATCTCGTCGTCAGTGAGCGTGGCTCCACTCTTCGTCTTATAGGTGCTCATGTGCTCTCCCTTCTGACCTGTAGTTCCTGAGCCATCTTGTCGGTGAGTCTCATGGCGTGAAAAATCAGTAGGCTGCCATCGTCGAGTTCCACTCCAACCATCTCGAGCAGCCGTCCATGAGAGTCTGCTCCGGCTGCTGCGTAGTACTCAGGTGGGTCATAGTTTCTTCGGCGGACTGCGATGGCGCTGCGCCAGGCGGACTCAACGTCTGCGACCTGTATGTCAGGGTGGCGGCGGGTGATGCGAGGATGAACGGTGATCCTGTCCAACATCCGCACAACCCCCTGCCGACATGTTTTGTTAGACAAAATTCTAACATGTCGTGTTGTGGGGTGCTTCCCAACGGGTGGCTCGCGGGCATGCTCTGACTATGAGCGAGACGAGTGAGCGATGAGCCCGCAGGGGGCGGCGGCCGGCGGGGAGCCCGGACACGCGTGAGGCGATCCTGGCGGCGGCTCGCACCGCCTTCGCCCGCGACGGCTACCAGACCTCTCTGCGCGGCATCGCGCGCGACGCCGGCGTCGACCCGGCCCTGGTCCACCACTACTTCCCGGACCGCGCCACGCTTTTCGCCAAGGCCGTCATCGAGTCGACCGCCGGGATCGACGCCAACCTCACACACCGGGCCGCAGGTACTACCGAGCTCGAGCCCGAGCAGCTGGGGGAGGAATCGTGCGTGCCGTCATCAGCCTGTGGGATGAGGCGGGGGCGGACCGCTTCACCGCAGTCATCCACGCCGCGCTCGGCCAGGGGGCCGTGTCGAGCCCCTTCCGCGACTTCATCGCCATCGGCGTTCTCTCGCCGATCGTCACCCACTTCTGTCCTGACCGCCCCCAGCTGCGAGCCCAGCTCATCGCCAGCCAGATCATCGGACTCGGCCTGGCCCGCTGGGTCGCCCGCATGGACCACATCGCCTCCCTCGACGCCGAAGCTCTGGTTGCGCTTGTCGGCCCCACCATCCAGCGCTACGCCTTCGACGACCTGCCCGGCCTCGCCGATTCCGCCTGAGACCACCCGAACCAGCTTCTGGACAGGGGTTACCATCGACCCATATTCATCACATGATGAAAATCGATGGAGGAGGCGGGCCCCGAGTCGGGGCCAGCAACCAATCGCACGGCTCCAGTCGAGACATCACGTCCTCCGCCTCCTCGGTGCAGCCGGCCGTCACCGCGACGGACCTGTGCGTGCCCCGCGGGAGCAAGGAGATCCTCCACGGCCTGGACCTGAACCTGGCGCCCGGCACCATCACCGGCCTGCTCGGCCCCTCGGGCTGCGGCAAGACCACCCTCATGCGCACCGTCGTCGGCGTCCAGCGCTACCGCGGGCAGATCGAGGTCCTCGGGCACGCCCCCGGAGCCGCCGCCGTGCGTGGGCGGGTCGGCTACGTCACCCAGGACCAGGCCGTCTACAGAGACCTGACCGCCCGCCAGAACCTGCGCTACTTCGCCTCCCTGGCCGGCAGCCGGGCCCGCGATCTGGATGAGGTCCTCGATGTCGTCGGGCTGACCGCCCTGGCGGACCGGCCCGTGTCCACCTACTCCGGCGGCGAGGCCGGCCGCGTGAGCCTGGCCTGCGCGCTCGTGGCCGACCCTGACCTGCTTGTCATGGACGAGCCGACCGTCGGCCTGGACCCGGTCACCCGCGAGGAGCTGTGGACCACCTTCCACGCTCTGGCCGAGCGCGGCGCCACCCTCCTGGTCTCCAGTCACGTCATGGACGAGGCCTTCCGCTGCGACCAGGTCCTCCTCATGCGCCAGGGCCGCGTCTTGGCCACCACCACGGTCACGGACCTCCTGGCCAGCACCGGGGCGGACACGGTCGACGCCGCCTTCCTGGCCGTCATCGCCGACTCCGAGAACCGACCCGAGCAGAAGGGAGAGCAGCGCTGATGCACCTGCGCACCTACCTGGCCACCACCCGCCGCATCTTCACCCAGCTGCGCGCCGACCGGCGCACGGTCGGCCTCATCGCGGTCGTCCCCGCGGCACTGCTGACCCCTGCTGTACTTCGTCTACCGCGACTACCCCGGCGCGGACCTGCTGTTCAACCACATCGCGGTCTCGATGATGGCGATCCTACCGACGACGGTGATGTTCCTGGTCACCAGCGTCGCCATGCTGCGCGAGCGCGTGAGCGGCACCCTGGAGCGGCTGTGGACCACCCCGATCCACCGGGCCGACCTCCTGTTCGGCTACGCCACTGCCTTCGTACTGACCGCTGTCATCCAGTCCATCATCCTGTGCGCCGTGGCCGCCTGGGGCCTGGACGTGGACATCTCCGCCACCTGGGGGTGGGTGGTGCTCACCGCCCTGGTGGACGCCTTCGTCGGGGTGACCCTGGGGCTGCTGGTCTCGGCCTTCGCGCGCACCGAGTTCCAGGCCGTCCAGTTCATGCCGGTGGTCATCGCGCCCCAGCTGTTCCTGTGCGGGCTCCTGGTCAGCCGCGACCAGCTGCCGCGCGCCCTGGAGGTGGTCGGTGACGCGCTGCCCATGAGCTGGGCGGTCGACGCCGTCACCGAGCTCACGATGGCCAGCGAACCCTCCGACGATTTCTTCCGATACCTGGCCTACCTGATCTGCTTCGGCCTGGTAGTCCTGGGGGTGGCGGCCTCCACCGTGCCGCGCAAGACCCGCTGAACCGGGAGGAATCAGCAACGGCGGGCGCAAGGGCGAGGGCTGTCGCGCTCGCCGTGCGGTGGTGCCAAGCAGGGGTTAGGTTGCCTGATGTGGATTGTCTTCGCCTGCGGCTCAGCGCTTTTTGCCGGCATCACCGCCGTCTTGGCCAAGGAGGGGATCCGCACCACGGACTCGACCGTGGCGACGGCGCTGCGCACTGTTGTGGTGCTGGCGGGCGCCTGGGGCATGGTGCGCATCGTCGGCTCGCAGGCCGAGCTGGCCCACCTCGACACCCGCAGTACCGGGCTGCTGGTGCTCTCGGGGCTGGCGACTGGCGCCTCCTGGCTGTGCTACTTCAAGGCGCTCCAGCTCGGCAGCGTCAGCAAGGTGGTCCCGATCGACAAGCTGAGCACGGTGCTCACGGTGCTGCTGGCCCTTATCTTCCTGGGGGAGAGGGTGAGCCTCCTCGGCGCGCTCGGGGTTGTGCTCATCGCGGCCGGGACACTGTTGATGCTCGACGCCGATGACCTGCGCGGCCTGCTCCGGGCTGTGCGTGAGGGCGGAGGCTGGCTACTCTATGCACTCGGCTCAGCCTTCTTCGCCGCGCTCACCGCGATCCTCGGTAAGGCCGGCATCACCGGGGTGGAGTCCAATCTCGGTACCGCGATCCGTACCGGGGTGGTCCTGGTGATGGCCTGGGTGATGGTGGCCGTCACCGGCAAGCTCCACGAGATCCGCACTGTGCCGAAAGGTGAGCTTGGCTTCGTCCTGGCCTCCGGGGCTGCGACGTGTGCCTCCTGGCTCTGCTACTACCGGGCGCTCCAGGACGGCCCGGCCAGCGTGGTGGTCCCCATCGACAAGCTGAGCGTGCTGGTGACCGTCCTCTTCTCCGCCCTCGTCCTGAGAGAGGCCGTCAGCAGGCGGTACCTCGCCGGGCTGGCCCTGCTCGTCAGTGGAACTCTTGCGATGGTGCTCTGAACTCACCGGAAGGCATGGTGTCCGACGTACCTGGACTGCCTGGTAGCACGTTCGTACTTGGTGCCCTGACTTAGTGACTTAGTGCTCCGGCTCGGCGTTCTAGTGCCTCGTTTGGTGTCTTCGACAAGCCGACTTAGTGATTCGACTTCGTGACTTAGTGACCCAACTTAGTGATATGAAGGTTGACTTAGTGAGTCGACGTAGTCAGCGATCTGGACGACCGCATGCCTGAGCGGCTCCTCATACGGTCGACGAGACCTCCGAGGCAGGAGTAGTGGCCCGATGCTTAGCGTCAGTAGTGAGACGCTTACGGTGCTGGCTGCTTTACACGCTCGGATCCACTATTACCTCCGCTATCTTCGTAACGATCCGGCATAGCTCGACGTCTCCGGGAACCCTCATAAGATTCCCGGAGTATTTCTTGGGGAGGTCGGCGCCATCCTTGTCTCTATATTCTTAATTACTTCCGTAGCGAAAATCGTCTTCTGCTGTACACAGTTGGATTGCGGCCACGTGGTTCGAATTGTGTGTCACGAAAACAGAATTCGATATCTAAGTAAAATAATGACGACGGGCCAATATTGGCGGCCAATATTGGCGCAGACTAGAGTACCTTCCATTCTGCCCCCAAGGGGAGATCGTTCTTGCCTAGAGGAATAGAGTCCGAGAACAGGATTTTTCCTCGCATTTTCGAAGTTTTGCGTTGAACCATACCCCTCGAAAACTTATTCTATCGTGCTTAATTTCCGTGAAGTCAGCTCCTCGTTTAAATACTGCCCCGAATGCTTTGTTTGTTGATTTAATGTCAGAGTCAATAAAAGTGACTAATCCGAGACTAGTGTCCTGAGGAAACTCTGCCCCGCAAAATCGAGCATCACCTTCGAATATAGTGCATCGATCAAAGGCAATGTCTCGAAAACTGACCTCCTCTTCGAATACAGTGTGACTGAAGTCGGCTGAAAGGCCGACTGAATTTATAAGTCTGTCTAAACCGAAGTTTGCTGCGCTGAAATCAACGACACCAAAAGTTGCGTTACAGAAATCGACGCCTGCAAACTCAACTCCCGAAAAGTCAGCGGACTTTAAACGCGGCTCCGCAGAACACAGCCTTACCTTTAAACTTAGCACGCTTGTTTCCAAGTTTCATCCCAAAGCTTCCAGATTCTTCGAAAACTGCGTCCCGAAAACTAACGGTTTTGAAGTGAGTGTTGTGGAAAGTTGCCTCATTGACGAAGGTGGTGACATTGTCAGCATCTCTGTCTGAGTCAAAAATTACCTGACGCCAAAAGTGCGTGTTGTCGAAGTTAGCTTTACCGTGGAAATAGCTGCCTATGAAGGAAACTTTCAATCCAGTTATATTCGCGCGGGCATTTTGGTGGAATTGGGCATTGTTGAAGGTGGCTTTGTTGTGGAAGTGAGTTCCTGTAAAACTAGTATTTAGGATTGAATCGGCGTTCTCCTGGAATTGTGTTCCGGTGAAGTTTGCGTCGCGGTAAAAGTGGGCTGTGTCGAAGCGAGTGCTGCCGTCGAAGTGTGTGCCTCGGAATGTTGTTTCCAACCGGGTGCTCTTGGCGTACGGCTGGAACTGGGCCCCGTGAAGTTGGCAGCACAGTGGAAGTGGGCGTTGTCGAAGGTGACTTTGTTGTGGAAGTGTGTGTCTACAAAACTGGAATATAGATCTGGTTTGGTGTCGTCTTGGAATTGAGATCCGGTGAAGTTGGCAGCACAGTGGAAGTGGGCGTTGTCGAAGGTGACTTTGTTGTGGAAGTGTGTGTCTACAAAACTGGAATATAGATCTGGTTTGGTGTCGTCTTGGAATTGAGATCCGGTGAAGTTGGCAGCACAACGGAAGTGAGACTCGTCGAAATAGGTGTCGCCATAGAAATGAGTGTCGGTGAAATCTGCTTTACCGTAGAACTCGGCTTGACGACAATCGAGACTTGCTATGCAAGCTCCTTGAAAATTGATCGTTTCCTTCAAAATAGCGCCGCGAAGGTCGATGGTATACCGACTCCAAGGGCCTATTTTTTTGTTACTTAATGAATTTGCCGGTGGGGTAAGATGATTCGATAGTATCGAAAGAACAGCGGACTCTACCGGCTTGTCGTTTTCTGATCTAACTGTGCGCAGGTAGCCACAAAGAATTTCGACAGCGCGCTTGTTGTAGTCGACTCCATGAATTTCGCTTCCGTAGGTGTCAGCTACATCAGCTAAAGCATAGACGCCTGCAATACGAACCTGGGGTGATTTGGAGCCTAATTGCTGGACGGCAGAATTTAGTTTCTTATCGGCTTCCCCTTCGTTTTGGTGAAGTTCCTCTCGTTCAGTGCTGGCTTGTTCGCGATACTTGATGACAAGGTATCCAACCGCACCTATTCCGCCGACTGCTGCGAGTGTGGTTGATAGTAGTTCTTTGAAGATTAGTGGTTCTTCGCTTGTCCATCCGGCGAGAAACCGCCCTCCCCATAGCCAACTTAGTGCCGTGTAACAGGCAACGCTTAGAAGGGTCCAGAATGCAATGGCCAGGAATAAAGACTTCTTGCGTCTTAAGAAGAGAAGAGTTGCAACAGGAATGAGTATGCTAAGGTAGAATGCTGCGATCTGTGCGTTTCGTGCACGCCACCCCCTATTTGGTCCAAAAGTATAGTTGAATATAAGTACGAGCGTAAAAGATCGTTGAAGCTATTATAAAATCGGCGATATTAGGGTGTGAGTTAACCCAGTTTTTTCACTGTTTCTCGATAGTTTTCGATTCTTGTCATTTTTATCTTTCATGTTGAGTGGAGTAGAATGTAGGATTTGGGGGTTGTGAAATATCTATGTGCGACTTTTCCTTATATAGGCTTGATGGAAGTTGATAGATGAATCGTCAGGACTTGGGTGGTGGGTAGATAATACCAGTCACCCTAAGTCTTGATAGCCCTCAATGAACCCTTGCGCTGGTCGACGCAGTACGATCGGTGC
>BNJS01002185.1_pt1 | contig 83377 bp, 92 predicted proteins | sample 8540461 | NCBI WGS metagenome assembly BNJS01 (sample SAMD00202454, study PRJDB9452) | human saliva metagenome | isolation source: human saliva | place: Japan
CACCTCTTATTTTTGATTGCTTTTGTATCAAAATGATACGCATCATTTTTGATGCAACTAGACTCAACAGGTAGCATAGTAACGATTACGAACCGTAACAAAATGTGACTCATAAAGACACATAGCGAACTCTCGTCGCTATGTCTTTTCCTGTTTAGTGGTCTCTTTGCATCATCCCTCAAGCTTGAGAGTTGATACATCTTATAGTGAGAGGCCCCTCTTTTTCTGGGAGTTCCGGTATGCGTGCCGTTCTCGACGAGATCCTCTCCTTTATCGAGCACAAAGATTTGGTTGGCATCTTGGATCGTCCGATGATCGGTGGGCAATCGCTAAAAGTGGTTCGTCCATTTCTCATCTTTCTAGAGATGTTTTGAATGACTTCTTCGGTTTGCGAATCGATATTACAGGCAGTTGCTTCATCCAGAATCAGGATTTTCGGATTGGCTGCAATCGTTCGTGCAAGGCATGATAATTGACGCTCATACCGCTTGAGAACGCTGAAGCCCTTTTCAGAGACTTTATGGCTTCATATCCTTGTGAAGAAGTTATTGTTCGATAAAAATGAGTGTGCGTCTACGAAATTCAGCTTGCTGCTTCACTTTCTTCGTCCGTGACGTCTTGGTACATGCGAATATTGTAGCTACCGTTCCATGGAACAAGAAATGGATCTTTGAAGCACGAGTGCGAGTATCGCGTGATCTCCTGTGAATACTGTCGAATTGAGTATCATCGATCAAGATTTCCCCTTCTTGAAAATCATAGAATCGTAAGAAGAGATTCATGATGGTTGATTTCTGACCCAGTTGGACTCGACGAAAGGCGACGGTCTCTCAAGGACTCACCACAAAGTTAATGTTCTTTAGTACATTTCCGTTTTCCCGTCATAAGAGAAAGTGACGTCTTGAAATTCGATCTTCCGTCTTTAATCTCAGTAACCTTCCCAAGCTGACTGATCAGGTTCGTAATCCGTATTATCGATGACTTCAAAGACACGTGTTGCTGCAATCATCGATGCTGAATAATCGAGAAGTTTTGCGTCACATCACTGGGCTGGATTAAATAACTGATTTCGAGTGAATAAAAGTGCGTGCATCACCCCTGCTGTCACTCCTGCTACTTCCATGTAAGGCCAGTGGTGTAAAACTAATGACCGCATGAGGCAACGAGCGCGCGACAGCGACATGGACGATAGGAACAGACTATTCACGTGATCGAACGAGTCTGAGACCACATTGCACTCCTCGTTAATTTGTTCCTCGAATTCTCTTTCTTTAAACCGTTCTTTCTTGGTGAAATGCCTGAATCATCTTCATGCCCGTCAATACTTTCTGCTAGCTTCACGTTAATCTCGTTTAAAGCTTTTCTCACGCGTCTCCGGAATGACGCTGGTGAGAGAGACGGTTATAGATTTTAACGGATGCCATCAGCCGGAATAAAGAGAACCATTAAATACCGTAAGGCTCCATACATTCATACTTCAAAACATCGCAGACAGTGTGGCCCACGACGATAAATCAGGCACTTAGAAAACGTCGAGAAGATCGAGACTAAACATATCGCTGACCGCCTGTGTATCGTTTGGTTAAACGCGACACAGTGGCACTGCTGGTGTTGTATCAAAGAAATACATGTCATATTGAGCTTGCATGTCGTAAAAGGCCTCTTGACGTAAATCTCTGTACGACACTATTGATACATAACTAAAGGCATGGGTCCCAATATACGTGATTACGACACTTTATGCAGTGAGAACGTGAGTAGTAAACCATAAGTGAGCGAGTACACTTCATTCCATGTGCCCTTTTGCAATATACGCCGCATCGATATAATAACGGGCCATCAGCGAATCACTGTTGCAGTCACACTGGACCAGAGGACAACATAAATCGCAATCGTACTCGCTTCTTATACCGCCAGCAGGTAGGCGATGAGTCGATTAAAAGGTCTTCATGTTCAACTGCGTCTACCCTTCCTCAAGTGTCGCTTCAAGCCGTTGACGGTCGTAGGTTTTGGCTTACACCAACCACCGGCCTTCAATTCTTCGCCGCGTTCCTTTTCAACAATCCGTCCATCTCTTTGGAGCACGATGATTATGGTCCGCATGCACAATCGCTGATATGACGATTGCGCTGTAATCATCGTTGTTTTGTCGCTGCGTTCACGTTCAGTTTTCTAAAATTAAATGCTCTGTCTTGGCATCAACAGCCGATAACGAATCATCCGAGCGATCAGATTTCAGGATTCGCCAACAAGCGCGCGCGTGCCGTCGATAGTCGTTGCTGGACCGCCTGACAAAAGCACAATCTCTTCTCCCCACCAACGTAACTCGAACCCTTCCGGCATCGCCATGATATATCGTCATAGAGTCCGCAGATTTTGTTAGCTTTCGACAACGGCTTCGGTCAGAAAGCGTCGGATTCAAAACGGATATTGTCTTTAATCGACATCGCAAATAGAATCTGTTCTTGCGGCACATAGCCATCAGCGCACGCAAGTCTTTAATGAGCGATAGTCTTGAATGGAAACGTCCATTCATCAAAATTCCTTTCTTTTCACGTATCATATTGACGTGAGGAATAATTTTTAAGAGCGTTGATTTTCCAGAACCTGTGGGCACAATCCCCAGCGTTTTGCTGCCCTTTGATGAAGCTAAATGCTACGCCCTTGTAAACGTTGGCACATCTTCGCATCGGAGTTGTGAATAGCGACATCCATCTCATCTCGCTTCTCGATGGGAAGTGTGCGTGTGAGAGCTCTCTTCTGACTTGGCTTTGTTTCTTCCATTAATGTTTTCAATACGGCGATATCTGGAGATACTTGCACGTTGACCGATGTTTAAGGAGCGACCAATGGCTTGAAGCTGGCCACACCAGCATATCTCGATACGTCATAAAGGTAATGTTTCTACAACCGTAGCCCTCACCGCGCTGGATTAAATAACCGCCATACCCGGAGTAGTCGTAATTCAAGTCAGCTGAGTCCCACGAAAATCAGAACAGTTGGATCGAATAGATTGACTGTTGCGCGTGGTCTTCTCCCATGCATCTTTGTGGTTCGTCCAAAACGATGCGGTTTCCCTTTTTCGCACATAAGCCAAAAGATTTCGTCACTTTAATCCCAGATACACTCGTTCGCTGCGGTTGCTCAATAACGAAAAGGTCTGCAGATTCCTGAAAACTCTTTAGTGTTCTGCACGAACCACGATAGTTTCGTACGCAATCGCAAGGAGTGGCAATGGAATAATCGCAACGAGTGTCACTCGCCAACTCCAGACACAAAGAACATCGTCGCTACAGTCACGTAATGTCTGGGCATCGACAGCCGACATCACGCCTCCACCAGCCGGTCATGCGACCACCGCAAGTATTCGTCGTTGGTCGCATGCGGCCGGTAAGTCTGCAGAGCGGTACTTTTGATAAAGCTCGAGGCATAAAGCCTTGTAGAAGTGTTCGTATAATTGTCTCAGTCTCGGCCTGCCCACGAGTTTCCGCAGTCGAAGAGATAAAGGCGCCACACGAAACGAGCAGGTCCGTACGCATGGTGCACTGCTGAAAGGAGCACAGCAGTAAGTTCCACTAGTTAAAGACGATGTTGTGAGCGTCTTTGAGGTCCGATGGAGACTGACGACTTCAATCACTACCTTGGCGGAATGAGGTTGAATACACTGACTGACGACAATGCGATCGATTCCAATCGTGTATCGTTTTCCACCTAATTTAAAAACCGTGATAATCTGTCAAATACATGTTTCTCTCCTTTCACGCGCGTCAATCTGTGTACTATAGTCGACTATCTATTTCATGAGTACGTTCTGAAAAGACATAGCCTTCTCGCACGGAAAAGGACTGTCTTCTACTAGTTTTTCTGTGTTTGCGGATATATCCACAAGAAGACAACAAGTGCCAATGACTGCTAAAAGTGTCATACAGATGATGACGCTGATTTGTCCTGCTGTTACTAAGTTTCGAATCAAACGAGCTGAAAAATACGAGCGATAATCGTTGTTGAAATCGCACCAGTGAACTGTTGCAAAGGTATTCACGATACTATTTCCATCTGCTTGAATCTCCGAATTTAATTGCGCTAATGAATAGGTTACATTACTTCCCATTACAAATCCAATCCCCGTCATAAAAAGATAACGTTTAGCGCTAGAGAGGATAAATCGTTAAATCCCTGGGAAGAAGATAGCTGATGGCTACTCCCCAACAACCGCAAACACTAAATCCCTGTTAAAGATTGGCTTTAATGGTCCTGATTTATCATACCAACGACCGGACACAACAGATAATACGGCTACCATCGCAGCCCCTGGGAACATGAAGAGCCCAGCCACTGTCGCTGTTTCTCCCCAAGCTAATTGGATGTAGTTTGGATAAATGAACGATAATCCTAGTACATTCCTTGGAAAGCTAACACGATATATATAGCGTCGCGTTGAAAGTCGGACAATTTGGAACGGTTTGAAACGACAAGAGTGCATTTTCTCGGTTAAAGTAGAAAAACGCCGCAAATGCCATGACCACTACTCCAAGGTAGATGAATGATAAATGTTCAATCGCCATCAGTAAGCTTGCAAGCCCAATCCCTAACGTTACAAACGCCATAAAGTTGAACGGTTGTTTCTTCGGTGACTCTTCTGCTTGAATCGCCCAAAGTCCCATCACTAACGAGAAAATTAGGAATGGAATCAATGCGTAGAAAATCGCACGCCATCCAAATGCATACTTGAGACCACACCGCCAAATGTTGGCCCGATTGGTGGCGCAAGAGCGGTCGTCATCCCTCCGATTCCAATGACTGTTCCATGTTGATGTAAAGGTACTTTTGTCAATACGATATGGAACATTAGTGGAAGTGCAATCCCTGTTCCAATCCCCTTGCATAAAGCGTCCGAGTAATAAAATCACTAAGTTTGGTGAAATACAGTCAATTAAGACCCCACCAATAAATAAAAGGTTTGCTGCCAAGAAGAGTTGGCGAATCGTGTAGTTTCTTGTTAAATAAGCCGTAATTGGCACGACAATGGCAATGGCTAGTAAGTATCCTGTTGTTACCCATTGAATCCCTGAAGAGTCTGTATTGAATTCTGTCATCAATGTTGGGAAGGTAACGTTCATTGCGGTTTCAATCAGCACGCCACAAAAGCTCATAATCGCCGTTGCGACTACTGCTGGAATGACATGCCATGTTTTCGTTTGGTTTCCCATTGAGTTCTCCTTTCTTTGCGTTATCATCGCCATAAAAAAACCGCAACCTTACGAGTTTAGTAAGATGTTGCGGTTTAAATTATTTTATAACGCTGTTTCCTAACGTTTTTTCTTTAATTTTTTCAATTTATTTTGTTTTTGACGGCGTGCGTATTGTTGCATACCGATTTGAGCGAGTTTGTTTCCACGTCCGCCCATGCCCATTTGGTTCATCATGCCTTCTAGGCCTTTCATATTCCCATTGGACATTTGGTTCATCATCTTCTTAGATTCGTTGAACTGTTTAATTAAACGGTTCACTTCCGCTAAAGGACGAGCCGAACCTGCCGCAATACGTTTACGACGAGCTTGTGATAAGATATCTGGATTTTCACGCTCTTGTGGAGTCATTGATAAGACGATAGCTTTCATACGAGCTGTATCTTTTGGATCCACTTTTAAGTCGTTTAGACCAGCCATTTTATTTAAACCCTGGAATCATCTTCAAGATATCCTCAAGTGGTCCCATCTTATTCACTTGGTCTAATTGGTCGATAAAGTCATTAAAAGTCAAAAGTGTTTGCTTTTAATCTTATCCTCATCTCTTGCGCTTTTGCTTCATCGAAGTCTTGTTGCGCCTTCTCGATAAAGGGTCATCATATCCCCCATACCAAGAATACGAGAAGCCATACGTTCTGGGTAGAAGATTTCGAAGTCTTCTAATTTTTCCCCACGACCTGTAAACTTAATTGGTTTTCCTGTAACTGAACGGATAGAGAGAGCCGCACCACCACGAGTGTCCCCATCAAGTTTTGTAAGGATAACCCTGAGATGTCCAAACGTTCGTTAAATGTTTTGAGCCACGTTTACGACATCTTGCCCCTGTCATTGAGTCGACAACGAGTAAGATTTCGCTTGGATTTGCGACTGCCTTGATGTTTTGTAATTCTTCCATCAAGTTTTTCGTCAATATGCAAACGACCGGCCGTATCGATAATCACTAGTCGCGACCATCGATTTTCGCTTTTTCAATCGCTTGTTTTGCGATTTCCACTGGAGCTTACTTGATTTCCAAGTGAGAACACTGGGAAGTTTAATTGTTTCCCCTAATGTTTGTAATTGGTCAATCGCGGCTGGACGATACACGTCGGCAGCAACTAGTAATGGGCGTTTCTTTTTCATGTTTTGCCATGAAGGAAGCCAGTTACCAGCAGTCGTTGTTTTTACCGGCCCCTGTAGACCGACCATCATCACTACCGTTGGTGGTTTCGCTTCGAAACGGAACGGCGCTTGTTCGCCCCCCATTAATTCTGTTAATTCTTCGTTAACGATTTTAACGACTTGTTGTGCTGGTGATAATGCTTCAAGCACATTAGCCCCTAATGCACGTTCGTTCACTTTACGCACGAAGTCTTTTACAACTTTGAAGTTAACGTCGGCTTCTAAAAAGCGCAAGACGCACTTTCACGCATCATTTGTTTTAAGTCAGCTTCCCGTAATTTTTACCTTTTCGTGAAACGGAAGTCATCGCATTTTGCAGACGATCTGATAATCCTTCGAATGCCATAATTTCACTCCTTGAGTTTATTTATTCATCTCTTGTAATTTTGAAACGATTGAAGCAAGCTGTGTTGCCTCAGGATAGTTCTTTTGAATCTCTTTTTCTAATTCATCATAATGCTCTTGGCGTTTATAGAAATCAGCGACGAGATGTAATTTCTCTTCGTAGTTCTCTAATAACTTTGCCGATCGGCGGATATTATCATATACTGCTTGACGGCTCACGTCAAATTCTTCGGCGATTTCACCAAGCGAATAATCATCCCCATAATATAGCTCCATATATTCGAGTTGTTTATCGGTTAAAAGGCTGCCATAGAACTCTACAAGCAAGTTCATTTGCGTTGTTTTTTCTAATTCCATTCATTGCCCTCCCTTAAACTCATATCCTTTATTATAGCAAAGTTCCAGTCTTTTCGCTATTAAAAATAAGCGCTAGAATCACTTCTAACGCTTTTTATAAGCTTCAATGAACTCTTCAATTTCAGCCAAAGTTTTTGCAAAATGAATTTGGCTTCTGTCTTCTGCGCTCAGTAAGTTTGTCTCCACCATTTTATCGAAAAAGGCTTCTAAATGGTCATAATAGCCTTCCATATTATAGAAAATACAAATGCCATTGGTTTGGCCTACTCGTACCCAAGAAACCACCTCTGCAATTTCTTCGAGAGTACCAGGACCACCAGGAAGCGCTATGTACACTTCACTGAGTGCGATCATCTGATTTTTACGATCGGACATCGTATCGACAATATGGAGTTTCGTGATATCTTGTTTTGCAATTTCACGGTCTACAAAAAACTGCGGCATCACGCCAATGACTTTGCCGCCTTCCTTCATCACGGCAGTCGCAACCACTCCCATTAGTCCAGTATTTCCACCACCATAGACAAGCGTGTGGTTGTGTTTTGCCATCCACTTCCCTAATTCTTCTGTCTTTTTGTCAAATACAGGGCAATTACTTTTGCTTGCCGCACAATAAACTGCAATATTCATACGTTCTCCTTTAAAACAAAGAGGCGTAATCTCTTACGCCCCTCCACTCATTTTTATTTAAACGCTGCGATAATTTCGTCAGCGATATCTTTAGAACAGATAACACCTGTTGTCTTCTTGTTAGGAACTAAGAAGTCCACTTCTTTTCCATCCACTGTACTATAGTGTAATCCTAATTCTTTAGCAATCACCATTCCTGGTGCGATATCCCAAGGTGCTAATAATGTAGAAACATACGCTACAGATTTTCCTAAAATTACTTGAATATGCTCGATTGAAGAAGCTCCGTAAGTACGAGTAACCATTGCTTTACGAATCATTTCTGCTTCTTTTTCAGTCGCTTCTAATAACATAAATCCATTCACGTTAATTGAGCTGTCGCCAATGCTGTGAATTTCAGGAGTTGAAAGACGACGGCCGTTGCAGTATGCACCGTAATCTTTAATACCGTATACGAAACGATCACGCATCACATCGTAAATGTAGCCTAATAGACCTACACCATCTTTATATAAAGCAATCATAATACCGAAGTCTTCTTGACGTTTCACGAAGTTTAATGTGCCATCGATTGGGTCGATTAACCAAACGTAACCGTCCATTGAAGTTAATTCGTCACCGAAACCTTCTTCTCCCATGATTTTATGTGTTGGAAATTGTTCGCGAATTTTAGCGATAAAGAATTGTTCGATTTCTTTATCCACGTTTGTTACTAAGTCGTTACGGCTTGTTTTTGTATCTACTTTTAATGGTTCACCAAAGCTGTGACGAATTTTTTGTCCAGCCTCCATAATCCAGTCATTTACTAATAAGTGTGTTGCTAATAAATCCATTATTTTTTCAATCCTTCCATACGAATAATTTTTGTTGCGTTTTTACTTGCTTGGACCACACGATAAAGGCTATATCCAGATGCTTCCTCGAATTCACGACCGAGTCTCTTCTCTTCACCGATACTACGGACTACCGTTTTAAATTCTTGGTAGGCTTTTTTAAAAGCTTCTACTTGGATTCCTTTTTCGTAAGCCTCTTCGACCGCATTCCAAAGTTTGATGACTTTATTCATCTCTTCATGCGACCATTCCAAATCAATTGGATAACTATAATTGGCCATCTCGCCACCTCACAATCATACCTATTTAGTATACACTTTTTCTGCAAGAGTTTCCATTTATGAAGCAAAAAAATTATCTATGAAGATGATAACTTCGAATCCTTGCGGATTTTGTAGTTGCAGTGACTGGATATGCATCAAAACGAGGGAGAAAGACAGAAATGCCATAGATACATTGTATCTATGGCATTTCGTTTTCTTTCCCCCATAAAGTTGAATAGGAATGAGATAGCTGTTTACAGCGAAGCTCATTCCATTCAACCACTGTGCTAAGAGGGCGTAGGATTTTGAATCCATACGCCCTCTTTGAGGCTTTGAAGGTGAGAGACATCGGCTCGAACCGTTGCCTTGTCACAGCAACTACAAACAAATCCGCAAGGATTCGTCGTAATCCATTAAGCATTTGCCTTTGATTATTTTCCTTCTTGGTATTCTTTTGCGATTTGCGCACCAAGTTTCGCGTTATTGTAAACAAGCTGAATATTTCGTCTTCAAGCTTTTCCCCGCCTGTTAACTCAACGATTTTTCGCTAATAAGAATGGTGTGCTGTCTTTTCCGTGAACACCTTTTTCATCCGCTTCACGAACTGCTTGATCGATAATCGCATCGATTTTTTCGTGTGGAATTTCGTATTCTGCAGGAATTGGGTTTGTAACTAAGATACCGCCTTTAAGGTCCTAGTAATTCAGAGTAACGAATCATTTCCGCTACTTCTTTTGCTGAGTCTACACGGCTGTTTAATTTATACTCAGAAGTACGAGTGTAGAATGCTGGTAAAGTAGTCTGTTTGATAGCCAACTACTGGCACCCCTTTTGTTTCTAAATATTCAAGAGTACGTGGTAAATCAAGAATCGCTTTTGCACCAGCGCAGACAACTGTTACTGGAGTTTGTCCTAATTCATCTAAGTCTGCTGAGATATCCATTGTTTCTTCAACACCACGGTGAACCCCACCGATACCGCCAGTTACGAATACTTTAATTCCAGCTAAGTGCGCACCAATCATTGTTGTCGCTACAGTAGTTGCTCCTAAACACCTTTAGCAAACACTTCTGCTAAGTCTCGGCGAGATACTTTTGCAACTGGTTTTTCTTTGGCAAGACGTTCTAAGTCAGCTTCTTCTAAACCAATTTTGTATTTTCCATCCATGATAGCGATAGTTGCTGGAACAGCACCATTGTCGCGGATAATTTGTTCTACCGTTTTAGCCATTTCAACGTTTTGTGGATATGGCATTCCGTGTGAAATGATTGTTGATTCCAACGCTACGACTGGTAGGTTGTTGTCTAATGCGTGTTGTACTTCCTTGCTGATTGATAATAATGGATTCATGATAAACCTCTTTCCTTTAATTGTTGATATTCTTTTTCAAATGACTTAGCGTTTAAGTCTTTTCGAACGGTTTCAATAGCTTGGACTGTATAGTACGAATTCGTTAATCCGTATCCAATTGACTCTTCCAAGCTTGCTTTTTTAAGAGCTCCATAGAGTACTCCAGAAGAAAATGAATCTCCTGCTCCTGTCACATCACAGACTTGCTCTGCTTTTATGGGGGTAAAAGTTTTTACGACTCCTGTAGCATCTGCAAAGACACCACATTTAGTCCCTTTAGTAATCACAATGTTTTCTACGCCATCTTTTTGCCATAAAGCAGCTAATTCAGCTAGCGTGTGTTCTCCGTACCTCGTTTGGGACTCATCCGCATTGACGACAATCCAGGTCACTCCTTGTAAATCGTCTGGGATTCGTTTCATCTTTGGTCCACTCACTGGGATAATGGCCAGTGGAATCTTTTCAAGACCAGTTAGCTGTATGAGCGCTTGTAATGTTTCTTGCGGAAGATTTAGATCTGCAATCACTAGAGATGCTTGTTTCACCGCTTCATCGTGCGAAATAAGCCAGTCAGGCGTCATTTCCTCACAAATGGACATATCGGCTAAAGCCAGACACATATCTCCTTGAAGATCCAAAATCGCTGTATAGTTCGACGTTGTTTTTCCTTTTAATCGGTCTACAAGTGAAAAATCGATAATGCCTTCAGTCTCCTTTTCAAGCCAAGTAAAACTTTCGTCATTGCCTGCTACCGATAACATCTTAACGGGCAGCCCCAGACGACCAAGATTTTCGGCAATGTTTCTGGAAACACCACCGGCACTCAGCGACGAGACCACTGGATTACTCGTCTCAAGCACGAGATTTTCGAGCAATTGGACTTTCTTATCCACGTTCATTCCGCCGATACAGAGTACGTAGGAATCTTTAAAATTCTTCTCTTCTGACATGAAACATCCCCCTTCGTATACAAAAAGGTTCGATGAATGGAGGTTGATGAAGCTTTCCCTTCATTCGGTCTTATACGCTTCATTATACGCGATAACCCCTACTCCAATCAAGCTATCCAGGAGAAAACCACAAATATTTCAAAAGTTCATTTTACATAATTGTTCGGATTTAAAACGCAAACTACCTCATCTTTTTCTTTTAACAGCAACAAAAAGGACTCGAAATTCGAGTCCTCTGTCAACTTCAATAGAATTATACGTGAATTGGCATACCTAATGCTAATTCAGCAGTATCCATAACTACTTCTGATAATGATGGATGTGAGTGGATTGTTAATGCGATATCTTCCGCATTCATTCCAGCTTCAACTGCTAAACCTAATTCAGCAATAATATCTGAAGCGTTCACGCCGGCAACTTGTGCACCAACGATTACGTTATCTTCTTTAGTAGTGATTAAACGAACGAAACCTTCAGTAGCGTTCAATGATAATGCACGACCATTTCCTGATAATGGGAATTTAGAAGCTTTTACTTGTAAACCAGCATCTTTAGCTTGTTGTTGAGTGTAACCAACTGAAGCTAATTCTGGATCAGTGAAGGCAACAGATGGCATTGCACGGTAGTCAACAGCCACTGCTTTACCTGAGATTGCTTCTGCAGCGATTTTTCCTTCGTAGCTTGCTTTGTGAGCTAAAGCTGGTCCAGGAACGATATCACCGATTGCGAAGATTGATTTAACGTTTGTACGTCCTTGGTTGTCAACTTTAACTAAACCACGGTCAGTCATTTCAACACCAGCAACGTCTAAACCAATTTCGTCTGTGTTAGGACGGCGACCTACAGCAACCATTACGTAGTCAGCTTCAACAGCTTCTTCTTTGCCGTCTACTGTATACTTAACAGTTACGCTATCACCATTGTCAACAGCTTCTTTAGCCATTGCGTTTGTTACGATAGTAACGCCTTTTTTAGCCATGTCGTCTTCAACAAGTTTAACCATGTCTTTGTCGAACATTGAAAGAATGCTTGGAGCACCTTCAAGGATTGTTACTTCTGAACCTAAGTTAGCGTATGCTGAACCTAGTTCTGAACCGATAACCCCACCACCGATAACAACTAATTTTTTAGGAACTTCTTTAAGTGCTAAACCACCAGTTGAATCGATAACGCGTCCGCCAAATTTGAAACCTTTGATTTCGATTGGACGGCTACCTGTAGCTACGATAGCATGGTTGAAAGAATAAGTTTGAGCGCTGTCTTCAGTAACAACACGTAAAGTGTGCTCATCCACTAAGAACGCTTCCCCTTTAATAATTTCAACTTTGTTTTTTTCTTTAATAAGTACTCAACACCAGCAGTTAATTTCTTAACAACTTGGTTATCTTTCCATTCTTGAGTTTTTAGCGAAGTCTAAAACAACTTCTTTAACAGTCACACCAAATACTTCTGAGTGTTGTGCTTCTTGGTAATGATGTCCAGCTGAAATTAACGCTTTTAGATGGAATACATCCAACGTTTAAGCAGACACCACCAAAATATTCTTTTCTCGATAATCGCAACTTTTTGACCTTCTTGAGCTGCACGAATAGCTGCAACATATCCACCAGGGCCGGCACCGATTACGACTGTATCTAGTTCAATAGCGAAATCGCCTACTACCATTTTTTTCACCTCTTAAAAGTTTTTTTCAAATAAAGGAACCGACGTAAACCCATGTCTACGTCGTTCCTAACAGTTTAATGAATTAAGCTTCCATTAATAATAATTCTGGATCGTTTAATAGACGTTTCAATTCGTTCATAGCTTTTTGAGCAGTTGCTCCATCCACGATACGGTGGTCAAAGCTTAATGATAATTTCATGTTACGTCCGATTACGATTTCATCGTTTTCGTTGATAACTGGTTCGCGAACGATTGTACCAACACCTAAAATCGCAACTTCAGGGTAGTTGATAACTGGAGTGAACCAGCCGCCACCTACTGAACCGATGTTAGAAATTGTAATTGTTCCTTGTCCCATATCGCTTGCAGTTAATTTACCTTCATGAGCTTTTGCAGCTAATGCGTTAATTTCATCTGCGATAGCGAACATGCTCTTAGCGTTCGCATCTTTGATATTTGGAACGAATAAACCTAAATCAGTATCAGTTGCAATACCGATGTTGATGTAGTTTTTGTAAACAATTTCTTGAGATGCATCGTCGATAGAAGCATTCAATACTGGGAATTTCTTCATTGCTACTGCTAAAGCTTTAACAACGTAAGGTAAGAATGTTAATTTAGTACCTTGTGCAGCTGCAACATCTTTGAATTTCTTACGGTGATCCCAAAGTTTAGAAACTTCAACTTGGTCATGTAATGTAACGTGTGGTGCAGTGTGTTTGCTGTTAACCATTGCTTTAGAAATGGCTTTACGCATTGGAGTTAATTTAACGCGTTCTTCACGTTCAGCTGATCCAACGAATGGTTTAGCTGGAGCTGCAGGCGCTGCTGGTGCAGATGCTTGAGCTGGAGCCGCTGCTGGTGCAGATGCTGCTGGAGCTTCTACTGCTGCTGGAGCTGCTGGTGCTGCTACTGGTGCGCCACCGAAGTTATCGATGTCTTCACGAGTGATGCGTCCGCCTTTACCAGTTGGAACTACTGCTGTAATATCAACACCTTTTTCACGTGCATATTGACGAACTGAAGGCATTGCTAATACTAATTTACCAGGGTTGCTTGCTGCTGGAACTCCTGTTGGAGCTGCAGGTGCCGCTGGAGCTGCTGCTGGTGCTGGTGCTGCAGGTGCTGCTGGAGCCGCTGCTGCAGGTGCGTGAGAACCGCCTTCTGTTGCGATTTCAACGATTACATCACCAACGTGAGCTACTGTTCCTTCAGAAACTAAAACTGCTGTAACAGTTCCAGCTACTGGAGAAGGAATAGATTCTACTGATTTGTCGTTTTGTACTTCGAATAAAATGTCATCTTCAGCAATCTTGTCGCCTACTTTGATGTCGATTTTAACGATTTCACCTTCTGCAATTCCTTCACCGATGTCAGGTAATTTGAATTGGAAAGTGCTTGATGCTGCTGGTGCAGCTGGTGCAGGTGCTGCCGCTGGAGCCGCTGCTGGTGCAGATGCTTCTGCTGGGCCTGAACCATCGTCGATAACTACGATGATGTCGCCTACGCGAGCTACTGTACCTTCTTGAACTTTAACTTCTAATACTTTACCACTTACTGGAGAAGGAATTTCTTCTACAGATTTGTCGTTTTGTACTTCGAATAAAATATCATCTTCTTGAATTGTATCTCCGACTTTAATGTCGATTTTTACGATTTCGCCTTCTGCGATACCTTCACCGATATCAGGCATTTTAAATTGGAAAGCCATGCTTGTACATCCCTTCTTATTTTTATAAAACTCTAAAGAGCACACTCATGCGAGAGGCTCTTTAGAATGAAAATTTGTTGAATTAGAAGTTCACTGTTTCGCGAACTTTAGCTTCAATATCGCTAGCATTTGGTAACCAGTCGTTTTCTGCTTGACCAAATGGGAAGATTGTATCTGGAGCTGCAACACGTCCGATTGGAGCTTCTAAGTTTAAGATTGCGCGTTCAGCAATTTCAGACATAACCATTGCGCCGATACCAGCTTGACGTTGTGCTTCTTGAACAACCACTACGCGACCAGTTTTTTCAACTGATGCTAAGATTGTGTCTAAGTCTAATGGAGAAACAGTACGTAAGTCGATAACTTCTACTGAGATTCCTTCTTTTTCTAAGTTCTCAGCAGCTTTAACTGCTTCACGAACCATTGCACCGTAAGTAATTACAGATACGTCTTTACCTTCACGAGTTACTGCAGCTACTCCTAGAGGAACTGTGTATTCTCCTTCTGGAACTTCTTCACGGAATGAACGGTATAGTTTCATATGCTCTAAGTAAACAACTGGGTCGTTGTCACGAATAGCTGAGATTAATAACCCTTTTGCATCGTATGGGTTTGAAGGGATAACCACTTTCAAACCTGGTGATTGAGCTACTAAACCTTCTAAGTTATCTGAGTGTAATTCTGGAGTATGTACCCCTCCACCCATTGGTGAACGGAATACGATAGGCATTTGACGAGTTCCACCCATACGGTAACGTGTACGAGCTGCTTGAGCTACCACGCTATCCATTACTTCGAATACGAATCCGAAGAATTGGATTTCAGGAACTGGACGGTAACCTTCTAATGCTAAACCGATTGCTAAACCACCGATACCAGATTCTGCTAAAGGAGTATTGAACACGCGGTCTTCACCGAATTCATCTTGAAGCCCTTGAGTCGCACGGAAAACCCCACCGTTTTTACCAACGTCTTCCCCGAAAATTAGGACATTTTCATCACGTTTTAATTCAACAGCCAATGCATCAGTGATGGCTTGAATCATTGTCATTTGTGCCATAATTATTTATTCTCCTTTGCTTTAAAGTGTTCGATTTGTTCTTTAATAACGTTTGTTGGTTCTTCAAACATTGTTTCTAAGAAGAATGAAACTTTTTGTTTAGGTTGTTTGTCAGCCTCTTTAATCGCTTCTTTGATTTCTTCTTTAGTTGCTTCGATTACTTCGTTTTCTTTTTCTTCTGACCATAAGCCTTTAGCTGTTAGGTAGTTACGGAAACGAATTAATGGATCTTTCTTAGCCCATTCGTCTTGAATTCCTTCTGGTTGGTAACGAGTTGGGTCGTCACCTGATAATGTATGAGGACCATAACGGAAGCAGATTGTTTCGATTAACACAGGACCGTTTCCAGCAACTGCGTATTCACGAGCTTTTTTAGTTACAGCGTAAACTGCTAATGGGTCCATACCATCTACTTGGATACCAGGGATACCAGCAGCAACTGCTTTTTGAGCTAATGTTGGAGCAGCTGTTTGTAACTCACGAGGAGTTGAAATTGCCCAACCGTTGTTTTGGATAAAGAAGATTGCAGGTGATTTATAAGCACCAGCATAGTTAATTCCTTCGTAGAAGTCCCCTTGTGAAGAACCTCCATCACCAGTATAAGTTACAGCAACGTTTTTCTTACCACGTTTTTGTAAACCTAATGCAACACCTGCTGCTTGAACATATTGTGCACCGATAATGATTTGTGGTGGTAAAGCTTTTAATGATTCTGGGTACATGTTACCTGCAACATGTCCACGAGACCATAAGAATGCTTGTGATAATGGTAAACCGTGTTTTACTAATTGTGGTACATCACGGTAACCAGGTAATAGAACGTCGTCTTTCTCAATCGCTTTGATAGAAGCTAATTGTGAAGCTTCTTGTCCAGCTGTTGGAGCATAGAAACCTAAACGTCCTTGACGGTTTAATGCAGTTGAACGTTCGTGTAAAATACGTGACCATACCATGTCTGTCATTAATTCAACTAATTCATCGTCAGATAAATCTGGTACTAAATCAGGATTTACAACATTTCCTTCTGCGTCTAACACTTGAACCATTTCAAAGTTCGTGTTATTTGGTGTGAAAAGTGCATCGAGATTGAATTTTTTCTTCGTTGCCATACTTCTTTTTTCCCCTTTTCTATAAGAAATTGTGCTTAACAGAAAAAACAGGTAGTAAAAACTGTACTATTTCGTCTGCTATCGTATAATAATTTAACAAACTTTTGTGAATTATGCAAGTAAAGAAGACTTTATAGAGCGTTTCTGTTAACTTTGTGAAAAAACTTCCACTATCTTACGCTAAATAAAAGTCTTTTTTATTCTTATTTGTTCAATCGTTTTTCTGTTTTTCATTTATTTTTCAGTAACGAAAATTGTTTATTTTTCACAATAAAACTGTACTAGTCCTATCGTGAGAACTGTACTATTATTTTAAAACAGTTTTAGTTGTTTATAGATTCTATCTGTCTTTTCAAGATGCGAAACAGTAAGTCCTATCAGCCTTATCGGGCTTTCCTCCATTGTTTCTTCGAATAATTGTAATGCAATCGGATAGATTTCCTCTTTTTTATTAAAATAATCACGTAATGTAACACTCTTAGTGATTGTATTAAATTCCGAATCTCTTAATTTAAGCGTGACGGTTCTAGCAGCTAAACTTCTTTTCTTAAGCATCCGTTCTAATTCTTCTGAAAAACTATCTAAATACCCTGTCAGAATTCCATGATCCGTTGTGTCCTTTAATAGTGTTCGTTCTGTCCCAAACGATTTTCGCTCACGATGAAGTGTCAGCTGATCATTTGACTCTCCACGGACCTGTTTAAAGAGACGTGGCCCTAGAATTCCAAACTTTAGTTCTAATTCTTCTTCCGTCAAAGGGAAACAAGTCTGCTCCTGTTTCGATTCCAGCCTTTTTTAACTTCTCAGCACTCACTTTCCCTACCCCATAGAAATCTTCAATCGGAATATTCTTAATAAATTCTTTTGCATTTTCGGGTGTAATGACTGTAACCCCAGATGGCTTATGATAACCCGAAGCCATTTTTGCGAGGAACTTATTAAAAGATACTCCAACGGAACAAGTGAGTCCTGTTTTTTCGTAAACGTCCTTTTGAATCGAATGTGCAATCACTGTTGCAGAGCTGATACCTTTCTTATTATCGGTGACGTCTAAATAGGCTTCATCAATCGAGAGTGGTTCGATTAAATCTGTGTAGGTTCGAAACACTTCATGCACCTGAGCGGAAACTTCTTTATACAACTCATATCGCCCAGGCGAAAGTATCGCTTGCGGGCAGAGTTTCACAGCTTTTGCAGTTGGCATCGCAGAACGGACTCCAAAAGCCCTCGCCTCATAGGAACAAGTAGACACAACCCCTCTTTGGTTTGGTTTTCCACCTACTATCACAGGCTTTCCCCTCCATTCAGGATGGTCCCTTTGTTCCACCGATGCGAAAAACGCATCCATATCTACATGTAAAATTTTTCGCATCTACCCTTCTCCATTTTGAACGTTTGTTCTTATTTTATCGTTCATATAGAAAAATTCAAAAAGGAATGCTCATCAAAGAACAAAAAAAGCTAAACCATATCGTTTAGCTTTTTATAATATCTATTTATTTTTTTATTATTCTTTTCGTTGATTTTCACATAGATAATGTAACCAATAGTCATAACCACTACAAGAAATCCCAATGATGTGATAAATATCGTTTCCGCTCAATCCGGTCATTACTAATTCTAGTGATTCTTTCTTCGTAATGAACTCACTAATTGAGAATCCATGTTGAACTTCAGCTGCTTCAACGACAGCATTCCTTAGGTAAAATCCTAAAAAGGAATAAACTAAATGAAACAAAATAAAATAATTTACTTTTTAAATTTCATTTTCTTCCCCCTCTTCCTCATTTCTTTCCTCTATTTATATAGTGCTCTTTCCCTTAAGACAATTCAATCTTATAAGAAAAACTTATAAAGAGATATACGCTTTACGAATTTATCAATTTTGAATTCATTAGAGTCTCCAATCAATCGGTGTTTGACCTGTTTCTTCTAAAAATTTATTAATTTGACTAAATGGCTTACTTCCAAAAAATCCGCGGTATGAAGATAATGGACTTGGATGTGGTGCCTTTAAAATTAAATGATTCGGATTGGTAATCAGCTTTTCTTTCGATTGCGCTGGTTTTCCCCACAATACAAATACAATCGGATGGTCACTTTGGTTAAGAGAAGTAATGACCGCATCGGTAAAAGTCTCCCACCCTTGACCACGATGGCTATTCGCCTCGTGTGCACGAACCGTCAATACCGTGTTCAGCAATAACACGCCTTGCTTTGCCCAAGCGGTTAAATCCCCACTCTTTGCAATCGGAATGCCAAGGTCACTTTCAAGTTCCTTATAAATATTGAGTAATGAAGGCGGTAGTGCAACACCTTTTTGAACGGAGAAGCTAAGACCATGTGCTTGGTTGTCGCCATGATAAGGATCTTGACCAAGAATCACCACTTTCACATTATCAAACGGTGTCAGCTCCAACGCCTTAAAGACATTCTCAGCAGCCGGAAATACCTTATGATGATTTCGCTCTCTTTGTTCAAAGGAACGTACTGCATGGAAATACTCTTTATCCTTCTCCCCGCCAATGACATCATGCCACGTTGTCATAGAGTTCCCTCTTTTCTCTCGTAGATTTCAAATGTATGTGGATAGACATTTTTCTCGTCCACTTCTCCTTCGAGTGATTTCACTTTAATAAAATCGCGCCAAGGAAAATCGGTTGGGAAATACGTATCTCCCTCAAAGGTATGATGGATTCTTGTGCAGTATAGCAGTTCCACACGATCCTTTAGAAGACGATACACTTTGGCACCACCACACACATAAATATCCTCGTGTTTGGCATCTTCGATAATTTCTCTTACATCTGTCACGACTTCAGCGCCTGGCACTTCATAATCGTCACTTCTTGTAAGAAGAATGGTTTGACGCCCTGGAAGCAAGCGGCTCCCCATCCCTTCAAACGTCTTACGTCCCATAAGGATGGTTTGCCCCATTGTCACTTCTTTAAAGAATTTCAAATCATTCGGTAATCGCCAAGGAAGCGCATTATCTTTTCCAACAAGCCCTTGTTCATCTTGAGCCCAAATATAAATTAACATCTGTTTCCTCCAGTATTACACTGCAATCGGTGCTTTAATTGTTGGATGTGGATTATATCCTTCTACAATCACATCATCAACATCGATTTCAAACATTGATTTTTCAGGATGTTTTAATACGAGTGTTGGTAATTCTCTTTCTTCACGCGCTAATTGCGTTTCAACTTGTTCCATATGGTTTAAGTAGATGTGCGCATCGCCTAATGTATGAACGAATTCACCCACATCTAAGCCTACTTCATTTGCGATTAAATGTGTTAATAAAGCGTAACTTGCGATATTAAAAGGTACCCCTAAGAACACGTCTGCACTACGTTGGTATAATTGGCAACTTAATTTACCGTCAGCAACGTAAAATTGGAACATCGTGTGGCATGGAGGAAGCGCCATACTTGGGACATCTTCTGGATTCCATGCTGAAACAATCATACGACGTGAATCTGGAGAATTCTTTAATAAGTTCAATAAGTCTGCGATTTGGTCAATCGTTTCTCCTTTTGTTGTTTTCCAGTGACGCCATTGTGACCCATAAATATTTCCAAGTTCTCCGAATTCAGCCGCAAACGCATCATCCGTTAAGATTTTCTCACAGAAGTCTTTCTTCACTTCTTGGTATACTTCGTTAAAGGCTTCATCTTCTAAGCAACGGCGTCCAAAGTCTGTCATATCAGGACCAGTGTATTTTGGAGAAGAGACATAACGCTCAAATGCCCATTCATCCCAAATGTGGTTGTTATGTTCTAATAAGTATTTGATATTTGTATCTCCGTGTAAGAACCATAGTAACTCGCTCTTAATTAAACCAAACGCTACACGTTTTGTTGTCAACAGTGGAAATCCTTTTTGCAAGTCAAAACGCATTTGGTATCCGAACACACTCTTTGTACCTGTACCAGTACGGTCCGTTTTTAATTGTTCCTTCTTCTAAAAATCTTTCTTAGTAAGTCTTTATATTGTTTCGTCATGTCTGTTCCTTTCTTTAATTCCCTGCTAATTCTGCTAAATATTCCCAACGTTCGTAAGCTGCACTTGCCGCTTCTTCCGTCTTGTCTAGTTCCTCTTGTAATTCTTGTAGTTTAGCAAAATCTTGTGCATGGACACTCATTTCCTCTTGCAAGAATTCCATTTTCTCTTCGAGTTCTTGAATGGTCTCTTCAATCGTCTCCCATTCTTTCTTCTCTTGATACGTCATCTTCTTAGCCGGAGCTGACTTTTTGGTGCCTCCACTTTTTTTGTGCTTCTGCCTTAGGAGCTTTCCACTGCAACTTTTTGCTAGTGATTTTTTTCTTGTTCTAAATACTCACTCATCGAGCCATAGAACAGTTCAGTTTGTCCATTTCGCCTCGGATAACAAATAATTGCTCGACCGTCTTATCTAAGAAGTAACGGTCATGCGATACGATAAGGACTGCTCCATTAAACGACTCTAGGAAGTCCTCGAGTACGGTTAATGTATCGATATCCAAGTCATTCGTTGGTTCGTCTAATAATAACACATTTGGTTTTGTCATTAATAAGCGAAGTAAGTAGAGTCGTCTTCTCTCTCCCCCAGACAAGGTATGGATATACGCTCCATGTAAATGTCTTGGGAATAAGAAGGTCTCGAGTAATTCTGAAATCGATGCTACTTCTCCGTTTTCACGTTTAATCTCTTCCGCTTCTTCTCGTAAATATTGGATTAGCTGTTTATCCATTGGAATATCTTCATCTTGTTGTTTATAGTACGCGATTCGAACGGTCTCACCGACAACAAATTGGCCACTATCAAATGGAATCTGGCCGGCAATGGCATTTAAGAAGGTTGATTTTCCAACACCATTCACCCCAGCAATCCCGATACGCGCTTGACTTTGAATAATCCAATCAAGATTCTTCACGATGGATTGCCCATTAATCGAAAGACTTACATCTTCCATTTGGAAGACACGTTTTCCGATACGCGCTTGGTCGAATTCCATCACTAGCTTGTCGTTTGAAGTCGTCTGCTTCACTTCTTTTTCTAAGGCTTCAAAACGATGAATTCGAGCCTGTTGCTTCGTTGAACGAGCCTGTGCTCCTTGACGCATCCATTCTAGTTCACTTAAATATAATCTTTTTTGTTTCTGACTCATGCGTGCCGCGATTTGTTCTCTTTGGCTTCGTTGTTCTAGATACGATTCATAATTTCCTTCGTAAGCTTCGATTCGCCCATTCACTAGTTCAAACATATGCGTTACCGCACGTTCTAAAGAAGTAACGGTCGTGAGTCACGAGCATCATCGCGCCTTTATAATTGGCTAAATATCCTTCTAACCATTCGATGGCTTCTAGGTCTAAATGGTTCGTTGGTTCATCGAGCAATAGTAAATCAGGTTCTTCCATCAATACTTTTGCAAGGCCCACACGTTTCTTCTGACCACCAGATAGTGTGCCCACTTTTTTCTGAATATCCGTCAGTCCCATCTTTTGAAGAATCGTCTTGATTTGAACTTCCACTTGCCATCCATCGATTTCATTCATCTTTTGCTCTAAGACACTGTATCGTTTCGCAAGACTTTCCGACGTTGGATTTTCTCGTAATTGTTCCACCACTTCTTCAAAGTCATGAACGACTTTTAATGTTGGATGGTCGCCTTTATATAAAGCTTCGAAAATCGTATCTTCATCATCCAATTCTGGTTGCTGCGATAAATATCCAATTCTGTAATCGTTAGACGTTGTGATGTCTCCTGATTCGGCAAAATCAACTCCTGCAAGAATGGATAATAATGTACTCTTCCCAGTCCCGTTTTGACCGATTAAGCCTACGTGTTCTCCTTCATTAATAATAAAGGACACATCTTCTAATAATGATTTCGCACCATAAGATTTTTTTAAATGATCGACTCTAAAATCTTTCATGCAAACTCCTTTCAAGTCTCTTAATATAACCCTTGAATTTTCCCATTGTCATCAACACTAATTCCAAGTGCTGCCGGAATTTTAGGAAGTCCCGGCATTGTTAAAACTGTTCCCGTTAATGCGACAATAAATCCAGCACCGAGCTTAGGGACGAAAGAACGAATCGTAATATCGAAATCGGTTGGTCGTCCTTTTAATTTCGCATTATCCGAGAATGAGTATGGTGTTTTGGCAATACACACATTAAGATTGTTCCATCCCAATTTTTCGAATTCCTTCAATTGTGTTAGGGCTTCGTCTGAATAATGAACGTTTGTCGCACCATAAACGTTCTTCGCAATCGTCTCGACTTTTTCTTGGATTGTCGCACTCATATCGTAAGTTGGTTGGAAAGTAGCGTTGTTCTCACATAATTCGACCACTTTCTCTGCTAGTGCGATACCGCCCCGGCTTCCATGTTCCCACACACTCGTAAGAACACAAGTCACGCCCATCTCACGGCATAATTCCATAAAGAGGGCTTGTTCATCTTTTGTATCTGTTAAAAATTCATTTAAGGCTACAACAACTGGTAAGCCATAAGCTTGTACGTTTCGATATGTTTTCGTACATTTTTGAAACCTTCACGAACCGCCTCGAGATTCTCACCAAGTGCGAGTTCATCAAGCGCAACGCCACCATGCATTTTCGTCGAACGAATCGTTGCGACAAGCACCACAGCATCTGGATGTTTTCCAAGAACAGGAACTTTAATATCGAGGAACTTCTGTGCACCAAGGTCAGCCCCGAATCCCGCTTCGGTCACTACATAGTCTGCAAGCGTCAATGCCATTCTCGTCGCCACGACACTATTACAGCCGTGCGCGATATTAGCAAATGGTCCTCCATGAACAATGGCTGGTGTTTCTTCCAATGTCTGCACAAGGTTAGGCTTCATCGCCTCTTTAAGCAGCGCAGTAATTGCACCTTCCGCACCTAAATCAAACACGGTAACAGGTTCTCCTGACTTTGTATACGCCACGAGAATATTTGAAACGCGTCGTTGCAAGTCGCTTAAATCACTCGCCAGGCAAAGAATCGCCATCATTTCGGTTGCGACCGTAATATCAAAACCGTCTTTACGCGGTGTTCCATTCACTGGACCTCCCAGTCCGATTTCAATTTCTCGCAACGCTCGGTCATTTAAGTCCACGGCTCGCTTCCAAATAATGCGGTTAGGATCGATTTCTAATTCATTTCCTTGATGAATATGATTATCGATGATGGCGGATAACAGATTTGTTGCTGTCGTTAGGGCATGCATGTCCCCTGTGAAATGCAAATTGATTTCTTCCATCGGAACAACTTGTGCATAACCTCCACCTGTAGCTCCTCCTTTGAGCCCAAGCGTTGGTCCTAGAGAGGGTTCACGAAGTGCAATGGCTGTTTTCTTTCCAATAGCCGTTAGTGCGTCCCCAAGCCCAACTGTTACTGTAGACTTTCCTTCTCCAGCAGGAGTTGGATTCATCGATGTCACTAAAATGAGTTTCCCAAAATTCTCTGGGTTATGAATATCAGTCTTATCAATCTTGGCTTTGTATTTTCCATAGGGTTCCACTTCATCAGGTGTTAAATAAAGCTTTTCGGCAATCACCGTGATGGGTTGCATTTGGTTTTCTTGTGCAATTTTAATATCTGTTTTCATGAGGTCACCTCGCTTGATGCATATTCGTTTTATTATACCATAATTTGAAGCAAAAAAAGAATGAGGATGCAATACACCCTCATTCATCTCTTATGATTTTAGTCTTCTTTTTTCTTGAATCCTAATACTCCAAAACCTGTTAACATTGCTGCAATTGCTGCACCAGTTAGAGAAGCCGTAGCTCCTGTATTTGGTAATTCTTCTTGTTTTGGTTCTTCTGGCGTACTAGTTGTTGTTTCTGCTGTTGTTTCTGCTGTTGTTTCTGCTGTTGTTTCTGCTGTTGTTTCTGCTGTTGTTTCTGCTGTTGTTTCTGCTGTTGTTTCTGCTGTTGTTTCTGCTGTTGTTTCTGCTGTTGTTTCTGCTGTTGTTTCTGCTGTTGTTTCTGCTGTTGTTACTTCAGTTGTTGGTTGTGCAACTTTTCTGTACCAGTGGATACGATTTCCTTCACGGTCTTTTTCTGTACTTACAAATTCATATCCATCAATAGTTGCTGGATCTTTCCAACCTCTATCAGTTGCTTTAATTGATTCTTGTGTATCGATATCTTTGTAATCTGTCACAAGTGAATCAAGCACTAATTGTGCACTAGTAGAGTCACTAATAATACGATAGATATAGATTCCTTTAGAATCTTTACCATCAATAGTCGCTGTAGCAACAGTTGAAACGTCATATTGCATTTTTTCGATATCAATCTTAGATTTGTCGATGATAGTCACACGATCTTTACCGATACGGAAGAATACTCCTAATTCTTTTGGAACATCTCCTGAAATCATTTCAAGCGTGATTTTCTTATCTGTAATAGAAGTAACTTTGAATGTTGGCTCTACACCTGTTGGGAACACATAAGCTCCATATTGGTTCACGTCATATGAACTATATACTGGTAAGATAAAGCTAGATTTAAATGTATCTCCAACTTTAAGTGCAGTATCACCACTTGTTTTCCACTCAATTCCTGAAGCATCGTTAAATTCAAGTTCAACAGTTGAACCAACCTTCATTCCTTCTCTTCCACGAACTTGGATTTCTGAACTTGTTTCATATGAACCATCTTCGTTGAACTTAATCGTATTTCCAGAAGGTGGCATGTGAATTGAGTTTGTTTCTGTCGCAAATTTCTCAACTTTTGGAATATCCACTGTACTTGTTACAGAAGAATCTCCCACTTTAATCACTTGATTTAAAGTGTAGTCTTTATTCGCAATAACAGCTCCGTTATAAGCGTTATCTGATTTAATTGTGAACTGTGCTTGTTTCAACACATCAGGTTTTACCGCTTCAACTGCTTTTGTAAATGTGATTTTTAATGTAGCACGTGTTGATTCCAATTCAGCTTGTTCCATTTGAGCTTTGTTGTTCGAACCTTGACGAGCTTTATTAATGTTTTCGAAGGATACAATTTTAATGGTCCCAATTTTCTTTCCTTCGTAAATAACATCTTTGCCATCTAATGAACCTAACACCGCTACGTTTTCTAATGTAATCGTTACATAGTCGCCTTCTTTCACATCGTCATCTGTTAGAGAAACAGCGATATCAACGTCTGTGTAGTATTCATAGTATTTAATATCATGGTTTTTAATCGTACCAGTTACTTTTGCATTTACTTCTTTTGCTGCACGCGTTGGAGCCGCAGTTGTTGCTTCTGTTGTTGCTTCTGTCGTTGCAGTAGTTGCAGTTGTTGATTCTGTTGTAGCCTCTGTTGTTGCTGCAGCAGCTGTAGTCGCTTCTGTAGTCGTTGCATCTTCAGCAAATACAGATTTATTCGCTTGGAATGCTGTTAACAAAACACCGCATGACGAGATTGCTAACATCAGTTTTCCAATTTTACGAATTGATTGTTCTTTTTCCATCCAATCTTTCCTCCATAAACACTTTAGTTAGAATCATTTTACTATAACTTTGTAAAATTTTCAACTTAATAATTCACATTTAATTCGAAAACTGTTTTCATAATTTTTCATATGTTTTCCAAAAAAAGAACAGTAGCTTGATACTACTGCTCTACTCCATGTTGAACTTTATTTTTAAAGATATAATATGCAATCATGAGAGGCACCATGGAACCAAACCACGCCATTGGGTTCGCAACGGTTGCTCCGACGAAGCCGTACATATTTGAAAGAACCACTGCCGCAACAGAACGCATAATGAGTTCCATAATTCCAGCCAAGGTCGGCGTAAATGTTTTCCCAACGCCTTGTAAGGTATAACGGTAGATAAATAATAGTGAAAGGAAACTATACGTTGTTCCGTTTGTCAGGAAGAATAGTCGTCCCAACTCTACAACATCCTCATGTCCCTCTCCTACGAAGGCACGAATAAGAATCGGACTAAATAGGTTTAAAATAATCCCTACCACAATGGCAAATGTCAATGATAATTTGATACATTCACGCACACCAAGCCAAATACGATCGTATTTCTTCGCACCAAAGTTTTGTGCTGAATAGGTGGCCATCGTGACTCCAAACGACATCATTGGAAGAATCGCCAACTGGTCAATCTTTTGTGCTGCTGTGTGTGCCGCAACCGAAGTCGGTCCTAACTGATTCAATGCAATTTGAACCATAATCGTTCCGATGGCAATAATCGAAGCTTGGAAAGCCATCGGGAATGAAATACGACAATGTTCCCTTATATTTCGTTTCGTTGCAACAAGGTCTTCCTTCGTTAAGCGCAATACTGGAATTTTCTTCCAAATATAAACAACACAGGCCACTGCTGAGAAGATTTGCGAAAGAACTGTTGCATAACCTGCCCCTTCAACTCCCATTCCAAAAACAGCAATAAAGACGATATCCAAAATAATATTCATCACACATGCCATTACTAGAAAATATAAAGGAGTTTTCGCATCTCCAATCGAACGAAAAATATTCGATAGTAAATTATAAGCCATTGAGGAGAAAATACCGCCAAAGATGACGATTAAATAATCATAAGCTCCATCAATAATCTCGGATGGTGTCTGCATGATTTCTAGAATTTGTCGACAGAAAATCATACTCAATGCGGTTAATACAATCGCCACAGCAATCGAAATTAAAATGGAAACATAAAAGCTATGTTTCACGCCCTTAAAATCCTTGGCACCAAACCGTTGCGCTAATGGAATCGCAAGACCAGCCGTTAACCCTGTCGCAAACCCGATAATTAAAAAGACAATACTTCCAGTAGACCCAACCGCAGCTAACGCCTGCACACCAATGGTACGACCTACGATAAAGGTATCCGCCATATTGTATAATTGTTGGAATAAGTTCCCAATTAATAGCGGGATTGTAAAATTCCAAATCAATTTTAGTGGTTTTCCACTCGTCATATCTTTAGCCATGAGACACCCTCCTCTTCAAAATTTAGCAAGTCATAGTATAAAACATTCAAATGAAAATGAACAGTAGTTTTGAAAAATTTCTTTTAAGAAAACGTCTTCTATGCTAAAATAAGACTGAAAAGAGGCGAATGTTATGGCAGATTTTGATAAAAATAGAATTGCAAAAATGCAACAATACTTAACAGATGTAACAGACCCTGAATTTAAAGGGAGCGCCACCGACAAAACTGTCGCTATGGCCGAATTATTTAATTACTATCATTCGGATTGGAAAGCTGATGCAAGTCACTTCGTTGATCAAAACTTAGAACTCTTCGACGATGAAAAAATGCAAATGCTCTTCAGAAATTCAAACAAGGGACGCAAATCTCCACATACCATCATCCGACAAGAATCAAAAAGTAAGTATAAACGCCCGATGCGACCGGGGGAAGACTAGGATACGAGACCGAGCGCTCAGAAATGGAACGTTGGACCGGAACACCGGAAGGAACGTGCAACGTTCTGCGGATGTTTCGGGAAACGCACGCCATTTCTGCGAGGTCGAGTTCAACTACTAGGCAGAAAGACAGAAGACAAGAAAAACCTCACAGTGTGAGGTTTTTCTGCTTCGTAGTCTTTCGTCCGCAAAGTTTATTAGACTTTCTTGAATCGCGAGCGATGAAAAGAAAGTCAATAAACCACTGCGCGATGTGAGCTCGTCTTAAACCACTGCACATCCCCTTGAATGCACCATGAAAATTATCATATATGATAATTTCACCATACGTATTTATCTGACAGAATTTATTTTATTGCACAAAAAAATCCCCACATCTGTGGGGATTTTGTCTTATCTAATACCTAATGCAATTCTTGCATAGCGTGACATTCTATCTGGGCTCCATGCTGGATACCAAACCAATTTCACATCAATTGTCTTCACTTCTTCAATCTCTGCTAACGCACGATGAATCTCATCCGTAATAATATCCGCTAGCGGGCAACCCATTGTTGTTAGCGTCATATCCACTTGGCAATGCCCTTCTTCATTTAAGTCCACTCGGTAAATAAGTCCAAGATTGACGATATCAATTCCCAGCTCCGGGTCAATCACTGTTTCTAAGGCTTCTAGAATCTTCTCTTGCATTACTTCTGCAGCATTTTTATTTACTTCTGTCATCTTCTACTCTCCTATTGAAATACTTTTTGGAAAAAGTCAGCAACATCTTCAAACACTTGATGTGGCACAATATGCCCTTGACCTGGTGTTTCATGCCACTCTACATTTTTCGCATATGGTTCGTCTTTAATGGTTTCATAAAATTCTTTATTCAATTCATATGGTACTTTATCATCTGTAGTTCCATGCCATAAGAATAACGGACGTCCATTAATACGTTCCGGATGTTTCGCAAGCGCCATCGCATCTAAGAAGGCTTTATTCTTTTCAATCTCAGCTTCTAGTGCATCGCATTGTTCCTGTGTAGCTCCTGTCATCCAAATCGATGAAATCGTCCATTTAGCAAAACGAGCAGGATCCGCATTCCCCATTAAACTCGCGGCTGCTGTAATATCTGGATACTGGTTAAATAAAGCATATGTAGAAATTCCACCCATACTTAATCCAGACACCCCAAACTTCGCTTCATCTAAGAGCCCGCGTTGTCTCATTTCTTCTTTTATAATAGGAAGTTCTTTAATGTTATTAGCTACAATTTCCCAGATTTCGCCGCCAATCAGACGCACACCACGGTCTCCATGTAAGTGTTGGTCTGGTAAAATCGCACGTATTCCACGCTTCGCTAATTCAACTCCGATTGTGATAACACGGTCTTTACTACCTGTCCATCCATGATAAAACACAACAATTGGGATTGCTTGATCTTTTAACGATGCATCCACAACTTCAGCATAAGGAACACCACTTACTTCACGATAATCAATTTGAATCATAACTTCCTCTTTCTTATTTAATCAAAAATATGGTAAACTTATACAGATATTGTACTTGATGGAAACTTTGAAAACAAGTTTCTGCTTTTAGAAAACAAGTTTGAAAGGAGAAAGAATGGAAAAGAAACTCATTGCCATCGACCTTGATGGAACTACATTAAACAACAATTCAGAACTGACTCAAGAAACAATTGATACCCTTCATGCCGTAAAAAACTTAGGTCATGAGGTAGCCATTGTCACTGGTCGCCCTTACCGTAATTCAAAACAATATTACGACCAACTAAACCTAGGTGGCCCAATCGCAAACTTCAACGGTGCCCTCTGCCATATTCCAGGGATGCCAGATTGGGATGGAAAATACCATATCACTCTCGATTCAGAATTCGTACTTGATTTAGTGGCCTTTAACAAAACGCTACCTGTCGATTACTTAATGGTCGAAGGAACGGAACTTGTGTATTCAAACATGGAAGAACTACCTGAATGCCCATATTATCCAAAAGATCAAAAGCCAATCGTGATTGGGAAAAACACAAAACTCAAGGAACAACCAACAGCCGTTGCTCTCTTCTCGGATGTTGATAAACAGCCAGAGATTAAATCAAAAATCTTAGACCGCTATGATAATGATATTGAAATCCGTACTTGGGGCGGTAGCTTCCCATGTCTAGAAGTGATTTCACCAGGCGTTCATAAAGCAAAAGCCATTGAACACTTGTCGCGTTACTTTGGAATTAAACAAGAAAATATTCTTGCCTTTGGTGACGAAGACAACGATTTAGAAATGATTGAATACGCAGGACACGGCGTTGCAATGAAAAACGGAATTGATGAATTGAAAAACATCGCAAATGCCATCACCCCATTCACAAATGACGAAAATGGATTGGCGAAGTACCTACAGGAATACTTTAATCTAACGGATACGAAAAAAGGCGCATAAGAAAAAAACGATAAGGTTATAGACAGAATCGTCTATATACCTTATCGTTTTTTATTTTGCTAAATATACCGAAATAAATTGACTCACAATCGTGAAGTAAACCAGCACAGATGTTAAGTCGTTAACGGTTGTAATAAATGGTCCACTGGCAATGGACGGATCAAAGTTGAATTTCTCCAACGCAAATGGAATACAAGTTCCTGTTAATGCCGCTACGAAAATCGAAGCAAACATCGCAAAGCCAATAATGCCACCAAGAACGATGCTACCGTGCCATAGACTCACAATCCCGAATACCATTCCCCCGGAAATCAATCCGATACCTAGACCAGTTGCCCCCTCTTGCACGAGTACTTTCCAGAAAGACTGTTCCTCTTCGTGAAGACCAATCTTACGAATCGCAACGGCAAGTGATTGCGTCCCTGTATTCCCGGCAGTACCTGTAATCAATGTAATAAAGATGGCAAAGATACTTGCTTGTTGAATAATCGGTTCATAATGTCTAAAGAGGACCGCTGTCACCGTACCCATGATAAGGAGCGTCACAATCCCCGGTAGACGGTTGACAATCCCTGCCCACACGCCTTGGTGCGCTTCATCAACGTTTACCCCGGCAAGACCTGAATAGTCACTCGTCGCTTCTTCTTCGATAACGTCTAAGGCATCATCGACCGTGATAATCCCTACCAGCGTATTCGTATCGTCGACTACTGGAATGGCAAGGAAGTCGTAGTCTTTAATCGTTTGTGCCACTTCTTCTTGCGCATCATTCACGTGTACTGTTACGACACGGTCAATCATGATATCCTTGACGAGTTTTTCGTCTGGTTTCACGATTAAGTCTTTCAACGTGAGAATCCCTGTTAAATGATTTTCATCGTCAGTGACATACACATAGTAGATGGTTTCAGCGTCTTCGGCAAAACGTTTTACCGTTGACATCGCTGTTTTTTTAATGTATCTGATTCATGCACGTCAGATAAATTCTGTTGTCATCATCGCCCCAGCAGTATCATCATCGTAGTTTAATAATTGACGTAGTTCTGTCGCCGTCTTTATGCGGCATCAGACGTAAAGTAAGTGCGGACATTTTTCTTCCCCCACTTGCTTCAATACGTCTACCGCGTTGTCGGAATACATTTCCGCAAGCATTCGTGAGACATAGGCTTCATCCATCTCGCTTAAATACTTTTCAACGTCTTCTACGTCTTCTTCTAGTAGTTCGAACACCATTGCCATTTCTTCAGGAGTCAGAAATTGGTAGGCTAATTTACGTTCTTCCAGCGTTAAACTCAAATAAATCTGCGCCTGGTCGTACGTATGATTCTCAAAGAAAATCTCACGGAATTGTTGTTTATCTTCCGTTGCAAGGTGTGTTGAATTTGCTCTAAAATATCTTCAAATTCATATACGATTTCGCTCAATGGTGATTCTCCTCTTTATTTGCTTGTGGGCTTTTATCCACTCGTCCATATCTTTCTGGGAAGTAGCGCCACAACGGTAATTTCTTTTTCGTCATTGGATGAATAAACGTGAGTGAGTGACAATGCAAGGCTTGACGGTCTAATATCTCGTCTTTTACCCCACCGTATAAATCATCTCCAACAAGTGGTGCCCCTAGCCATGAGAAATGAACACGAATCTGATGCGTGCGCCCAGTGTGTAATAAAATCTCGACAAGGTCCGCTCCAACAAGCGTTTCTTTCTTCCAATATTCAGTTAGCGATGGTTTCCCATCTTCTGATACACAACGATTTAATAATCGAGCCCTTCATGTCGACCAATCGGCGCATCAATCATGCCATGCTCTTCTAATGCAGCCGTGTCATGCACAATCGCTAAATACTTCTTTCTCAATGGTTTTGTCTCGTAAGGCTTGGTCCATCCACGCATGTACTACGCGGTGTTTGGCAAACATCATGACTCCCGTTGTATCACGGTCAAGGCGAGTCACCACATGCGTAATTTGGTCCGCATAGCCACGACGCTTATAGTATCCCTTTTGACACGATTCGCCATCGAATGGTCCGGATGCAACTTCGACGGAATCGAAGCCGTTCCAACAGGCTTATTGATAATGAGTAAATAATCATCCCTCATACAAAATATCAATCGGCACGTCACTTGGAATGACGGTCTCATGTTCTCCAGATGGCGGAATCACCATCGTTAGGACATCTCCCGGATGGAGCGTCTTTAAGACAATCTCATGACGACCATTCACGAGGAGGTCCCCATGCGTTTTGATATGGGCAAGAAAGGTTCTTGAAATCCCCACTTCTTGTAAGAAGGACCGCATCATCATCGGATACTCATATGGGTAATTCCACGTTAAAATCAACGGACTTCCTCATTTCCGCGACAGTTCACTTCACGCGAACCGATAAACGCATCTTCCACACGATCCCAGAATGGGGTATGACGATACGCCGCAAAACGAAATGCGCTCCCCGACTAATCTGTAATTGAATTTCTTCAATCTCATTGGCATCATACGTTAAATGGTCAATCGCCATCACCATGCCCTCTTTACTTTCCGGACGTAGTGTTAAGACATTATCTTTTGCAAAAATCATTGGCGAACTAAGGGTACGATACACACGATTATTAATCGACGCCATCTCTGTCATCTGCATCACTTCTGCACGCGGATGAACAACGGCTCCCCTAGAGACTTTGCTGAGGCCTGTTGATCCCTGTCGGTGTCGCCACACAAAGTCCCATCTCCACGGAAGTTTTCGAAATAACTCGCCATTAATATACACTTCGCATAAAAGCGTGCCATTTACTTTACGTAAGGTTGCCTCATTCAAAGCTGCATAACGAATGACATCTCCGCTTTTAAACTTCACATTCACATCGAGCAATGGATAGCTCACATGCTCTCCTTTGTCTTGTTTCAATGACTCGATTAATTGATCCACTTCGTAGTTACGCCAATCCGTATAAAAGCCTAAGTGACCCTGTATGGATCGCCACAAAACGGATACGATCTAGTTGATTGCGATAACGATGAAAGGCTCCTAAAAGCGTTCCCGTCTCCGCGACCGTAATCACGACATCAGGACTCACGTCATCGCGCTCAAAAGCACCCTTCTTGGCATAAGCGGTCGAAGGCATTCATGACTTCTTTTTGTTTTTTTCTGTTTGGTTTCCATATAAACCGACTTTCATCATGAGTCCCTCCGTTTCTTACGTTTACGCTGATTTTTCCTTTGTTAATCGCAAAAAAATATTGCGCTTCTTGAATCTCTTCTCGTATTTGAGACATCTCTTCATCAAGTAAGAACGCCGCTTCTGCTGCACGTTCCAGACGTCTCATGAATTGTATCAGGGAATTCCCCTTTATATTTATAGTTTAATGAGTGTCTCAATCGTTGCCCAGAAATTCATCGCTAAGCGTACGAATTTGAATTTCCACAAGAATCTTTTCTTTCTCCTTCGATTCGTTGCACTGGATATTCCAATACGATATGATACGAACGATAGCCACTCGCTTTTTTATTTTGAATATAGTCACGTTCGATTACGATATCAAAGTCATTCCGCTGACGAATCAAGCGAACCACTTCATAAATATCATCGACGAACTGACACATAATCCGAAGCCCTGCTATGTCTTGTACACCTTCAAGGAATTCTTCTCTAGGAATAGTACGAACTTGCATCTTTTCTAAAATACTCTCTGGAGTCTTCACACGGCCCGTGATAAATTCAATCGGTGCGTGCTTTCCTTCCTGACGATACTGACGTCTAATTCCCTTTAATTTAATTTTTAATTCCTCTATTGCTTGATAATACGGAGCTAGAAAGGCCTCCCAGTCTTCTACAAGGGGTGTTTCCCATGTTTCCATATTTTCACCTACTTTTTTTCATTTCCGTTCTCTATCATACCATATTTTATCAGGAATCATGACAAATTAAGGCGATTTTTTTCAAATCTGTCATAAAATGAGCTACAATAGAACACTAAAGGAGGAACGGATATGCCAGAAATCGAAAAAGAGTTTAAAAACTTACTGACAAAAGAGCAATACGAGTCGATTGCGGGCGACTATCAATCAGTCTTTACAAAGGACGTCACTCAGACAAATAGTTACTACGACTACGAAGGTCTCCTCCAACAACATAAAATGGCCCTTCGCATTCGCATTGTCGAAGGAAAAGAAACCGGTGAAATTACGCTAAAGATTCCTCAAAGTAGCTTAGAGGTTCTTGAGTATACCGAAGTCCTTCCGATAGATATTCTGAATGCGTATAATCACGACAAACAATTCACGCTTCCAACGTCCCTTCAGGAAGCATTGGAAGATAAAGGCATTACAATTCAAACCGTGAATCAAACGGCGCTTCTTACAACACATCGATTGGAAGGAGGCCTTTCTGAAAATGAATGGCTTGTTCTCGATGAGAGTCACTATAACGGCAAGGTCGACTATGAGATGGAAATGGAAGTCCGTAGTCTCGAACTCGGCGAACCAGTATTTCTAGGCATTTTAGAGACATACAAAATTGAACGACGCCAAGCAGAAAGTAAAATTAAACGAGCATTGTCCACGAGATAAGTACAAACGTCACTCGTTGTGCAAATTATTCTGACATTTCAACAAAATATGTTACAATGATGTTACAAAGTTAGTTAGGGAACAGGGGTGTAGGATTTTGAGTACTTCAAAAACAAAAAATCTATCAGAACACACTTCACACGAAAAGATTTTCGAATTATATTTATTCGTGAATCCATTGGGATCATATTGTTATCGCTGTGAAAACGAACTATTAAAATTTGTTCGCAATTCTGAGTTTAAGGTACATTACCAATTCGTAACGTTTCATAATTTACAAACGGTTAATCAATATATGAAAAACCAAAAAGCTCGATGAAACGGATTTAGATTTAAGAAACGAAATCTATACGAAAAATATATGATGCAGCTCTTTCGTATAAAGCTGCCCTCTTACAAGGAAAACGTCCTGGTCGTCAATTCTTATTTGAGTTGCAACACCAAATTCAACATCATAATCGTGACTACAGCAAAGAGTTACTCGATGAAATTTTAGACAATATTGAAATTGATAAGAAAATGTTTTACGAAGATAAAGCCAGTCCTGCTGTGAAAACAGCGTATGACCGTGACTTACAAATCGCACAAGAGATGAATGTAACGCACACTCCTTCTCTTGTCATCTTCGATAATTCAAATCATTCATACGGAATATTACTGGCCAACAGTATTACGGCTGACACCATTAGTGAAATTTGTAATGGCGAGCCTCTTCCTGAATGTCCAGAAGTCAAAACGACTTGTAGAAGTTCGTTCACGCCACAACTTAGCAAAAAGTCGTGAATATGAATCGTTAACGATACATAAAACTCCTCCATTTGGAGGAGTTTTCTTTATATACTCTATATAACAAAACAACTCCGAGAGTAGGAACTCTCGGAGTTTGTTTTGTTATTCGCTCATAAGCGCTTCTAATTGAGATAGACGTTGTTCGAATACGTCGAATGCGTCATATAAGTAGTCTTTCTTCGTCATGTCTACGCCAGCTTTTTTCATGACTTCGATTGGAGCGTCGCTGCGTCCTGCACGTAAGTAGTTTAAGTAAGCTTCTAAATCTTCTGGAGTACCATGTAAGATTTTATCTGATAAAGCAGTTGCTGCAGCCATACCAGTCGCGTATTGGAATACGTAGTAGTTCATGTAGAAGTGAGGGATACGTGCCCATTCGTATGCGATTTGTTCATCTTGGATAACATTTGCATAGTATTTCGCGTTGATTTCGCTATAAGCTTTTGCGATTGATTCTTGTGTTAATGGTTGGCCTTCTTGGTCCATTACGTGAATCTTATGTTCGAATTCCGCAAATTGTGTTTGACGGAAAATAGTTGATTTGAAGCGGTGTAAATAGTTGTTTAAGATATATTTTTGTGCTTCTTTATCTGTATGTTTCTTCAACAAGTAATCTGTTAAGATGTTTTCGTTTGTTGTAGAAGCAATTTCCGCTAAGAAGATTGAGTAATCTCCGTATTGTTTTGGTTGTGTGTTACGAGTGAAGTAGCTGTGTGCACTATGTCCTAACTCGTGAACTAATGTGAAGAAGTTTGATAATTCATCATGCCAGTTCAATAGGATGTATGGAGCTGTTGAGTATGCTCCACTTGAATATCCACCACTGCGTTTACCGATGTTTTTCAGCAACGTCGATCCAACGTTCCGCGTATGCTTTCTTCATGATTTCATTGTACTCTTCGCCAAGAGGTTTCAAGGCTTCCACACTTGCTAGAGATGCTTCTTGGTAGTTGTATTTAATTGGAGCGTCTCCAGTGATTGGTACGTATAAATCATACATATGCAATTCATCTAAGCCTAATGCTTTTTGTTGTAATGCGATGTAACGGTGCAATAATGGTAATTTTTCATTTACCACGTCTACTAAAGCATCGTACACTTCTTCAGGAACTTGGTTTGAAGCAAGTGCTGCTTGGCGAGCTGAGTCATAGTTATGAACTAAAGCGCTGAAGTTATGACCTTTCACTTCTGTACCAAGTGTGCTTGCGAATGTATTTTTCAAGTTGATGTAAGGTTTGTATAATGTTTCGAATGCTTCCTTACGAACATCTTGGTTTTTAGACTCGATATATACTGAGTAGTTTCCGTTTGTCAATTCAACTTTTTCGCCATTTTCAGTTGTGATTTCATCAAACTTGATGTCAGCGTTGTTCAATAAGTTGAACGTTTTGCTTGCGCCTTGGAACACTTCGCTAGCTTTTGATAATAAAGCTTCTTCTTTATCTGAAAGCACGTGACCTTTTTTAATACGCGCTGTTTCTAATAAGACACGGAAGTCTTCTAATCCTGGTTCTTGTTTGAAATACTCTTCGAACTCTTCATCAGATAATGCTAAAATTGCTGGAGCAAACCATGCTGAAGCACCTGAGAATTCGATGTATGTTGAGAACGCACGTTGATTTAAAACTTGGTTTTCATTGTTAGAAGTATCTTGGTCTGCTTTTAAATGTGAGTAAACATAAGCTGTTTCAATCTTATCATCCACTACGTTTAAAAGATTTAAGAATGCTAATAATGATTCCCCGTCTTTTAATGCTGTATCTTTTGCAGCGGCTACTGCTGGAATTTGTGATTTAACAAATTCTAAGTCCTTTTCAAATCCTTCATTTGATTCGTAAATTGCGGAAAGGTCCCATGTTAATTCTACTGGAACTTCTTCACGTCTTAATGGTTTTTTATTGGCCACTATAATCCCTACTTTCTAAAAAGTTGATAGTCCTAGTGTACTATGAAATGGATACTTTGGAAAGGGTTTGAACCCATTTTTACAGAAAAAGAGACCATATGAACCACTTTTGATTCATATGGTCTCGTTGATTAGTCTTCAAGGAATGTGGCTTTATCTAAGCTATCCGTTCCGATAATCGCTACAAGAATGACATCCTCACGAATGAGAAAATCTGCAAATACTTTTGTATTCAACGATTCATCTTTTCCTTCACGATATCCGATCAAGTTTAAATCATAATCTTTACGTAAGTCTAAATCGCTGAGTTGTTTGCCAACCCATGATTTTGGTGGATAAAATTCAACAAGTGAAATATTGCCATCGAGTGCAATCACTTCAGCCAATTTATGGTGAAGAATGTTCTTCACAAGACGAATCCCTGTTTCTTTTTCTGGGTTCACGACACGTTGTGCACCCATCTTCGTTAAGATTTCAGTCGTCGTACGACTCTTAGCTTTAGCGATAATTTCTCGAACCCCAAGTTTCGTACAATGCATCACGGCTAGAATACTTGCTTCTAAACTAGACCCTGTGGCTACCACCACTGTATCGCAGTCGCCAATTCCGATTTCTTTCAAGACATCTTCGTCTGTCACATCGGCAATGACTGCCTTGGTGACAAGTGGTTCAATACGGTTAACGGTTGTTTCATCACGATCAACGGCAATAATGTCGCAATCATATTCACTAAGCTGTTTGGCAATCGTCATCCCAAACACACCTAGTCCTAAAATCCCAACTGTCTTTCTCATTACAATCCCTACTTTCTATCCAATTAATAATGGTGCTTTCGCATACTTCATCTCGAGTGCTTTCTTCTTTCTGTTTGAGAAACTTAATAAAACGGTCAACGGTCCAATACGACCAATAAACATCAACAACATAATAATGATTTTCCCTAGGAAGGATAAGGTTGGTGTTAAATTCGCCGTTACCCCTACTGTACATACCGCTGAGATCGTTTCAAATAAAGTATATAACAGTGGCGCATCTGGGTCCGTTAAGCTGAGCAAGAACACACTACTTAGAATAAGTGTTGTAAACACGATAAAAATCGTTAAGGCTTTTCTGGCCATCTCTTGCGAAATACTATGGTTTCTAAATTGAATCATTTTCTCATCATACACTTCTGAACGAATGAATAAGAGAACCACTAAGAAAGTCGTAGTCTTCACCCCACCGGCAGTCCCACCAGGAGAACCTCCGATAAGCATTTGAATACAATAAAGCAAAAGGCTCGTTGGATGAGCGGTCGTATAATCGATTGTCGCAAATCCAGCCGTTCTCATCGTTACCGTTTGGAAGAAGCTCACAAGCACCTTATCGAAGAAAGAAAGATTTGCAATCGTGTTTGGATTATTCCATTCGGTAATCATCGTTAATACCGTTCCACCAAGTAGAATAATCCCCGTCAACCAAAGGACAATCTTCGTATGATACTGCAAACGTCTGTAAAATGATTTACGCTTTTTACTCTTCGTTGATTTTCGCATTTCAAGGTAGCTTCGTTTGAAATCAAACCAAACGGAAAAACCAATTCCCCCAAGAATAATAAGAGCAGCAACCACTAATGTCAAAAACGGATCAGTTGCATATTTAATCAGACTATTAGAGCCTAAGTTATCAAAACCTGCATTACAAAATGCAGAAACTGCAAAGAAGAATGCAGTGAAAATCCCCTTTGCTGTTCCTAGTTCTGGAACGAAGCGGAAGGATAAAATAACCGCTGCAATGAATTCAATAAAGAATGTATATTTAAAAATCGTTTTTAAATACTTTTTGAAATCTTGACCATCCTCACGGTTCAAACTATCTTGCAAGGCTAATTTATCAACTAATGACATCTTCTTCCCAGCATCATAGAGGAAAAAAGCAATAATACTCATTAATCCTAATCCACCGATTTGCATTAAAATCATACAAATCACTTGTCCAAAAGTATTGTACGTCTCGGCTACTGGTTGCGTCGAAAGTCCTGTAACACATACCATCGATACAGTTGTAAACAAGTGGTCAAAATACGAAGCTTTTGACGTCGCGATTTGCGAAATCGGCAAGTTTAACAGGAATGACCCCACCAAAATCACAATCGCAAAACTGGATGCAATTCTTTTCGGAATCGAGTCCTTAAATAAGAAACGAATCATCTTCGTCCCTCCTGTCCTAATCAAAAATAATGTGCCCAAAATAAAAAGAGCAGAATATATTGGATATTCTACTCTTCCTATCGGCTAATTACAACCGTTACTATTTTAGTTTAAACTGTTGGAAAATTATTCCACCACTTTATATTCTTTCGTTTCACCAAAAAACTCATCATATAAAGCACGGATGGCTTTCTTTTCGTATTGGTCTAAAATACCAAACATCATTGAAACCTCAGATACCCCTTGGTTATATAATTCGATATTGATTTGAGTACGAGCAAGCGTTGAAGCCACACGAGCCGTTGTACCGACCATGTTGACCATCCCTTCCCCTACTAACATGATGAGGCAGAGGCCACGCATATAGTGCGCATCATCCACGTCTAATTCCGCATAGAAACGTTCCAAAATCGCATCGAGTTGCTCGTCTGTTGCATCTTCCCCACGGATAATAATTGTCGCATCATCAATCCCTGTTGGAATATGTTCGATGGAAATGCCTTCTTCTTCAAAAATTGTCAATACTTTACGAAGGAACCCAATCTCATGGTTCATCAAGTATTTCTTCACATAAATACTTACGAACCCTGGCGAACTTGCAATCCCTGAGATAACATTTGGAGAAGTAACCTTCCCTTTCATAATGTAAGTTCCGCTTGCTTCTGGATTATTCGTATTGCACACGTGCACTGGAATTCCTTTCTTAATAGAAGGAAGAAGTGCTTCTGTGTGGAATACAGAGAACCCTGCATAGGACAACTCACGCATTTCTGTATAAGACAATACGTCAATAGCTAGTGGTTTATGCACGATTTTTGGACTCGCCACATAAATCGCATCCACATCTGTAAAGTTTTCGTATTCTTCCGCATTCACGGCATTGGCTAAAATCGAACCTGTAATATCAGATCCGCCACGAGAGAACGTCACCACATTGCCTTCTTTTGTCACCCCGTAGAATCCTGGGAAGATAATGACTTCGTTTGTTAATTGTAAGTACTCTAATTCATGGTAGCTTTCTTCTAAGACACGAGCTTCTCCTGGAGTATCGCTCACCCAAAGTTTAGCTTCGCGAGGTCCAACGTATTTAGCCGCAAGCCCTTCTTGGTTAAAGTATGAAGCGATAAGACGTGCGTTTAAGTCTTCTCCGCTAGCTTTATAGGCATCCATTAAATAGTCCGGAGCAAGGTCCGTTCTTTCTTTTAAGTTTTTAAAATGAACACGAACGAGTTCAAATACTTCTGGTTTTAATTGTAATTCATCACAAATTTCTTTATAACGCACTAAGATTTTCTTTAAGACTTCTTCATCATAATTCCCTTCAATATGAGAAGTTGCTAATTGGATTAATAGGTCTGTTACTTTTTCATCGTCTGATGTACGTTTCCCTGGGGCTGAAACCACCACGATTTTACGTTTTTCATCAGATTTTACGATATTAAAGACCTTTCTTAATTGAGTGGCATTAGCTAAAGAGCTTCCGCCAAATTTGATTACTTTCATATGACACTTCCTTATTTTTTCAATGGTACTAGACTATCAAATTAATAAAAAGAATGCAATGATTTTCCATTTATCAAATACATTTGTCCTCGAAACGGAAACAGTCTTGAAAACTTGTATTTACCCTTATAGTTTGTTAGGCTTAAGGAAAATAAATAAAGGAGGTCACATCATGTCAAAAATGTTGCATACTTGTGTCCGTGTTCAAAATCTAGAAGAAAGCATTCGTTTCTACGAAGAAGCATTTGGTTTTAAAGAAACAAGAAGAAAAGACTTCCCAGAACATAAATTCACGATCGCTTACTTAGCGTTCGATGGTGATGATTATGAATTAGAATTAACATATAACTACGGCCACGGCCCTTACGAAATCGGTGACGGATATGGTCATATCGCAATCAGTGCTAAAGACTTAGAAGGACTTCACGCTGAACACGTTGCGAAAGGCTATGACGTTACAGAATTAAAAGGATTACCAGGACATCCTGCAAACTACTATTTCGTAAAAGACTTAGACGGCTACAAAATCGAAGTCATTCGCGAAAAATAGTTCAGACATGACATTCCACACACCCTCTGCTATAATATAATCTATGCGATGAGGCGACACGCAGTACATAAGAGACTGCGAGTTATGTGGAACAGACGTGCTTAGGCACACTACCGGATGTAGCTGTTTGTAGTTCGTGATGTGAACACGACCTACTCATCTGAAAAGATGCCACGCTAAGACTAGGAGTTCCTAGTCTTTTTTTATAGTGAAATTATGATACAATAGCAATGAAAATTATTAGTCATAGAAAGAGGAAGAATCATGAAACAATGTCCATTCTGTCATGAGATGATTGACGAACAAGAAACACTCTGCCCTTACTGTGGAACAGTGCAAGACGAACTATCACAACCAACTTCTACCCACCCGAATGAAGGTGTTCAAACGGACCTTTTAGATGAAAATAACGAACCTACTCCTTCGTTTACAACGAAAGTAGAAACAAGTATTCCTGAAGAAGATAACCGTAGCTCACAAGAAAACCGTGTGAAGAATAACCGCTTCGCCTATGCAGGAGCTTGGAATAAATTTAAACGCTTCTTCACATTCTTTGGAGAACGTTTGGCACAACCGACAAACCACTATTCCCGTAAACGTCAATATAGTCGTTCATATGGATATGCCTTAATTATTTTGGCAACAGTGATGTCCGCATTTGTGTCCACACACTTAATTCATTCCCTTATTGGTCAATACCAAATTTTTGCAGATATTTCAATCTTACCAAGTTTAACAAGTACACCAAACTACATTTGGATGTTCATCCGCTTCATCCTCTTCTACGCGGTGTTCTACCTTGGATTCCCAAGTGTATCGTACGGATTGAAACATATCTTCCAAAAACGTCAACACGTATTTAACTACTGGTTGACACAATACGAAGGAATGAACGTTCTTGCGATTGTATTACTTGCCGTTGCAACACTCATGACCTTCATTAGCCCTGTATGGTTATTTGTTGGAATCGTCATTGTATTCTTTGCACATATCCTACTATACATCGTAACCTTTACGTCATCGATGTTTAAGAGCGCTACAGAATCAACAATCGATCCAATCTACTTATCCCTACTTGGTTTAGTAGTACAACTGATTATCACCGTTAGCTTACTCTTAATCTTATTCTAAAATACAAACACAAAACCCTGACCAGCGATGGCCAGGGTTTTGTATTTTAAAAATTATTCTGCAAATTCTATAGTCACTTTTACTTCAGAATCCATTGAAGCAAATATTGTTTTATAATAATTGGTTGCAGACTCTTTAATTTCACTCTTAAATTTATCTAAATACTCTGCTTGTTTATCACTAGAAAGTTGGTTAGTAACCAATTTCCCAGTATCAACATCTTCTGTAATCCCACTTAACAACTCTCCATGATTATCATACAAATTGTAAGGATTATCTTTTGAAAGTTCAACACCAATTACTTCAAATTTTGGAACAATAACCTTATATTCTTTTTCACCTATTTGTTCAACCTTTACACTACTTTTAATTCCAAATTTAGCTGTATAATTTAAAATCACTAATGCCGTTTTTTAGAGAACGGCACATCAAATCCGAAAAACTTGAGTTGTTTTTTTGATTCAGTAATAATTTCATTAACTCCCGCATTCAAAAATACAACTTCATTCACTTTTTCAATGCTTTCGATATTAATTGATGATTTGACTTCTGATTTTTGTTCCTTAGGTAAGAAAAATAGCACTCCAATAGCTATAATAGCTATTAATACCGCATTCAATAGAAGACTCAACTTATTAAATTTTTTTCTTTATATTTGTACTTCTCAATTTACACAACCTCCACTATTTTTTTGCTTTTTATAACACCGTCTGAAAGAAACTTCTCTTTAATAGCATATGTAAATTTTACACACTCTAAAAAAAACAGTCAATTTTTCGTACTATCTTCTAAAAATTATTTATTCATATAAAAAAATGAAATAAGTTTGTTGCATTTAATTCTAAAATTAAAAACACAAAACCCCGACCAGCGATGGCCAGGGTTATTTGTTTCCTATTTTTGAATGCTATTTCGAGCACTAAAAAAAGCATGAAACAAATTTGTCCCATGCTTATGACTTACTCTTTAGTTTTGTGAGAAGAGATTTTTGATGGCATCAAAAATCGATTGGAAGAATTGGGCGATCTTATCGAGCCATCCTTCGTTTTTGGCTTGTTCGACTAAGCTGTTAATCTTTTCGCTAACTGATTTTTGACAAGCTATTTAATTGCTCTAATACTTGTTTGGAATCAATCGCACTTGTGTTTTGATAGTTTTGCGCAAAAAGCGACTAGTGCATTAATTTGGTCTTGGGAAATCACATTTTGTAATGAGTTGTTCTTCAAAGCATCGTTAATAATGCGTTCGATATCTTCTTTTGTCGCTAATTGTCCTTGCTTTTGTTTAAGTTCCGCAAGTTCTTTCTTGATTTCAATCATCGCTTTATCGAGTTTTGAAGAATCGAAACCTTTAGCGTTCGCATTTTCTTGCGCGATTTTATTCGTTACTTCTAACTCTTGTTGCGCGACTTCAGTACGTTTGGCATCCAGTTGTACTCCGTTGGCTTCAAAGGCTTTATACACCCCTGTTAAGGCGGATTCACCGGTTACTCTCGATACGGCTGCTACTTCGATTTCCGCATCCGTTACACCTGCCGTAATCGCCGCATTGGCATATTGCTCGGCTGTGACAAGTGTGATGTTTTCAGGCGTCTTGATTTTCACCTTCACGCCTGTGCCTTTATCCGTCTTTTGAACCATCACAGACGAAATCATGACAGACGTATTCCCGTCACCACTTCCAAGATATTTGATTAAATCTTGTCCAGTAGCCGTTTCGGTTAATACGGTATTTGCATCTTTTATGCCTAGTAATTCTGATGTTTGTTTTATTTGTGCATCATTGAGTCCACCACCATAGACTACGGTTGGTTTGCCCCATTTTTCATTAACAGTCGTTGTATCGATGGCATATGCACTCTTCATGGATAATCCCATGAATGCAAGGACGATTGCGGTTGACTTCACCCATTTTTTCATGAATGAACCTCCTTTGTTTTAAATCGTTACTCATTCGTTACACCTATAGTATACAAAAAGAACTTTAAGAAAAAAGTGTTCTTTCCTTAAAGTTCTTTATCTATTTGTTTAAGAATTGGTTAACGTCTACGCGCAAATGCCTTCATTGTTGTTGGTGAGAAGAGCATGATGATTGGATAAATTTCCAAACGCCCAGCAATCATCCCAATGGCCAGTACAAATGTATTGAAATCAGAATACATTGAGAAGTTGCTTGTAGGCCCTACTTGACCAAGCCCTGGCCCGATATTGTTAAAGGTTGCGGCCACACTCGAGAAGGCGGTCGTAAAATCACCTGCTTCAACCGAAACAGAAAGTAATAATACGAGGAAGACTAACACATATACGATTAAGTAGTTGGCGATACTCTTCTCCATTTTATTATCGATTGGTTTTCCGTTCATCGTTGGAACAAATACACGACGTGGTTGCCCCATGCGTTTTAACTCAGCAATCGCACTCTTGAAATACACGACAATACGAGAGACTTTAATCCCCCCGGCTGTTGACCCGGCACATCCCCCGATAAACATTAAGAGTAACAGAAGCACATGTGGGAATAATCCCCAAAGGCCAAAGTCAACCGTTGAATACCCAGTTGTTGTAATAATCGACGATACCGTGAAGAACACGCTACGAAGTGGAACACCTAAAGCGGTTTGATTAACTGTCAATACGGTGAAAATAATCATCGTAAAGCTAAGGACGATTCCAACATACGTACGCATTTCTTCGTCTTTAATAACGTCTTTAACAGCGCCTAATAAAATGAAGTAATACAAGTTAAAGTTGATTCCAAAGAGCATCATCCCTACCCCGATAATCCATTCCACGGCTGCTGGGTTGGCGTAAATGCTAAACCCGGCATTGTTAATCCCAAATCCACCTGTCCCTGCTGTACCAAACGATAGAAGCAAGGCATCAAAGAGCGGCACTTGGAAGATGACTAAGATAATCGTTAAGACGGCGGTCATCGCTAAGTAAATCAAATACAAGATTTGAGCCGTATGGGCAAGTTTCGATACGAGTTTCCCAAACACAGGACCTGGAACTTCCGCACGCATGAGCTGCACCGATTCAGAACCATGACTTGGCAGAATCGCAAGCGCGAATACAAGCACCCCCATCCCACCGACTAAGTGAGTGAAGCTTCTCCAAAATAATGAAGAATGCGCAAGGACTGAAAGGTCTGGCATAATACTAGAACCGGTTGTCGTTAATCCACTTGCCGTTTCAAAGAAGGCATCCACGATATTTGGAATTTCTCCTGTAAACACAAATGGCAATCCACCAAAGAACGAGAGTAAAATCCAGCTTAAGGCAACGGTAACGACCCCATCCCTAGCCATGATTTTTAGCGGCTCTGGCTTTTTAAAGCTTAAGAGCGAACCGATGACTAATAGAATCAAAATCGTACCCGCATAGGCGAGTTTTTGAGAGAGTGACTCTTGATAAATAAAGCTAACAATAAGTGGTAAGGCTAAGAGCGCTGCTTCAACTTGAAGCATCTTTCCCACAAAATAGCGAACTGTTTTGATATTCATTCAGACACCTCTATTCCAAAATGTCGTTAATGTCATCAAAGTCTTTCAGTGGTAACGACAATCACCTTATCAAATGGTTCGATTGTATCACTACCGGCTGGGTAAATTAATTGTTCCCCACGCACGATAAATGCAATCAAGAGATTTGATTTTGTCTTCAATTCAGACAGCGGAATTCCACAAATCCCACTATTCTTTTGAATGCGGAATTGAAGAGCCTCCACTTGGTTATCCGCTAAACGGTATAACGCTTCGACATTAGATCCTTGTGTATTCGAACGTGAACGTACAAATTGAATGATTTCGTTGGCAACGATACGTTTTGGTGTCACGACCGATTGATTATCAAAGCCTTTAAACACTTTTAATAGTGCTGGACGGCTCATCTTTGTGATAATCTTTTGGACACCTTGTTGTTTCGCATACGCTGAAAGGATTAAGTTTTCCTCGTCAATTCCTGTCATCGATAAGAAGGCGTCGTAGTCTGTAATGCGTTGTTCCTCTAATACATCGTGGTCCGTACCATCCGCGTGAATCACCGTTGTATGAGGGAACGCGTAGCTTAATGTTTCACAGCGTTCTTCGTTCACTTCGATGACTTTGGTTTTGATTTTTGTTTGTTTCAACATATTGAGTAAGTAATAAGTGATACGTCCACCACCGACAATCGTCGCAGAAGACACACTCTTCGTTTCTTGACCTGTTAATTTTAAGAAGTTACCAAGGTCTTGATACGCCCCTGTAATGAACACATGGTCGCCTTCCTCTAGCGTTGAATCTCCATCTGGAATAAAGCTTTGGTCGTTACGATGAATCACACAGATTAAGATGGATTCAAAACGATTACGCACTTCTTTCAGCGTTAAACCGGCAAGTGCTGATCCTTCGTTGATTTCCAATTCAAGCAAGCTGACACGGTTTCCAACGAAATTTTCTACACTTAACGCAGAAGGATAATTAAAGTTATTCGCGATATCACGAGCCGTTGAAAGCTCTGGGTTAATCAGTAGTGAAATTCCTAGACTTTCACGAACGAGTTGTAATTGTTGTGAATACTCAGGATTACGCACACGCGCAACAGTGTATTCCGCACCAATTTTCTTCGCTAAAATAGACGCAATAATATTAATTTCGTCCATTTCTGTTACAGAAATAAAGATGTCACAGTTTTCTACCCCTGCTTCTACAAGAATATCGTAGCTGGCACCATTTCCGCAAATCCCCATAATATCGAATTTATTTAATAGTCGATCGATTAAATCTTGGTTTTTATCAATCAATACAATGTCATTTTCTTCCGTTGAGAGCTCCTGGCAAATCACTTCGCCGACTTTTCCCCACCGACAACAACAATTTTTCATTTTGTTTCCTCCAGATTGAAAAATCTTATACCCTTCCTATTTTTACCTTTCTGGTGCGAAAAGGTCAAAGTTTATCTTGTTTTCTAAAAGGGGCAAAAGCGTGTTACACTAAGGTCGGAGGTCATTATGAACGAACACGAATTACAACAATTAACCGAGGAGATTTCTCGTACGTCTTTTCACCGCGAATTCACGCATCAAATTAGTTATAACAAACGCCTGCGTTCTAGTGGCGGTCGCTATCTGCTCCAGACGGGAAATATCGAGATTAATCCACTTGTCGAACAGAATCTGGGCCTTGAAGCGCTCGTTGGCGTCATTAAACATGAACTCTGCCATTACCACTTGCATCAAACAGGTGGCGGCTATCGTCACCGTGACCAAGACTTCAAACGCCTGCTTCATCAAGTGGGCGGAAGCCGCTATGTTGAACGCATGAAGAAGCCGAATTTCATTTATGAATGTACAACGTGCCATCACCGCTACCCTAGAATGCGCAAGATGAACACGACTCGCTATGTATGTGGAAAATGTCGTGGAAAATTAATCCTTTTAGATTGAAATTCCACTAAACATTTGTTAAACTGAAATAGTTCTGCGGTCGTGGCGGAATGGCAGACGCGCTGTCTTGAGGGGGCAGTGGGTGTATACCTGTGCGGGTTCAAGTCCCGCCGGCCGCATAAATAAAACGAAATACCCTAGATGATGGTCATCTAGGGTATTTTTGTGCTTCTGTTTTTATGCCAGCCAAGCTGTTAGCGCATCGTCACAAATTCCTCTGATCCTGTTGGATGAATCGCTACCGTTGCGTCGAAGTCGGCTTTAGTTGCGCCCATTTTAATGGCTACGGCAAAGCCTTGAATCATTTCGTCAACGCCATATCCAATTCCCGTGGAGTCCGACTACTTTTTCGTCTGCTCCTGCTGTGATGAGTTTGAAAAGCGCTTGTTGGCGATGGCTTGTCACGGCTGAATACATTCCAGCAAACGTTGATAAGTATGCCTTCACGTTTTCTGCGCCATACTCTTTCACGGCCTGTTCTTCTGTAAGCCCCACTGTTCCAATGGCTGGATGTGAGAACACGACTGTTGGAATCGTTGAGTAGTCCATTTTCGCGTTTGTTTGTCCGTTAAATAAACGTTCTGCTAGTGTGCGTCCTGCTTTTAATCGCTACTGGCGTCAATTCTTTTTCACCAGAAACGTCTCCCAGTGCGTACAAACCCTCAGCTGTTGTTTCTTGGAATTCATTCACTTTGATAAATCCACGTTCTGTTAATTCCACTCCTGCTGCTTCAAGGTTTAATCCTTCTGTATGAGGAATTCGTCCTGTGGCCCAAATCACTTTTTCAGCAGCGAAACTTGTTCCATCTTCGAAATGAATTTCTACACTGCCATCTTCAAGTTGAACCAATTTTTGTGGCACTTTGTTTGTGTGCAATGTTGGCCCGGATTTTTCCATTTCCGCAACAAGGACTTCAATAATTGAATGGTCAAAGTTACGAAGTGGACGATCGCGGCGAACAAATAGGTCTGTCTTCACGCCTAGTGCATGTAAAACACCCGCAAGTTCTACGGCAATATATCCAGCACCTAAGATGGCTACTGATTGAGGTAACTCATCCCATGCAAACACATCGTCAGAAGTGCCGCCAAGTTCTTTCCCTTCCACGTTTGGAATCGCTGGTTTAGCCCCAGTCGCAATCACGATATGGTTGGCGCGGTACTCTTCCCCATTCACTTCAATTGTGTGGGCATCGACAAATCGCGCGTATCCTTTAATCACGGTTACGTTGTTTCGTTCAAATGTTCCATTATAAGAGTTACGTGAACGGTCGATATAGGCTTCACGGTTTCTTGAGTGTCGCAAAATCAAAATTCACATTTTCAGCAGTAAATCCATAATCTGGACCATACGCGTGAATCGCTTCTGCAATTTGCGCTCCATACCACATAATTTTCTTAGGAACACAGCCGATATTTACACAGGTTCCTCCAAGTAAGTTCCCTTCTACTACGGCTACGCGGGCACCATGCATGGCTGCACGGTTTGCTGTGGCAATACCGCCACTACCGCCACCGATTGAAATTAAATCAAATTCCTTCATACGCTCATCCTCCGTTATTTCGTCACACTCATTCTATCAGAGCGCTTTTGCTTTTGTCTTAAACCCTGCTCATGGAATACGTATTTGCGCAATGAAAAATGATTACTACAAAGCCTTGCGGCTTTTTTTATAATCGCTGTTACGGGGCACCGGAGCAAGCCTTGGTCTTGCTCCTTCGAAGCTTCAAACGCGGAGTAAGGAACTAGTTCCTACTCCGCGTAATTTACATTCGATGCGATTCCCCGTTACTGCGATTATAAAATCCGCAGGCTTCTTCGTAATCATTTTATGTGCTACTTATTTTATGAGGCAGAGTTAAATAGTACTCTGATAGAATTATGTGCCAAATAACGGCCTCTTCGCTCTTTGTGCAGCTGCTAAAACTTAAATGCTGCTTTTCAGGGTGAGAGCTGGGTGCTGTCTAGTTGGTTCTTAAGGTGCTGTGACTAGAGCTTTTCAAGCCAGAGGGCGCATAGAGTTTGAACGGCTGGAATCACCGTTGTAATCGAGCCGTGGTTATCGTATGCCTTATACCAAAGTTTGCCAGTTGAATCGAAGGCGTATTGGTACACGACGAGCCAGTGATTTTTAAATGGGCTACCAAGTGCGGCAGTGGTTCCTACGACAACAGGAACGCCGTCTTCTAGAAGGCCGGGTGTGACCTTTTCACTAAATAAATTAAAGTGCGTCTTATAACCGTATTTCTTCCACTCTTGATTGAGTCCGCGTTGCACGTCCCAATAGAAAGTTCCACGATATGGAAGTGCGTATTCAATCGACGCCCTCCATGCTTTCTAATAGCTCGTCCATCGATTGTGTGACGACACCTTCGCGTTTCGCCATGAGGACTGTTAACGAAGCTGCCGCGTAGGTTCCGCAAACTCCTGGTGTCTTTTCATTTACATACGCTTTGAACGGCTGCATGTCGCTCTCCGCCAGACCTCGCCATTCAACGCTCTCTTCTAAAGTGTGTTTCTTCTCCCACTTCATTGGCATTCTCCTTATTGTTCAACATAATCGTCTTTATTTTTCAAAATGATAGTCTTTCACTTGTAAGTTTTCATCGAGGTCAAATACAAGCGGAGTTCCTGTTGGAATTTCGAATTTCAAGATTTCGTCTTCGCTAAGGTTGAGCAAGTATTTCACTAAACTACGAAGAGAGTTTCCGTGCGCTACAACGAGCACGTTCTTACCGTCGAGTAAATCCACCGCAATTTCATCTTGCCAAATTGGAAGCACGCGGTCCAAGGTTGTTTTCAATGTTTCCCCTTGTGGAAGGTCCTTCACTTGTAGATGTTTGTAGCGTGGGTCGCTGGCTTGTTTAGCTGCTTCTTCCTCGCTCAAAAGTGGAGGCATCACATCGTATGAACGTCTCCAAAGCAACACTTGTTCGTCGCCGTATTTTTCACGTGTTTCTTGTTTGTTGAGTCCTTGTAAGGCTCCATAGTGGCGTTCGTTTAATCGCCAGCTCTTTGTTTCTGGTAAATAATCTTGATTTAATTCAGACAAGACGATGTGTCCTGTGTGGATAGCTCTTTTTAATACTGATAAATAGACATGATCGAATTGGATACCTAATGAACGCAGCATTTCTCCTGCATGATGCGCTTCTTCTACCCCTTTAGGAGTTAATTCCACATCACTCCAACCGGTAAATAAATTGAGGGCGTTCCATTCACTTTCTCCATGTCGAACAAATACTAATTTCATGTTCATTCCTTCTTTCTGAATTTCTACTTATATTGTACGCCTGTTTTCAGAAACTTTCAAAGAACGGCGCCCGATGTGTTGCTATTTGCCCTAAATCATCATTTAGTGGTAAAATAAGCTGATATCTATTTCATTAGATGATTGGTAGAAAAACTACCTGAAAGGAACATTATGAAATTACTAACGATTATCGGAAAGATAAAACGATTCTCGAATCAGGACTTAGCGCTGTACTTACTCATTATCAGCAGCTTCCTTCCGTTTTATTTATTCCTAACATTGTTCGTCTTATATATCATCCTTCTCGCCTTTACGGGAAAATTAAAACAAGTATTTAAAGACTTAACACAGCATCCGTTCTTACTGGCGTTTATCGGATTCAGCTTTATCGTATCGATGGTAGCTGGCAACTATGTCGGGGCTGTCATCTCGGTTGGATTCGTGATGTATGCGATATTCTTTAAATACTATCAAAGACGATTGACACCGGACTTTTTCCATATCGTTCTACAGACAGTCTTACTCCTCAGCATTTTCGCCGCGGGATTTGCCTTCTTAGAACACTATGAAATCGTTCATAAATTTAACTACACTTTCCTCTCTCCGAAGATGCAAGTATGGCACCAAAACCGTGCGGAAGTAACCTTCTTTAATCCGAACTACTACGGAATTATTTGTTGCTTCTGTATAATGATTGGCTTCTACTTACTCAGCATCACGAAAAGTTGGTTCTGGAAGTTCATCGGCGCTGTCGCGATTGGTATTAACCTATTCGGCCTCAGCTTCACGCAAAACCGAACAGCTTTCCCAGCGATTATCTGTGGAGCGATTATTTACCTCTTCACAACGATTCGTAACTCGAAAGCATTCTGGCTCAGCATCGCCGCATTTGCAGTGGGACTCATGTTCCTCTTCTCAAATGACATTGGCGTTCGTATGGGAACCCTCGACTCTTCGATGGAAGAACGCGTTTCAATCTGGAATTCCGGCATGGTTCTCTTTAAACAAAATCCATGGTTCGGAGAAGGGCCTCTGACCTACTTGCATAGCTTTGCAAGAATCGGCGCTCGCTATCACGAACACGCACACAGTTTATATATCGATACCATTTCAAGCTACGGAATTATCGGAACATTGCTTCTAGCGATTTCTACCCTTAACCCTGTACGCATGCTTTTAGAAATGAGTCGCGATCCTAAGAAACGTCCAATCGTTGGACTATACGTTTCGTTCATCGTTGTACTCTTCGTTCACGGTATCTTCGACGTAGCCATCCTTTGGGTACAAAGTGCATTCCTATTCTTACTAGTAATGACAAGTATTCCAATGTGGATGAAACAAGAAGAAAACGTCATGCCACATAAATAAACGACAAAAAACAAAATCCCAAGATTCACTGCTGTGAACCTTGGGATTTTTTTGGTTGCTTTTATTTTGTTAAGTTACGGATATTTTTGAAGATGTCTTTATGGTTTTCAATCTTCGTATCATTTCCGATTACGACAAACGCGTTTTGGTCCATGATGGCTTTCATCGTTGGAGCGTATGCGCGTACCTTTTCAGGCGTTGCCGCTAAGATTTCATCGCGGAACTGTTGCACTTTCTCTTGCGTTAGATGAGTGAAGTAACGCGTAAACGCTACTGCTCCTTTTTGAGCGGCTGAAAGTGGACGGTCAATTGTGCTGAATGTACCAATCAAGTTCTTTTCAAACTCCGCTTGAGATAAGTTGAAGTTTTCTAAGTACTCTACTTGTCCGTCATAACGTTCGAGCGTTTCAACAATATTCGGGTCGCGGTAAGAAAGACCTGCGACATCCCCTTTATCGGTAATCACACTCATACCGCCGTATGCCCCACCTTGAACACGAACCGTATTCCATAAGTAATCGAGTCCTAGAACAGATTTCAAGAATAAATTCATGCCGTTCACTGGAACACCAAGAAGCGTTTGGTTATATCCTTTTGCGACATAGTTGATTTCTTGGGCTGTCTTGAATCCTTCGTTTAACACTTCCACTGGATTCGTGAAGGCTTGTTTTTCAACCTTGTGAGTCCCAAGATGCTTGAAGAAGTCCTCTGACACTTGTTTGAAGTGGTCGAAGTCATCTTTACTTCCGACAAAGGTTGCCACTAATTGGTCTGTTGTTAAAATGGTTTCTAACACAGCTTTCAAGCGGTCAATAAACGCTTGAGGGTTCGCATCAAAACCAGCCACCACATCGCAAATGAAGTCGTAATAGTCGATTCCTTCAAGCGATTGTAAGTATTTCGCGCCTTCGTAGTAGTAAGATTCTAAACGACGAAGTGCCGCCACGTGTGAACCATAGTTGAAGTTCATTTCAAAGGTCTGCTTTCACATTGAGTAAGAGCTCTTTGATTTTTTCAACATCGTCTAAGTTTGAACGATGAACGATTTCTTCAATCAAGCTTAAGAGTTGTGGTTGGTATTCAGACAAGGCCTTACCGCTCACTGTGAATTTAGGATAGTAGATGTTGTCCGCTACTGATTCCGTGATGACTGTCGCGTTTGTGCCGATGCCTCCAGTGTAGAAGTCGATTTCTGTGCTGAGAGCTTCGTCTGTGAAGTTTTCGGTTCCAACTTCCCCTAGTACTTCTGTTAAGAAGGCTACGACTGGAATGTCTTCTGTCTTCACGCCTGATAAATCGAAGTAATACTTCACGTAAGAAATGCCGGCTGTGAAGTCTTCATAGTGTAAGAAGGTTGGTTTACCTTCTGATGCTTCCACAGTTAATGGGAGTGGCTTCACTTCGCGGTCGATATCTTCAATCGAGAGTTTTGGTAATTTCGCCAAATCCTCTTCCTTATCTGGAGTTGTTTGACGTTCTAGAAGTTGTTGCGTTTGTTCCACAAGAGCTGTCACTTCTTCGTCAGATAATGACGCTTTATAGGCTGCTAACTCTTCTTTTAAGGCTTCATCTTTACGGTCACCTAGTCCTGGTTCTGGTGCTAACGTGATAACTGCTGCATGCGTATTGTCGAGTAATGTTGTTTGAATTAAACGTTCAAAATAGCCGTTTGTCATTTCTTCTTGCATCTTATCTAACACACGTTGGTATTCAAACGTTGCGAACACATCCCCGCCGTATAACCAGCTTGTGAGGGAGTTCAATGAATACAAGATTCCTTTAGGAGTTGCCCCTTCGAGCGCTGTTAATTCTTTATAACGGAACGCTGCTTTATTCAGAGCTGCTTGAATCGCTTTTTGCGGAATTCCTTCAGCCACTAAACGTTTCAACTCATTTTCGATAATCGATACAAATTGGTCTTTCGCTTCTGGGTTTGTATCTTTTAAGACGATTTCAAAGATTGGTGAATACGTCGCTGCACCAAATCCACCAGACACATCTGAACCAAGGCCTGACTTCAAGAGAGCTTTCTTAATCGGAGCCGTGTTAGACCCAAGAAGGAGTTCATCTAATACGCCAAGCGCGATGAGTTCTTCAGAGTTGGTTCCCTTACCTGCAGCCCAAATGTACGCTAAGAGGGATTTGTTTTCTGTAGGCTCGTCTTTAGAAATCGAGAATTTCGCTTCTAATTCATGACGTGCTTCGAATGGCGCTTGTTCCACAGATTCGAATACGTAGTCTTTAGCTTCAAACGCATCGAAGTACTCGGTTAATTGCGCGAACGCTGTGTCTAAGTCTAAGTTCCCGTAAAGCGTCACACGCGCATTGCTTGGGTGATAGTACTTGTCATGGAACGCCACGAACTCTTCTTGCGTTAACGAAGGAATCGCAGCAGGCATCCCACCAGAAATATGTTTGTAGACCGTATCTGGGAATAACGTTGGTTCAAACAGACGGTATAATTCAGAGTCCGCTTGTGAGAACGCCCCACGCATTTCGTTGTACACCACGCCTTTGTAAATCAATTCATCATCGGCGTTTTCTAAGTGATAGTGCCATCCTTCTTGCATTAAGATTTGTGGATCTTGCTTGAAGTTTGGATAGAATACCGCATCTAAGTATACAGACATCAAGTTGTTGAAGTCTTTTTGGTTACGAGACGATACTGGATAAACTGTCTTATCAGAGTATGTCATCGCATTTAAGAATGTATTCAGTGAACCTTTTAATAATTCTACGAATGGCTCTTTGGATGGATATTTCTTCGAACCATTTAACACAGAGTGCTCGATAATATGCGCAATCCCGTTATCATTATACGGTGGCGTACGGAACGCAATATTGAACGCCTTATTATCGTCTTCGTTTTTCAAGGTATAAGACCTCTGCGCCAGTCTTATCATGTTTGTACAAATAACCGACAGAACGAATATCTGGTAAGTCTCTTTTTTCAACTAAAGAGTACGCTTTAAAATTCTTTGTCATAAAATTCCTCCTTCAAGGGTTTTCACCCATTCTACCACTTTTAGCGCAAAAAAAGAAGATAAGGGCGTAGAATTAAACTTTCCCTTATCTTCTATAAAATTATTAACTCAATAATTTATTCATTTTGCTCTAAAAATACTTTATATTTGTTATTTTTTACTATTTAATTCGTCCCCATACTCATGGTTTCTGGTAAGGTGCTGCCGCCGTCAATGACGATTTGGCTTCCTGTGAGGTAGCTGGCTTCGTCACTTCCTAGGAAGGCGAAGAGTTCGCCGACTTCGAGTGGGTCTGCCAATCGTTTCATTGGCACGCCTACTGCGATGTCTTGGATGGCACTTTCTGGGTTATCTGGGTTGGATTCAATCGCCATCTTTTCAACCATTGGAGTACGCGCATATCCGAGTTGTGAGCAGTTCACGCGAATATGACGGTCTGCGTATTCAACCGCCAAGCATTTTGTCAAGCCAACGAGCGCTGCTTTTGTCATGGCGTAGGCTGCTTCTCCGGCATCAGCCACGATATCCCCTGTGACAGACGAGGCAATAACAATGCTACCACCGCCTTGTTCGAGCATATAAGGGATGACGGCTTGACAGCTATTCCATACGCCTTTGATATTCACGTCGATATGGAAGTCGCGCATTTCATCGTTCATTTCTTCAAATGGAGCTAATCTGCAAACCCCAGCGTTGCAACAAGCTACATTCACTTCCCCGAAGGCCTCTTTTGCCTTCTTGGCTGCTTCTTTCATATGGTCTTTGTTGGAGACATCGCCGACATAAGTGACGATTTGGGCGCCGTAGGTTTCTCTTAATTCTTTGGCGGTTTCTTCGACTTCTGGTAATAAGTCGACAAGGCACATCTTAGCGCCGTATTTGGCATAGACCGTTGCGATTCCCTTACCGAGTCCAACGGCTGCTCCAGTGATCAGTGCTACTTTTCCTTCTAATTTTTTCATGGTTTTCTCTCCTTTACTTGAACTATTCTACACCTCCAGTGTACCTTTTTGAAAACGGTTTATCAATCTTATTTTCTATATTTTTAAGTTTTAATCCTAATCCTCTTAGATTTTACAGCACAAAAAAATCGCCTTCCAGAAGGCGTGCCTTCCGTCAAGCGATCGTTTTTATTATTCAATTAGTCTTGCCCTTTAACTTCAGGTGTTGCGACATCCTCACCAAACCACTTTTGGCTAATTTGTTGGAAGATGCCCTCTTGATAGAGTTCCTTGAAGGCTTGGTTTAGCGCTTCGAGTAGCTTCTTATCGGCAGGCCGTACCCCTACCGCAAAGGATTCACTCTCGAACCCCGAAGGAATAGCGTCGTACTCGTCGGCGATGCCTTCTGTTGTGAGGTAGTAGTCCGCATATACTCGGTCGATGAGTAAGGCGTCGATACGGTCATTCTTCAAGTCGATAATGGCCTCGTTCACACTTTGGTATTGGTCGGCGTCTCCGCCTTTGACACGGTTCTTCAACACTTCTGGATGTTCTTCAAAATCCAACATCCCTGAAGACCCGTTTTGTGCGCCAAGGACTTTGCCTGTCATATCTTCTACTGAGTGAATGCCACTCGTTTTCTTCACGACTAATATTTGCGTATTTTGCATATAGGGAATCGTGAAGGCGACTTTCTCTCGGCGTTCGTCTGTGGCCGAATACCCATTCCAGATGGCGTCAATTGTGCCGTTTTGTAGCTCGGTCTCCTTCATATCCCAGTCAATCGGTTGGAAGTGAACCGTAATGCCCAGTTTCTTCGACACGTACTGGGCGAGTTCAATATCAAAGCCGGCATAGTTGCCATTTTTCTCCTCGAAGCCCATCGGAACAAAGGTATTATCGAAGCCGACCGTGATGCTCTTTTGCTGTTGGTATTTATCCCAGTTATCGACTGTTGGATTGCTTGCCAGTTGCGTGCAGCCTGCAAGACTCATTACCGCCATCCCTACAAGCGTCAAAAGTCCTAGGATTCCTTTTCGTTTCTTCATAGCGGCCTCCTATTTTGGTTCAAACGTCAATAATTCGTCCGCAATGTTTTCGGCAAAAGTTAAATCGTGGGTGACGACGATTTGCGTCATTCCAAGTTCCTTGTTTTGGAGGATTAACTTCTCTACTTCTAGGCGAAGGGCTGGGTCGAGCGCTGACGTTGGTTCGTCGTAGCCGATGATTTCAGGGTCAATCATCATCGCACGTGCCAAAGCCACCCGTTGTTTTTGTCCGCCTGAGAGTGAATATGGGAACGCGTCCTCGTGTCCTGCAAGGCCAAGTCTCTCTAATAGTGCGCGTGCCTTCTCGTTGGCTTCAACTTGGGACATACCATTCATTTTCACCGGTGAAATCGTTAAGTTTTCTAACACGGATAAATGTGGGAATAATTGGAAGTCTTGGAACACGAATCCAAGCAGTTGGCGTTTCGAGAGTTCATCAAGCGCTAAGGATTCGCCGTTATAGAATACTTCTCCAGAATCGATTTTTTTCTAGGCCTGCTAACATCCGAAGCAAGGTTGTTTTACCGCCTCCTGAAGGTCCAACGATCGCCAAGATTTTCCCTTCGTGAATGGTTAGGTTGAAATCGGACAAGATTTGTTTATCGCCGAAACGTTTATGAATATTGCGTAATTCTAACATCTGCTTGTCCTCCTATTTATAATAACTGAATTTCTTTTTCAATGCGTTTCGCCACAAGCGTCACAACACCGATAACAATCAGGTAAATCGCTCCTGCTAGAAACATCGGAACGAGGCTCGCGTCGCGGTTAGCTGCGGTACGGCTGGCCAGAATCAGGTCTGAGATTCCAAGCGCGTATACAAGGGACGTATCTTTGACAAGGCTCATGATTTCATTGAAGACACTTGGCAAGACAATCTTCGTCACTTGTGGAAGAACGATATAGCGAATTGTTGCTCCCGGCGTGAATTTCAACACTTTCGCCGCCTCATACTGCCCTTTTGGAATCGTATCGATCCCTCCGCGGAAAATCTCCGCAAAGTACGCTGCATAGTTAAGCGTGAAGGCAATGAGCGCTGCCGGTAGTCGGTCTAGTCGAATGCCGACACTTGGCAAGACGTAATAAATAAAAATAAGTTGTAATAACAGAGGCGTCCCTCGCATCACCCAGATGTAGATGTGGATGAACCAGTTGAGTGGCTTCCATTTCAGTTGCATCGCAAAGGCAATGAGAATGCCCAGCGGAATCGAGAAGATGAGCACGAGTGCGAACACTTCTAATGTCGTCACTGCTCCGTGTAATAAGCTAGGTAAAATTTCGAGTGAATAAGACAAATAAAGGACCTCCGTTTTATTAATTGATGCAATCAAGTATAGCACAATTTATTTATTAAAAAAAGATTAAAGTCGAAAGAGAATGTTCTCATTTCCGAGTGGTTTCCATTCTTTCAAAACAAGTAAAAACCGCAACTGGATTCGCTCCAATTGCGGTTTGTTTTTGTTATTCAATGACGCCTTTTTCTTTCTTGCGACGTTCTTTGATTAAGTCTTTCACCGAGATAAGGACCACAGCTGCTAGAATCATCGCCATGCCGACAAAGTCAATCGCGAAAAAATGCTCATTCATGATGAGAAAGGCGAAGAATACCGCAGAAATCGGTTCGACGGCCGCAATCAGACTGCTCTTCACTGGCCCGATATAGCTCGTTCCTTTTAAAAACATCGTGTAGGAGATAATCGTTCCAATGAGGATAATGCCTACGAGGGCAGCAATGATATCCGGGCTATATGTGATGTCCAGCGTTGTCAGACCGCTCATCGGGAAGAGAATCACCCCTGCAATGACCATCCCTACTCCAATCACCGTCAGACTTCCGTACTCTTGAATGAGTTTAATCGGAAGCATGATGTAGATGGCATACGTAAATCCGCTAAAAATCCCCCAGAAGAGCCCGAGTGGCGTGACGCTCAGTTGATTGAGTTGCCCATGTGTCGCAATGATAAATGTCCCCAGAATTGCTAGGACAATCGACATCACTTCAGACACGGTCGGTGTCGTGCGATTTTTCAAGCACATGTACACGAGAATAATGACCGGGCAGAGATACTGCAAGACCGTCGCGGTTCCGGCATTACTGAGGTGAATCGCCTCAAGGTAAGTAAACTGGTTCATGAAGAGCCCGATAAATGCAAAGAGCGTAATCTTAGCGTAGTTCTTCTTTTCCTTGAAGAAGGCGACCAGTTGTCCGCGTGTGAACACATAGCTCATCGTGAGCAGGCAGACTCCGGAAATAACGAGACGTAGGTCAGTCAACGCAAGCACGCTCATCCCGTGTGCCATCAAGTATTGACCGCATGCGCCACTCATCCCCCAGGCAATCCCGGCAAAAAGCGTCATCAAGGTTCCTTTAATAATTTGATTTTTTGGTTGGTTTGGTTGTTCTGTTGTTTTCATACTCCGATTATAGCACATCTACCAGCGTTTCTTCACGAGTTCAAGTGTTCCAATTTCAGATTTTCCATAGACTCACGATTTCAGTTCTCTGAAGCGATTCGTTTATTGCAGTTCCATTTTATTCTTGTGACAAAAGTGTGAATTTTATTTTAGGAAATTGCGCATGCAACCCTTTTTTTGGTACACTTAAAAAGGAAAAATTTAACCAAGGAGGTTTTTATGAAACTTACAGGTAAAGTCACACTCTTAACGGCTGCTCTATTCGCCCTTTCGGCACATGCGGTTGCTGCAGAGACGACACAAGCCGAAACGACCGTTCAACCAACGACAGAAACAACAACGACTGCGGAAGGGACTCTTCCAAAAGATTCAAAAAACGACGTCGATATCCATGTGTATAAGCCAGGTGAAGAACCAAAATACACTGGTCTTTACAAAGCAGACGGTGAAACGTACTACCAAGTGGACAGTAAGCCAATCACGAATACATGGAAATGGCACGGAGGCCGCTGGTACTACTTTGGGGCAGATGGAAAGATGTTAAAATCAACCGTTACTCCAGATGGCTATCTTGTGGACATCGAAGGAATGCTCGTTAGTCCAGGCTGGAGCTACCAAGGTGGTAAATGGTACTATGCCCTCTCTGGCGGAAAAATATTCCGTGGCGACTGGAAGAAAATCGGTGGTACTTGGTATGCTTTCCACGCGGATGGGAAAATGTACGCTGGCGAATGGAGCGGCAGCTACTTCTTAAAAGATAGCGGTGCGATGGCCGATAACGAATGGGTTTTCGACAAAAACTACAATAGCTGGTTCTATATTAAGCCAGGTGGTGCTTATGCACGTAATGAATGGAAGGGTGACTACTACTTAAAAGGCGGCGGCTATATGGCCAAGAGCGAATTTATTTACGACAGCAAATACCAAGCCACTTATTATCTCGATGCATCTGGTAAATACGTCCGCGATCAATGGAGGGAAATCGACGGTAAATGGTATCACTTCCGCAAATATGGGGAAATGGATACGAGCAAATGGATTGGCTCTTACTACGTCAAATCTGACGGTGCGATGGCCGCAAGCGAACTCGTCTACGACCCTACGTACAATAGTTCTTTCTACTTTGACGAAAATGGGAAATACCTAAACAAACAATGGAAAGAAATCGACGGCGACTGGTACTACTTTAAAGACGGTGGCTACATAGCCAAAAATGAATGGGTTGACTCTTACTTTATAAAAGGAAATGGACGTATGGCGAAAAATGAAATGCAATACGACCAATCTACTAGTTCTTCTTACTATTTCAAAGATGACGGTACCTATGCGAAGAACTACTGGGCCAAAGTTGGTGGCTACTGGTACTACTTCAAAGGCAACGGAAAAGTCGCTCGTAAAGAATGGATTGAGAATAAATATTACGTACTCGATAACGGTAAAATGGCGACGGGGACGCATATCATCGACCACTATCAATACGTATTTGACGGGAGTGGAAATATCTTGAGCAAGAAAGCAGTTGATATCGGTTGGGTTGAAAAAGACGGCAAACGTTACTTCTATAATGGTGCGGGCCAACGTCTTGGGGACGAAACGACAAAGAAAGTCATGGATATCAGCGAGCACCAAGGTCTTATCTCTAACTGGGAAGGCATCATCAAGGATAACGACATCGATGCGGTCATCGTTCGTATCGGTTACTCTGGTGCTGAAGATAAATATCTCGCCAACAACATTAGCGAATTAAATCGTCTTGGCGTGCCTTACGGGATTTACCTTTACACTTACGCTTCAACAGAGGCAGATGGCGTTAAAGATGCCGAACAAACTCTTAAGTTAATCAAGAAATACAATATTAAACCAACTTACCCTATTTACTTCGATTTAGAAGATTGGCGTTATACCAACGGTGCCAAATCTGCACCAACGGATACTACTACTTGGGTGAAATCTGGAAAGCGTACCGTGACACCATGGCCAAAGCTGGCTATACAAACGTGCGTATTTACAGCTATCAATATCTCCTACAAAATCGTTTAAACGATCCTGAAATCTTAAAATACGTGGACTGGGTTGCGGCCTATACTCCACAACTCACTTACCAACTTCCATACAGTCAACCAAGCTGGGGCTGGCAATATACTGATAAGGAATTTGTCACAGGTCTTGGAAATGTAGATATGAGCGTGTGGTTCGGACGTTAATTGTACTTCTTATAGTATCCTTAAAAAGTCTCATTCATCGAATGAGGCTTTTTGTTTTCGAAGAAAATGCGAATTTAGTTTTAGGTAATTGTGTCTTTCGTCCTTTTTGGTACACTTATAAAGGAAAAATTTAACCAAGGAGGTCTTTATGAAACTTACAGGTAAAGTCACACTCTTAACGGCTGCCCTATTCGCCCTTTCGGCACATGCGGTTGCTGCAGAGACGACACAATCTGAAACGACCGTCCAACCGACGACTGTTGAAGTGACGACGGTTCAACCTACGACAGAAACGACAACGAATGCGGAAGCAACTCTTCCAAAAGATTCAAAAAACGACGTCGATATCCATGTATATAAGCCAGGTGAAGAACCAAAATACACAGGAATTCTAAAAGCAGATGGCGAAACGTACTACCAAGTGGACAGTAAGCCGATCACGAATACGTGGAAATGGCACGGAGGTCGCTGGTACTACTTTGGCGCGGACGGAAAGATGTTAAAATCAACCGTTACTCCAGATGGCTATCTTGTGGACATCGAAGGAATGCTTGTCGGTCCAGGCTGGAACTACCAAGGTGGTAAATGGTACTATGCTGATTCAGGCGGAAAAGTATTCCGTGGCGACTGGAAGAAAATCGGTGGTGTTTGGTACGCATTCCACAACAATGGTGTGATGTACTCTCACGAATGGAGCGGCAGCTACTTCTTAAAAGATAGCGGTGCGATGGCCGATAATGAATGGGTTTTCGACAGAAACTATAATAGCTGGTTCTATATTAAGCCAGGTGGTATTTACGCAAGCCGCGAGTGGAAAGGCGACTACTACTTGAAGGCTGGCGGCTATATGGCTAAGAGCGAATTCATTACGATCCAAATTACAAAGCAACGTACTATTTAAAAGAAGATGGCGCCTATGTGAAGAATCAATGGCTTCAAATCAAAGGCAAATGGTACCACTTCCGTAAATATGGAGAACTCGATACGAATAAATGGATTGGTTCTTACTATGTAAAATCAGACGGTATGATGGCTGAAAGTGAATGGATTTACGACAAGAACTACGATGGTAAATTCTACCTTCAAGCAGATGGTGTGTATGCTAGAAATATCGTTACAATCGATGGCAAAAAGCACGCCTTCCAAGAAAATGGATTATGGATTGCGGAAATCCCTGCTCCTGTCAACTATGGTAACTACAAAAACGTGGTCTTTCTTGACCCAGGTCATGGTGGACGCGATCCAGGTGCCGTCTACAACGGACTTCGCGAGAAAGATTTAAACATGTCGATTTATCGTAAAATTAGAAGCGAACTCGAAAAACTTGGCTACACTGTTTTAACGTCACGCGACAAGGATGTCTATGTGGACTATGTTACTGAACGTTCTGAAATGGTGAACAAGACGAATGCGGATGTATTTATCAGTATCCACTTCAACGCAACAGGCGTTCCTGGAGCAAACCGTAGCGGTGTGGAAACATATATCTATGAACCCGATCCAGACATTACGCCTCGTATTAATAAAGTGGCGCATGACGACCCTACTCGTCTCAGCGAAAGTAAACGTCTAGCCGACAACATTCATAACTCAGTGGTGTCTATTGCGGGTGCAAATGACCGCGGTGTTCACGGGTCAAACTACGCTGTTCTTCGTGAAACAGTCAAACCTGCCGTTCTATTAGAACTTGAGTATATAGATAGCCCTGAATACAAGAAGATTAGCGATGATAAATACCAAAACAAACTCGTTGAAGGAATTGTCACTGGTCTACGCAACTTCTATAAGACAGCTAAATAAACGCTTTAAAGTCAAAAGGTTGGCAGACGTGCCAACCCTTTTTTTATGTTATGCGTTTATTTTTCTTCTTGAAAGTGACTACTCCACTAAGTCCTAGAGCTGCTAGCCCAAGCAGTGTTGTAGGGATTTCTGCAACTCCTGTTTTTGGGAGTTTCTTTTGGTGTCACTGCCTTTTCTAAATACACATAGTAGTCAAATCATGGTGAATAAGGATTATTTGAGAACACAGCATTTGGATTAAATGAAAATCCTACTGCACTGTCAGAGACTGCATTGCTTATTTGTCGAAGTTATCATGACTACCCCCCAAAAAAAGTCCTTCGTAATTTAATAAATACAGAGAGCTATTTTCACTTAAAAGCCCTTGAAAATCTCAACTGCTTGCCCAATTGTTAGAGATAATTTTTCCACTTGTCGTGTTGAATAATGGCAAAGTTTCGGGGAAAGGTTGTAAATTTTGTGAAAACTCTTGTAATACGAAAATAGTAGGATTATAATATATATGTAATACAACAATTTGTTTGAAGGAGGCCTAACAATGATTAGACAAACTAAGAAACTGTTTCTTGGTCTGCTCTCTCTTGGCGCAGTTTTCGTGATTGCTGGATGTGGACAGAACCAAGCTTCAGACCAAAATACCAATAACGCGCAACAAGCGCAATCGCGACAAGAACAAAAAGATCCAAATAATATTGCTGGTGAATGGGAATCCGTATACGAGCTCGAATCGATTCAAAAAGCTTTTTCCCCATTTAAAATGAACTCTTATACTTTAAAAAAATTTATTGAAAGCTTTAAAGATTTCAAGATGAAATTATCAGTCGATGGTACAAACGCAACACTAAGCTATCAATATGACTCGAAGAAATTTGCAAAAAGCTTACTACGCGATTTCTAAAGATAAGGAAAAAATGACAGAAGAAGCATTCGTCAGTCGTTATGTTAATGGACTAGAAGATTTTGTCAAAAACTTCAAAAAATATAAAGTAGCAATCGATACTTCAACAGGAACTTTTAACTACGAGGCTACAGGAACTATTGACGAAAAAGCAAAGACTGTCACATTTGACGAAGGGCTTATCATTCTTAACTCTTTCCCACTAACGACTGCTGCTAGTGATCATTGGTACGATCCAGCAACTTACAATTATGAAGTGAAAGACGGCATCTTGACTATCTACGCCGATATGAAGACGAAGGACAATCTTCCTGTTCATTTTGAACTCAACTTCAAACGCGTACCAAATGCAGAAAAGAAATAGAAAGGAGACGCGACCATGTTTAAACAATACTTAAAACCATTATTGATTGCTGGCTGCTCTCTTTTAATGCTTGCCGGCTGCGGAAATCAAACTGCTACTACAACAACTACAACAACTGCTCCTTCCAATCCACTGGAAGGAAAATGGGAACAAATCGACTTTAGAAGTACACTCGAACGTGGCTTAGGATATAAAGATTTTTCGGATGTACTTCCACGCCGACTCATTTACTCTGATGCCTTCAAGGACGTGACGCCGACACTAACGATTACAGGGGATTCTGCAGTATACGAACTGACAGCAACAACCAATGTGGCTGTCGGCAACTTCTATGACTACGCGAAGGCTCAAAAGTTAACAAGTGTCCAAGGAACCAAAGAACAATATATTAAAAATCAGTATGACTCTTTGAAAAAGCAACTAGAAATTTATAACAAAAATAAACTCCCCCTCAGCTTTGAGTTCAATGATGAAAAATATGAAATCCATCAAACCTTAAAAGAAATCACCATTAACGAGAGCGCCGGTACATTTGAATTCAAGAACGCACCAATGTTCATTGATTTAGTAACATTCTCAGGCGAGAAATTCGTAAAACCAGTGACCTATAAATATACTCTTGAAGATGGAATTTTTAACACTGTCACTCGAACAAAAACAAGATCTTGATAATGGCGATGTGGTTACTCTCTACTTCACAATGCGTTTTCAAAAAGTAGCGGAATAATCTATCCCTTAGAACCGTCTAATTTTATATAAAAATAATACCTCCACGTATCTATTCGATAGAGAACGTGGAGGTTCTTTTTATAGTGCATATGATTTCAATTTTATTCCGTTCATTTATTTGTTATAATTTCTTTATAAAAAGTTCAAAAACTTGTGTGTGGAGGAATCTTATGGGAAACAAAAAAATTACTGTCTACTCTTCTTTTGTCGAGTCTTTTCTTGGTGGCGTGTCAATCACAAAAAGCCCCTGAAGAAACGACCACTGTAGAGACTACAATGGAAACAACGACAACCGTTTCGATAGCGAAAGACTTAAAACCTGGTAACATTCAATATAATGAGATTATTTCAAAATATGCAACTGTTACTAAAAAAATAGTACTGGAGCATTTGATGAATCGATTAATTCGATTGCTTATCTTTTACGAAATAATGATATCTATACAGGTATCGAATATGCACAGTACGACTTAGATAAAAACGGTACAGATGAATTGATTATTTCATTTATACTTCAAGATGGGAATCATATAATACTAGACATCTATACGCTTAAAGACGAACAAGTAATTCGTTTAACTTCTCCTGAAGTTAATCTTGCCTCTATTGGGGAGCGTGTGCTGTTGACCCCACTCTTGGACGGTTCTCTTTTAATGTCTACTTCTTCAGGTGGTGGTCAAAATGTTCATTTGATTCAATATAAATTTGATTCTACTGGAACGAAATTAAACAAGTCAATGAATGGAATATAGACCGTTCTAAAGGTGAGAAACAACCAGATAATTTGAATTTCCCAATTAAGAAAGATGAATTCAATTACCACTCAGTCTATATAGAACCTGAAAAGAAAAAAGAAGCTAGCGCTCAAAAAGGAATTAACATTGTCGAAATCCAAAACGGCGACTACTCTAGTTTGGTTGGTACTTGGAGAAATGCAGAAGGCCACACAATTATTTTCGATAAAAATGGTCTTGTAAGTGAGCATTCTGAAATCTTTACTGTGAAACCTGAAAAAGATGGCAAAATCCTTAACCTTGGAGTTCGCCCTAAAGGAGGCGGCGTTGGTGGACACTTTATTCTTTTGATTCCTGCTGGAGTTAAAGCCCCTGAAACTATAGGAAATGGCGGAGTAAAAATACCAGACAAATCAGATACATCTCGCGACCGAATATTTGCTGGTCAAAATTACACAGGTAAGCCTGAACATTTTCATTATAGAGTCGATTAAGCAAAAAGGAATGTAGGTTAAACTACATCCCTCAGACTGAAGACAAACCCCGTTTGAGATTTGACTCAAGCGGGGTTTGTCTTTTTTTGTTTAAAATTAGCTGTTAAATAAAAATTATAGAACCTAAAATCCTCTTAAAATTAAACTATTCCATTTAATTTTTAAGAGGATTCCTAAAGATTTTTGTTTAAAGGTTATTCTCTTGTTGGTTTATATTTAAGGCTTTTCTCCATGTTGGTTGACAAAATCACTCATCTCTGAATCAGGAATTTGTCGAAGGTAGAGATTGGCACGAATCGTGTCATCCTCTTCACGACAAGTAGAAAGAACAAGATATTTATCCTTAGCTGATACCTTAACATTTGGTTTTTTAACCTCTGCAGTATCATAAATAATATTTAGCTGTTTCTCAAAATCCGCATCATCATCAAAAGAAGTACGGTAAAAAGCAGTTTCTTCTGGGACAATAATCATAGCAACAGCTTCATAATAATACTTTCTCTCTGGAGTTTCAATGACAACATAAGGGTGTTCATCAAAATATTCTTGGCGGCTATAGTAATTCACATCTTTAAACATGCGGTGGTCAGGCACTTTACTACCACGAGCGTGACCAAATAACCAAGTCAATCGATCACTAAAGTCCTTCTTGTTATCAGCATCCATAAAGACTGCACCCATTAAAGGTTCGATAACGCCATCAAAGCGCTTATCCAAATAAGTCGCATTATCTGTTGTTTGAACGACTGGTTCATCTAACTGTGTACCAGGAATATATACATAACCAACTGTTTCAGAGTTTGTTGCAAGCAAGCCTTTAAATTTATTAGCTAGATATTCTTTTTCTTCTTGACTAGCAGTATAAGTTTGCTTTGGAGCCTCCTGTTGACTAGTAGTATAAGTTTGCTTTGGAGCCTCCTGAGTAACCTTTGCATCATTTAGCTTATCTCCACTTGGAGCTAGGAAGCTATTATGGATAAAGAAGCCTCCTAAAGCAATAATAGCTACTGCAACGATAAAAGCAATTATTTTAGCAATTGGTGATTTCTTTGTCGTAGAACGTCTACTCATCTTTTTCTCCTTCATCTTTTACTAAAAAAATCACTGAAACCAAGTTTCAGTGATTGGCTACTCTTTATATAAAATTATTTAACAGCGTGTGTTTTTGGAAGAGCTTTTTGATTTGCTTTACCAGTTACACCTGCTTTTTTAGCAGCTTCGTTTGCTTTTTGAGCTTGGTCTGCAACACCTGGTTTAGTTGCATCTGGTGTAGTTGCTGTTTGAGCATCTAGACCATGTTCTTTCAAGTAACGTGCGTTAGCTTGTTCTGGAGTTTCGTTCAAGATGTAGTAAGAACCTTGTGCCTTGTCAGCAGTGTTGTATGTTTTTTGAGATTCTTGGATTTTAGCGTTACGAACTGCATTACGAGCATCGTTCAATGCGTTTTCGTAAGCCTCTTTCTTTTCAGTGTAAAGGTGTGATCCACCTTCAACAGCATCGAATGCTTTTTTAGCCTCAACTACTGCTGGGTCTTTTGCTGCTTCAGCATCAACGTTTTCTTCGTGACCACCAACATATTCGTTAGCTTTACGACCATTTTTAAACTCAGATTGAGCGTTGTAAGCGTCGTCTACACCGCCACCAGTTACTGGTTGGTCGTAAGCACCTGGAGTGTTAGCTCCACCGTTGATATCGTCTGCAAATACAGGAGCTCCTGCTGCTAATACTGCAAGAACAGCTGCTGATGTAAATAAAACTTTTTTTCATGTTTTATCTCCTTTCAAATTTCTTTTTTTGATTTAAGGATAAGCCTTAATGATTAAATTTTTATCACATATATTTAAGTTGTCAAGTTTTCTTAATAAATTGCTCCTATTGTAAAATGAAGTGCAACACAAAAATATGAAGTAATAACTTCATCTTCTATTGTAATTCAAATTGTAGAAAATTACATCAAATATTATAATGAAAAAGAATCCAACAAAAATTGGACTACCTGTCTCCTGTTGAATACCGGAGACAGTAGCCCTAGAGTGTTTTATTAAATTCTCACTTTTGGGGGTCAGTCCCATAAACTACATTCCTTTTTACTTATCTTTTTCCCCACTAAAATGGAGGCAGAACAAGATAAGGTTCTTATTCAGTCATGTAGTTGCGGTGAAGGCACCGCAAAACCGTTCTCGCACTTACAAAATGAATGCCTCCAAACATACGTTAAAATACAAAAGAATCCTTGGATTTTATAGTAATAAGAATAGCGAGTGTAACCAATGTGAACTAGAAAGAGTTGGAGATTCTCTCCCTACTCTTTCTTTGAAGCTTGGTAGGCGTGAGACCAAGGCTCACGCAGGTACAGCTATTCTATTTACTATAAACAAATCCAAAGGATTCTGAAGGATTTTAACAAATCCCATTATTTATTTTTTTAATAACCCTTCACTTTGCAAGAAGTTGCGAGCAACGGTTTCAGCGGACTTGCCTTCTACCCCCACTTCATAGTTCATACGACTCATCTGTTCTGCCGTAATCTTTCCGGATAATACATTAAGTACCCCTTCCAATTCCGGATGTTCTTTCAACAATGCTTCTTTCATTAAAGGCGCTCCTTGGTACGGTGGGAATAATTGTTTGTCGTCTTCCAACACCACCAAGTCATAGCGCGTGATTTCTGCGTCCGTAGAATACGCGTCGGTGATTTGAATGTCGCCTGATTGAATCGCTTGGTAACGCAGGCTTGGTTCCATCGTTGCGACGTTTAGGTTCAATCCGTACACTTTTTGAAGGCCACGGTTGCCGTCTTCTCTGTCGTTGAACTCCAGCGTGAATCCGGCTTTTAATTGCCCTTCGACTTTCTTCAAGTCAGAAATCGTCTTGAGTCCGTATTTTTCAGCGATGGCTCTTGGGACTGCAACGGCATACGTATTTTGATAGTCCATCGGCTTCAAGAATGCCAATCCGTCTTGTTTCAAAATCCCCTCTTTGGCCATTTCGTACACTTCTTCTGGATCATGCGACACTTTTGGCGCTGGCTTCAACAAACTCTCCGTAATCGTTCCTGTGAATTCTGGGTAAATGTCGATGTCCCCATTTTTCAAGGCTTCATATAGGAAGGATGTCTTCCCAAAGTTCGGCTTCACTTCTACTTTTAAATCCGTTTTTTCTTCAATAAGAAGTTTATACATATTTGCTAAAATCTCTGGCTCGGGTCCTAATTTACCGGCAATGATAAGGGTTTGTTGCCCCATCGAAGGCATCATCCCTGAAACGAAAGATGCTCCAAGTCCGGCAAATAGGACGATAAACGTTGCGAAAATCGTTTTTAATTTGGCATGTTCCATCCATTTCAACAATGTACTAAACGCAATCGCTAGAAGAGCTGAAGAAATCGCCCCAATTAAAATCAAGCTGGCATTGTTCCGGTCAATCCCAAGAAGGATGAACGAGCCCAGTCCCCCTGCTCCGATTAAGGCTGCAAGAGTCGCTGTCCCGATAATGAAGACTGCAGAGGTGCGTACCCCCGACATGATAACCGGCATCGCAATTGGAATCTCAAACTTCTTCAATCGTTCCCACTTCGTCATCCCAAAGGCAACGGCTGCCTCTTCTAAGCTTGGGTCAATCCCTTCGAGTCCCGTAATCGTATTTTGTAAAATCGGGAATAACGCGTAAATGACAAGCGTTGTGAGTGCTGGGACCGTCCCAATTCCCATAAATGGAATAAAGAGGCCTAATAGCGCCAAGGACGGAATCGTTTGGAAGATTCCTGCCACTTGTAGGATAAATGCCGCAGAGCGCTTGTATGAGCTAAATACAACCGCTAATGGAACAGCCACCACAATCGAAATCAGTAAGGCTAAGAGCGAGAGTTGTAAATGTTGCCCCAATGCAACTGTCCAATCGCTAAATCGCTCTTGGAAGGTCGTTATCAAATTATGCATGAACGGCACCTCCTTTGAACAATTCTTGGACAAATTCCGTTGCAGGATGCTCTAAGATTTCTTCAGGACGTGCGACCTGCTCGATGGCTCCGTCTTTTAAAACCGCAATACGGTCGGCCAACTTCAACGCTTCATCCGTATCGTGAGTGACGAAAATCGTCGTCATCTTGAACTCACGGTGTAATGCCTTTGTGAGTTCTTGTAGTTGCTTACGAGAGATGGCATCAAGAGCTGAGAACGGTTCGTCCATGAGAAGCGTCATCGGTTCTGCAATAATGGCTCTGATAATCCCAATACGTTGTTGTTCCCCACCAGAGAGTTCGCTTGGAAGGCGTTTAGCATAATCTTCTGCTGGAAGGCCTACCTTATCGAGTAGTTCCTTTGTTTTCGCAGCGATTTGCTCCTTCTTCCACCCTTTCATCTCAGGGATGAGGGCGATATTTCCGCCACCGTTAAGTTTGGAAACAACGCGATTTGTTGAAGAACATAGCCTGTCTCTAAGCGTAATTTTCGTTGATCATGTTCCTTGATTCGTTTTTCATTTAAATAAATATTTCCATCAGTCGGTTCAATCAACTGATTAATCATCTTTAACATGGTTGTTTTCCCTGAACCGGATGGCCCCACTAACACCATAAATTCGCCGTCGTTAATCGTAAGGTTCACGTCTTTTAAAACGAGCTTCTCGTCATAACGTAGTGCGACATTTTTATATTCAATCATACTAACCCTTCTTTATTTAATTGATTTATACTCCACTTCTACTCCCTTTTGTACAGCGGGACGTTTGGCAATTCTGTCTGCCCATTCGTTTAAATGCTTGTAGCTTTGCGCATCAAGGAACTCTGCAGAATTTTGATACAAGTGTCCTTGAACGAGGCGTCCGTACCATGACCAGATCGCGATATCGGCAATCGTGTATTCGTCTCCTGCGATATATGGGCGTTTCGCTAACTCTTGATCGAGCAAGTCTAATTGGCGTTTCGCTTCCATTGTGAAACGGTTGATGGCGTACTCGATTTTTTCTGGCGCGTAGTTGAAGAAGTGTCCAAATCCGCCCCCTAAGAATGGTGCTGCTCCTGTTTGCCAGAAGAGCCAGTTTAAGACTTCTGTACGTTTAGCAGTGTCTTCTGGAATGAATTTTCCAAATTTTTCTGCTAAATAAAGCAAGATATTCGCTGACTCGAAGACGCGAATCGGCTCATCCCCTGAACGGTCTAAGAGTGCTGGAATCTTCGAGTTCGGGTTAATCGCTACAAAGTCGCTACCGAATTGGTCTCCATCCATAATTGAAATCTTGAATAAATCATAGGCTGCCTTGTCAACGCCTGCTTCGAGTAATTCCTCCAGCATAATCGTCACTTTAATGCCGTTTGGTGTACCGAGCGAATACACTTGTAAATCTGTTTCTCCGACGGGCAATGTTTGTTCAAAACGAGCCCCTGCTGTTGGACGGTTAATTCCTGAGAATTTCCCTTGGTTGCTATCGGCTGCGCTCCAAACGCGTGGTAATTGATATTCTGTCATATGGTATCCTCCTTGAGTCTCTTTAGAATTATTTTAACATGACACGTCCATTCTCTTTGAAACATCTGCTTATGAAACCTTTCTCAAGCAGAAACTTTTGTAAACGAATTATTTAGTGCTACAATTGGGCAAACCAATAAAAAGGAGGTTTTCTTATGTCATTAGAAAAACAATTACAACAAGCAACAGGTGCTGCAAAAGAATTATTAGGAAAAGTTACTGGTAATCAAAGCACTGAAACAGAAGGTGCAGTAGAAAAAGGTTTAGGTAAAGCCAAAGAAGTTCTAGAAAACGTTAAAGAAGGCGTTGAAGGCGCAGTCGAAGGAATTAAAAATACTTTCAACAAATAATTGAGTTTAACAAATAAGAGCCGCTACAACAGCTGTAGCGACTCTTTTTTCTTTATAAAATATATTCTGCTAATAAGCGTTCGAACTCGCGAATATTGATGCCGCGTTTCAATTCAATCTTAATATGGCCTGCTCTTGTCCATAATTCCACTTCTGCGGTGTAATCGAGGATGCCTGCATTTTCTGTAGACCACATATTCACCGCGCTATACGGTAAGGAATACATCTCGACTTTGGTTCCTGTTAGTCCTTGGACGTCTTTGACAATCAAGCGTTTATTCGTGAATACCGCTACGTCTCGTACCGTTTTTGAAGGCGCGGTCTGCCACCTCTCCTGTCACAAGAATTTCTTCGATATCGCGTGGGACATCCACTTCTCGGTAGAAGACCCATTTGAGTGCGGTTGTTTCGTTTTCCATTTCCATTGTCATTCCTCCCTCTTTGTTTGGACCATTATAGCATCATCTTCTTGACTCACCATTATTATTTACATAAACTTAATGTGTACTTAGCAAAGAAAGGATCTACTATGGCATCGATTATTCATCATAAGCGTGTCAGATTCACCGAGCTCTTTTACGATTTGGTGTTCGTCTACGCGATTTCAAAACTAACCGGACTTATTCATCATCTACATTACGGAGTGGTCCCACAGGAATCGATCATCGTCTTTCTCTTGTCCCTGCTCGTTCTTGTAAATAGCTGGATGATTCAGATGGTTTTCACCAATCGTTTTCGGGGAAAAATTCGCCACTAGAATATGCTCGTTATGTTCACCAACATGGGCTTATTGCTCTACATCTCGAATATGATTTCAACCGAGTGGCAAGACAATTATCACGCCTTCTGCTTTGCGGTCGGGACACTATCCCTTACGCTATTTTTGCAGTACTTAATAGAGTACTTTAGAAAAGGCATTGCTCCTGAAACGAAGCAAAGTATTCGCAGTTTCCTCTGGATGACGGGGGCTGTGCACGTTCGCGGTGTATCTAGCAGCGCTACTTCCACTTGAAATTGGTTCTCCGATTTACGTAGCTGGCGTTCTAATTACATTTATTATGCCGATCACTCAAACGAGAAAAGGTTCGCACTTTAGCATTAATCTACCTCACTTAATCGAGCGACTGTCGCTTCTTGTGATTATTATTTTCGGGGAAATGATTATGGGACTAACCGCCTTCTTTACAAGAGAGATGTTCTCTTTCCAATCGGTTTGTTACTTCGCGATCATGGCGCTTCTTTTTCCTTTACTATTTCAGTCAATTTGATCACGTGATTGATGAGACACAGGAAAAAACGGTATCTTCATCATCTATAGTCACTATCCAATTTTTATTGGACTTATCATGATTACCGTATCGATGAGCTTCCTTGCAGACAGTGAGGTCAACCATAAATTTGCGACAAACTTCTTATATGCTGGAATCGGCCTCTTCTTACTTGGAGTTCTCGAAAATGGTCGTTTCAATAAGAAACAATACCAATTTCCTGAATCCTATTATTATACTCAAAAGATTAATTTTTGTCGGTGGATTTGCCGTGAGCGCCTTTATTGCTCCAACGCCAACAGTTATTTCACTCGTTACCGCAGTGACCCTTTTTCTTATTAGAAGCTCACTTCACTTATTTCTATATAAAAGCACCGATGAAAAATCGAATTCTTCTAAATATAGCAAAGAGCCTCCAACACTGGAAAGGCTCTTTTATATGCTTATAATACATCTACAATTTCCCAAAGAATATCCTTCCATGTAATCCTCTTGCGTCCATTTATCGTTTCAAATAGATGGTACACTTTCAGATGATTGTCATTGCGAAATACAAAATCGAAACGGAATTCACGCCCGTTTGGAGAAATCGCATCGAACTTAGTTTTATATTTATCATGAACTGGACTCACAGGATATTTATTAAACAGCATGCGACGCTCGTCCCCTGCTTCCTTGAGACAGTTCTCAAGCTCCTCGCAAAATTCCACAAACATCTGGTAGAGCTGTTCCTCAGAAAGCCTGCGACTGCGCACGAGTGACTTACAATCCGAAAATCCCCAGCGTGTCATATCGATGGCAAATGAAAATCCTTCTTTATTGATTCTATTTAAAAACTCTTCCCGGTTCATGCTTGTCCTCCATTACTGTTTTCTCTGGCCCATTCGGGATTGCTATAATAGCGCACAAAGAAATGAGGGTCTCCGACCGTTTCGTCCATTTTATCTTTAATGCTCACTTCTGGATGAGTGACTTCTCCTGTTTTTGTAAAATACTCTCCGATTTTACCCGTGCGATTTTGAAGCCCCCACGCTACATCATTTCCTATAATTGATGCTAAGAATCTGTGACTCTCCACCAAGTCAAAGAATTCTGCTACGGTGAGGCTTTCTGGCACCTCGAATGTCATCTCATGACTGTATACATCATCTCCGGCACAAACCGAATTGCGATCGACAATAATTTTCATCTGGCCACTTCCTCTAATGAAATACTTGTGACTTCATTATACCATATCCGCATTTTATTCTCGCTTTTCTATCCAATCCGTCTGTAATTTAAACTATTCTTTAACCGATTAAAGAAATCTTTAAAAATGACTCTTAAAAGCAATATATGTTTATAAAATAAAAACTATGTGTTAGTATATTCGTATTAACTTTTTGGAGGAAACATATGTCAAAACAAAAAGATTAACCGTTTTTGTTGGATCTATTGGAGCTTTTTATCGGTTTCCTTGTATTTATTGCTTATATTCACAAATTATCGCAAACCTACAAGGAACTAAAGGTCAACCTTTCCAGCCGCTTTTGCTGCCATTTCTTGCCTAATCTGGGTTATTTACGGTTGGACTAAAAGAACCAAAAAAAGACTGGATACTTATCTTCCCTAATGCAGCTGGAGTCATTTTGGGCGGACTTACTTTCCTTACCTCTTTATAGTCAGAAATGTGTTTTAATCGAATACTTAATAGATTCATTTACAAAGGAATTAAGTACAATGTCTACTTGATTCCTTTTTTCTATGCTCTCCATTTCTACAACAAAAAAGCACCCCAATAAATGGGATGCTATAGAATGTTAATTTCACTTTAGAATAACGATTATGATTTTCTATCAATTGTGCTTTGGTACTCTGTCCCCGTCAATCGGTCGAATAAGAAACGACGGTTGAAGAGCGTCACGATTAGGATAATCAAGAAGTACAATACGAATATGAGCAAGGTTCCTGCAAACAATACAAGGAATTCTGGTGTTTCTGCTTCAAAGTTAAAGACATCCATGAGTGTGAGTAATCCTAGCGGAATCCAGTTGAAGTACGCTGTGATGAGGATACCTCTGAGCACTATGCGAGAATAGCTTTGTTGTCTTTGAACTCCACTCGAATTTAAGCAAGGCGCTTCGAGCGTTTTTCCATTAATGAGTGGTACCAAAGCGAAATACAATGCAAACAATGCGGAAACTGGAATGGTTGTATTCAAGAAGCTATACGGTACGTAGAACAATTGCCGCATCAATGAGAAGCGATAACATGACGCGAATGCTCGATGCGCGAGTACCTTCCTCAAAGGATTTCTCATCAATGGCGTCTCTTGAAGGAAGTACCCACACTGGTTGGCCAATGAAGTACCCGAGTGCGCCACCCGTCGTATTTTGAATAATATCATCGATGTCGCATAGGCGGTAAGGACCTGGATAAATAAAGTACAATCCAGATAATTGCGTAAGCTCAAAGAATAAGCTCAGTAGCGCCGTTAGTAGAATCGTCTTCTTGAAGCTACATTTGAAATAATAACGCATGTAAATCCCAAACGGCACGAGCATCAATACATTGAATGCTGGAACGTAGAACGATGGATATTTCATCGAATCAATCCATGTCGACGGGTCCGTCAGTACAAACGGGCTATCGTTGAAGAAATCCGCCACAAATGAAAACGGAACAAGGTTTAACTTGTCTGTGTACGTCGTATGAATGGTCGATGGGTCAGGCAGTGGCAAGTTCACTAATGAATATGCTGCCAGTAAATATAAGATAAATGAATAAAAAATAACCGTGCGCAATTTATTCACCGAACCGTATTTTCGATAGTTTGCAATCATGTACGGAATGGTAATGAGAAACGCTAAAATAGGAAATAAAATCAGTGCGATTTTAATGGTGCTGATATAAGACATAAATACTCCTCGACTAATAAAGTTAATATCCGCATTATACCAAAATACGTGCAGTGAATAAATAATTCGTACTAACAAAAAAGCACCCTGTAAATACAGAGTGCTGAGATCTTGTAAGTAATTCCCATAACGTATTAACTTTTTGAGGCTTGCTTTGTTCATTTATGAACCATTATCAGAAAACAACCAGAAAGAAAAACCTATTCAGTTCATCGTCCTCAATCCTTGTCTGCTTCATTTTCTTTTGCTCGATCGTTTTGTAAATCTTTTTCTGAGAGTTTTTGTTCGATATACTTGTCAATGTTTTCGTAAAATTCCTTGATCGTCTCACTATCTAATTTTGCCGAATTGTTGAATTGCTTGACTTTCAATTGAACAGATTGAATACCATAAGAGGATTGTTTTTGGCGAATGGTTTCTAATTCTTCTTCTGAAATCGGATCTCCAACAACCGTCAAGACCAATTCATTATTACTTGACTTGTAGACTTGATTAATGACCGTATGATTGGCGAACTCATTTCCTACAAACTGTTTGATCCCTTCTTTTCGCGCTTGATCCATCGTCAGAGTGACTGCTGAATAGCTGGCTGGAAGGACCAATAATACAATCAAGGATATCAACCCAATTCTCATTTTAATGCTTAGCTCATTAAATGAACTTAAGGGAGATTTTCTCATCATAATTCTTGTTCCAACAATGTTGATAAGCATGATAAAGACACAGTTGATCAAGAAAAGATAAAGAGCCCCGAATAAAAATCGTACATTTCCATTAGCTAAACCATATCCTGCAGTGCAGATAGGTGGCATCAGAGCTGTTGCGATGGCTACTCCTGGTACGATATTGTTTGCTTCTTTTTTCCTTGAACCAATGAAACCTGCTATCCCACCAGCAATAGCAATGAGAACATCCCAAATGGTTGGAGAGGTTCGTGCAATCAACTCGCTACTTGCATAAGATAAGGGAGACATCCAGAAATACAAAGTCGAGACAAGCAAACTGACCAATACTTGAGTAAATAAAACCACTAAAGATTGTTTGATTAAACGGGTATCAAAAATAGCTAAACCAACACCCAGTCCAACAATCGGTGTCATAAGAGGGGAAATCAGCATGGCTCCAATAACGACAGCTGTTGAATTCATATTTAGGCCTATAGAGGCAATAAAAATCGAACACATCAAAATCATTGTATCTCTTAATCGAACATGAAGATCATCATATAATTTCTCACGGTATTCACGTATTGAATAGTTCCCAGTCATTGTTTACTCCTTTTATTTCATATAATCTTGTTTCTGCATGGATGATGGTAGAGAGACTTGTCCAATTTGACATATTTTTAATTCTCATTTGTAATTCTTTTTGAACATTATCTTTAAATATCTATCAATCTATCCTTGACATTATATCAAAAATATTACAGTCTTTCTCTGATGAAATCAATTAATTCAAAAGATAGAGAGCTGTAAGTTGCTAAAAGCAACAACACCCACTGGCTAGCTTTTTCGCCGTCGCAGCCACAGCCGTAAGTCGCTATGCTCCAACATCCCTGGCTGGACTCCGTCCGTCGCATCCATATCCGTACGTCACTTCGTTCCTACGGCTACGGAAATTGACCTCAATTCTCTACAAAAATATCCACTGACTATGAAATGCACCGCAAAAGTTAGATTTTCTGTCTAACTTTTTGTGGTGCAGTATCTAAGATGAAATATGATATTATTTTTATTTTTCTTTCTCCTGTAGATAATGTTCATTTGCTTGTAATAACTTCTCGTAATAAAATTATAACTATTACTGAAGTTTCTAATTAAAGGAATAGCTACTTGGTAATAGTCATTCTCTTCCATATACTTTTGAAATTTATCTTGTATTTGTTCTCTTACTTTCTTGATACTCTTGGCTATTTTTATACTCCTCATATCTAGAAACAGCATCTTGGTTCTCATCAAACCAGTCTTGATAATTTTCTACAGCTTGAATTTTAGATTGATTTACCTCTTTTAGTTTTTCCATATCAAAAGAAGAACTAATCTGCTCAATATATTCTTTTTCTTCTCTAGTAAAATCTATTGACAGTGAATTGATCCAAATACTCCATATATTCTTTTAAATGATTGTTCTCCATCTCTACTTAAAGTTTCCATTAAAAACGGTTGATAAGCCGTGAATATCATTTGGCCAAAATATCCAGGAAAGGCTTTTCTAACTTATCATAAAGAGTTTCGTGAGATTCAATCATTTTTAATTTTTCATTAATAGCTTCTTTGATCTTCACCTTTAATTAAAAGTTCTAAAATTTCTTTTCTCTGCTCTGATTTATTTCGATTTGGTATTGTTTTCGAAGAATTGATGTAGTGAACACTCTCCTTTAGAGAATTTCTCTTTTATTTTCGAGAGCGTTAGGTCCAGTCTATACGAATACTTATAAGAGTTTCTACGTCCTGTTTACTATAAATTCATATCCATTTTCCTTTTGGAAAGGAAGATAATTCCCCTTCTCATAATACTCCATTGCTTTTTCTTGTTAAGCCTGTGAGCTTTTTGAATTTCATTTCTTAACATGATGGCCCACCTCCTTCAATTAAAAAGATAGCACTGTCCCCCAACGGACAAGTCAAGATGTTTAAAATTTAATTTTTCTACTTTAAGTTAATCTATTATACTTTCATTATATCATTAAAAGACATAAATACTCCTCGAATTAAAAGTGAATATCAGCATTATGCAAAAGTCGTGCTGTTTAATAAAATTCGTACAGCAACAAAAGCACTCTGCACGTACAGAGTGCTGAGATGTATAACAAATTCAAATAACGTATTAACGTTTTGAGGCTAGAGGCTTCGCCCGGCGCGCACCCATGGCTGTAAGTTGCTAAAGCAACAACACCCTTAGTAGTTGAAGAGCGTCCGGTTCTCAACAACAGCTTTCCTATGTACCAGAGTGCTTTGATCGTCCATGTCATACATGTAAAATTATCGTTTTGCAGGGCTAGGGCTCCGCCCGTCATCGCAGCCAGGGGCTGTAAGCTACTAAAAGTAGCAACACGTCCATTGAGAAAGCCTCAATTCTCTGCAGAGAAAAGCACCCCAATAAAGTATGGATGCTTTGAATAGAATCTTCACCAATGGAACGATATTAACGTTGGGGAGGTGAGAAGCTTTGACTGAGACTTTTCTTAAGACCTGGTTTTACGTTCTTTCATACGTGGGTCACGTGTTAATAAGCCAGCAGCTGCAACACTCCACGGAAGATCAGGAGTCAACTGTTAATGCATGCGAGCGATTCCGTGACCGGATGAGCTCCTGAGTTGTCCTGTGAATCCACCACCGTTAGCTGTTAACTAAAACGTCATATGGTCTAATGTTTCAGTTAAGTTTAAGGTTGTTTGATTACTTCGTGTAAGTATTAAGCAAATGGGATGTATTCTTCAGATTGATTTTTGTTAATTGTATATGCTTCCTGTCCCTGGTACTAAGATAACACGGGCAGTTGATTAGTACGGCGCATCCAGTGCCGCTTGGTGTTGTGCTTGAGCCAATGCTTTTTCCTCCTTAGATTAGTGATTGGATGCTCTACTACTGCTGGTTGTTGTGCAGCATGTGGATGTTCAGCTCCACCATGTAAACATGTAATTTAGTAAATTGACGACGACCCTAATGGAGTTCTACTTAGGTAACATGCCTTTGATTGATAATTCCAACTAATTTACACGAGAGTTGTGGCGTAATTCACCAGCTATTTCGAGCTGCATCAATCACACCAGGAGTGGTTTAATGAGTGGTGATAGTAAACTTTATCAGTTGCTTTTGCCTGTTAAGGCACCTGTCAGCGTTGATGATTGATTACGAAATCACCTGTATCAACGTGGAGGTGTAAATGTTGGTTTGTTTTCCACGTAAAATGCTTGCTGCAACAGCTGAAAGACGTCTAATGGCACATCAGTAGCGTCGATAACAGCAGATTACGTTCTGTGAGTGCTGGCTTTACGACCATGTATATTTGTACGCACAGTTATTGGCTCAATTTCCTTTTCTTGGTATTCTTCACATTGGGTTTAACAGGGCTCAAGTAACTGGATCTATTATCTAGAAATAAAATTATTTTGCCTAATAGCTTCTTCTTTAGCTTTGTCTGCTAATACTGCGAAAGCAGCTGCATCGTTAACTAACTAAGTCAGCTAACATTTTTGCAGTTCATTTCGATACCAGCTAATTTTAAAGCCGTGCATTAATTTGCTGTGACGTAAATCACGTTTAAACGAAGCTGCCGCGTTGATACGTGCACGATCCATAATTTACACGGAAATCACGTTTCTTTTGACGGCGGTCACGGTAAAGCATACATATATGAGTCATCGACTGCTTGTTTAGCTGTTTTAAATAATTTTGATTTCAGCTCCCGTAATAGTAACCTTCTAGCTAATTTTAAAACGCGGTTACGACGACGACGATAACTGTTCCACCTTTAACACGTGGCATAATTAGATTTCATCTCCAACCGGTCTATCAGTCTCTTGCGACTGGCTTGAAAATGTATTAATAGTTTGCGTGCTGAATTAACGCATTTGACTTACAGTGTTGTTTAATACGTTTGATGTCAATGTAGCGTGAACCATTGTGTTACACACCAGTGACGACGTTGTTTTTAGTTTTGCCATGGAAACGCGCTGGCGTGAAGCTTGAGGAACGTGATCCTCCACCACCTGTACGGTTTTGAGACGCATTGGCTATGAACCACGGTGTGTGTTTTGTTTTGGCGTGAGACTTTCACTCCTGTTACTTTTTACTTATCATTTCTTAGAAATGCTTGCCCATCAAGAACGTAGCTTCGTCCGTCCATCTTTAGCCTTTTGTTCAACTGTTGCGATTTCAGAAACTTGTTTCTGCTACGACTTTCTCGAGAACTTTGTTGATCTCTTTTATGAGTAATGGCTCGACCTTTGAGGCGAGATGACTTGCTTTTGACTTCTGTCACCTTTTCAAGGAACTTTAGATCATAGCGCTTTCTTCGTATTAAAGTCGTTCCTCATCAGTGTAAGACTTGAGACGCACTTCTTTTGATATTGATGACTTTTTAGTTTTGCTGAGCTTCTCGTTCTTTTCTGTTGTTCAAGAGCGATGTTTACCGCAATCCATGATTCTGGCAGCTGGCGGTTTTGCGTTTTGGCGAAACTAATACTAGATCAAGTCCAGCTTGTTCTGCTAAACGTAAAAGCATCGTTTTTCGTTTGAACATAATTTGTTCGCGTGTGTGTCAATAACACGTAACTCACGAGCGCGAATTCCATCATTGTACCATCATATCTTTACTGCTATGATGTTCACCTCCAAGAATGAGAGAGCAAAAAGCAGCAGAGTAATAGAATACTCCCGCTGCCAATGTCTTTTTAAAACTTGAGCATTTCCACTATCAGCCCAAGGGACCAGTGTCAACTTAGGCGAGAAGCGGGATGCTTCTGCTTGTTTCTCAACTCAATAGTCTACCCAAATAATAAGAGAATCTGTGTACCCCTTTATGTCCTTTCACAGGTAACTGTTAATCCTTTTAGTGAGAATACGGTATTCCCTTAAATTCGTCAACAAAT